>WNFV01010359.1_pt1 | contig 10172 bp, 4 predicted proteins | sample 5400101 | NCBI WGS metagenome assembly WNFV01 (sample SAMN13153361, study PRJNA577476) | soil metagenome | isolation source: 115 cm soil or saprolite under grassland replicate 1 | place: USA:California | collected 2016-06-15 | reverse complement strand
GACATGTACGTGGTCCACCTTGAGCATCCTCTCCAGCAGACCGCGGAGCTGGTCAACCCCGCAAGCCCGCCATCAGGCCCTCAGGTGGATCACTTTCCGAGCGGCGAATGGATCATTTTCCGAGCGGCGCGCCCACCGATTGCGCCGTCGACGCACGCGACTCCCAACCCGCGCTGTAGTAGGCCCGCTCGGTTCCGCCAGTACGTTCAGCGATCGGTGTGACCCAGGTCGGCCTCGGCTGCGGAAGTTGCCTTAGCGTTGCAGGGTCACCAGCGCACAAGAGCGTGTCGAGTGCACCGAAGTCCGCGTCATGGATTCGGCCTGCATCAACCAACTCCGCGGTTGCAACACCGAGCGCCTTGCGCGCTAGCGCGGCTCGCGGGCGTCGGAAACCGAGCTTGAGTTCCAACCGATCCAGGCGATGACGCAGCCCGCGCTCTCTGTCATCAAAGTTCGGTCCGCCAAGTTCTGCCATCAGTTCGGCGGTGCGCTGATAGAGCGCCTCAGGTTGCACATTCGCAAGTTCTGCTATGGCGCCGGCCTCTGGATGCCACGGGCTTATGAGCTCGGCGGGATCGTCGCTCGGCGGCAAAAACTCCTCTGACCGGACGGGGACGTCCACGATGCGCTGCGCCGACCGTCGCCGCCGGTACGATAGATCGTAGGCGGCCGGCAGTTCCGCCGGTGCCGGCGTCGCCGCTGCAACCGTCCCGTACCCGCCTGAAGCGAGGTCGTCAAGCATCTGACGAGCCTGTTGGCGCACGCCGAACTGTCGCGCGGCCGCCAGCTTCGCCAGTTGGCCTGCGAACGGCGCAATCGCTCGAATATCCTGTATCGCAGCTGCTCGCAGTGTGATCAACGCGAGCTCGGTTGGATCGCCGTCCAGATACTCCCGAACGAGTGACTGAATCGTTTCGTTCTGCTTCTCCAGTAGCTCGATCGTAGCGCGTTGCGCGGAGCGGGCGAGCGCATTTGCGGCGTCATCGACGTATCGCATGATCCAACGACACAGCGTCACAGAAGCTTCTCCGATGTCGTGCTGGCCGTCAGGTTTCAAACCATCGAGACTTGGACGCTGCAATTCGCCAGCGTGAGCAAACAGAGCCACCAGATACCAGTGCATCTCTTCCCAGATATGTGCGGCTGATATCGTCTCCGCTACGAGCGGGAGAATGCGGCCTAGCTCTACGGACAGTGGCCCACCGTCTGCGGTGCCGGCGGTCAATTCACTGATCAACGTCTCGAAGCCGATCCGTTGCGCCCGGTCGCGATCGACGGCTCTCAAGGCCTCGAGCGCACGCAACCGCGTACCACCATCAAGGTATTCGTACCACCCAGACGGCTCCGTGAGTTCGAACGCGTGCGCTGCCATGCGCAGCGATTCATGTCGACGATCCAAAGTGGCCAGCCGCTGCGCAAACAGTGCGTATACCATCGAAGATCGCTTGGAGTCGCCGAAGACCCCAGCGAGTTCTTGAACTTCTGCATTAGTCGCTTGCCGTACAAACGGCTCCAGAACCCGTTCCCAAGGGAGGAACGATTCGCGTGCAGTCGCGACGAGCGTTCGGATGGCTTCGACCGAGACGGCTCGCTCGGTGACCTCTGATTCGGTGAGCCTCTCACCGCCCACTTCGTATGTAAGCGGCGTACTCGTGGTCGACTTATCGCTGTCGCCTGTATCGAAGGCGCTAGCCGATTCGCCGTCATGAACCGAAGACAAAGCTTTCAGGAGTGTTTTTCTAGTGGACGGTAGCGCGTAGGTTCGTACCGCCGTAGCGAGCTTCGCCACGGCTGCGACCGCGACCGTTTCAGATTCGTTCGGTCCGCTCAGCCGCTGCGCCAGCAAAACCAACAGTCCCGGATGCGCTTTGGAGTCAAACGGCAGAAAGAGCCACCGATAGACCGCGTTAGCAAGAGCCACATGCGCCCCGGGACGATTCAGGGCTTCTTCAAGGAGTATGCGTAACGCGACGTCGTACCGCAGGCGAGCATGGTCGAAGAGCCATTCGATGATCCGCAATCCAGCGGCCAAACTCCACTTGCAGGCGCACCGAACGGCTTCCTTCAAGGAATTCCATTCAACGTGCGTTCCTTCAAGGGGTGGCATGAAGGACGCAACCGCTGCAATCCGCGCCGCACCTGAGGCAGGGTCTTCCCGGTTGGCGAGTTCAGCCCACCGCAGGAGTCCTATCACTTGGTAGTCCTTGTAGCCAACTCCCAATGACGCTCTCAAGAGGTCTGTGTACACTCGGCGCGCCGCCCGTACATCGCGAACTGATACGTACGCTTCGAATTGTGCCCGAGCACTTTTTAGACGGGCTTGGATCTCATCGTCGGCGAACAGATCTGGCTCTAGCAGTGTCAGTCGTCGATGTGTCCAGGCGGCATCTGCCCCAGCCTCCGAAAGAGCGGTCACGACGTCGCGCACCACATCAGACGGCCAGTACATCTTTGAGCCGGCATCATCCCACTCTTGTTCGAAGGCGTACGTCAGCGCGGCGACGACATCCTGACCGTGAAGGGACGCAGCACGGACTAACAAGCGGTACAACTCCGCCCGTCCCGCTTGCGCCAGATACCAGGTTGTCCACTCGTGCGGGTACGGTCTATTGAACAACCGCAGAACACCGAGCGCCTCGTTCACAAAACTCTGCGCTGGCATGACTCGCCCGGCCCATGCACGGCCAAACAGGCGGGCCACAATGCACACCTGACGTTCAAATAGGACCAGTCCCTCCTCGCGCGATTCGACGGCGTCAGGCACACACTCCCGCACTGGCCGTTCCAGACCGAGCGCTGCCAGTAGACGGTTCAACTGGAAACGGAACCGAAACGGCTGAAACTCTGGGTCGGCTGGCACACGCAGCCCGTCTGCGACGGCGGGTTGCTGAATGTCGGCGATCAGTGCCGCAGCGCCGGCAGCGTCGCCGCGAAGGCGCAGCACAGCTTCAGCGAGCGCGATCCGTGCGTGAGCATCCAGTGGGTGCGTCTCGGTCCAGTTCCGAGCCGCGTCAATCGCTGCAAGGGCTCGATCCGGTTCGCCGAGGCGCGACCCTTCGCGCCAGACATGCACGTGGGACCAGAACCAGTAGCCATCGTTGTCCTTTGTGGCCCATTCGGAGTAGACGGTCTGCGCGTCATCCCATCGTCGAGCCGCCACAAGAGACCGCACAACCTCGAACCGAAGTTGGTTGTGAAGCGATTCCGTCGTCTCATGCCGAAACGCGCTCTGGGCCTCGTCGATGTGGAGTCGATCAATCGCCGCGACGATCTGGTCTACCGATCGAAAATGGATCGCGCCCTCAATCCAGTCGGTAAGTGTCCGTACCGTCTCGTCGCGCTCGTGTGACGGAATCGGCGTCGCGCTCGATAGAACGTCCAAAGGTTCTGCAAGAGTGAAGATTCGCTCCGCCTCATCTTCGAATCCTGCTGCGATTAACGCCGTCGATGCCCGGAGCGCCTGTGCCGTCGAGACGCGGAGTTGCAGGCCTTCCCGCAGCCGGTCAATGGCGACACGGTCGTCACCAAGTTCGAGGAGCATCTCCGTCATCGGAACCTGCTCCAGGTTGCTCTCCCGCAGGTTGTACTCGGATGCCAGCAGGCACAGTCGAGCGAAGAGCACGAGATCGTTCGTGGCACCCGCGGAAGCGTATGCTCTGCGGATGTCAGACCGAATCGACTGGATAGAGCGACCCGCGAAGAATTGCGCCCGGATTTGTGCCGGATCTGTCAGCCGCTTCACGCCCGCATGATCCTGGGCAGCAGCTCGGTAGTACAGCTCGTCCCACCGTATCGGCGATTCAGCATGCGCTGCCGCGCTGTGCGTCGCCAGCTGTGTGAAAAGCGTCGCGTCACCAACCGCTGAGCTCACACCGGGCAGTCGTCGGGTCTTTTCAGTCAGGAAAGCGCGGAAACTGTTGTGGAAAAAGTACCAACGACTATCGGATTCGATACGAAAGTAATGCTTGAATCGTCGTTGGAGTTGGTACAGCGCGTCCTTGTTGGCCCACTCGTCTACCCATCGGATATCAACGCCGCCGCGGATTCGCGCGAGCAACGCAAGCAGGTGAACCAGTTCACGGTCGTCTTCCACTTGACGCCAGTGACTCACGTATTGGACGTCGACGTGATCGCGGTAAGGCTCGATCTTTGACAGGGTCGTGTCGACGTCGACCTCGCTGCCGATTCGCAGCTGATTAATGACGTAGCCCAAAGCCAGCGGATGGCCATCTGACAATTCGACAATCCGACCGACCTGCTCTGCGCTAGGTCGCGGCGTCAGGGCCGCGCGGTCGACGATCGACCGGGCAGCAACCGGCGACAGTAGTCGCATCTGAATTCGTCGGCTCGGTTCGTCAATTGCCACGCGAACGGGCGTTGGAAGGTCGGGGAGGTGGTCGGTCTGTGACCCGAGAACGATATAAACGCCTTCTGGGACTTGATTCGGATGCGGCAGCTCGCGAAGCAGAGACCGCATGGGCGCTTGTTCGCGGGCGATGTGATCGAGGCCATCGATCACCAGGATCGTCTTTTGCCCAGTCTGAAGGAACTCTCTATGGAGTTGCTGCAGTTGCTGCAGAAACCTCGCGGCAAGAAGCTGCAAGTCGTTCTTGATGATCGTTTGCCCTGACCGTACGCCCAGTTGCTCAAGTGCCAGCACCATGTCGTGCAGGAAATTGATCGCCTCGCCGCGTGTCGAACTCGGTTCGAGCGTCTCCGGGACGTACGCGTAGTAACGAACCACGCGTTCGGCTCGATACCGAAGGGCGTTCGACAGCAATGTCGATTTTCCTGAGCCAGGTGTCCCGAGAAGGATCAGATACCCTCCGGCGTTGGCCTGAATGGCCTCGAACAACTCTTGGGCCGTTCCCGTGATCTCCTCGTACGGAATCGGCGTCGGCGGGAACTCATGCCGGCTACGAAACTCGAGCCGCTCGCGCCAGCCAAGCAAATCGAGTAAGTCACTCCGACTCAGTTGCACGATCTGGCGCTTGTCGGCGACGATGCTGTATAGAGCCAAGTGCAACTGGTCGAGATCAGCTTTCCAAGCGGCGCCCTCGCGTTGGGTATCACCCTCCTCGACAACATCATCGGGCAGCCGGTAAGCAACGTCGAAGCGACAGTCCGTCGCAAACGTCTCGAAGTTGTTTTGCTCCAGTCCGCTGGCGGTCGCCAGAGCGGCCCACGCATGCGACCACCGTTCAGGGAGCGGATAGGTCCGGTCCGCGGACTTGGGTTGCCACGCTTCCGCGAGAAAGGCGGCGAAGTGGTCGGCGAAGTTAGGCTGCGCCGCTCCCGGAACGTGGTCGTTGGTCGATGGAAAATCATCCGTGAGGAGGTGCACGGTCACGCGCCGCTTCGACTGGCTCGTGAGCCGTCGCCATCCGTCGGCGAGCTGATTGATCAGATTTGGTTGATCCGCGCTGCTCCGAACGAGATCGTTGAACGTGATCGTTTTCGGAAACCTACTCCACTTGACTTGATACCCATCCAGTGCGCTCGCCGTGGCTACCTGAATGTCGTCAACGCGCCCCGCTTCCGGGTCTGCGACACGTATCCATTCGAGGGTCCCGTCCCTGAGTGCGCGGAGAATCAGGCCGGCGGCGACACGATACTGCGGATGGTATCCGCCGATCGCACGGCGTTCGCCCATCGCCGGGGGAAGGGGATCACGTTCAGTCATCTTGCCGAGTTCCCGGTTGCTTCTTCGACGAAACGATCCGATTCCGTCACGGTGTGTGCACCACGGCAGATTCCTATTTACGCGCTTGCGAGCGCACATCGCGCCAGAATGCTTGGACACGTTTATGCGCTGTTAACATGGCCTGGTCCAGCCCACAATCGGCCGCGAGAGCCGCGAACGGTTTCGCCCAGCCTGACGGCGGCTCCGGCGCGACAGCAGGCACTGGATGCGTTCCGCGCCGCTGGAACGTTGCATCGACTGCCGCATTCACGCGCTGGATCCCTGGCGGCTCGTGTTCCAGAATCAGGACGAGATCCACGAGATCCCGCACGCGACTGTTCGGCGTCTCACGTGGACGCGTGTACGCGTGAAACTTTTCCGCCCAGTGTTGCTCGACGGAGAGCGCCGGCACCACAACCGGCGAGATGCCGGCGAAACCCAGCCAGTCTTCGCCCTTAACGCTCTCCAGCGGCTCGAGAACTTCGTCGCCGACTCCGAGGTCGACGTGAAACTTCACGAACGTCCGACCGTCGAGACGGGCATCGACGGGAAAGCGCGCGCCGCCTTCGGGAGCCTGATTCAGTTCGGCCATCGCCTCGCCCACGATGAACGTGAAGAAGTCGGGCAACTCGATGGACGCTGCGAGCTGGAGCCGTTCTCGAAGTGACTTCGAGTCGACGCCCCCTCCTTGGGCACTCCTGACGGTCAGGTCGAGGTCCTTTGTCGAACGCGCCATGTGGAATCGCATCTCGAGGGCATAGCCGCCTTTGAGGATCCAACCATCGCGTACCGGCTGGGATGGATCGAACATGCGAGCAAGCAGCCGGTCGAAGGCCACCTGCCGCCGCAGACGATGCAGATCAACTCCGTCACGACGCGCCCGTTCGTTGAGCCGGGCCTCAAGCGCGGTTCGAAACGCGCCGGCGGTGGCGTACTGGCGTTGAGCTGCCATCAGGTACCTGCTTCAGGATTCTGTCGACCCTTTGTCGTGCCCGAGTGCTGACGCGCGCCGTCTCAAGATGCCGTCGCATTATCAAACCGCGTCGGAGCGCTTGGTCGACGGCCTGGGCCTGGAGCTCCGGAGCGATCACATCGTCGGCGATGACGTCAATCAGCGTTCGCAGCGGCGTGGTCACGCGCACGCCGTCGATTGTCTGGATGTCTCGCGCGCCGAGTCTGGCGTGGCGCAGGCGGAGTACGTCAGGAATGGCGGCCATCCTCCGGAATCCGGGAGGCACCGTCATGTCCAGCTTCGCCGGCATCACGTCAGAGAGATTGTGGAGTGTCAGTGCGGTCGCGTGACTGAAGACGCCCTGTATCTCGTCTTGCCGATTCCGCGACCAGAGCTGCCAAACCATCAGGTCCGGCCTGGACGGCGTTGGAAACTGTGCCAGCCGGTAGACGCCGCGTGCCTCACGGACCCAGTTGCCCGCCCGGACCTGATACGGGTGGACGCTGTCCTCGTAGCCGGCGTCTCGCGCCTGGCGGGCGGTAAAAAAGCCGCCCTGGGCGTGCGCGGCCTCGTAGAGTCGGCGGAACGCGGCTGTATTGCGTGGCACGCTATAAAACCTAAAATGATTTGAGGAATTATAGCATTAAACGCCAAAACAAGCTCAACTGGTCCTCGTCAGAGCACGCGCCGCTGGACGACACTTCGTCCGGCTGCCGCTAACGGCCAGCTCCGTGCTGCCGGAGAATCGAGGCAATCCCCGCATGGTGCCGCCGTTCGGCCAATGCGAGCGGTGTGGCCCACGGCTCGGCCCCGGCCTCGATCGGATCGGCCCCGCGAGCCAGCAGCAGTTCGACCAGCGCGACACGGCCCCAGCGGCACGCCCACCCGAGGGGCGTACTCTTCAGGAACGCGTCGCGGACGTCGGTGCGCGCTCCGGCGTCCAGCAGGATGGTCGCCAGAGCCACACCCACGCCGTGGTCTCGCGCGATCACTTCGTGCAACATCGTCTGGCCCGAGTCCGTCGACCGAAGATTGGGATCGCAGCGCTCGAGAATCTGCCGGAATGTGGCGCAACTGTCCGCCTGTTCGGCTTCGGTTAGGTCCCGATGCCCGGGCAGCGGACGCCACAGTATCCAGAACCAGCGTATGTCGTCACGCGGCCAGTCGATCCGTTCGAGCGCCATGCGCACGATCTCGGCACGGCGGCCGCTCGCCCCGCCCCACAGGAGCGCTTCTTCGACCGTGCCTGACTCCAGATGCGGGTCGACTTCGCCCTGAAGCATCCGGCGCGCCAGTTCCACGTTGCGGATGTAGCCGACGGAGGCGGCGTCGATCCAGCCGCCGTGCTGCGCCATTAAATCGATCATGGCCTGATCGGGCGCGTGCGTACGTGGGGAGCCGCCGGTATAGGCCGCAGCGGTGGCCGACCCCGAGGTGAACACCGAGGCGTTCGGATCGGCGCCGTGCGCAAGCAGTAGGCGAGCCATGTCGATCCGTCCGGTGTTGACCGCCTCGAGCAGCGGGCCCCCCGACGAGAACGTCTGGTCTTCGAGCCGGCCCAGCTGCATCCGCTCGTTCGGGTCGAGACCCATTTCGAGCAATCGACGCAGCACGTCAGGACGGTCGCCCCGCACGGCCGCCGGCAGCACGGCCTTTCCCTGCAGCGACTCGAGCGGGCATGACGCGAGATAGTCCCAGCGGCCGAGCGCAGCGGCCGCGAGCGGCGTGAGCTCGGCGCCACGTTCGATGAGCAGCGCGGCCATCGCCTCGCGGGCCGACCGGTCCGAATCCGCGGCGAATTCCCAGACGGCGAACTCCAGTGGCGTCCGTCCTTTCCATCGCCAGAAGTCAGGCTGCGACGACTGGTTCACGTCGGCGCCGTGGTCGAGCAGCCATCTCGCCACGCGCAGGAGGCCGTACTGCGCCGCACGATGCAGCATCGTCACGCCGTCGGGTGGGCACATGCCGGCAAGTCCGGCCTCGGACTCGAACACGGCGATCACCGCCTCCTCGCCGCCTGTCATCATGGCGTCGCGGAGACGACGCACGCCGTCGCCATGCGCGTTGACGCTGCGCGCGCCGCGCTTCTCTTCCTGCGCGGTCATCAGGGCGACGATCTCGTCGTACCCGCGTTCCTCGGCGATCGTGCGCGGGCTGGTCGCATCGCGGTTGGGCCAGATGCCGTCGCGCGTGTCCGCTCCCGCCTCGAGCAGCAGCCGCGTCATTTCGACGTCCCGCGCCATGACGGCGATGTGGAGCGCGCGGATCTCGGAGCCGGACGGTCCCCCGGGCAGCAAGTCAACGATCTCGGGCCTTCGCGCGAGCAGCGCACGCACCGCTTCGAGGTCGCCCTTCTTCACGGCGTCGTGCAGCCGCTTCGTCGTGACCCCCTCAACGCCGGCCTTCAGCTTGGGCCAGCTCTCGAATCCGTACGAGCGCGCCAGGACGAATTGCGCGTCGTGCAGGGCGAAGGTGGCCGGCGTCGCGGTGCGATGGTAGGCCTCGACCTCGAGGACGGCATCCGGCGACTGCGCGCGATACGCCTCGAGCAGCTCCCTGGCCTGTCTCCGCAATTGATCGATGTCGGGGTTCTCGCGCATCACGCGCGTGGGCGGGTGAGTCCGGCGAACGGTCATGACGAGCTCCTCTCCCGGCCGTGCCTAGCGCACGGCCCTACGCCCGTTGTCCGCTCTCCCGGGCAGGAAAAGAGATCATCCTTGACGACGACACGACCGATGTCGGGGTGGACGCAGTCCTTTCCGCGGACGTGGGTGACGCCCCGATGCGCCAGCGCCAGTATACCGCGCCGCTCGAGGCGCCTTCTGCATAGGAGGCATGCGGTGGGAGAAAACACTACCCGCGATAGGTCGCCCAATGTTGACTTTGTCTATCCACAGCTGCGCCGAGCGTGCATTAAAAGCATGATGCCAGCCGTTATGAGATGGCTTCTAGATCGCTAATCGAAGCCGCTCTCTAGCCGTCCAATCCTGCAGCAACCGAAGCGGCTTTCCAGACGCCACGCGATTGCCCCAGCCACGTGCCTGAACGACGGCGCGGCGTTTGATGTCGACTTCGATCGTGAGCACGTGTCGAACCTTTTCACCTCGGTGGACGCGGAGCGACCAAATCCGGGATGCCCCTCGCCAGCACTGGTCAGCATAACTGGCCACGCAGTGATGCAGGGCCATACCTTCCGTGCGCAGCTGCGCGCCATTCGTGAGCTCCATCAGCTGCCACACGCTCGACGGCGCCGACGGGTCCTGACTTGGTTCCTCGATCATCATCGGCTGCAGCGGTGATGGTGCCCAGATGAGACCGCCGTTCGCCAGGCCAAGACTACGATGCCAATCCCGCATCAACCGCAGCATGGATTGCACTGTACGTCCCTTCATCGAAAACGACGGCTGTGGCGGATCTCGCAAAACGATTCCGTCCCGCGTTTCCACTGCCACGCGGTCATGCCGAATCGCCTGGACGAAATCGATCATCGGTCCGACCTGCGCGAGGTCGATTGCCTGCGCGTTCGCAATCAGGAAC
>WNFV01010357.1_pt1 | contig 10174 bp, 9 predicted proteins | sample 5400101 | NCBI WGS metagenome assembly WNFV01 (sample SAMN13153361, study PRJNA577476) | soil metagenome | isolation source: 115 cm soil or saprolite under grassland replicate 1 | place: USA:California | collected 2016-06-15 | reverse complement strand
GGCAGGCGAAGGGCCCGGGCGAGGCCGTCGACGTAGCCCGCGACGCGAAGCGAATGGCGGTAGGTGGAGGGATCGCGCTCGTCGACGATGTTGGCGAACGTCTCCAGCGCTCGCAGCGTCTCGCGCTGCAGGCTCTTGAGGCGAAGCTGCGCATGGTGGACGGTGATCGCGACCGGCACGAGGACGACGACGTTCCACGGATGCCCGATCGCGAGCAGCGCGAGCACGGCACCCAGTCCGGCCTCTCCCGCGCTCGCAACCAGGCGCGGTTCGAAGGTCTCGCGCGCGCGGACGACATCGAGGAGCACCGCTCTGGCGGTGAGATAGGCCAGCGTCAACGCGACCAGCGCGATCAGGTCGTCGAGCAGGCGGAGGCTGCCGACGTTTCCGCCTGCCACCTCGAACGCGATGCCGCCCGCGCAGGCGGCAACGGCGTACGCGCTCGCATCGAAGAGGAGCATGCGCAGGGGCGCTCCGCGGAAGAGTGCACCGGCCACAACTCCAGCTGCCGCAACCAGGGCGCCGGCCCAGGGCCCGAGCACGATCACCGCCGCGATCTGCAGGGCGCACACGAGACGGAACCGTTCGGACTGGATGGGCCCGCGCGACCGCTCGCGGTCCGATTCCTCGAAGAGCTCGACGAGGATCACCGCAGCGAGGAAGAGCGCAAACGAGGCCCGCGAGACGTCAAAGGCCCTGACGGCCGAGACAGCGAGCACACCGGCGCCGAGCGCGATGGTGGCGAGGGAGGAGCGAGACGGCCGCATGGGCCTCTTATCGGATGCCCAGCGCCTGCAGGTTAGCGTGCTGCGAGGACAAAGGTTCGACGCGAGAGGGCGTTCGCAGGAGGGCGAGCGCCCCAGCCCCGACGAGGAAGACGCTCGCGACGAGCAGAACGCCGCGAGGCTCCAGGTAACGGTTCGCGAAGGGCGCGATTGTGACGGCCAGCAGCATCGTCGTCGTGAACGACGCAGACGCTAGGCCGAAGACCGCGCCGTAGCGACGCGGGTCGGCCTCGCGCTGAATCAGGGTGTCGAAGATGACGTCCGTGGTCCCGTCGATGAACCCGATGGCGGCGATCACCAGGAGGGCTGTGGGCGCGTGGCGCCCGAGGCCGAGCAGCACAAAAAAGCTGGCCATGACCACCAGACCGACCCCGATCCAGCGACCGGCGTTCGCACCGATGCGCGCGAAGCCGACGATCGTCTCACCGAGGGCGAGGCCGATCGCGAGCGCGCCCAGCCCGAAGCCGTAGCCTCCTGAGCCGAAGCCGAGCGATTCCATGAGACGCGGGAGCGACGCGTTTGTCAAGCCGGTGGCGATCGTCGCGACCGCGAACGAACAGACGAGGAGAAGGAGCGGGCGCGACGAGACGAGATAGCGCAGGGCACTCTGTTCGGTCGCTTTGGGCGCTCGCCTTTCGAGTTGTCCGGCTGCTTGAAGCGGAAGGAAGAGCACAAACGCGGCTGCGAACGTAACCAGGTCGATCGCGAGCGCAGTCGCGGGGCCGATCGAAGAAAGCGCCAGCCCTGCACCCACCGCTCCGAACGCCATCGCGGCGTCCTTGGCAAGCCCAAGTGTGGCATTCGCCGCCGCGAGCTCCTGATCGGCAACGACGCTCGGAAGAAGAGAAGGAGCGGTCGCCCCAGAGATCGCGGCCAAGATCCCCGAGCATGCGAAGGCGACGAAGATGAGCGGGACGTCGACGGTCGCTACACCAATCAGTGCAGTGGCCACGAGCATTCCGCGAGCGAGCTCCGTCCAGAGGAGGAGCCTGCTCTTTGGTAGTCGATCGACGACGTAGGCTGCGAGCCCTCCCCCGATGATTGGCGGCAGCAGGCGGACGAGCAGGAACGCTGCGACGTGCCCTGTCGAGCCGGTGCGCTCGTAGGTCCAGCCCACGAGGACCGCGAACGTGAGCCAGTCGCCGCTCTGCGACAAGAGCTTTCCGAGCGCCAAGCGCCGGAACGCGGGCCGCCTCAGCGGTTCTAGCAGCCTCGATGGCGCCAGCGTCCGCTCGAATTTGCCGCGATCCAGCGCGACGAGCACGATGAACGCGATCGCGCCAAGCCCGATCAGCACGTCTCCGACTGAGAAGACATTCGCGAACGGCAGCTCCCTTGGGATCGCAAAGACATCGCCGAGAAGGCGGAGGTGCGATGCGGATTCGGAGACGCTGCGAAAATCACCGACGCCGGCCGCATCCGCAGCTCCCGCCGATACCGGCATGCGTCCGCCGTTGGCGAGGATCGCGAGAGCGTTCAGGGCGAGGCCCGCGTAGACGAGCGAGAGCGTTCGAATCGAGAGGTTCGCGACCGCGAACCAGAAGAGCAGCGCGTACGTGCAGGAATGCAGGATCGGCACGCCGCCGGACGGGAGCTCGAATGGGAGGGGCAAGAACAGGAGGAGCTGTCCGCCGAGCGCGAGACAGACGGTCCACGTGTGCTGAAAGCGGACGGACTGCAGGCGCGAAGGCTTCCCGCCGAGGAGTACGGCGAAGAGAAGACCGAGGAGGACGCTCGGGACGAGAAACACGACTACAACGCCGCCGCCCCGGCCGCAGGTCGGACGACGAATTCCGGAGCCCCGGTGAGCGCTGCGGGGGTGGACACGCCGAGCACTCGGGCGAGATCCGGGAGCGCAGCGCGAAGTGCAAGTTCGACATCAGGCGGCATCGCGCGCGCGAAGCCGAGTGTCAGGAAGCCGTTCAACCCTCCTGGGCCCCGCAGCGGCAGAGCCACGTGGAGGCCTTCCCGTCCCAATTCGGGTCCGTCAGCCAGCAGCAACGTGTCCTCGGCTTCGGCCTCGCGAATCAGCCAGCTGGTCAACGCTAGCTCGCTCGGGCCTTCCGCAATGCTTCGTTCGAGCACCACGCCACCCGTCATGTCGCTTTCGCGCCACTCGAGCAGGCCGGCCCAGAGGAGGTCGGCCCGGCGCGCCAGCTGGGCAACGAGGGCGTCGAAGTGGACTTTCCGCGGCGCGGGAACAGCCAGCTGTTCACGTATGGCCGCCGCGAGGCGACGAGCGCGCAGGCGCCGAATGTGGCGCCATATGAGCATCGCCACCGCCGACGCGATCGCACCGGCGGCGGCCGCGCCGAGGTGGAACCCGACCGCACCGAGGGCGAGCACCGCGACACCGACAATGGCGAGCTCGAGGTGCTGAGATAGCAACCTGCCGGGCCGTGCTCGCGCGCGGTGACGCGTCGCCGAGAGAGCCCGCACTTCCCGGCGCTGCTGCGGCGTGAGCACGCTTCGCGGATCGAGTCCGCGTTGCAAGGCGATAAACGCAGCACCGATCGCCGGATGAAACTGCGTGCCGAGCCCGCGCTCGATCTCCTCGAGGGCCTCCTCGCGGGAGAGGCCGCGCCGGTAGGGTCGGTCGCTCGTCATCGCGTCGAAGCTGTCGGCGACGATCAGGAAGTGCGATGCGAGCGGCTGATCAGCCTGCTCGATGCCGTAATAGCCTGAGCCGTCGTAGCGCTCGTGGTGGTACTCCACCGCCTGCGCTTCCCAGGAGGCGAAATGGAAGCGCCGGAGCAGCCTTGCCGACAGACGTGGATGGCGTCGCATCGCGGCCCACTCTTCCTCGTCGAGTCGTCCTGGCCGCCGCAGGACGCCCGCGTCGACCGAGATCTTGCCGAGATCGTGGAGTCGGCCGGCCCAGCGCAGCCGGGCCACGTCAGGATCCGGCAGCGCAAGGCCGGCGGCAAGCTCCGTGACGTATTCGGCAACGCGCGCAGAGTGGCGGTATGTGTACGGGTCTCGCTCGTCGACGATGTTGGCGAATGTCTCCAGCGCGCGGGCGGTCTCGCTTCGCAAGAGCGCCAGACGCGCATGCGCCTGATAGACGGCGATGAGGAGTGGAGCGAGAACCACTATCGCCCAGGGCTCGTAGATACCGAACCGAGCAAGCGCTGCACCGAGGCCTGCCTCGGCGACCTTCGGCGACAGCTCCGTTTCCAGGGACTGGCGGATCAGGGGCCAGACGGACGTCGCTGATGTAAAGGCAATCGCGCAGCTGACGAGGACGGTGTTCAACGCCGTATACGTGACGGTCAGCGCAACGATCGGCAGGAGCACGCCCGGGAACTCGAGAACCCCAGGCTCGCCACCCGCCGCCTGAAAGGCATAGCCGCCCGCCACCGTCGCCAGCGCGAATACTCCGGAGTTGAAGAACGTGCGGCGCCACGAGGCCCCGCGCAGGGGATCAACCGCTAGGACGCCGAAGGCACCGACGATGGCCCCGGCCCAGGGGCCGAGCATGAGGATCGCCGCGATGTGAACGCCCGAGGAGAAGCTGAAGGTCGAGCCTCCGCGCCCATCAGGAGACGATTCGTCCGAAGAGACCTGGAAGAGCTCGGTGAGCGCGACGGCTGCTCCGAGAAGAGCGAGCGTCGACACGGGCATGGACGCGACCTTGAACGCGGCAACGGCCACCACGCCCCAACCGAGGGCGGCCGTCCCATCGACGAAGGTACGCGCCTTGAACGAGAGGCGCATCGTTGCGCTTTCGACTGTCTGCTAGTGCCACTTGTTGCCGGCCCCGGAGGCCAGCAACAGCGCCGTGAGAGTTGCCAGTGTGGTGATCCACCGCATGGAGCGGAACCGCCGCATTTCCTTCTCCTTCATTCGACTTCCGTACGACCCAGTTTGTGGAGAGGCTCGCTCGCGGTATCCCCCCGTCGGGGGAACCCTGACATGGCGGTCGACGTTCCCCCAAACGAGTGACCCCTCGGCCGGGGCTAGACTCACCGAATGGACGGTACGTGCAGGATCGTGGCCCTCGGCGGCCTGGGCGAGGTCGGCAAGAACATGACTGTCTATGAGTGCGACGGCTCGATCATCGTCATCGACGCCGGGCTCGCGTTCCCGCGGGACGAGCACCTCGGCGTGGACCTCGTCCTGCCCGACTTCACGTACCTGCGTGAGCGCGCCGACTCGATCAGGGCGGTGATCCTCACGCACGGCCACGAGGATCACGTCGGCGCGCTCCCATATCTGATGCGAGAGGTGCCCATCCCCGAGGTCTGGGCGACCAGGCTCACGCTCGGGCTAGTCAAGTCGAAGCTCGACGAGCATGGCCTGCTGCGCGCCGCGGAGCTGCGCGAGGTGCATCCGGACGATCCGCCGCGTGACGTCGGTCCGTTCCGGATCGAGCTCGTCCGCATGGCGCACTCGATTCCGGATTCGGCGGCGATCGTGCTCGAGACGCCCGCCGGCCGGGTCGTCCACACCGGCGACTACAAGCTCGACCACACGCCCGTGGACGGGCTCAAGACGGATGTGGGCCGCCTCGCGGATCTCGGCAACCGCGGCGTCGACCTGCTGCTCGGCGACTCGACGAACGCAGAGCGGCCCGGCTTCACGCCGTCCGAGCGAATCGTGGGCGAAGCGTTCCGTCAGATCTTCCCGCTGCGGCAGGGGAGGATCCTCGTCTCCTCGTTCGCCTCCAACGTCCACCGCATGCAGCAGGCGGTCGACGTGGCCGTCGGGCTCGGTCGCAAGGTCTGCATCGTCGGCCGCTCCATGCGCAAGAACGCGAACATCGCGCGGAACCTCGGGTACATGGACATCCCGGAAGGCGTGCTTGTCCGCCCGCCGGAGCTGGAGGAGCTGGCTCCCCACGAGCAGCTGATCCTGTGCACGGGGAGCCAGGGCGAGCCGCTCTCGGCACTGACTCGAATCGCGTACAACGACCATCCGGCTCTCCGCGTCGAGCGCGGAGACACGGTGATCATCTCCGCGAAACCCGTCCCGGGCAACGAGCTGCGCGTTCACGACACGATCAACCAGCTCGCGAAGGCAGGCGCGGAAGTGCTGCATCAGGAGATCGCGCCGGTACATGTCTCGGGCCATGCCTGCGCGGAAGAGCTGAGGACGCTGTTGTCGCTGTTGCGGCCGCGCGCCGTGATGCCCGTGCACGGCGAGTTTCGGATGCAGGCCGCTCACGCGCAGCTCGCGCGCGATGCCGGCGTCCCCGCGGGAAGCATCGTGCTGGCCGAGAACGGCACGGTCGTCGAGCTGTCGCGCGACGGCGCGCGTGTCGTCGACGAGGTGCAGACCGGAGTTGCGTTCGTCGACGGGCTCGGCGTGGGGGACGTCCACGATGTCGCACTTCGGGACCGGCGCCGGCTGTCGGAGGACGGGGTGTTGATCATCGTCGCAACCCTCGCGGGCTCGGACGGGGGCTCGGCGGGTCCGCCCGAGCTGATCGCGCGCGGCTTCGGCGACGGCTCCGGGCCGCTCCTCGACGAGCTGCGCGACGAGGCCGACCGCGTCCTGCAGGACTGCATCCGCGAGGAGATCACCGAGATCAAGCTCCTCCAGGAGCATCTTCACGACGAGGTGGGCCAGTTGATCTACGACAGAACCCACCGCAGGCCGATGATCCTTCCGGTAGTGGTAGAGGTGTGACGAGTGCACTACCCCGTGCGAGGGGCAGCCTTTTTGCGAGGGCCGCGTAAGGTGCACGTATGAGCACCATCCGCGCCCGCGAGCCCGGCTGGGCCGAAGTGCTGGAGGACCATGCGGCTGAGTGGGCTACCGCACGGCGTCTCGTCGGTCAGCTGGGAGCATGTGAGGCTGCGGCGCTCGCGTTCTGCCGGCTGCTCGAGCGCTGGCTACGCGGCGACGCGGCTCCCTCGACCGCCGGGGCGCGCGAGGCGGCACTCCGGCACGCGGCGGACCGGGCCGAAACTGCGCTCGCCGGACTCGAGCATCCGCTCGACCGCTACCTCCTCGAGCTCGAGTCGGACCGGGCCGAAGGTCGGTCCTGGTACGGCGGCCCCGGCGCCGGCGAGCTGATCGAGTGGGGCCCGGTGCTGAAGCGGGCCGGCGTGACGGCCTGCCCGACGCGCGTCGCGCAGGTCTATCTCGAGCTCGCCGTGCTCGTGCGGGCGCTGGAGGGACTCGCGGACATGGCTCGGATCGACGCCGTTCCCGACCGCTCCTCGCTCTGGGCGGGTCTCTTCGACCTCCGCGAGAATCTTGAGCGGGCGGCGGGCGACCTCCGCGCGCTGGCCGCTTGACGTCCGCGCACGGCTTCGACGTCCGGCAATACGAGGAAGCCGACGAACAGGGATGGGTGCGCTGCCGCGTGCTCGGTTTTCTCGACAGCGCCTTCTTCGACGACGTCCGCCGCGAGAAGGAGCACTACAACGGTCCGGCGATCGAACTGGTCGCCGTGGCGGACGGTCTCGTCGTCGGACTGCTCGACCTGGAAGTGGATCCGGCGCCGGGGGTCCTCTGGGATACCAATGCCCGCGGCGGAGTGATCTGGCACGTCGCGGTGCATCCGGACCACCGCCGCCGCGGCATTGGCTTGGCGCTCGTCAACCGTGCCCTCGTGCTCGCGCGCGAAGCTGGGCTCGAGATTGTTCAGGCTTGGACACGCGACGATGCGTGGGTCCAGGCGTGGTACGAAGCGTGCGGCTTTCGGAGGCGGTTCTCGCACCTTCACGTCTACATCCAAGGCGACGAGGTTCCAGGTGAGGTCACGCTCCGCACTGCAGGCTTGAAGCCGGTACTCGCCTTCGCGCAGTACACGGAGGAGCAGGGCCGCGATGAGCTTCGACAGCGCTTCCGACGCACGCACGACGACGTGCTTTTCGAACGCGCGGTGTGAGCCCAGCCGCGCTCACGGTCGTGGGATCGATCAACCTCGACCTTGTCGCGAAGGTCGAGCGGCTACCGCGGCCGGGCGAAACGCTGAGCGGTGCGACGTTGGAACGCATCCCGGGCGGGAAGGGTGCGAACCAGGCGGTCGCTGCCGCCCGGCTGGGCGCGCCGGTGCGGATGGTGGGCTGCGTCGGCGCTGACGCGAATGCGAACGAGGCGCTGGGGGGCCTGCGCGAAGCAGGGGTTGAGCTCGACGTCCGGGAGGTGGATGCGCCGACCGGAATCGCGATCATCTTCGTGGGCGCCGACGGCGAGAACCAGATCGTCGTCGTACCGGGAGCAAACGCGCTGGTCGGCGGCTTCTCCGCGGCCGGGAACGTCCTCAGCCAGCTCGAGATCCCGGATGACGCACTCCGTGAGGCGCGCGCCCAAGCCGACTGGCTGTGCGTGAACGCGGCGCCGGCTCGGCCCCTGCCGGTAGACGCCGACCTCGTCGTCGCGAATCGCTACGAGGCAGAAGTCGTCGGCGAGCAACGGCTGCTCGCCCTCACGCTCGGCGAGGAGGGCGCCGTGCTTCTCGAAGCGGGGAAGGAGATCGCCCGCGCTCGACCTCCGCGCGTGGATGCGGTCGACGGCACGGCCGCCGGCGACGCCTTCACCGCGTGCCTGGTCGTGTCGTTACTCGAAGGACGCGACACACAGGAGGCGCTGCGCCGCGCCTGCGCGGCCGGGGCGATCGCCGCCTCGCGATTCGGCGCACAACCCTCTCTCCCGACAGCCGGCGAGGTAGACGCGATACTCCGCGCGTGACCGCGACGCCCATCCTGCTCGACTGCGATCCGGGTCACGACGACGCGATCGCGCTCCTGCTCGCGCTCGCCTCCCCCGAGCTCGAGCTGCTCGGCGTGACGACCGTCGCAGGGAATCAGACGCTCGAGAAGACGACCGCAAACGCGATCCGCGTGTTGGAGTTCGCGGGTGACGCAGGCATACCGGTCGCAGCAGGTGCAGATCGTCCGCTCGTCCGCGAGCCGTTCGTCGCGGCATACGTCCACGGCGAGACCGGACTCGACGGACCCGAGCTCCCGCCGCCACGGAGCGAGCCAGTCGCCACGCACGCGGCGCAGTTCCTCGCGCAGCGGATCCAGGCCTCCGAACGCCCCGTCACGCTCGTGCCGACCGGACCGCTGACGAACGTCGCGTTGATGCTCGCGCTCTATCCGGACGCGCGCCCGGAGCGGATCGTGCTGATGGGAGGCGCGATCGCCGAGGGCAACATCACGCCCGCGGCCGAGTTCAACATCTGGGCCGACCCCGAGGCGGCGGCGCGTGTCTTCGCAAGCGAGATCGACGTGACGATGATCGGCCTCGACGTCACGCACAAGGCGCTGTTCACGACCGCGCACATCGACCGCCTGGCGGGGCGCGTGGGGGAGATGGTGACGGAGCTGCTGCGCTTCTACGACCGCTTCCACCGAGAGGTGTACGGCTTCGACGGTTCGCCGATCCACGACGCCGTCGCCGTCGCGCACGTCATACGTTCGGATCTCGTCGAAACGAAACACCTGAACGTCGAGATCGACACAGAGTCGGAGCTGTGCCGGGGACGCACCGTCGTCGACCTCTGGCGCCGCACGGACCGCAAGCCGAATGCGCACGTCGGCGTCGGCATCGACGCGGAGGGCTTCCTCGAGCTGCTGATCGAGCGCATCAACTCGCTGCGATGAGCCTCGTCTTCGCCGCGATTGCGCCGCACGGGACCTTGCCCGAGGCGCCGATTCCCGGCGCGGACGAGACGCATGCCGCGCTCGACGACCTCGGTCGCCGCTTCGAGGCCGCGCGACCGGAGGCGACGATCGTGCTGACTCCGCACAACGTACACGTCGAAGGCCACTTCGCGGTCGTCCTCGCGGGCACAGTTGCCGGCACGCTCGCCGACTTGGACGCCCCGGAGGTGATGCTCTCCTGTCCGGTCGACCGCGAGCTCGCCGCTGAGGTAGTCGTCGCGTTGCACGACGCCGGCATTCCGGTCGTCGGGTCGAGCTTCGGCGCGAACGATTGGGCCGCCGCCACCGCTCCGATGGACTGGGGCGTCCTGATCCCGCTATGGGTGATGGGAGGCCGGTCGGACCCGCCGGTCCCCGCAGTGGTCGTCAGCCCCGCGCGCGACCGTCCGCTCGAGGAGCACGTCCGCGCCGGCGCCGCGCTCGCCCGCGCCGCGGCGGGATCGGACAAGCGCGTCGCGCTGATCGCGAGCGCCGACCACGGTCACACGCACGATCTCGACGGACCCTACGGCTTTGACCCCGCGGCAGCCGAGTACGATGCCCGCGTCGTCGAGCTGGTCAAGGAGAACCGGCTCGGCCGACTCCTCGACCTGGAGCCGGCCTTCGTCGAGGCCGCCAAGGCGGATAGCTGGTGGCAGCTCGTGATGCTCCACGGGGCGCTGGAAGACGGCTGGAAGGCGGAGTTTCTGTCTTACGAAGCATCCACCTATTTCGGGATGCTTTGTGCCGCCTATGCGCCTAATTAAAGACGTGGGCTATCCAGGCCGA
>WNFV01010356.1_pt1 | contig 10175 bp, 9 predicted proteins | sample 5400101 | NCBI WGS metagenome assembly WNFV01 (sample SAMN13153361, study PRJNA577476) | soil metagenome | isolation source: 115 cm soil or saprolite under grassland replicate 1 | place: USA:California | collected 2016-06-15 | reverse complement strand
CAGGCGAGCCGGGCGCTGGAGGCGCTGGCGAGCCTGCTCCCCGATGAGGCCGAGCGCGTCACGGAGGACGGCGTCGAGACGGTCCCGCTCGAGGCGCTGCATCCGGGCGACGTCGTCCTGATCCGGTCGGGAGGCCGCGTGCCGGCGGACGGTGAGGTCGTCGAGGGTTCGGCGGCTCTCGACGAGTCGATGATCACCGGCGAGTCGAAGGCGGTCTCGAAGTCCCCCGGCGACCCGGTGGTCGGGGGCACGGTCGTCACGGACTCCGCGATCCGCGCGCGCGTCACCGCGGTGGGGGAGGACACGGCGCTGGCCGGGATCCGCCGGCTGGTCGACGAGGCGCAGCGGTCCCGCTCCCGGGCGCAGGTGCTGGCCGATCGGGCGGCGGCGATCCTCTTCTACGTGGCCTCCGGCGTGGGCGTGGTCACGTACGTCGTGTGGACGCTGCTCGGGGAGCAGCGGGACGCCATCGAACGGACCGTGACCGTGCTCGTCATCGCCTGCCCGCACGCGCTCGGGCTGGCGATCCCCCTCGTGATCGCCATCTCGACCGGTCTGTCGGCCCGCCACGGCATCCTGGTGAAGGATCGACTGGCGCTCGAGCGGATGCGCAAGGTGGACGTGGTGCTCTTCGACAAGACCGGCACCCTCACCTCGGGCCGTCCCGGCGTCTCCGGGCTGGTCACGGTGGCCGGCGACGACGAGGACCTGCTTCGGCTGGCCGCCGCGGTCGAGGCGGACAGCGAGCATCCCCTCGCTCGGGCGATCGTCGCGGCCGCCGGTGCGCGTGGCGCCCCCCTTCCTCGCGCGACGTCCTTCCGCTCGCTCACCGGGCGCGGGGTGGAGGCCTCCGTCGACGGGGCTCGGGTCGCCGTCGGCGGCCCCTCGTTCCTGCGCGAACGGGACCTCGCGGTGCCGGACGCGATCGCACCCTCGGTCAAGGAGTGGGAGGAGCGCGGAGCGACGGTTCTGTACGTCAGCCGTGACGACACGGTCGTCGGGGCGGTGGCGCTCGAAGATCAGGTGCGAGCGGAGTCGCGCCAGGCCGTCGGCGCGCTCAAGGACATTGGCCTCGAGGTCGCCATGATCACCGGGGACGCTCGGCCGGTGGCCGAGGCGGTTGCCCGGCAGCTGGCCATCCAGCAGGTCTTCGCGGAGGTGCTCCCGGAGAACAAGGACCAGGCCGTCGCCGACCTCCAGTCCCGGGGCAAGCAGGTGGCCATGGTCGGGGACGGCGTGAACGACGCGCCCGCCCTGGCCCGGGCGGACGTGGGGATCGCGATCGGTGCAGGCACGGACGTCGCGATCGAGTCGGCCGGCGTGGTGCTGGCGTCCGACGATCCCCGAGCCGTTGTGGACGTCATCCGACTCAGCCGTGCGAGCTACCGGAAGATGGTGCAGAACCTCGCCTGGGCGACCGGGTACAACCTGGTGGCGTTGCCCGTCGCCGCGGGCGTGCTGGCGTGGGCCGGCGTGACGCTCGCCCCCGCGGCCGGCGCGGTCCTGATGAGCATCTCCACCATCGTGGTCGCGCTGAACGCGCAGGTGCTGAGGCGACTGAAGCTGGGCGCGTCGGCGGGCCGCGCCGCCACGTAGCGGAGGAGGCGGTCGCCCTCCAGGTGCGCGTCATCTCAATGTGGCGGGCCCCCCCCGGGGGGGACCGGGAGCACTACCCTGGGGGCGAGAGCCTGGGGATCGGAAGCGATCGAGGAGGGGAGGAGATGCGCGCCCACGTCGGAGACCGGATCGTCGTGGCGTCCACGCAGGTGGGCCAGGACCCTCGAGAGGGCGAGATCCTCGAGGTGACCGAAGGCCCCGAGGGTTCCGAGTACCGCGTCCGCTGGGCCGATGGCCACGAGAGCCTGTTCAGGCCGAAGGCCGGCATTGCGAAGGTCGTCGCGGCGGCTCGTCCGAAGGCGGCTCGTACGAAGAAGAAGGGCTGAATCCGAGCTGGGACGGCGCGGTTCCGAGGCTCAGTCTCCCGAGCCGATGTCGACGCTGTAGGCCTCGTAGATCAGGTCGGCCCCGGACTGCCGGTGCCGGGTGAGCCGTGCCAGGAGCGCGAGCACCGCCTCGCGGGTGTCGGCGACGCGCTCGTCGTCGCCGGCATCCTCCGGTATGGCGGCCAGCCGCTCCTCGATGGCCCGGCCGATGGCGGCATGGTCGTCCTGCAGGCGGGCGACCATCGGGGCGAGCCGCGGCGCGCGCCGCACGATCTCCTCGTGCAGGCCGCCCGAGCCCTCGGTGATCTCGACGTGCCTGGCGAAGCCCTCGCGCAGGTGGGACAGCTCGGATCGCACGCCCGCCAGCCACCGGCCGGCCCGGCCCGCCCCAGGCGCGGCGAGGGCGCGCTCGACCTGCCCCAGGACCGCCTCGAGGTCATGCCGCCGGCCGCGGACGGCCGCCAGGACCGGCCTGGCCTGGTCCGCCATGTCCGTCACCGCGCCTCGGCGCTCGGCGCTCGGACGCGCTCGCCGCGGGCCCGCTCCAGGAGGTCCCGCGCGGCCGGTGTGAACGGCACGGCCGGCGCGCGGGGCGAACGGAGGTCCCGGGCCTCGTCGGGCAGCGCGGCAAGGTCCACGGCCAGGCGCTCTCGCGCGGCCGCGAGCGGCTCGGGCGGTCGCAGCCGCCGCCCGCCGGCCATCACCGGTTCCAGGAGGGGACGGGCGCCCGCCGGCACCGGCTCGTCCCGCAGGCCGATCGCGTCGCGCAGCCCCTCCGAGCGGAACACCTGCTTCGCGCCCGGCGCCGTCGCCTTCTCCGGGGAGAGCTTGAGCACCGGACGCTCACCGAAGCGCACCAGCTTGTAGGCCGAGTCCAGGGACGGCGCGTCGTCGGACACGCCCACCCGGGTACCGACCCCGAAGGCGTCGATCGGCGCGCCGCCGCGGACCAGCTCGTCGATCTCGAGCTCGTCCAGGCCGCCGCTGGCGAAGATCCGGACCGCGGGGAGGCCGGCCTCGTCGAGCAGCGCACGCGACCCTCGCGCCAGCGCCTCGAGGTCCCCGCTGTCGAGGCGGATGCCGAGCCCCTCCGAAAGGCCGAGCGCGCGGATCGTCTCGATCGCGGCACGCACGCCTCCGAGCGTGTCGTAGGTGTCCACCAGGAACGTCGTCCGGCCGGGGAAGTCTTCGGCGAATGCCCGGAACGCCTGCTCCTCGGTGGGGAAGGCCTCGACGAAGGAATGCGCCATCGTGCCGGCGGCCCGCAGCCCGAACCGACGTGCGGCTTCCACGTTGCTCGTGGCCACGAAGCCGGCGATGGCCGTGGCCCGCGCCACGGCCATGGCGGCCTCGACGCCCTGGGTCCGCCGGAACGAGAAGTCCACGAGGTCCCGGCCGCCGGCCGCCAGCAGGCACCGCGCCGCCTTCGAGGCGACGGTCGTCTGGAACGTGACCTGGTTGAGGAGGAACGTCTCCGCGAGCTGAGCCTCGGCGATCGGCGCGGTGACCTCCAGGATCGGTTCGTTCGCGAGGACGATCGTCCCCTCGGGTACCGCCCAGACCTCCCCGGTGAAGCGAAGGTCGGCGAACGCGCGGACGTCCTGCTCACCGAACCCCAGCTCCGAGCGCGCGTACCGGAGGTCCTCCTCCTCGAACCGGAGGCCCTCCAGGAACGCCAGGCAGTCCTCCAGTCCGGCGGCGGCGAGGAAGCCCCGCGTCGGAGGCAGACGGCGCACGAAGAGGCTGAATGTGGCGGGCCCCACCATCCCGCGGCGGAGGTAGCTCGCCGCCATGTTCAGCTCGTAGAGATCGGTGAGCAGCGCGCTGCCCATGGCCTCCCGTCAGGGCCGGAGGTAGAGGAAGAAGAGCGTACAGCCCTCGGTCCCAGCGCTCTCGATCCCGTGCTTCGTCGCGGCGGGGACGAACGTGTACGCCCCGGGGCCGAGCACGCGCTCGGTCACCGCGAGCTCGCAGGACCCGCGCACCACGAACAGGTGGTGGACGGCCCGGCGGTGCCCGTGCGTGCGGACCGTGGCGCCCGGCTCGATCTCCATCATCCCGGCGTACGACCCCGTGGCCGGGTCCTCCCACAGCACCTTGTCTCGAACCCCCGGCTGGCCGGCGAACGGCCGCCAGGGACGCGCCTCAACGTCGGTCGCGCTCAGCGCGCGCTCTCCCGTCAGCATCCTGATCACCTCCCGTGTCGTCGGGCGGGCCCGACGGGGAAAGCATCCCTCCGGCTGCCCGGACCGGGCAGTCCCGCTGGTCCACCAATCGGTGGGTCGCCCGACCCGGTGAACGGCGGGAATCTCTCGGCTACGCTGCGATCGTGGACGCGCTCCTGGTGGTGCTGGTCCTGCTGGGCGGCGTGCTGCTGCTCGCCCTGTTCGCGCTGGCGCGGGTGCTGCTGCCGGCGCGGCCGCCAGCGGAGGCCCCGCCGGCCGTCCTCATCGAGCGCCGGGCGGTCGTGACGCTCGACGTGGGTCCCGCGGACCCCGCGGACCCCGCCGCGGAGCGGCTGGTCCACGAGGCGGCCGCCAGGGTGTTCGCGGCGATCCCCGACGCCGAGGAGGTGGAGGTCCGCGCGCGCGACGGGAGCGTGCTCGGCCGCACGACGCGCGTGGTCCCCGAGTCCCGGCCGATCTCACTGCCCGAGTACCTGCACGAGCCGCACCGGCCGCGGCACCGCGGGCCCGACCTCGCGGGACGCCAGGCGGAGGAGGAGCGGCTCGCGCCGCCCGCCCGCCAGGCCGGCGAAGCCGGGACGGCGGTGCCCGTCGAGCCGGCGCCGGGGGAGCGGCGTCCGTTCGCGGAGCGCTTCGAGCTCCCCCCGGCGATCCGGGACGGCGTCCGCGACCCGAACGATCCCGTCGACGTCGTCCGCGCCATCTTCGCCGCCGCGGGCCTGGCGGTGCGGGTCGACGGCGACCTGCTCCGGGTCGAGGACCTGGCGATCGCCGTGGTGCCGGTTGAGGGCGGCGCGCGCGACACGCTGAACCGCGCCTACCGCTGGATCCGGGCGGCCGGCCCCGGGCGCGGGCTGGTCGTCGCCCTCGGCGCCGTCGATCCCGACGAGGTTCGCCGGCGGGAGATGCTCGACCCCTCCGTTCTGCACACCGGCCTGTCCGGCGTGCAGCGCATGGCCGACGCCGTCGCGCTCGGCGCGGATCCGGTCCGCTTCGCGGTCGCCCCGGCGCTCGCGCCGGCCAGCCTTCCCGCCGAGCGGCGTCCGCCGCGCCGTCAGAGCAGGTGAGCCCGGACCCGGCGCATCCGTCCGGCGCGGTCGCCGGGGCCGCCGACGGCGGCGCGACGGTGCCCGGGGTGCTGTCGAGCGTCGCGGCGGCGAGCGGGCAGGACGCGCTGGCGCTCCTGCGAAGCTCGGACGACGGGCTGTCGCCGGACGAGGCTGCCGCCCGCCTTGCCCGGGTGGGCCCGAACGAGCTGCCCCGGCCGCACGGCCCGGGCCTGGTCCGGCAGCTCCTCGACCAACTGGTGCACTTCTTCGCGCTGATGCTGTGGGCGGCCGCCGCGCTCGCGTTCGTCGGGGGCATGCCCCAGCTCGGCGTCGCGATCATCGTCGTCGTCCTGGTGAACGGGGCATTCAGCTTCGCCCAGGAGTTCCGGGCGGAACGGGCCGTGCGCGCCCTGGCGGCGCTCCTGCCGGAGGTGGCCGTGGTCCGGCGCGGCGGTCGGAGGCTGACGGTCCCCGCCGGCGCCCTCGTTCCCGGTGACATCGTGCTGCTGGCCGAGGGGGTCCGGATCTCCGCCGACGCGCGCGTCCTCCACTCGTCGGAGCTGAGGGTCGACGTGTCCACGCTGACCGGCGAGTCGAAGCCGGTCGCCCGGGTGACGGAGCCCGTGGCCGAGCCGCCCCGCGACCCCCTGGAGGCCCCGAACGTCGTGTTCGCGGGGACCTTCGTCACCTCCGGGTCGGGCGCCGCCGTCGTGGCGGCCACCGCGGGCGCGACCCGGCTGGGCGGCATCTCGGCGCTGACGGCCGGCGTGGTCCGGCGTCCGACCCCGCTGCGGATCCAGCTCAACCGGGCCGTGCGGGTGATCGGCGGCTTCGCCGTCGCCACCGGCCTGGGCTTCTTCGGGATCGCCCTGGCGCTGGGCACGCCGGCCCGGGACGGGTTCCTGTTCTCGGTGGGGGTGATCGTCGCCCTGGTCCCGGAGGGCCTGCTGCCCACCCTCTCGCTCTCCCTGGCGATGAGCGCCACGCGGATGGCCCGCGGCGGTGCCCTGGTCCGCCGGCTGGAGTCGGTGGAGACCCTCGGCTCGACCACCGTGATCTGCACGGACAAGACCGGGACGCTGACGACGAACGAGATGACGGTGAAGGCCGTCGTCCTGCCGCACGGGCGGTTCGCGGTCACCGGGACGGGCTACGACCCGGGCGGGACGATCGTGACCCCCGAGGGCCGGCCGCTCGACGACGAGCAGTGGGCCGACGTTCGCCGCCTGCTGCACACCGCGGCGCTCTGCGGCGACGCGCGGGTGGAGGCGCGGGACGGCCGATGGCGCTGCCTCGGCGACCCGACCGAGGGCGCGCTCCTGGTCCTGGCGCGCAAGGGCGGGGTCGAGCGGGCGGCCGCGGAGCGCGCGGCACCGCGGGTCCGGGAGTTCCCGTTCGAGTCCCGGCGCCAGAGGATGAGCACGGTCCACATCCTGCCGTCCGGCGCGTACGAGGTGCTGGCCAAGGGCTCGCCGGAGGCGGTCCTTCCGCTGTGCAAGAGCGCGCGGGTTGACTCGGTCGCCCCCCCGCTCGGCGAGGACGAGCACCGCGACATCATGGCGGCCGTGGACTCCCTGGCGGTGAAGGGCCTGCGGGTGCTGGCCTTCGCCCGGCGGGAGATCGAGGGCGGAGTGCCGGAGACGGCACGGGAGGCCGAGCAGGAGATGGAGTTCCTCGGGCTGGTCGGGATGGCCGACCCGGTCCGCCCCGAGGTCCCCGATGCGGTGGCGCGCTGCCGGCGCGCCGGGATCCGCCTGGTCGTGATCACCGGCGACCACCCGGCCACCGCGATGTCGATCGCCCGGGAGGCCGGCATCCCGGCGCACACCGTGATGCTCGGCTCGGAGCTTCCGGTGAACGACGAGCGCCTCGGCGCGCTGCTCGGTACGCACGAGGTGGTGCTGGCGCGCGTGGCGCCCGAGGAGAAGCTGCGCATCGCCCGCGCCCTGCAGGCGCGGGGCGAGGTGGTGGCGATGACCGGCGACGGCGTGAACGACGCGCCGGCGCTGCGCCAGTCCGACATCGGAGTGGCGATGGGGAAGGTGGGGACCGACGTGGCCCGGGAGGCCGCCGACCTGGTCCTCCTGGACGACAACTTCGCCCACATCGTGCAGGCCGTGGAGGAGGGCCGGGCCGCCTTCGACAACATCAAGCGGTTCCTGACCTACCACCTGACCGACAACGTGGCGGAGCTCACCCCGTTCGTCGCCTGGGCCCTGTCGGCCGGGGCGATCCCGCTGATGATCTCGGTGCTCCAGATCCTGGCCCTGGACATCGGGACCGACCTGCTGCCGGCGCTGGCGCTCGGGGCCGAGAAGCCGGAGCCCGGGGTGATGGCCCGGCCGCCCCGGGCGCGGAGCGCCCGCCTCCTGGACGGCCGCGTCCTCGGCCGGGCGTTCGGGTTCCTCGGGCCGGTCGAGGCCGCGGGCGCCATGGCCATGATCGTCTTCGGGGCGGCGCTGTTCTTCGGCTGGCCGGGCCAGCCGCTCCCGGACACCGGCGCGGACAAGGCGGTCCTCTCGACCATGGTCTTCGCCGCGATCGTCGCCATGCAGATGGCGAACGCCTTCGAGTGCCGGTCGACGCCGGCGTCGCTTCACTCGATCGGCCCGTTCACGAACCGGCTGCTGGTGTGGGCGGTCGGCGGCGAGCTCCTGGCGCTCTCGGCGTTCGTCTACCTGCCGCCGCTCGCGGACGCGCTCGGGCAGCGCGCGCTCGGGCCCGCGCAATGGCTGCCGGTCGCCGTCACCCCCCTGTTGCTGCTCGCGGCGGAGGAGGGGCGAAAGGCACTGGTCCGGCGCCGTGCCGATCGCCCGGGCTGATCGCGATGGGGCTCGACAGCTTCGCGGCGCGCTCGCCGGAGGGCGGGCTGACGGCGGAGGACGAGCGGGCCTTCGCGGCCGCCGAGATCGACCTGTGCGGCGGGATGTACAGCGACGGCACGGTCTCGTTCCGCGGGAAGGTCTACTCGACCGCCATCGAGCCGGTCAGCGGCGTGAGCATCTACCAGCGGTGGATCGCGCCGCCCGAGCTCCGCGCGATCGCCGAGGCCTTCGATCGGTGCGACCCGGAGACGGTGGAGCGATGGATGGCCGACGAGCCCGACCGGACCACCGCCGAGGAGGTCCTCCAGCTGCGCGCCTTCTTCGACATCTGCCGCGACCGCGGCCTCGGCCTGGTGGGGTGGTGGTGAGCCTGCGCTTCGGGGTCAGCGTGCCGAACGTCGGCGACCTCGACGCGCTCGTCGCGCTCGGGGTGGAGGCCGATCGAGCGGGGTGGGACGGGTTCTTCCTCTGGGACCACATGGCCTTCACCCGGGAGTTCCCGGTGCCGGTGTTCGATCCGTGGGTGACGCTCGGCGCGCTGGCGGTCCAGACGGAGCGGATCCGCCTGGGCACGATGGTCACGCCGCTGGCCCGCCGCCGGCCCTGGAAGCTCGCCCGCGAGACCGTCACCCTCGATCACCTGTCGGGCGGGCGGTTGATCCTGGGGGTCGGGCTCGGGACGCCCCGGGACGCCGACTTCGAGCTGCTCGGCGAGGACCCGAACGAGCGCGTGCGGGCCGAGAAGCTCGACGAGGGGCTGGAGCTCCTCGTGCGACTCTGGGGGGGCGAGCCGGTGGAGTTCGCCGGGAAGCACTTCCGCGTCCGGGACACCCGGTTCGGGCCGGTGCCGCTGCAGCGCCCGCGCATCCCGATCTGGGTCGGGGGCGGGTGGCCCCACCCGGGGCCGCTGCGGCGGGCCGCCCACTGGGACGGCGTCTACCCGCTGAAGCTGGACCGGGCCGACGGTCCCGAGGACCTGACCGCGGACGAGCTCCGCCAGGCCGTCGCCTTCGTCCGCGAGCGGCGCCCGGCGGGCGAGCCGTTCGCGGTCGTCGCCGGCGGGCGGAGCGTCGAGGCGGCCCACCTCGCCGCGTTGGAGGCGGCGGGGGCGACGTGGTACTTCCCGCGCGCGGCGGAGGGTCCCGGCTGGGAGGACCCGACCATGGAGCTGCTCCGCGCCGGCCCGCCCCGCTGACCGGTTCGGTCAGCCGACCCCCGCCAACGCCGCGGTCCGGGGATCGCCGGTCAGGTCGTCGGTGACGGGGACGTTGAACGCGACGCCGTCGACGTCCAGGACGAACCACGGCCGGCCGTGCTCTTCCCAGGTCACCGTGAACCGTCCCGGCATCAGCACGTCGCCGAAGCGCTTCCAGTCCAGGTAGGCGATGCGCCAGCCGATCTTCGGGCCGCCGACGTCGCGGCGGCGCATGGCCCGACCCTCCCGGATCAGACCGGTGGCGGGGTCGAACCGGAAGACGATCTCGTCCTCGCCGTCCCCGAAGGGGACGACCAGGCGAGCGGTGGTGTCGTCGATCGCCTCCCAGCGGGACTCGGGTCGGGTCTCGAGCACCGAGGGGATCAGGGCCAGCTCGCTCCACAGGAAGAGGTTCTCGCCCTGGTCGATCTCCGGACCGGCCACCCGGCGCTTGCCGATCCGCATCTCGCCGCGCTCGCCGACGAACGCGTCGCGCCCGCGCAGGAACGGGAGGCCGAACCAGCGCACCGCCAGCAGCTGCAGGCCGCTCCACCCGACGCGGTGCTCGGACCAGAACGTCACTGGCATCCATCGGCAGGAGGTCGCGCTTCATCCGGGCCCGGCCCCACAGGGCCAGCGTCTCGACGTACGGGACGTGCGGGCCGACGCTCGCCAGGTAGTGGCGCCGCACCGGCTCGGGCAGGCCGGGCGGCAGGTGCATCGTCCCGAGGTGCCGCGCCGGCCCCGGCGGGCGAAGCGGGCGCGGGCGCACCAGCAGGCCGAGCCACGCCAGGGCGCCAAGCGCCACCACCGTGCCGACGACGAGCAGGACGATGGTCATCGAGTCCTCGCAGCACTGGCCATGCGCCGAGCGTAGGGATCGTTCCGAGACGGGCCACGGGTCCATGGTCCCGCGTTGGCCGGGACGCGCGGCCAGGGGGAATCGTCCGGGCCCGGGCTACCGGTTCGCCGCGTCG
>WNFV01010353.1_pt1 | contig 10179 bp, 13 predicted proteins | sample 5400101 | NCBI WGS metagenome assembly WNFV01 (sample SAMN13153361, study PRJNA577476) | soil metagenome | isolation source: 115 cm soil or saprolite under grassland replicate 1 | place: USA:California | collected 2016-06-15 | reverse complement strand
ATGCGGCACTGTCACGGCGCGTAGCGCCTCTGCGTTCGAGACGGAAGTCGTTGCGGGCACCGCCGCCCCTGGGGATTGTCGCCCAAGAGCGTCATCCAGTCGCCGACGGGGAGGCTGAGCCCTGTGCCAGTCCGCTGGATGGCACACCCGGGATCAGGCACAGGGCACCGATGACGGATATCCCAACCAGACGCGCCAAGGATCGCTGTTGAACGGCGGGCGGCTGAGCGACCCCGCCGGCCGCGAGGCTCGGACAGGGCGAACACCCCACGTTCCGCGTCATGTGAAACTCCTCAGCCACGTGTTGCGTTGAGGCCACAGAGAAGCGACCATAAGTAGGCGGACGGGTACGAATGGACGCGCATTCCAACGCTATCCGGGTTCTCACAACCCTTCCCTGCTTCAGGAGCATCGACGACGCCACGATCAAACGGATCGCGTCACGCTGTCGACCGATGACGCTCCGACCTGGCCAAAGCATCTTCGCTGAAGGCGATCCGTGCAGTCGCCTGTACATTCTTGCGTTCGGCCGGGTGAAGTGCTTTCGGTCCAGTCCCGAAGGCCGCGAGCAAATCCTTAAGCTGTTTGAGAGCCCCGGCGACATCTTCTGCACGACGTCGGCGTTCAGCACGGGCTCGCACATCGTGACGGCGGAGGCTCTGAGCGAGTCTACCGTGTACGTTGTCGACGTCGAGACGATGAAGCGTGTGGCGCTGGATCAACCGGCGGTGGCCCTGGCGCTCGTCACCGCGGCGGGTGACCAGATGCGGAGCCTCGTCGGGCTGGCGGACGATCTCTCGTTGAAGACGGCAACCGCCCGCGTGGCGAAGCTCCTGTGCGAGCGCGCGCGAGCCGAGGGTGTTCGTACCGGCGATGAGGTTCGCCTGCGCCGAGATGGGCTTCGCGAGGAGCAGATCGCCGCGATGGTGGGCACGGTTCGCGTCCATGTGTCGAGGAGCCTCAAAGCCCTCGCGAGTATGGGCGCGATCAGCCTCGATCGGAAGGCCATTCGTATCTCCGACATGAAGGTTCTCGAAGCGTTTGTCGACGCCACGGAGTCAGCGGCGCGAAGCTCTCACGACGCCGCTTCGACCGGTCGTCGGCGGTAGGGCAAGCCTCGCTGTCGCCTCACCGGCGCACCCCGCCCAGCGCGGTCCAGCAATAACGAGAGTCGAGCGTAGCGTCCCGACCCCCGGGTGCAAGGGGCGTCGCTGAGCGGACCCACATTCGGGATTGGCACATTTGTGACAGACAGCTTCCTTCGGTCCTTTCACACTATCCGTCAGCATCAACAAATTTCGGGAGGAGTCACATGAGAACTCTGTGTGAACGAGCAGCGATGCCCATCCTGATGATCGTGATGACCCTTGTCGCCGGATCGGCTGCACGCGCTCAAGAGCACCAGATCCCACAACCGGGCGCTGGCGAGACCGGGTACGTTATGAGGCTCACACCAGCGGAGCTCGTTTGGACAGCCGGCCCTCCGATGCTACCTCCTGGTGCAAGAATGGCCGTGCTCGAAGGGGCGTTCAACAAACCCGGTCCATTTACCGTGCGCCTGAAGTTCCCAGCCAACTACAGGATCCCGGCCCACTGGCATCCGATCAAGGTGACGGTGACGGTGATCTCGGGGACGTTTCATATGGGGCTCGGGGATACGCTGGATACCAGCAAAGGGAAGGCGCTCCCCGCTGGAAGCATCTTCGAGATGCCGGCCACGATTCATCATTTCGGCTGGACCAGCGAAGAGACGATTATTCAAGAGCATGGGATCGGGCCACTAAGCGTGAATTACCTGAATCCGGGGGGCCACAAGTAGGGCGGCCGGGGTTTCCCGGAGCCTGCGAGGGGACCCACACGCCGCGACTCGCTCGTGCCGGATTAAGGCGGCGACGTCGATGGGCCGACGAGGGAGTCCACCGGCGGAGTCTCATTCAGGTCAGCGACTGGATGAGCGTCCGAGCCGGCTCGCTTGAAACAGATACTTCCGCTTGACCTTCCAGCTACTGGAAGGTCTACTGCGGCGCACGGAGACAACGGTCGCGGTCCCGCACGTGAAAAGAGACAGCACACCTCACGGCGAGCGCGGACGGCTTCTCGCGAGCGTTCGCGATCAGCGACCTGAGATCTTCAGGAGGATCCTGTGGCGGACGCGGTCGAACGCGTGCTGGTGGTCGTGGCCCATCCCGACGATGCAGAGGCCGGCGCCGGGGGCACCCTCGCCAAGCTCGTGCGACAGGGCGCGAACGCCATTTACGTCATCGTCACAAATGGCAGCATGGGGTCCAGCGACCGCGCGATGACACGCGATCGTCTCGTTCAAATCCGTGAAGCGGAGCAGCGGGATGCCGCGCGGATGCTCGGGGTGAGGCACGTCGAGTTCCTCGGCTACGGCGATGGTGACGTCGAGGACACGCGCGAGCTCCGGCGGGACGTCACCCGACAGATCCGCAAGTGGCGGCCGGATCTCGTCATCGCCCAGAGCCCGCACCGCACGTACAACCTCTACGCTTCCCACCGTGACCACCGCGTGATCGGAGGGGTCGTGCTCGACTGCGTCTATCCACTGGCTCGGGACCACCTGGCCTTCCCGGAACTGCTGCCCGATTACGAGCCGCACCAAGTGCGTGAGGTTCATATTATGCAGTGGCAGGCGGAGACCCATCAGGTCGCGGTCGACGCGACGAGCCTAGCCTTTCTCTCGATCGTGCCGCCGGCCGTCGCCAGCCAGCGGCGGAACTGGCGGTGGCGCCAGCCGCACGGCCATTCCCAGCACATCCCCTAGCGGGATTCGAGCTCGGCCCATCCAGAGGCCGTCGGGGAAAAGGGTGCTCGTCCAGTCGAGGGCCCGTAGCCGCGCGCCTGCCGCGCGGCGGACTGCGACCCGGAGCGCAGGGAAAGTGAGGTCCGCTGCCCGACCAAGGAGCGGCTGGCCGGCCTGCGCACCCCATCGGCGTGAGAGACCGCCGACGCTCCAGCGGTTCAGGACCACCAGGGCCAGGCCCATCCGGGAAACGCTCACCGCCTCGGCCAGGGCGGCGGAAGGGTTCTCGACGAACTCCAGGGTGGCGACGAACACCAATACGTCCACGGCGCCCGGGCGGAACGGCAGGCGATGGGCGTCGCTGCACACGATGGGAATCGCCGGATGACGCTCCCGGAGCTTGGCGAGCATAGCAGGTGCCCGATCAAGCCCGACGACGCGGAGCGGCTTCCTGGCCAGCCAGCTCGTGAAGTGTCCAGTGCCGCAGCCGACCTCGAGCGCTGTTTGCGCCCCGTGGAAATGGTCCATGAGCCACCCGAGCAGGGCCCGCTCGGCGCGATCGACCCGCTGGCCGCGCGGGGTTTGATACCACGACTCGTACGTCGCTGCGCGGCGGTCGAACACCTCCTAGGACACGCCGCCTCAGGGGAGGGGGCAGGCGTTAGACAACGTCACGGTCATCACGATGGGGCCCGCTGCCGCCGCTTGCGCGAAGGCCTCGCCGAGGGCCGCGAGCACGACATCCAGTTCCCCGGTGACGGTCGTGCTCATCGGGCCGACCTGGGGCGACAGCCCCCGCACGGCCAGCGCAGCCATCACGGCGTCGATGGCGGGTGAGAGGTGCTCCTGACGCAACGGATAGACCGCGATCTGAGCGGCGATAGTCATCGGCAGACCCGAGGCTTTGCCCTCTCTCGCGCGGATCTTGTCCGCGCGCGCCGCCAGCTTGCTCAGGCCACCTTCACCGGGTGTGGCACCGGGACATTGTAGCCGTAGCCCTGCGCGTTCCAGGGGATATTGGCCGGCTGGGTGTTCCCCTGGTCGTCGGCCGCCCGCGTCAGGATCACGTGATCACCCGCGCGGGCGTCCCACTCGAAGTCCCACCGGGCCCAGGCGCGCGCGATGTTGGGTTCGCGCAGCGTAGCCGGCTGCCACGTGGCCCCGCGGTCGAGGCTGTACTCGACGCGGCTGATCCGGCCGACCGGCGACCAGGCGAAGCCTCGCACGCGCTGCCGGCCTGCCGGCAGCGTCGCGGGCCAGGGCAGCGCGACCGCGCTCTTGATCGTCTGCTGCCGCAGCACCACCTTACTGGGGTAATCGGGGCCCTCCAAAACGTAGGTCTTGGTCGTGGTGGGCACTTCGATCACGCTGTTGCGCACCTCGATGCGCCCGACCCACTTGATGTTGTTGATACCGACCCAGCCCGGGACGATCGCCCGCACCGGAAAGCCGTGGTCCGGCGGCACGGGATCCCCATTGAAGGCGTACGCCAGCAGCGTGTCGTCCTCGTACGCCTTCGCGAGGGACATGGGCCGGTTGACCTTCACCGAGTCGAGGCCTTCGACGAGCACGTTCAGGATGTCGCGCGGCGTGTCCCGCCGGACCTTCGCCAGATCGAGGACGGCGCCCAAGGGGACACCCGTCCACTCCGCCACCCCAATCCCGCCGAACCGCCACTGCGTTCCCGAGGCTACCTTGCCCATGAACTCCTTGAAGAACCCGCGCCCGTTGCCGGCGCACTCGACGTAGGCGATGACCGAGCGCGAGGGCAGGCGCAGGAGGTCGTCGAAGCTGAGCTCGACGGGCCGCTCGACGGCGTTGCCTTCGATGCGCAGCCGCCAGGTACGTGCGTCGAGGGCCGGCGTCGTGGCGTGCTGGCGGACGAAGAAGTGGCTGGCCGGGGTCAGATAGCCCCGGAGCGTCTCGAGACGAGTCTCCTGGTTGATCCCATGGTCGATGAAGATCTCGCGTGCCAGGGTCTTGACGTGGAACTTCTGGGTCTGCGCCGGCGCCTGGGCCAACGCCTCGCTGCCGGCGGCCAGAGCCGCCGCCCCTGCGGCGCCCGTCGTCAGGAATCGCCGCCGGGTGAAGACGTGATGTCGTTCCATGGTGGTGGTCTCCTTCTTGCTGCTCCGGACCGGTGTGCCCCCGGATTCTAGAAGTCGCTCGTCGGCGACGCAACATGCACCGCCGACGACGTGCGTCACAGTCCCCCACACGTGCTTGAGGCCCCACTCAGGTGTGACGCCCACCAGGCATGGTGCTCGGGGCATCAGCGAATCGCCTTGAGGAATTCCCCGAGGTCGATCAGCGCGCGGACTGTCTTCTTCGGAGACGGTGTTCGGACCAACTTCACTCAGCCGCCGACGCACTTCGGCGCTCGTCAACCCTGTCGGTGTCGACACCGCGGCAGCGGTCCCGAGGGACAAGGCGCGACTCATCGCACGAGCGCGCTCGCGTCGGCGGCGGAGATACGCCGCCCCGGGTCGATGCGACCGTCCGTCATCCGATAGACGCGGTCGAAGCCGTCTAGCATCCGATCATCACGGTGCCGACGATGACTGCTGGCGGGCGGAAGAAATAGAACCCAACGAGCCCTGCGAGGATGAGCAGCGCGCCGGCGACGAGGCTTCTCTTGAGCGTGAGCGGGAAGCGGCGGTCGCGCGGCGTCAGCGCAGGGCCCCGGGGCGGCACCGCGGTCCCTGCACCGTTGGGCACTGCGCGCACGGGCGCATCAGTCGCTGCCGCTGGCGCGGCGATCGAATCCGCAGCACCGTCGTGAGCGGCCGTCGCGCGAGCGCTGCCCATGCAGTCTACGGCACGTATTTCAGGAGCTCGAGTGCGGCGTGCGCATTCGCCAGCGCCCGCTCACCATCCGCGTCCTTGCACGCCGTCTCCGCCTCGGCCACGAGCTTTCGTGCGTTGGTGAGCGCCGTTGCCCGGCCCTTCGCTACGTTGCGTGGCGCCTGCACGTCCTGAGTACTGCTCCGCGGGGCCTGGACATCCTGCGTGCTAGCGCGTGGGGCTTGAATGTCCTGCTGGCGCACGGCCGCTAGCGACTTCGACGGCTGGGTCGCTTTCGCTGTGGCCGTCTTCGTCTTGACCGTCAACAGCTCTCGTGCTTCCTTCACTTCCGTCGGGCAGGGTGACGCCGCATTGGCGATCACCGGCGTTGATAGCGAAACAAGGGCGGCGGCCACGAGTACGGGTAGAGACTTCATCTGCTTGCTCCATTCTCGAGTGCGAAACTTGGGTGCCATGATGCGTAGCCCGGGTGCAACACCGGAGCCAATTCTTCGGCGTAACTCTGGGCCGCGATTTCAGGCTGTTAGAAGCGGCGCGATCGCATACTCGCTTGCCTCGGGTGGGGCGGCCGCTACGCACCGTGGCGGCGGCGCCCCGCGGGATGCCGGGTAACGGCCACGCACGCGTTGTGATCGCCGACCGAGCGGATTGCCCCCAGCAACGGGGCCCCGAGGACGTCCTCAGAAGCCCCATCGGCGAGAAAGCTATCCCTGCCGCTGCTGCACGGGGAACGCCATCACGCGGCCGAACGGGCTGACGTGGAGCGTCTTCCTCTCGCCCTTCGGGCCCTTGAGCTCGACGGTGTACATCGTCCGCGGCATCCCCGTGCTCGGGATCACCTTCTCGATGGTGAACCCCTTGAGCTGCCCGTCCACGTATTTCTGGGCGATCGCCTTCGCCTGGTCCTCGTTTACCTGCATCGCACCGCCGTGCGTACCCGGGTCCATCGGCCCCGCCCCGTGGGCCATCATGTGCGACCCCATCTGCATCATCATCCCGTGGCCCATGCCGCCTGGCCCGTGCCGCGGCCCCATGAATGCCAGGGCCGCGCCGGCCAGGACGACCATGGCCGCGATGGTGAGCATTACGGTCACTACCGTCTTCATAGCTCGATCTCCTTCTTGTCGTGACTACTTCATCGGAGCGCCGGCACCGGGCGAGCCCCCTCCATGGGGGCCCATCGGTCGGTGCGCGCTCCACCGCGCCTCGTGATGCGGCGCTGCTCGATAATCACTAACTTCCGGCCTGCATTCGGTCATCTCCTCAGTGCGTGTGGCCGGCGAGCGCTTCGCCCTTCGCCATGGCCAGGTGATGCGGCTGGTGATGGGCACCCTCGGTGATCAGGCCGGCGAAGCCGAGGCCGCGAATGCGCGCGAGGATCTTCGGGTCTTCCTGCTTCCTAGTGACGACAATCAGGCGGACGCCGCCCGTGATGGGTTCCGTCCTCGCCGACCACTCCGGCATGCGGTCCAGCTCGACTGCGTGCGGCACCACCATCGCGCGAATGGCCTGCTCCGTCCGCCCCGTGCCCGTGACCTCCATGGCGAGACCGCCGGGGACAGGCGTCTGCTTGACCACCGACCGCAGCACGACCTCGTTCATGTCGATGAGATGCTGGCGCAACGGCTCGATGTCGACCTTGCTCCAGTCGGTGGCGGGATCGGCCTCGAGGATTCGGACGATCTCAGCGATCGCGCCGAAGGCGTCTTGGCCGGGCATCGTGGGCGCGCCGCCGGTCATGCCCTGCCTCGCGCGCATGTGCTCGGCGTGCATGTCGGAGCCGTGCGACGGCGTTGACCCCTGGTCGTGCGGCTGACCGGGCCCCGAGGCGGGCTGATGCTGAGCGAACACAGTGTGCGCCACCACGGCGCCCGCCAGGGTGACGCCGAGCACAATGGCCAAGGCTGCTCTCCACATGATTCCCTCCTGTCGGGAATCGAGTATGGAGAACAACGGTGGGCCGAATCTATGACTTAAGTCACACGGCGCCCCCACGTGCTGTGTCCTCATCGCCCCGGGCGAGGGCGACGAGGCGAGCCGGATCACGGATGATCACGTGGGATCGGTCGCGTGCGATGATCCCGCGGTTCTCCAGATGGGAGAAGGCGCGTGCAACCAGCTCGCGCACGGTGCCCAGGCGTGCCGCGAGCTGGGCGTGGGTCAGCGGAATGTCGACTAGAGTGCCGGGCTTGACGGGGCCCCCGACGGCCGTGTCCAGGTAGTGGGCCACGCGCTCGGTCACCGGACGAAAGGCGAGGTCGCTGACGATGCCCGCGAAGTGGCGGACTCGGCGCGCCATCGTCCTCAGCATGGCGAGTGCGACGGCCGGGCGTCGGTGACAGAGGGCGAGCACTTCGGGGCGCTCGAGCAAGAGCACGCGTGTGGGCGCCAGGGCGACCGCCGAGGCGATGTAGCCGCCCCCGTCGAAGAGCGGCCCCTCGCCGAGGGTGGCCCCCGATCCTTCCGTGTGGAAGACCTGCTCCCGTCCCCGGAGTGAAATCTGCCGGATCTCGACGACTCCGTCGGCGACGATGAGGAGACCGCGGCAGGGTGCCCCCTCTTCGAAGAGGGTTTCTCCGGTGCCGAGGCTCCGCGTCGTACACCGAGCGGCCAGGCGACGCAGCTCGGTCGCGGGCAGGGAAGCGAAGTACGGCACTCGCCGGAGGACTTCGGCGGGCGCCTTACGGGCTGGCGTTGTTGCCAGGCGCTTGCGAGGGACTCGTGTTTTGCGCACGGGGTCAGAGGCGAATGATGCCTCGCTGCGCCGCATGGTGGAGCATGAGTCCGGCCAGGTAGGCCACCCCCATGTTCCACAGGGCGACGCCCGCCGTGACGACCAGGATCGTGTGCTCGCTGCGAGAGAACGTGTCGCCGTTGATGCCGACGGCCAGCTCGATGCCGCTGAAGAACAGGATCACGCCGAGCACGGGGAAGGGGAACAACCGAAAGAGCGTGGCGACTGAATCGGCGAAGAACAGCGCCCCGCCGAGCAGAATCACACCGAGAATCACGATGGCGCCCCCTGTGCGGGCGCCGAACCTGACGTGCCCGGCCATGCCGCCGGCGCCCCTGCACATTGGCACGCCGCCCAGCGGCGCCGCAATCAGGTTCATCAAACCATGATCGAGCGCGAGGAGACGAACGCTGATCCGGCGGTGCGGGAACAGCGCGTTGTGCTCCTCGGCGGTGGCGATCACCGCGTTGCCGAGAGTGAGCGCCGTTTGAGGGACGGCCAGCACGAGGGCGCCGGTGACGACCTCGCGCCACGACAGCAAGGGCACCTGGAGGGCCGGGAGACGGAAGCTGGGGGCGAGGCCGCCGAGGTCGCGAAGGAGGGTCGGATCGAGGGTCAGGGCAGCCGCGGCGCCGTAGGCCAGCAGAACGAGCATGGCCGGAACGCGGGGCTGGCTGAGGAGGAGGAACGTGAGGAGCACCGCTGGGACCGCCACCAGCGGCCCCCGGTGCATGAGGCCGACCCCTTCGAGGATGAAGCTGAGGCCGAGGCCGAGGACAATCCCTCGCACGACGGGACGGCTGGTGAGTGCCGCCAACCCGGACACGGCGCCGCTCATCACCATGCCGAGCCAGAAGACGCCGGTGACGACGGCGGACGCGAAGATGGCGCCCGGAGTGACCATCTGGGGCTGGGTGACGGCGACGGTGGCGATGGCCTTCATCGGCTGCACCGGCATCGGCGTGCGGAAGTAGAGGCCGGTGGCCAGGGCGAGGAGCCCGAAGCCCAGGAGCACGCCCTGAGGCTCGAGCCGGGCGATCGTGATGTAACCGACGACGAATGGTACGAGCGTGCCGAGATCGCCGAAGGCCCCGGCGAGCTCGGAGCGATCGAACCGGTTGCCGCCAAGCGTCACGGCATTGTCTCGCGGAACGCGTCGCGATAGAGACGCTCGACCTGGCGGTCGAGCCGCCCGCGGAAGGTAGAGTAGCGCCGGAGGAAGTTCCGGGCCGCCGGCGTGAGCGTCGCGCCCCCGCGGTCATTGCCGCCGCGAGCCCGGGCGACGAGCGGGCGGCCGAAGGCCCGTTCGGCGTTCGTGACGTAGCCGAGCGCGTGCCGGTACGACCAACCCACCTCCTCAGCGGCGGCCCGGAGTGAGCCCGTCGAGTCGATCGCGTGCAAGAGCGCGAGCCCGCCGTCGCCAAGCGCGAAGCGGGTGCCGCGCTCAAGCCAGACCTTGTGGCGAACCGCGAGCCGATATTCTCGCTCGGGCATATCGGTGATGAGACGTAACATGATCAGCGACAGTGGTCAACGGGGCCGGCCGGGGGTGCCCAACGGGCGGCGAGTGAACCTCCCCTTCAATTCAGACAGTGACGGCGAAAATCCACTCCAGGAGTCAGGAGTCATTTCTGAGGCGGAGTCTAAGACTTCGCCAGCCGGGCCCACTCGGCACGGCCGACGCGATCAGGGGCGGGGCTCGGATGTTATTGAGATGTGCGTAAGTAATAGACATCGGATGTCTCGCGCGATACTCTCGGGGCATGCGACCACAGGGAAGCCCCGAGGAGCTGGAGCGACGGCGACGGCGCGGGATTGAGCTGCTGAAGGCGGGCGCATCGGTCACGGAGGTGGCCCGCCGGCTCGGGTGTTCGCA
>WNFV01027073.1_pt1 | contig 10180 bp, 10 predicted proteins | sample 5400101 | NCBI WGS metagenome assembly WNFV01 (sample SAMN13153361, study PRJNA577476) | soil metagenome | isolation source: 115 cm soil or saprolite under grassland replicate 1 | place: USA:California | collected 2016-06-15 | reverse complement strand
AATCGAAAAACTCACGTTTGAATACGGCGAAGGCTGGGCACTTGCTCATGTTCAGAGACTACTTAAATTGATCGAACAGGTCGGAGTCGATCTGGAATATGATCGGCAGGCAATTCAGTGGGCGGTCTATCTCCATGACTGGGGAGCATTTAAAAAGTTTTTCCAACCAGGATGTGAACACGCGCTCCTTTCAAAGCAAGTCGCGGAGACAGAAATCCTGCCTAACGTTGATTTGCCTGAAGAGGTGAAGGTGATCATTCTGGAGGCGATTGAATTACACGATTATCGCGATAAGCGACCCGTCAAATCCAATGAAGCTTTGTTGCTGCGCGAAGTGGATTTCCTCGACTTTCTGGGCGCCATCGGTATTGCAAGGGAATTTGCCAGGGGTCCCAAGGACCTTCAAAAAACGTATCAACAAATCTTATCCCGCAAAGAACAGATCAAAGACCGCTTCACAATTCCGCAGGTAAAGAAGCTGGCAGAAAAACGCCTCGCGCGCATGGAAGAATTTTTCGAAGCATTGTTGGAAGAAAGCTTCGGCTACTTATAAAGTCATACAACCTGTCCACTTGACCAGGAGCAACACTCCCCTCTCGACCAGGGAGTCTTTTTTGTTTCGCCACTACAATATATTTGTCAATCCACGGAGGTGAATTCCATGAATCAAACCTATACTGCTTCTCGCTTGTCCGGGATTATGCTGAAAACAACTCTCTCTTCCCGTTGGCCTTGGATCATGCTATCTTCACGCTTGGTGTTGTTTGCTGGCATTCAAACCCTTTTTGCTTTGGGTTTCCTGCTGGCAGGCTCGTCAAGCGCCTGGGATGAATCTGCTAATTGGTGGATGTTCGTAGTCACTATTGCCAATTTCATCTGTATGTTCCTGCTCATCAGGCTTTTTCGAGCAGAAGGCAAACGTTATTGGGACATCTTCCATATCCAACGTGAACATATCAAAGCTGATTTGCTGGCGTTGTTTGCTGTATTGTTGATTACCGGTCCCGTTTCTTTTCTCCCCAATATCATGTTGGGAAAATGGTTATTTGGCGATCCGGAAAGGACATTAGACCTGCTAGTCCGTCCCTTGCCGCTGTGGGCGGCTTATGCCAGCCTTATTTTATTCCCGGTCACACAAGGATTAGCTGAGCTTGGCACGTATTTCGGTTATGTCATGCCGCGCTTCAAGTCACAGGGAATGAGTCCATGGCTCGCGATTACATTACCGGCTCTTCTCCTCGGACTTCAACACCTGGCATTACCTTTGTTGTTCGATGTTCGGTTTATCATCTGGCGCGGATTGATGTTCATACCGTTTGCATTTTTGGTTGGCATTGTTATGCACTGGCGTCCGCGCTTGCTGCCTTATATTGCTATTGTCCATGTTCTGATGGATATGTCCTTCGCGGCTATGTTCCTCAGTGTGGCCTATTAGTCAAATGAAACAATTTTCTTTTTCTTCCATCGCTCTGAAGACTACCCTTGTCCACACTGTAACCTACTTCATCATCGGTCTCTTATCTTTTACTATTTTGGATTACAGCGCCAAATACGCCGACCCGATCGTCGCCAACTTTATGCGCCAGACCGATCATCCACTTGTCGCGCTTGGACCTCTTTTTCAAGTCTTGCGTGGTTTCCTATTTGGGATTGTCTTCTACGCCCTGCGAGATATCATCTTCACGCAAAAGCGCGGCTGGCTGACCCTCTGGCTGGTGCTCGTTATTGTCGGCATTCTCTCGCCGTTTGGGCCTGCTCCCGGCTCTATTGAAGGAATTCTATATACAGTCATGCCGGTATGGTTTCACATTGCAGGTTTCCCGGAAGTTTTTATTCAGTCAGGGTTACTGGCTTTGCTTACCCATTATTGGGTTAATCATCCCGAAAAGAGATGGCTCAATTGGTCATTTGGGATTGCGTTCGTAATCGTCGTTCTACTATCTACTCTTGGAACTCTATCAGCGTTGGGAATCTTGCCGTCAGCCGGATAGTTATCTTTATGGGCAACAGCCTCGAGCAGGGAATGGTACTTCTCTTTGCTGAGGTGTATATCAACATAGACAGTTCCATAAAAATCATAATAGAATCAATGAATTATATGGATGATCACATTGAACTTCTATGGAACCAGTACAACCAACGACTTTTGGCCTTCATCCGCAGCCGTGTAGAAGATGATGCGGAAGCAGAAGATATTCTGCAAGAGACCTTTGTTCGCGTTCATCGCAACCTTTGCTGTAAAACGGAATGGGAAAAGCCTGAGAGCTGGTTCTTCCAGATTGCTCGCAACTTGATCATCGATCATTACCGCAGGCGGCGGGAGATGGTGGAACTCCCTGAGAGCTTGCCTGCTGAATCTGATCTACCGGAAGAAGACGCTGAAACGGTGCTGGCGCTTTCTCTAATGGACATGGTTAACGAATTGCCAGAACCATATGGACAAGCATTGCTCCTAACTGAATACCAGGGCCTGAACCAAAAACAACTGGCGGAACATCTTGGCATTTCATTATCGGGAGCCAAATCGCGTGTGCAGCGGGCGCGAGAAAAACTGCGTGACGCGCTGCTCAGTTGCTGTCACTTCGAGTTCGACCGCCGCGGCCATGTTGTGGATTATTACCAGCGTTGCTGCTGTTGCCATCCAGTGGGGGAATAATAAAAAATTCCCTTTGCTCAAGCCGCCGTCCGCGGCGGCGATGATTCAGTAAGAACCTAGCCAGGGAGATTGCTTCGCAACTTGCGCTCGCAATGACATAAAATACTTGCGTCCTTTTTAGCGCACCTACGTCTATCAGGGTGAAATCTACTTACACGGAGGTAAACCATGGAATTCATCTTGAGCCTGACGATTGAGGCCATTAGCCAGATGCTGCTTGCGTTCTTGCACAATTGGCCGTATCTGCTTATGAGTGTGATCATTGCGGTGCTGCTTAAACTGTATGTCAATGCTGAGAAGGTATCGGCATTCTTGAACCGCCACCGTGGAGCAGGTGTGGTAGTCGCCACAGCGGCTGCAGTAGGGACTCCTTTATGTTCCTGCGGGACAACGGCGGTAGTATTGGGCATGGTGGCGAGTACGATGCCCTGGGCTCCGATTGTTGCTTTTATGGTATCGTCACCACTCTCATCCCCAGAAGGATTAGTCTATAGCGCCGGGTTGTTTGGCTGGCCGTTCGCTATCGCTTTTTATCTGGCGTCAATCCTTTTAGGATTGGCTGGTGGATGGATCACAGGAGTGCTCGATAACCGTGGATGGCTTGTAAACCAGACTCGTTTTGCAAACCCAACGACCGCACCCTGTGCTTGCTCGGTCAATAACGAGAAGCCAATCATATCCAAGCGCGTATTCACTCTCGAATTGCCTGTTCTCAAGCTAGATAATCCAGAGACAAGCTGTGGCTGTACAGAGGCAGTCCTTACCAAGCCAACTTCAAGCTGCGGATGTGGTCAGAGCGAAGTCATTCAAAAAGTTGAAGAACCTGCATCTGGTTGTGCATGCACTCCGTCCATAGTGGTAGCAACTGATAGTCAGATTGATGCGCAAAAATCCCAATTGACCCTGAGGATATTCTTCCAAGAGTTATATGCCGATGGCAAACGTCTATTAGTCATGTTTGCAGGGTTTGCGTTCATTGGTTATTTCTTGAATGGTTTGATCCCAACTAGTTGGGTTATGGCATTGTTTGGCAGTGGCAACATCTATAACGTCCCTTTGGCGGCCACATTAGGATTGCCGTTTTACATCAATTCTGAGGCTTCGCTGCCATTGATACGAGCAATGCTCGATAACGGGATGAGTCAAGGCGCGGCGCTGGCTTTCATGATCTCCGGCGCAGGAACATCGATCGGAGCCATCACCGGCGCGTTGACCATCGCCCGCTGGAGGGTTATCGGGATCGTGGTTGGCACGCTGTGGGTGGGCGCGATCATTTCTGGGATCCTGTTCAATCTGATTGCATCATAAAGCAAAAGTGACAGTCACTTATTTTGCGGCTTCTAAAGTGACTGTCACCTGTCTGTTATGCCCGCCTTAGCAGCGATGCCAATCCCAAATACCCAATTGGCACCACCTGATAAGCCAACCCTAGCAAAAAAGAAACGATTCCTTGATTGATCGAAAGCTCACCCGAATTCCAAAACAAAGAATACGCTGTAATTCCCAATGGAATATAAAGCAAAACACCAGTAATCAAGCCCGGCGCGTAGCGTCTTGCCCGCATGCTACCCAGAATATGCACCAAACCGTTTGTGAACAGCAGGCTTGCAATGGAGAGACTGAAAACAAGCGCGCTCTTTCCGATCACGGCTGCCAGAACACAGAGCAGGAGAAAGAGTCCGTTGATGATTATGGCAAAGCTCGTCGTTACGAAGGGCGCGAAGGCAGGGGACATCCTCTTCATGAAGTTCGGGAACCCGCCGGGATAGAAATACTCTTCGAGGACATGCAGCATCCCCGCAGCAATGAATGTATAGAAGATCCAGTTCATTTTGGAGAAAATGAACTGGATCGTTATTTCTCAACTGCTAGTCTTAGAGCGCAAATTGCCAGTACCATGGTAATTGGAGCAAAGATCAGGTTCTCAAAAGAAATGCCTGATGCAAGATTTCCGAATGTGTTCAAGATTAAGTACACAAATATGACCCAGACTCCAATATTGATCGCTTTTTTGAATTTACTTGCCTTGATATAGTCCATTTTCGCGGCAACAATGACTGTAAAAACTAAAGTGACGAGTACAACTGTGATTTCCAGGGCAATTAAATTGGTTGCTAGAAGATTGATCTGTCCACCCCATACGATATCTGACGGTATCACTTTTAATAATACAAAAACATGAAAAAAAGCCAGCAGCCCCATAGATATTAATAATATGATACCGGACAGATTTGCGCCTACTAGCTTTTTCATTTTTCAGCTCCATCGCAGGACGATGCCTTTGAGCACATCTATGATGTATTTTACGGAAGTAAACAGGCCTGTGCACAAAATCTAGCCTCAGTATAGAGTAATTCGGTTCATAAATCAATTCCCTATTTTCTTGATTGAGATGATATCTACTGCGTGAAAGAAATCGCAAAAGCAGGGTAGTTGTAGGTTGACTCTCACATTCGAATTTTGTACAATAATTTTGCATGTAGAAGATATGCTGATGGCGGATGGCACCAAAGTTATGATGAATGGCATGGTCATGATGGCGGATGGCACAAGCCACATGTTGATGGAAGGCGAAGGCGTGACCTTGGATGGCAAGATGACCAAGATGGAAGACAAAGATATGTAAAACCATCTTGGTCTTTTTTAATCCGCCTAAATCGGTTGCAGATTTGGGCGGATTTTTTTATTCGGACGGCCTTCTGTAGCGGCTGGACAATGGGTAAAATCCTATCCACTTGACCAGGGTTAAGACCCTTCTTTAGAAGGGCAACCTTTTCACACAAAAGACGTATAAATTAAGTACAAGTCACTAAGAAGGAGATTGAAATGTCTACCAAACGTTCGAATATGGGTCCGCTCGTCGGCGGGTCAGTTCTCATTGCGTTGGGACTGCTGACACTGGCTGGTCAGTTCTTCAGCAACCTCAATTTCTGGGGCATGGTCTGGCCCTTTTTCATCATTGGGGTTGGCGCGTTGTTCTTTGTAGGAATGTTCGCCAGTGGAAAATCTGCTGCAGGGCTGGCGATTCCTGGCTCGATCATCACTGCCATTGGTTTGATGCTGTTCTTGCAAAACCTGTTCGGTCACTATGAAAGCTGGGCCTACGGCTGGACTGTGATCCTGGTCGCCGTCGGTTTGGGAATTTTCATCATGGGCTGGTATACGGAGAATCCGGTTCAACGCCAGAGTGGAATACGCTTAATGAAGATCGGCGCAGTCCTTTTCGTCATCTTCGGCGGGTTCTTTGAGATGATCTTCAATTCATTTGCCTTCTCGAGATATCTCTTCCCCGTGGCGTTAATCCTGCTAGGCATTTATCTGGTTATCGCTCGCACAGGTCTGCTGCGTGGCCGCGATACTGATACGGGTGAACCAGCCGATCTGTCCGTAAAGTCAGAACCGGAGGAGAAATGAGAGGACGATCCTTCTTCGGACCTTTAGTGCTGATCGCGGCTGGCGTCGTCTGGCTGCTGGTCAACATGAATATCATCCCCGTGGGGAACCTTTGGGCTCTCACACGCATCTGGCCTTTTGTGTTGATCGCCTTAGGCCTTGGCCTGCTCCTGAGTGCGCAATGGCGTGTTGCAGGTCAGATTGTTGCCGCGTTGGTCGTGATCGGCGCATTACTAGCCGTGATCTTCGCGCCGCAATTGGGTTGGGCCGGCGGACCAAATTTCAATTTTGACGCAGACTTTGGAGGCAGCGTGCCAGGCTCAGGGAAGATCGAAACGGAGACGCGTGACGTCCAGGATTTTGTGGCGATCTCGATCGAGTATCCTGCTGAGGTCCTCGTTCAACAGGGAGAGGCTGAATCGGTAAAAGTCGAAGCTGATGACAACTTGCTTCCCCAGTTAATTACCGAGGTGCGAGATGATAAGCTCTACATCGAAAACAATGAGCCTGCCTGGGGAAGACGCGTGAATCCTTCCAAAACGGTGAAAATCACGATCACGGTCAAGGATCTGCACGAGATAGATTTCTCAAGCGCCGGCAAGCTGCAGGTTGAGAATCTGAAAACGGACGATTTGAAGATGGTACTCAGTGGCGCCGGTGGAGTGATCTTCAAAGGGCTGAATACCCGCGAGTTTGAAAGTGTATTGAGCGGCGCAGGCAGTATCACGGCTGATGGTGCGGCTGATGAGGTCAAGCTCACCATCAGTGGGTTTGGCAGTTTTGATGCACCTAAGCTGACCAGTATGACGGCCGATGTGCACATCAGCGGAGCAGGAAGTGCTACTTTGGGTGTGAAAGATGAATTGACCGCAACGGTCAGCGGCGCAGGATCGGTCAATTACATTGGCTCCCCACAGGTTGTCAAACATATCAGTGGCGCAGGTTCGGTACAACAGGCAAGCAAATAGAATTACCCTATCAACTTGACCAGGATAAAGACTCCCCCGCGGACGGGGGAGTTTTTTGTTCGAGGTGGCTATGATTGCAAAATAGTAGGGCGGGTTTGTAACCCGCCATATATTTAGCAACATAAGCAAGGCGGGCTTGTCGCGGAGCATCCCTGGAGTGAAACGGAGGGGGTAGCCCGCCATATGCTTGGTAATATAAAATATGTCACGCTGAAAGCGTGACCTACTGCCAGCCGCTGGCCTGGAATAATGTCTGGAATAAACTGTTGGACTCCTCGTTTGTCATCGGACGTGAGCGGGCATAATCCACAAACTGGATCGGCAGCAATTCTGTACTAATATAGCGTCCATTATAAAAAACATGATGGTCGATCAATCCCTGACGGCAGGCCTCACACAGGCCATATTGGTCGAAAAACAAGTTCCCAAGACCATAGTGAATGAAAGAGCCATTTAAGAATTCCATGCCCTGCGGCTGATGTGCCTGACTTCCACTGACGATGACTGCCCCTGCTTCAGCCATTTGGCGAAAATCTCGCTGCTGATCCGGCTGGGCAAGATAAGTGTAATATTCGTGATGTTGAAATGTTGCAATCACAAGATAGCCATCCTGTTTCAGGCGGCTGATTTCCTGTGCCATCCAGTCCATGTCGCAGGAAGCTGCACCGGGACTTGTTTCGTCCGCTTGAGCGTAGTAGCCGCCTTTCTCATTGCAGCCAATAAAGGCAATCCGGTTGGTATTGTTCTCGATCAACAAAGCTTTGCGCCCATCGGCGAGGTTGGCTCCGCCTCCATAATAAAGCCAGCCGCGTTCCTGGTACATAGCGAGGGTATGTAACATCGCCTCTGTGCCCCAGTCCTGGAAGTGATCACCGGTCAACTCCACAACATCCGTCCCTACATCTTCCAGCAATTGAATGTAACTATCCCCGCTACAAAATCGAATTTCCACCTGAGTAGGGTTGGGATAAGGGCAATCCTCAGCAAATGGAACCTCATTGCTAATGTGAGTGATATCCGCGCTGAGTAACCATTCCCGAATATCCTGACCCGGATAGGTGATGCCGTGTTGTTCCATTTCATAAGCGGTGGCACGGACTAATGCCGTGACGCCTGTCATGGCAACGATCGTCATCTTTTGCGGGTCGAGATTGGAAGGGGGAATCTCAAAATTGCTTTTGATCAGCTCGATCGATCCCGGATCACCATTCAGCGAGATGGGGATTTTTAGCCGATAGTTTCCCAGATCAAAGTCTTTGTGGATCGGTGACAGACCGTCAACAGCAAGGACTTTCCAGCGTGGGTCCAGGGCTTCGAAAGGAACAATTGCCAAAGCGGGTTGGTGCGCCCAGGCATAGTCCATCAGATCATTTTTCGCCATGACCTGTACACTCGTGCCTGCCGCTGGACCCCACATCGCACCGAACATTTCATAGGTGTTTTGATCCATGAGTAGAGGTTGATTTCCGTAGACACCTGTGGATTGACCCTGCCAACTCAAAAGCAGATCACTGCTGGAGACCCCTTGAATAGTCGAAGAGAATGGAGTCACCAGGGCGTACACCCATTGGCTGACCAGGTTTTGTTCCCCCACTTCCAACTTAACGTTCGCTGTCACTGCATCAGGAATAAACAATGCTCTCAACGGTTCCTGTAGGGCTCCACCTAAGGTTTCTGCGAGATAAGGAGCTACCCACATGGAGACCTTGATGATCGCAGGGGTTGGTATGGATGTGGCAGTAGGTATAGCTTGGGGTGTCGGCGCCTCCTGTGTTCTCTCTGGCTTTGGGATGTCAAAGAAAGCCATGTAGGCTGGAGTAGGCGTTGCCCCCTGACGGGGACCTTCGGTGGGTTTTGCACAGCTCGAGAATATCAGCGCACATAGGATCACAATTACAGAGTGCCGCATAATTTACCCAACTTCATATTTGAATATCAAGCTACAAATCCATGCAAGAAGCTAACTTCAGTAAATCACGAATCTGCTTCGGAGTGCGGACTTTAGTCCGCTTTGGCTTGGTAAACTCGCAGACTGCACCTGCCCTCTGGACTGCACTGTGCTGGCGCCCAGCGTCAGTATCCGTACGTCCAGGACAGGCTGGCGGGCGGTGCCAGGGAAGTCTGCATTCCGGATAATCTGTGATTTACTGAACTTATTAATGAGACGAGCGGTAAATAGCTGTCAGAGCGATAGTCCGCGATCTAGTCCGGGATAGGGCGTATGAATAAGACCTGCTTAGATCATCAGCCTGGTGAAGTCGCTGGAAGCAAAAACGATAGATGCTCATTTTACTTCTGATATCCATGCGATGTGTATTATCAATGAAAGAGGATGCAAGCTCCCGGAGGATCGCATGGCAACGGAAACAGGCTTTCTCAAATGGGTATGGTTCCTTTTTTCGGAAAAACCTAGAGTTACCATCCCCGAATAGCACCGCGAATGCACGAATTAGTGGCACCATATTCGTGCATTCGTGCAAAATTCGTGGACAGGTTGCTTTTCCCCGAAATTTTAGACCACACCCTTCTCAAATCAGCTACTTTTTCATAATCACAACAAAGGGATATAATAAAATCTAGACCCCACGAGACTTTACTTCCGTACCAGGGCGTAAGTCTCGTAGGGTCTGATCTTTTCAACACAGCGTCGCTCCGCTGGCGTTCTTGAGGCTGTGTGAATGAGGATTACAGAGTCTTTGTGATCGTGTTGACTGCCATACCTCCCGGACGATCAAATGCAGAAGCTTCTATTGTGACATCCTTACCGGCAGCCACCGCAGTTTTAGCAGTGTAGACCCAAATGCCCGTGCCAGGTTTGGATTCGCTGGCATAGCCGCTTTCAACAATAGCTCCCTGGTCATCGGTTATTTTGATGTTTACATTGATTACGCCTACATCATCGCTGGTATAGACTACGAAGTTATCGCCAACTTTCCCGGTGTACATGGAAACATCCCAATTCTTTATTTTGGGAGGTTTGAGGTAATCAGCGACCATGAGGGCAAAGACAGGCGTGTCTGTGAGGGCTGAGATTTCCTCATAAATTGCACGAGCGTCATTGTTAGCCATCGCGGCGCGGGCATAAGCCGCTGCCTGTTTGAAACGCTCCCGCTGTGCAACTTGTGCCTCGGATGGTTCTTTGCCGTTGAGGGGCTTCATGCCT
>WNFV01011496.1_pt1 | contig 10180 bp, 8 predicted proteins | sample 5400101 | NCBI WGS metagenome assembly WNFV01 (sample SAMN13153361, study PRJNA577476) | soil metagenome | isolation source: 115 cm soil or saprolite under grassland replicate 1 | place: USA:California | collected 2016-06-15 | reverse complement strand
GTCGGTGGTGTGTCACGGCGATCTTGGATGCAGTTCAAAGTGCATGTGTTAGTCACACACTGGTAGATGGAGCTTCATTTGCCATCAAGTCGAGGGGATTTCTCAGCCCGTAGGAGGATGATCTCAGTCTCCAGGCGAATCATCTTTGCGAGCAGCGTCTGCTGGTCGTAAGCGAGTGCGCTACGTCTCTGGCGCTCAGTGTCGAGGTCCATCTCCAGTGATCGGATGCGCAGCACGAGCTCCTTTTTGTCGAAGCGCTGGAGCGGGTCGTAGGACGAGCGCGGCGTTCGGCCGGTGGAGCCTCGAACACGGCGCCGCCGGCGTCTCGGGCTGGGCTGCTTGTCGTCTGCAGCTTGCGCGGTGAATGCGTCTGCGGCCTCACGGTACAGTGCGTAGGCGCGCGGGTTCCTGCGGATCACCTGGAAGCTCAGTCCGGCAAAGCCGGGTTCCAACTCCCGAGTGGCCTGCTTGAGCGATTCGGCAGTGATCTTCTGACCGCCAGCTCGCAGCGTGGCGATGCCTGCACGTAGACGCTCCACCGTGCGATCGGAACGCTCTGTCGCTTGCCGCTTCAGGTGAGCGAATGGATCTGCGCCTTCAGGATCGCTCATGTTCAGATCACTGCAGCCGGCAATGACGGCGCCTGTTGCCAGCTTGGCGTCCAGCGACCTTGCTGTTCGGCTTCGGCCAGCAGCACCATCTCCGACCGCAGTTGCTTGAGCTGGCTGATCAGGCGGTGTCGTTCGCGTGCGCCGGCCAGGTCGCCCATGCGCTCGTGCGCATTGGCCGCCTCCACATAGCCATCAAGGAAGAAGTCGACTCGATCGATGTACTCGGGTCTGCGCACCAGAAACGGGCAGCCGATGCAAAAAGCTCGAGCGGTGCCGCGCACGCACAGACCGGGGTAGCCGCAGTGGCCAAACGTGACCGGATGCAGGCCGCCGTAGCGCTCCAGCACCTCGCGGGTCTGCTCGTCCGCGTCGGCCATCAGACGCTGGATGCGATGGGCTTCCTCATCAGGTTCGATCACCCGTACGGCCAGCCGCGCGTCATCCATCATGGCCACGATCGCTTCGTGCCGGATCTCGGTCTTCTGCGTTTCGGTCATCTGGCTGTAGTAGCGGGTCGCCTCAGGTGCCTGACCGTCGGCGCCGAGCGTGTGTCCCATGGCTCCAGCCAGGATCTCCAGCGGCACGCCGTACTGCTGGCGCTGCACGGTGGCGGCCGCATGGCGCAGCAGGTGGCTGGTCACGCTGATTCGCTCGCCAGACCGGTCGACCAGCACCACGCCGTGTAACACCAGTCGGATCAGGCTGTTGATGGCCCCTGGTGAGAGGTGCCGTCCGTTCCACTGAAAGAGGTACCGCTCGGCGCCGAGATGCTCCGCCTTGGGGTGCTGCGGATCATACGCGACCGTCGGTATGTGATCACCGTGCGCAGCTTTGAGCAGGCGAGTGATCTCGTGGAGGTGGACGCGGGCGGCGCTGACGTCATACTGCAATCGGAGGTCGTCCCGCTTGCGGCCTTTCGGCAGCAAACGCTGCTCGACGATCACATCCGTGACGATCTTGTTGAGGATGGCGTCGCGCTTGGGCGTGCCGTCAGGATTCTTGACGACGTAGACGCGCACTGGTTTGACGAAGCGGTCGGTGCTGATCTGGAGGATCTCGTGGATACGCGCGTCGGCGGTCAGCATCAGCGTGACGATGGCCGTCCCGAACAGTACGCCGCGGTAGGTCGCCTCCGGATCGAAGCATACCCCGACTGCGCTCCGGTGTTGGCCAACATGGCGATTGGAGGAGAACAGCACGGAGAAGTACCTGGCTAGCCGGTCGTCTGGCGTGCCCACTCCAGCATGCCCGTGGCCGATTCCCCCGTCGCCCTGAGCCTTGCTCCGCCCTGGCGTGCGAGCAAACCGAGCAAACCAGTCACTCACCGGTCCCATGAACCACGGCATCGCCTGCGTTGAGTGCACCTCGACGAAGTACATCGGTGGATCGGTGTGGATCCGCTTCTTCGCTCGGAAACACAGGCTGGCCCGAGCCGCCAGCGCCAGCTTCCACTCCTTCGTTCCAGGTACCGCATGCTGGATCCGCTCGGCATTCCGCTGCCGGCTGTACTCGTTCGGCTGCCAGATGGTCAGCTCGAGATGGACCGAGGTGGTGCGCCAGCGCAATTGTTCGACGCTGACCGCGTCGGGGCCAGGTTGGCTGGGCAGGTCCAGTTGGTCGTCTTCGTACACCAGCCGTGCCGGGACGCTCAGCTCACCCACCTCGATCCGCTCGATCTGCTGGCGGTACCAGCGGATGAAGCGCTCCATCGACGGATAGCGCGCCAGCATCAACGCCAGGATGGCCATGGCGCATTCGCTCACCACGTCCGTCTTGATTTTGCGTTTGCGTTGAGCCTCGAGCCGTCGTTCGGCCGCAGGAAAGAACCGCTGACGGAACTGCTTCGGCAGTGGCGGCAGCAGCAGGTCGCCAACCCGCGATTGATCCGCGTTGCTGAGCCGTTCGCGGTAATCACCCTGGTACAGGTTGACCGCGGCGGCATACTTCGCCACACGATCAGTGAGTGTTGGCGTCAGGTCCGTGTCGCGGCCCCAGGCTTCCCACACGTCAAGGGTGATCGCTCGTGGCGTCGCGATACCGAACCGTTTTTGGAGCAGATCGAGCACACGGCGCGCGGCGATCTCCAGCTCCTTTGCATACGCGGCGGAGACCCCGGCCGATGCCAGGATTCCCGCCAGTGCCGCCAACTCTAGCTTTGCGTTGTGGTGTGCTGATGCACCAAACAAGACGCTGAAGGACGCCTGCACACTGAGGCGTCGCCAGTCGCAGCTCGGCAGTGCGCGCAACACGGGGTAGCGTTCGAGTACCAGCGCGGCCCGTTGCGCTGGGCTGAGCTGAGCCAGCCGCCAGCGTTGTGTGCGGGCACCGTCGACTAGCCGCGGATCGTGTTCAACTGGAATCTCGATGGCGGTGTCGGTCGGATGGTCGATCCTCGCGTGCACGCTAGTCCACAGTCGCCTGCGGCCAATCTGGTTCTCGGCTGCGCCATACACAACCTGCTGGCGGCCTTACCCGCACGCTAAGAGGAAGGTCCATGCATCTGCCCGGTGCGGCGGTGGTCATGCGGTTACCGGGCTCCACATCCTGCTCCAGCACAGACGGAGTTGAGATTGAGGGCGTGGACCGGCAGGATCTGGATCACTCTTCGCCCAGCGCCTCGATCCAGGCCAGCGTCTGACGCGCGTCATCGCTCAGCATCAGCTCATCGGCCTCACCCGTGTCGGTCGCGTGAGTCTGCCCGAGTTGGGTGCCTTTGCGTAACAGGGCTTCCAGTGAGGCGGCGTCGTGAGGTGCATCCTCCAGCATCTGACGTACCGACGAGGCCATCAGCTCCCTCAGCTCGGATCTGGTGATGGCGTGGTCGTACGTCTTGAGCATCTCGGCGCTCCGCCAGCCCAGGTCGCCGACTAGCGCCTCCAGGGCTCGTTCCCGCTCTGCCGGGCTGCTAAACAGCTCCCGCACTTTCTTGACGCGGAAGGTGGTGTGCAAATGGCGGATCGTGTGCGGCGTGATGGCCGGCAGCACGACCCGAATCGCATCTGGATGATCTCGGGGAGGCGACCCGAAGTGGCGCTGTGCATTGCCGAGCAACCGTTTGAAGACGATGCCGAAGCCGGAGTACTCGAGTTGCCGTTTGCGGCGCGAGAGGAAAATCGGTTCGTCGTCATCGAGCTGCTCCAGCCTGGTCCGGCGGTGTGGGTCGAGCTGCGACCGATCACGTGCGATATACCGGTGGAGTTGCTCACGGGTTTCGGCCGAGCACCAGATCGGCTTGGCCAGTGTGTGGTCGCCCTTGTTGCGTACGAAGGCAGCAATATCAATCCCGATCTTCGGGTTGTGCGCCATACGCAGGCCTCTGGCGGTGAGTGCCAGTACCTCAGACACCCGCGCGCCACTCTCCAGCATCATGCGCAGGATGACGGCTTCGCGGGTTGGCGCGTGGTCGATCATGTAGCGCACCCCGGCCAGGATCGCCAGGCGCGTGGATTCCGCGTCGCGTGCCACCGGCGGCTCCATCGGTTGTACTGTCACCTGAAAGAAGCCGACCGGCTGGCGGGCCGAGTCGCCACGTGATTCGGAGCGGATGCCGGCATAATCCGGCGCTCCTGCGTTGCGGATCCACCTGCGATGCTCCGCTCGCCAGGCGACCAGGACCTGCGAATACATCGGGTTGTCGAACGCGTACAGCGGGTGGTAGCGCTGGTCCTCGGCATCGAACACGCCCCGCACCATCACCGTGTAGAAACTGCGCAGCGCTGCGATCAGCAGATGCAGCCCGTTCGCGCTGATCGGCGACCGGTTGCTGGCCTGGACGAACCAGCCCTCGACGCGACCCGTTCGGAGCGCACAGCCGGCCTCCAGCAAAAACAACCGGGTGTACTCGCGAACCGCCTCCGGTCCAGCGTTCCATTGGTAGCCATGCTTGGCCAGGAAGCCGAACCAGGGTCGCAATACCGCCAGGTACGTCTCGCGCGTCCGTGCCGCGCCGGTGCCCTTCATCAGGTGGTACCACTCGTTGAGGGGCACGATGAGCTGGTCGTTGGCATCGAAGACCAGCCGCTCGTAGCGTGGCCCGCCGGGTGGGTAAGGAAACTCCGGTTTGAGCCGGAGGGTGGTCGTGCCGTAGAGACTGCTGAACTGGCCGCCAGATCCTCTGTGCGTGCGCATCCCTGAGCAGCCGATAGGCTACTTCCGGGAGGGTGTGAGTGACAAGCGTCTTGTCAAGGTGAGGATCATATACATGACAACTGGGCCTTATGCCGACCTCCGGATTATGCCGACCTGGAGGCCAGGAGCCGCTGCCGGGTGATGGCTGCCAGCCCGGCCGAGTCGGCATAATCTACAGGCCGTCGAGGAATGCCAGGACCGTGTCGGAGGGTTGGTACCGGCCTGGTTCGGCGTGTTGGGGAGCGGTGCGTGCCAACGCCTTCTCCTTGAGGGCGAGGTCCGCGTGAACGTAGATCTGTGTGGTGGCCACGTGTTCGTGGCCCAGCCACAGTGCGATCACGGTGGTGTCGACGCCGGCGGCCAGTAGCCGCATCGCGGCGGAGTGGCGTAGCACGTGCGGTGAGAGCTGCCTGCCGCGCAGGGTCGGGCAGGTCTGTGCAGCCGTGGCGGTATGGATTGTGAGTCGTCGTTGTAGCCCGTCGCGGCTGAGCGGGTCGCCGCGGCGGGTTGGGAACAGCGGCTGAGCGGGCAGGCAGACGCGTTCGGCCAGCCATGCGCGCAGTGTTGTGGCGGTGGCGGTAGTCAGCGGTGTGATGCGCTGCTTGCGGCCCTTGCCAAGGCAGGAGACGTGTGCGCCAGTACCCAGGTGCACATCGCTAACGGTCAGATGGAGCAGTTCGCTGGCACGGAGTCCGGTCTGGCAGGCCAACATTAACAAGGCGTGGTCGCGGCGTCCGGTCCAGGTGCTGCGATCTGGTGCGGCTACGAGTGCGGTGATCTCTTCCTCGGTGAGGTACGTCACCAGCATGCGATCGAAACGCTTGGGTGGGATGGCCAGGATCCTCTGGATGACCGCTGCGTCATCGGGGCGGTGCAGGGCGGCGTGGCGAAACAGCGAATGCACCGCGGCCAGGCGGGCGTTGCGGGTGCGCACGCTGTTGTTCCGGCCGGCTTCCAGGTGGTTGAGGAACGCGCCGATCAGAGGCGCGTCCAGGTCGGCAACGTCCATAACGGAAGGAGCTTTTGCGGTCTGCTCGGCGGCGAAGACCACCAGGAGCCTGATGGCGTCCCGGTAGGCGGCAATCGTGTGGGTACTCGCTTGCCGCTGGCGGTGGAGGCGGTCGGTGAAGAACGACTGCAGGATCGGAGCGAGCGTGCTCATGATCGGCCTACCACGTACGCGTCGAGGCGCTCGCCGGCCAGGGCCATCAACTCCGGAGCAGCCGTCAGGTACCAGTAAGTGTGCTTCGGGTCGGTGTGGCCCAGGTAGGTTGCCAGACGCGGCATTATCGCCGGCACGTCAGCGCCGGTGCGGTACCAGTCCAGCACAGTGGCGACGGCGAAACTATGCCGTAGATCGTGCATGCGGGGTCGGCACGCCGCCGACCGGCGGGTGATCCCGACCCGCTGGGCCAAGCGAGCGAAGGTGAGTCCGACGTTTGAGTGATGCAGCCGGGTACCCGCACCAGAGACCAGCAGCGCCGGGCAGAGCGGGTGGGCACGCGTCTGGTCGCGCAGGGTGATGTATGCGGCCAGGCGGGCGAGCGTGCTCGAGTGCAGCGGCACCAGCCGGGACTTGGCGAACTTGGTTTCGCGGATCACCAGCAGGTCGTCGTCGCGGTCGAGATCGGTCGTGTCCAGAGCAATCGCCTCGCTGACGCGCAGACCGCAGGTCGCGAGCAGCCCGATCAAGGTCTGATACGTAGCCGCCCGTAGCTGGGGCCGTAGCTCGCCGGCTGCGGCTATGAGTCGACGGATCTCGGCATCGGAATACAGGTAGGGGGTAGCGCGGTCGGGCCCGTGGCGGATCAGATCGGCCGACGGGACCTCGACGGTCGCATCGAGGCTGTGCAGATAGATGGCGAAGCCTCGCACGACGCTCAGGCGGATCGCCCGCCAGTTCCCGGATGTGGAGGCGGGTAGATTCGCCCAGGTCAGCGCGTGGTCGGTGGTGGGGATGCCAACACCGTGTTCGTTGAGGTAGTCGACAAACTGGCCCAGTAGCCTGCCGGCGTTGGCGAGCTTGAACCCCAAGGCGCGGCGTAGGGCCAGGTAGTCGCCCAGCGCGTCGCGCAGCGAAGGATGTGTGCTCATGCCGCGTCACCCGGCCAAGGGCGGGCCACCAGCTGCAGGGCCTGCAGGTCAACTTTGGCGTAGACCGCGGTGGTCACACGTGCCGATGGCGCAGGACCTGGCCGATCTCGGTCAGCGACCCGCCAGCGTGCAGCATGGCAGTTGCCGCGGTGTGCCGCAGCCGGTGAGCACCAATCAGGCCGATACCGGCGCGCCGGCCCGCGTTGGCGACGACGGTGGTGACGGCGTTGGAGGTCAACGCCCGGTGTGGTGCCTGCGTCCAGACGAAGACCGTCCGCCCATGAGCTGTGCCGGGGCGGGCGTGGCGCAAGTACTCTACGATGGCCTGACCAACATCGTCTGGCAGCGGGAGCCGGTCGTGACGCCTGCCCTTGCCCTGCACGGTGATCTCACCGTGGCGCCAGTCAATATCGTCGAGGCTCAGCGTCGCGACCTCCCCGGCCCGCAACCCGAGCCGGACCAGGAGCGTGAGGATCGCGAAGTCCCGGCACCCTGTCGAGGTATTCCGGTCGCAGGAGGCAAGCAACGCCGTCACCTGATCACCGCCCAACGCCTTGGGCAGATTGGAAAGCGACCAGCCGGCCACCGACGGCACGGCCGCAGCGAGCGGTCGGTCGATGACTCCGTCGACGTGCAGAAACCTCAGCAGCGACCGCAACGCGGTCACCATCCGCCCCACCGACCGCGGTCGCTTTCGGGACTGGGCCACCACGAACGTACCCACCTCACCCGCACTTAAGCGCCGCAGGTCAAGCTGGCCGTCAGCCCGCACCTGATCGGCCAGGAACGGACGAGCCATGCGCACGTTCAACTCGACCGTCGAAGCTGCCAGGCCCCGCTCAGCGAGCAGGTAACCACGATAACGGCCCAGCAGCAGCTCACATGGAGTCGTCGCAACCACCGGCCCCAGTGCTGCCACGACCCCGAGCTGTTGCAGGTAATCCAGCAGTGGCCGCAACGACCGGGCCGTGAGCGAGTTGTAGTAACCAGCCGCCCGCCGCTCGGCGAAGTACGCGTCCAGGGTTGGTGGAGTCAACGCCGACACCGGCGAGCGCCTCCGGATCATCCAACGGCTCAGGTGCGCGGCCAACCGCACGTGCCCAGCCGCCGATAGCGGCGTGTACCCCAGCCGTTCCAACTCGCTCCGCAAGCCGTCGGCATACGGCTCCAACGGGCCGCACACGCGAGCCCAACACGGATCAACCATCACCTTCTCCTCTCATCGAGATTGGGAGAAGATGCGCGATGGCAACGTCGCGGTTATGCCGATTCCGCCGCGCCAGAAGCCATCACCCGGCAGCGGCTCCCGGCCTCCAGGTCGGCATAATCCGGAGGTCGGCATAAGAAGCCGAGCTCCACATCCTGCGCGCCCGGTTGAATGGTGGCATTCGTAGCAAGGCGGCGCGTGGTGAGCTGCGGCGCGGGCTGCCGGTCGGGTTGGTGTGGGGTGAAGCGGATGGCGAAGTACGCCTGGATCCGGACGAAGCGGTCACCACCGCCATCCGCACCGTGTTCGACCGCTTCACCGAGGTCGGCTCCGTTCGACGTGTATGGCTGTGGTTTCGCTCCGAAGAGTTGCTGTTTCCATTTCGACGCATTCCGGGTGAACCGATTCGGTGGGTGAAGCCAACTTACCTGAGCATCCACCACGTGCTGTCCAATGCGGCCTATGCTGGTGCCTACACCTACGGCAAGACGCGTCAGGAGCGCTACCTGGATGCGGCGGGGCGTGTGCGCCAGCGCATCCGCCATCTCCCCCGTAGCGAGTGGGGCGTGCTCATTCCGGACCATCATCCGGGCTACATCACCTGGGAGACCTACCTGGCCAATCAGGAGCGTATCGGCAGCAATATCCGTCCTCGCCCTCACGAAGCTGGGGGTGCCGTGCGTGAGGGAACCGCACTGCTCCAAGGACTCGCTGTCTGCGGGCGCTGTGGACGTCGCCTGTGCGTGTCGTATCACGGACGCAACGCCACGCCTGGCTACTACTGCGCGGCCGGCGCGATCGTCAACGGGCACGGCAGTCGCTGCCTGCGCGTGGGTGGCCAGCAGATCGACGCCGCCGTGGCGACCGCTTTCCTGGTGGCCTGTACGCCAGCGGGGGTGCAGGCGGCGCTAGCGGCAGCTCAGCGCCTGGAAGCCGATCATGACGCGGCGCTTGCCCAGGCGCGTATGGCAGTTGAGCGCGCCCGCTATGAAGCCACGCGCGCCGAACGCCGTTACCGGGCCGTTGACGCCGAGAACCGCCTGGTGGCCCGTGGCCTCGAGCGGGACTGGGAGGAGCGGTTGCACGAGGTGGCCATGGCCGAAGCGGAGTTGGGCGCCCGTGAGCATCGCCGACCCCGAGGATTGACCTCGGAGGAGCGTAGGCTCATCGACCGCTTGGGCAACGATCTGGAGCAGATGTGGACCGCGCCCACAACGAGCGCTCGAGATCGCACCTATCGGCCGCTCCACACCGATGAGAAAACACTGTCCCTCCTCCGCCGACTCGCCGTTCATTATCCGGATGCAATGATCGCCAGCATTCTCAATCGTCAGGGTCGCCGGAGTGCACGCGGCGAGCGGTTCACCGCGATATCCGTCGCCGGCCTGCGTACGTACCGGCGCATTCCACGGTACCAACCGCCGACCGATCCACCGGATGGGCACCTGCTCACAGTGACTGAAGCCGCCCGTGAGTTGGGCGTGGCGGCATCCACGCTGCACCGCTGGCTTCAGGATGGCTTCATTGGCGGCGAGCAGCTCACGCCGGGCGCTCCCTGGCAGATCCGACTCACCGACGAGTTGCGGGCTCGCTTCACCGAGGAGGCACCACCTGGGTGGCTACCGATGTGGACAGCCATGAAAGCGCTGGGCGTCTCCCGCCAGACGGTATTGCAGCGTGTCAAGCGCGGCCAGTTGCGCGCCGTACACGTCCGCCGTGGACGCCAGCCCGGACTGCGAATCGAAGTGCCGGCGACCACTCCGGACCTCTTCGCACCACTCTCTAGCACCACGGGGGCATTGTGACTATGGTTCCAAGAAGGCTCGGATGTCAAGATCGATCACCCAATCACTTCTCCAACACCGTTCTCGGCAAACCCCCACGGCTTGTAGAGCCGAGCGCCCCGGTCGATAGCCGTATGAGTCGGGATGGAACACCGGTTCCACCTTCGGCTCCAAATACAGGCGAGCGACCGTCTGGGCGATGCGGTCCGCCACGGTGGGGACGATGACTTCATACTGCTTCAGCTCCTAACAACTTTTGGGATGTGGGCGTCATGTGGCAGGAGTTCTCGACGCGTGTGCGGCAGGCCACCTCAACCTCTGGGGTGTAGCTGACGCCCAAACGACCGGTTGTGGTT
>WNFV01010350.1_pt1 | contig 10180 bp, 11 predicted proteins | sample 5400101 | NCBI WGS metagenome assembly WNFV01 (sample SAMN13153361, study PRJNA577476) | soil metagenome | isolation source: 115 cm soil or saprolite under grassland replicate 1 | place: USA:California | collected 2016-06-15 | reverse complement strand
CCCACTATCCAATCCAGAACCGTTCCGACTGCGTCGGCCGCCTGCTTGAAGCCTTGCGAACAGACATACGAATTATTCACGGTGATGTCATCGGTCATGTCGGGGATGTTGGAAGTCCAACCCGTCGAGCCTACACTGTGGTTATTCCGGGGTTTTCTGAGATCGTAGCTAAACTCTGCGCACTGCCGTATGGCGAGGCCCACGAACAAAAGGGCGCAGTCTAACAGCGCGCCGCAGGCCGACGCGCGTGGAGCGGCGCACTTCGGTCAGCCATCGCAGTCGCGCGCGGCTGGGCGCGAACGTTATACGGCAGAACCCTGGAAAGGACAGTGAGTCGCGCAGCATCGGGAATCGCAATCGTTCTTGGCGTCGTCTACGTTTTCGGCGCCATCCTTGGTATGTTCTGGCTTTTGTGGCGACTCGCGGTTGGCCACGGTTTTCCTGCGTGGCCATGGTGGGGGTACATTTTGGCTCCACTGGGAATAGCCGTCGTGTACTTCGCGCTGGAGCTACTCAATTGGCCAATTCATCGATACGTGGTAGAACCGGACAGGGTGACTAACCCCACATGGGAACGGGGATTAAGATTCTTCCTTCTTCTGGTTATCGGCTGCGGCTGGATTGCGATTTGTGTGGCAGCGAATCACTATTTGTCCTGAAGACGCTGCCGTATAACATGGCGGTCTACCCGGACGCGCGTGAAGCATCGCACGCTGGTCGTGTGTCCGTGGTCGCGCGCCGGTAACCTCCACGTTAGGCGTCACCCGATGATCACCGTTCTCGTTGTCACCGCGGTAGCTCTGGCCATCGTAGCGGCACTCATTTACTGGTACGCATTCGCGGTCGCTGAGCGCACATCACGTCCTGCAATTTCGGAGGAGGCCATGAAACTTTTTCACCCTCGACGATTGCTATACCCCTTGGGGATGGTGGTGACGATCGGTTTGGCTATAGCACTAACTGCACCGACGCCTTCCGATGCCGCCGAAATCAAGGTGTTGACGAGCCGTGCGATGCACCACGTGCTAACCGACCTCGGCGGCACGTTCGAACGCACCAGCGGACACAAAGTCACGCTGGTTCTCGCGCCGCCGACCGAGATCATGAAGCGCGTCGTCGATGGCCAGATCGTCGATGTCGTCATGTCCGGGGCCACAGTCGATAACCTCGTGAAACAGGGCAAGATCGCGGCGGGTGATCGTGTGCTCCTCGCCCGGGTTGGTATCGGTGTGGCGGTTCGCGCGGGGGCGCCGAAGCCGGACATCAGCTCTCCTGAAGCGCTCAAGCGCACGCTGCTCGGCGCGAAGTCGATCGTCTATACCGACCCGGCCGTCGGTGGAGCGAGCGGCATCCATTTCGAGAAGGTGCTCGATCGTCTCGGCATCGCCAAGGAAGTCAAAGCCAAATCGACCAAGAACCCGCTCGCCGCGACCAAGCCCAGCGCCGAGTTCGTGGCGCGCGGCGAAGCCGAGCTCGGCATCCAACTGATCAGCGAGATCGTATCGGTCCCCGGCGTCGAGCTTCTCGGGCCCCTGCCGGGCGACCTGCAGTCCATGACCGCGATCTTGGCGGGAATTCTTAAGACCGCGCCGGAGCCGGAAGCCGCCCGAACGTTGTTGAGATTCCTGACCTCGCCTGCCGCCGCGCCGGCCATCAAGGCGGCCGGCATGGAACCGGGAAGCCCGTAACGGTCCCGTCTTCGGCTGTAGCTCCACATTGATCGGTCCGGAAGCGTGGGTGGACGACCAGAAAGCGCGCACCGGCGAGGGAGAATACTTCTTCAGCCTGAATCGCTATCTTTTCCTCGCCCGAAAGCCATGAAACCTCCCTATACCGGCCAGTGCATGTGCGGCGAGACGCGCTATCGCCTCAACGAGGAGCCGGTCACCGTCTACGCGTGCCATTGCACCGACTGCCAGAAGCGCAGCGGCGGCGCCTTCGGCATCTCGCTGTGGGCGCCGCGCAACGCGATGGAGGTGATCCAGGGAGAGGCGCCGCGGCACAGCGCGCCGACCAGCGATGGTCGCATGCGCCACTTCCGCATCTGCCGCCGCTGCCTGACCAAGCTCTGGTCGGAGCCGGAGCGGCGCCCGGATCTCGCGATCGTGCGCGGTGGCACGCTCGACGACACCTCGTGGCTCAAGCCGGTGGCGCACATGTGGATGCGAAGCGCGCAGCCCTGGCTCACGCTGCCCAAAGGCGTGAAGCGCTACGAGACGCAGCCAGAGAATTTCGCCGAGCTGATCGACTTATGGAGAAAACGATGAAGGCGCAAATGAAAATCGTGAGTACGTTCGTGGCGCTCGCCGCGGCGGCTGCGACTGCGGCCGCGCAGGGCTATCCGTCGCGCGCGGTCCGCGTCGTCGTGCCGTTCTCGCCCGGCGGGGTCGCCGACGTTATCGCGCGCACGGTCGCTCCGAAGCTCGCCGAGGCGTGGGGGCAGCCGGTGGTGATCGAGAACCGCCCGGGGGCGGGCGGCTCGGTCGGCGCGAGCGCGGTGGCGCGCTCGCCGGCCGACGGCCACACGCTGCTCGTGCATGCCTCGGGCTATGCGATCAACGCCGCGATCAACCCGAGCCTGCCGTACGATCCGCGCAAGGATCTCGTCGAGGTCGCCGCGCTCGCGAGCCAACCTATGGTTCTCGTGGTCGGCACCGTCTCGGGGCTGCGCAGCGTCGCGGACCTGATCGCCGCGGCGCGGCGCCGACCCGGCCAGACCAACTACGGCTCGGCGGGCGCGGGCACCGGGACGCACTTCAACGCCGAGAAGTTCAGGATCGCGGCGGGCTTCGACGCCGTGCATATTCCCTACAAGGGCGGGGCGGAGGCGATCCAGGACACCATCGCCGGCCGCATCACCTTCACGTTCACTACCGTCACGGCCGCCCTTCCGCACATCCCGGATGGTAGGGTGCTTGCGCTCGGCGTGAGCAGCGCGCGGCGCACGAGCCTGCTGCCGGAGGTGCCGACCATCGCCGAGGCCGGCCTGCCGGGCTTTGAATACTCGTTCTGGAACGGTCTCTGGGCGCCGGCCGCAACCTCGGCCGAGCTGGTGGACAAGATCTCGCGCGACGTCGCGCGCGTGCTCGCGATGCAGGAGGTGCGCGAGCGGTTGACGCGGCTCGGCGCCGAGCCGATGAGCATGACGCCGGCCGAGTTTGCGCGCTTCGTGCGGAGCGAGATCGAGGACTCGGCGCGCATCGCCAGGACGGCCGGCATCGGCTTGCAGTGAGGACAGACCCTATGGCAGACGTCCACGAAGGCGGTTGCGTATGCAGGGCGGTACGTGTGTGCCGGGCATGGCACGTAACTATGTCGGTGGGAGTCTGACAGCCAGGTTTTCGCAGAGCCGAAGGCTAGGGAAACGGCAAGGGCGTCACCGCGAGGTGGGGTCTGAAGGAAGCTGAACCCGAAGCTGCGGGGCGATGAACAAAAACCGGATATGAGGCGTGGTGCATCCGGGGCGAGCGGGCACGTAACCGCGAAGCCCTCCATCTGCGGTCGGGGTGCACTTTGTAAATCCGGCGCTCGTGCAGCGACAGTGACGTGTCTTACCCCGGGAGATCTCTGCGGTGCTTCGGAGCATCGAGGCTGGGTGCTGAGCGATTGGCGCTGAATACCGTGGAGAAGTCAGCCAAGGGCAAAGTAGGTCGGCAGGCCCCGGCCGAAGGCCCGAACGATGGAAGACGAAGGCCTCAAGTGAAGAGCAGCGGGAAGGCATCTGACAACCGGCGAGAGCCGGCCGTGGCAACGCCACGGGATGAACCTGCGGCTGGAGAACGGGATGCGCCCGAGTCGATTGCGAACTTCACGTTGCTCGAATGCGTGCTCACGCGCGCGAACCTGCAACGTGCCCTGAAGCAAGTACGCCAGAACCAAGGCGCACCGGGCATCGACGGTATGAGTGTTGATGAACTGCCAGAGTACCTCCGACACCACTGGCGGGAGATTCGCGCGCAACTGGCGGCGGGCAGATACCGCCCGCAACCGGTACGGCGCGTGGAGATACCGAAGCCCGACGGGCGCAAACGCCTGTTGGGGATTCCCACGGTGTTGGACCGCTTTATCCAGCAAGCCATCGCACAAGTCGTACAAGTGCAATGGGAGCCCCACTTTCATCGGAGGAGCTACGGATTCCGCCCGCAGCGCTCGGCGCATCAGGCCGTGCGGCAATTGCAGGCGGACATCCGCGAAGGCCGCCGGTGGGTGGTGGACCTCGATCTGGAAGCGTTCTTTGACCAGGTCAATCACGACCGGTTGGTCGCGCGGCTCAGAGGCCATTTGCCCGACCGGACGCTGCTGCGCCTGATCAACCGCTACCTCAAGGCCGGGGTTCGCGTGGGCGAGGAAATCGAAGCCACGACGAGGGGCGTGCCGCAAGGCGGTCCACTGTCGCCGGTGCTTGCCAACGTGGTGTTGGATGAACTGGACTGGGAACTGGACCGGCGCGGCCACCGCTTTGCCCGCTACGCGGACGACTGCAACATCGTGGTCAGAAGCGAACGCGCGGGCGTGCGGGTGATGGCAAGCGTGAAGCGCTTTATCGAAGGCTCACTGCGGCTCACAGTGAATACGAGAAAGAGCGCGGTGGATCACCCGTGGAATCGCACGTTCCTGGGCTTCACGGTCAGTCGCAACGAAGCCAAGCTCAAGGTGGCCGATCAGGCCATCGGAAAGCTCAAGGCGCGAATCCGCGAGCTGACCCGTCGTACGAGAGGCCACCGATTGTTGGACGTCGTGGCAGAGCTGAGAGAAACCCTGCTTGGTTGGAAAGCGTATTTCGGCATTGCCGAAGTGCTGAGTCCTCTGCGCGACCTCGACAAATGGATACGACGCAAATTACGCTGCTACCACTGGAGGCAATGGGGCCGGGCGGGCTACCGGGAACTGCGACGACGCGGGGTGAGCGTGCGCGAAGCATGGCACACCAGCAAGTCGGCGCACGGACCGTGGCGCCTGTCGAACACCCCAGCGCTTGCGCAGGCACTTCCGGCGCGATACTTTAGCAACCTGGGGCTGCCGAGTTTGGCAGCGAGATAACAATTCAATTCATCGAACCGCCGTGTACGTGATCCGTATGCACGGTGGTGTGGGAGGGAGGAGCCGTGAGGCTTCTTCCTATCCCGATTCGGCAGGTGAAGGAGACTGGTTCGAACAAATGAAACTTGGGAGGGAACATGATTAGTTGGATCAAGTCTATTTTCAGCCGGCCACAGCCTTCGGGTCCCTCCGAGACGATTCGACTATTCCGAACGACCGACCGCACGTTGAGCCAGGACGCTATTGCCGTCGCGCAAGATGGCTGGATTGTGGACTCGAAGGAGGAGCAGACGATCCGTCTGTTCGAGGTGCAAGAGCCGCAAGCCGAGCAGTGTCTTGTCATTTATCGAGCAAAGCTGAAGACCGATGGTCTAGCTGGCCGGGCCTTCCTGGAGATGTGGTGTCGTCTGCCAGGACGCGGGGAATTCTTCTCGAAGGGACTGAACCAAGTCGCTAAGGGCACGAGCGACTGGGCCTCCTACGAGATCCCCTTTTACCTGAAGAAGGGGCAAAGACCAGACCTGATCAAGCTGAACTTGGTTGTCGAGGGAAGAGGCAAAGTCTGGCTGAAGGATGTTCAGCTGCTCAAAACGCCAATGGGCTCCTGAGTGCTTAGAGATGGAAGCGCGCCGCTGAGCCGCGGCGTTAGGGCTCATGTTCACACGAGCGCTCATTGCATTTCTGGTGTTGCCGGGAATGGTCGCCTTCATCATTCCTGCCGCTTGGCTCTGGTATACGGGTCGCACTCAGCTAGATCAACCCCTGGGGCTGGTTATTTTCGCGGTCGGGGTTATCGGCCTCTTTTGGTGCGTGAGGGATTTTTACATCTCAGGCAAGGGGACGCTCGCTCCATGGGCGCCACCCCAGAAACTGGTAATCGTCGGCCTATACCGCTACAGCCGCAATCCGATGTATGTGTCGGTCGCGCTGGTGCTGCTCGGGTGGGCCGTCTCGTTCGGCTCACCGGCCCTGTACATCTACACGCTTCTCGTCGTCACGGCTTTTCACATTCGCGTGGTGCGCGGCGAGGAGCCGTGGTTGGCTCGCACGCATGGCAGTGACTGGGAGCGCTACGCCAGTCAGGTTCCTCGTTGGTTCCGGTGAGGGCGATCCAATGAGCCCTAACAACGGCATGCAGGAGCAGCTGAGAGAGATCACGCGGCTGGTGGAAGGCGGCGTCATCAAACCGCTGGTGGACAAGATCTTTCCGCTCGAGCAGGTGCGTGACGCACTCGCGTATTCCGAGTCCGGGCGGGCGACGGGAAAAGTGGTCATCGAGGTGGCGTGAGCAATCCGCGCACGTCGGCGTTGAGCGTCGCACAGACAGCAAATTCGGGCATCATGGACGTTCGTCGAAATGAACGGTCCAGGACCATGCTGAAGATCCTATTCGCCGCGGCACTCGCCGCCGGCATCGCCACTGCATCCGCTCAGACTCCCGCCCCGCAACCCGCCTCCGTCCAGCTGAAGGCGCTCCTCGACGACGATCTCGCAGCCGTTTTCCGCCGCTCGCCCTGGCAGGCGACGGTGCGCGGGGTCCCCGGTTACGACCACCTCCTCCCGGACCTGTCTTTCGCCACGCTGGAGAAAGAGCGTGCCCGCGAACGTGACGCGCTGGAGCAGCTGAAGGCGATCGACGCCAGGGTGCTGCGCGGGCAGGACCGCGTCTCCTATGAGCTGCTGCGCGACAAGATGGAGGTGAGCGTGGAGGCGCAGCGCTTCGCGCGCGCCGAGGGCCTGGTTCTCTCGACGCTCGGAGGCGTGCAGAACGCGATGCCACGCATGGCGCAGACGACGCCCTTTCGGACTGCGGACAACTATCGCGACTTCATCAAGCGCATCAGCGCCACGCCGAAGTTCGCTCACGAGACCATCGAACGGCTGCGCGCCGGGATGAAGAGCGGATGGCTGAGCCCGGTCCCCGTGCTCGATCGCGTCGTGGCCGCAATCGATGCGCATGTCGTGGACACCGTGGAGGACAGCACGCTTCTCAGTCCTTTCAGGAATTTCGCGAGCGGCGTTCCCGAGGACGAGCGTGCGGCACTGACCGCTGCGGCCCGGCGCGCCATCGCGGAGGACTACCAGCCGGCGCTGCGCCGGTTTAAGGCGTTCATCGTGAACGAATACCGGCCCAAGGCGCCGCAAGTGGCGGGTCTCGCGGCATTGCCCGGCGGTGCCGAGTACTACGAGTTCCTCATTCGTGCGCACGTGGTCCGTGGGATGAAGGCGGCGGAGGTTCACCAGCTGGGCCTGCGCCAGGTCGAGCGCCTGCGCAGGGAGATCGGGGAGGTCGCGCTGCAGACTCGCTTCAAGGGCACTACCGACGCGTTCATCGAAAGCCTGAGGACGGACAAGAAATACTTCTTTGATTCGTCGGACTCCGTCCTCGCCGCCTACCGTGAAGTCGGCAAGCGAGTCGAACCGCAGTTGCCGAAGCTGTTCCATGCGACTCCTCGCATGCCCTATGCGGTGCGAGCCATGACGCCGTCCGAGTCGGCCAGCAGCACGGCCGCCAACTACATGCCCGGATCGCTTCCGCTCGGCACCAGCGGCTACTTCACGATCAACGCGCTCGGCTACAAGAACGAGGCGACGTGGCGGACCGAGACGCTCTTCGTGCACGAAGCCATGCCGGGCCACCACATGCAAATCGCGCGAGCGGCGGAGATGGAAAAGCTCCACCCATGGCGCTCGATGGGAAGCCGGAACGTGGCGTACAGCGAGGGCTGGGCGCTCTACGCGGAGAAGCTCGGCTTCGATCTCGGCCTCTACAAGGATCCCTTCCAGCACTACGGGCACCTGCAGGCCGAGCTCTTTCGCGCCGCGCGGCTCGTCGTCGATACCGGCATCCATGCGTACAACTGGCCGCGCGACAAGGCCATCGCGTACATGGCAGGGCAGGGTGGCCTGGACCAGGATTTCGCGGTGAGCGAAGTCGATCGCTACTTCTCCAATCCTTCGCAGGCCCTCGGATACATGCTCGGCCAGCGCAAGTTCCTCGAGCTGCGCGCCCGCGCGGAGAAGACCCTCGGTCCGAAATTCGATGTGCGCGATTTCCATGCCGTCGTGATCGATAGCGGCATGCTCCCCCTGGCCGTGCTGGAGAAGCTCGTCGACGAGTGGATCGCGGCCGGCGGCGGTCGCCCCGCGTAGCTGTCCCCGGCCGCTCAACTCGGTCGTTAGACCTCCCTCCGTTTTAGCCGGCCGTCGCAACTGCCTCAACCTTATCCGAACGCGCTGAGCACCTTGCCCCCGGCCATCGCGGGCTTGGCATCGACCAGGACGAAGGCCATCACGCAGGGGGCCTTGCCGCGATTCACCCAGCAGTGCACGGTGCCGCGCTGCACGAGGACGTCGCCCGCTTTGAGATGGACCTCGCTGCCTTTCTCGAGCTCCATGTCGATCTCGCCCGAGATCACCACCGCGTAGTCGATCGAGTCGGTGCGGTGCACGCGCGGCGCCACCCCGGGCGAGAACTCGATGACGCGGAATACCGTTCCGCCGGGAAGCGTGGTGCCGACCTTTTTGGTGGAAGCGTCGGAATCGCCCGAGTTGTCGGCCGGGATCGCGTCGGTCGTCCACACGACGCAGGCCGAGGCCCCGGGCCGGTTCGAAACGATGTTCTTCGACACTTCGTCGATTTTCACGACGGCGCGCCCCTTGCCGTCGTGCCCGGTCACCACGCGCCGCACCTTGATGGTCATCACTCCTCCTTGTTGAGTTGAGCCGATTATACGAGGCCGTGTATCATCGGACTTCGTTTCGGCCGCCACAGAAAAATCCATGAACATCGGTATACCCGCGGAAACCCGCGCGGGCGAGACGCGCGTCGCAGCGACTCCCGAGACCGTCAAGAAGCTCGCTGCGGGCGGGCGCCACGCGATCCTCGTCCAATCCGGCGCGGGCGTCGCCGCGAGCGTTCCCGACAGGGAATTCGAAGCGGCCGGCGCGAAAATCGTCCCGGGCGCGGGGGATTTTTCGGCCGCCGACATCGTGCTCAAGGTGAGAGGGCCGCAGGACGGGGAAGTGGGCCTGTTCAAGCGCGGCGCGATCGTGGTCGGCCTTCTCAATCCCTACGACCGCGCGACGATGGAATCCTATGCAGCCGCGGGGCTCACCTGCTTCGCCATGGAATGGCTGCCGCGCACCACGCGCGCTCAAGGCATGGACGTGCTCTCCTCGCAGGCGAACATCGGCGGCTACAAGGCGGTGATCCTCGCCGCGGCCGAATACGGCCGCTTCATGCCGATGCTGATGACCGCGGCCGGCACGGTGAAGGCTGCGCGCGTGCTCGTCCTCGGCGCTGGCGTCGCGGGGTTGCAGGCGATCGCCACGGCGAAGCGCCTGGGCGCGGTGATCGAGGCTTCCGACGTGCGCCCCGCGGTGAAGGAGCAGATCGAATCGCTCGGCGCGAAATTCCTGGACGTGCCCTATCTCACCGACGAAGAGCGCGAAATCGCGCAAGGCGCCGGCGGCTACGCGCGGCCCATGCCGGTCGACTGGATGCGCCGCCAGGCGGAGCTCGTGCACGATCGCGCCAAGGCCGCCGACATCGTCATCACCACCGCGCTCATCCCAGGCCGCCCGGCGCCCGTCCTCCTGAAGGAGGAGACGGTCCGCGCGATGAAGCCGGGCTCGGTGGTCGTCGACATGGCGATCGAGCAGGGCGGCAACTGCCCGCTGACCGAAAAAGACAAGGTCGTGATCAAGCACGGCGTGAAGCTCATCGGCATCTCCAACCTGCCGGCGCTGGTCGCGGCGGACGCGAGCGCGCTCTACGCGAGGAACCTGCTCAACTTCCTCGCCCTGCTCGTCGATCCGAAGACCGGCGAGCTGAAGCTCGACCGCTCCGACGAGATCATCGCCGGGAGCCTTGTCTGCATCAACGGTGAAGTCGTGAAGAAGGGCTGAACATGACCGGAACCATCGACCCGACCGTCATCAATCTCGTCGTGTTCGTTCTCGCCGTCTTCGTCGGATACCACGTGATCTGGAACGTGACGCCCGCGCCGAGGACGAGCACGCGCGCCGCCTTCACCGTGCCCGCGGCTGTCATCAGCATGGGCATGAAGCGGCCGTATTCGGCGGCAGCGAGGATCACCGCCTTGTAGCCGCCGATGTTCGCCTGCGAGGAGAGCAC
>WNFV01028803.1_pt1 | contig 10181 bp, 6 predicted proteins | sample 5400101 | NCBI WGS metagenome assembly WNFV01 (sample SAMN13153361, study PRJNA577476) | soil metagenome | isolation source: 115 cm soil or saprolite under grassland replicate 1 | place: USA:California | collected 2016-06-15 | reverse complement strand
TGCGCACGGCGTGGAGTCCATCTTGGGAATACGAGGGGCTGGCTGCCTATCAGAATGACCCGATTTCGGCCTTCGTTGCAACCCACTCGGGTCAGATTCGCGCCTTTGCCTGCTACAACGTGAGCGCCTTCGAGAATGCTTTCGGCCCGATCGGCGCGGACGTGGAGGCGCGTGGGCTTGGTCTCGGTCGCGTCCTGCTGCGCCGCTGCATGGCCGAGCTGTACGCTCTCGGTCATCCCTACGCCGAGATCTGTTGGGTTCGCTCATTTGACTTCTATGCCCACACCGCGGGTGCCAACATCAGTCGGGTCTGCTGGTTTCTAGAGAAGAAAATCGAGGACTCCACGCTTCGATGACGCCAGCTCTTCTTGCCGCATTATCGTGCGCCCAGCGAAAGATACCTCGCGGTATGCCACTGTAGCACGTTTCGATGCTCTGAGTAGGTGCCTACCACGCAGGAGGCTGCCATCACGCACAGAGCGATCGTACACCTCCACCTAGCCAGAGTCTATTTGCGCACAATAACGATACAAAACTGACTCGTGCCGGCCCTTGATGGCGCCTCCGGTTGTATGTAGGATCCTTGTTGTAGAAACGCTATCCCGCTTCAGCGTTCCTCGGAATACTCGATGACGATCGACCCGGACACATAGGCCGAGTCCTACTCGATATCGAATTCGCCCGATGACATGAATAATACAAGCTGCCTAGGAGATTCCAAATGTACCGAGTTTCGCTGCCCGACCGCATCCACTACGCCTTCGACAACACCATGTCCCGAGGCACGATCGCCCTGATCGGCCTGCTGGGCCTGCTCTCGGCGCTGGTCGTCGTCGTGATAGCTGGGTTCGTGACCGTCGTGGGAATATCACCGGAGGGCGGCGAGCAACTCAGCTTCACCGAGGCGATCTGGCAGAGCTTGATGCGTACGCTCGACTCCGGCACCATGGGAGGGGATACAGGCTGGGCATTTCGCATAAGCATGCTGCTCGTCACCTTTGGCGGCATTTTCGTCATCAGCACGCTGATCGGCGTCCTGACCAGCGGCATCGAGGGCAAGATCGAAGACCTGCGCAAGGGCCGGTCGCGCGTCATCGAAAGCGGGCACACGGTTATCCTCGGCTGGTCGCAGCAGATCTTCGTGGTTATCTCCGAACTGATCGCCGCCAATGCGAACCAGCCGAAGTCGTGCATCGTGATCATGGGTGATAAGGATAAGGTCGAGATGGAAGAGCAGATCCGCGATCTGGTCGGCCCAACCGGTCGGACTCGGATCGTCTGCCGTCGGGGCACCCCCATGAGTCTGATCGACCTGGAGATCGTCAGCCCGCACACGGCCCGCTCGATCATCATCCTGGCGCCGGAGGGCGACAACCCAGACTCGAATGTGATCAAGACGATGCTGGCGATCACCAACAGTCCCCAACGCCGGCCCGAGCCATATCATATCGTGGCCGAGATTCGCGACTCGAAGAACGTGGAGGTGGCACGGATGGTTGGGCGCGACGAAGTCGAGCTGGTGTTGGTGGGCGACCTGATCTCGCGCATCATCGCCCAGACCTGCCGCCAATCGGGCCTGTCGGTCGTCTACACCGAGCTGTTGGACTTCGACGGCGATGAGATCTACTTCCATGCCGAGCCGGCGCTCGTCGGAAAGACCTTTGGCGAAGCCCTGCTGGCGTATGAAGACTCAGCGGTAATCGGAGTGCACCGGCCGGGGGCTACTCCGCAGCTCAACCCGCCGATGGACACGCCAATCCAGGCGGACGATCGGCTGATCGTCATCTCTGAAGACGACGACACCCTCCATCTGACGGGAGCGCAGGATACGGGGATCGATACAAGCGCGATTCAGCTGCGCGAGCCGGCCAGCCAGACACCCGAGCGCACGCTTATCCTCGGCTGGAATTGGCGCGCGCCGGCGATCATCAACGAGTTGGATCACTACGTCGCGGCCGGCTCGACCGTTACGGTGGTAGCAGAACACGGCGCGGCCGAAGACGCGATTACGCGGCACTGCGCCGACCTCAAGCAGCAGACAATCACATTTCACGCCGGCGATACCAGCGACCGGCGCACGCTGGACGCACTGCAGATCGAGACGTACAAGCATGTGATCCTCCTGTGTTATTCCGACATCCTCGACCCACAGCAGGCCGACGCGCAGACGCTGATTACGCTGCTGCACCTGCGCGACATTGCCAGCCACTGCGAGCAACCCTTCTCGGTTGTCAGCGAGATGCTCGATATGCGCAACCGTGCCCTGGCCGATGTGACGCGGGCCGACGACTTCATTGTCAGCGATAAGCTCGTCAGCCTGATCCTATCGCAAGTGTCCGAGAACAAAGCTCTCAACGCAGTCTTCACCGATCTCTTCGATCCAGAAGGGTCCGAAATCTATCTGAAGCTCGCAGCCAACTATGTTCGCTTGGGTGAGCCACTGAATTTCTATACGGTCGTGGCCGCGGCCCGCCAGCGCAACGAGGTGGCCCTGGGCTACCGGCTGGTCAGGCACTCCGACGACGCCGCGAAGGCATATGGGGTGGTCGTCAACCCCACCAAGTCGGATCATGTCACGTTCTCGGAGTGGGACCGAATTATTGTGCTGGCTGAGGAGTAGCGCTTCGGCTCGCGCCTGTAATCAATGCAATTGCAACTGTATGAGTTCAGGCTAACCCTGAGAACCTATCACTACAACGAGAGTTGGCGAGGCACGCGCACCACAGAGGCACCGAGGACACCGAGGCTCGCAATCCCTTTTCCCTTCTCAGTGCGCTCTGTGTCTCTGTGGTAAAGGCGACCCTCGTTGGAATACTATTTTCAAGCGTCTCTCTGTTAGCCCTTGTATGTAGGAGTGAATATGGAATCCAAAGCAGAACGGAGCCAGCGTCTCGAGACGGTTGTTGCCATCCTGATCGCTGTTGTTACCGTGATTGGGGCGGTTGTCGCATGGCGCTCTTCCGTCGCCGACGACGGGGCCGGTGATGCCGATTTCGCCGGCCTGCGCGCTTCGGTGCGAGCCGAGGAGACCAGGGCGCTGAACTCCGTCAACGCCTACGAGAACTACGGCTCCTACGCGAACTACCGGCGCTATAACGAGATGGGCAATCTGATCGAGGCCGATCAGGCCACTGCGCCCGAGCAAGAGAAAAGCGAATTGGAGCGCCAGCGCGCCGATAACAACGATCTGTCGATCAGCAATCAGCGGCTCTTTCCGAACAAATTTCTGGACCGCGACGGCTCTTACAATGTCAAGCGCCAGATGGGCGAGATGTGGGCCGACGCGGCGAAGGAGAACGATCTTAACCCAGATCCACAGTTCGTCGAGGCCGATCAGCTGCGCGACAAAGCGAACTGGCTGCTGGCTGCGGTGGCGATCCTGGCGATCGCGCTGATCTTTTATACACTGGTCGAGTCATTCGGCGATCGCATGAGGTATGCGATGGTGGCGCTTGGTAGTCTGTGCATGGTTGCCGGCACCGTGTTCGCGCTGTTCATCGAATTTCGCATATAGCCCAGGAGCAACCATATGTTTTCTTCATCTAAGGCATTTGACGAAGAGCGCTTCAAACGTCTGATCGCTCTGGTGATCGCGATCGTCACCCTGATCACCGCGGGGATCGCCCTGCTCCAGAGCGATGCTTCTGCGCGCGATGATCGGGCGAATCGCGACACGAAGCGCTACGCTACCGAGGCGATGGGCCGCAAGGTGAGCGGCGATGCGCGCGTGAATTTCGATTATAATTCCGCCTACCAGAGCTGGTACGAGCTCGACACACTGGCGAGCTCCGCTACCAGCCGTGGCGACGAGGCCGCCGCCAAGCGCTATACGAAACTGCGCGACGAGATGACGAGCCTCAGCCCATTGTTGGCCGCCCCCTATTTCAATCCCACGCAGGGGCAGCCTGACACCGCCCGTTACGAGTCCGATGTCTACCTCGTCGAGATCACCGCGCTCAACGAGAAGTTTGTGGCCGCCTCGGCCGTCAAAGACGCCTGGGACTCGATCACGATCGCGAACTCGTTCACCCGCTGGATCTTCGCCAGCGTCGGCGCGATCTTCGCCGTGGTCGCCACGAGCGTGGCTATCACCACGTGGCTACAGCCGGTGCCCGATCTGCGAGATAGCAGCAACGCAATCGACGCCTACGCGCGCGGCGTCGGCCTCGCGCATCAGGAGCGCTGGGAGCCGGCGATCGCCGCCTACGGCGAGGCGCTTCAGGCAGTGCCCAACTACATCAACGCATATGTCGCGCGGGCACAGGCCTACGCTCAGCAGAACAACTACCAGCAAGCGATCGCCGATTATGAGCGCGCGCGCGCGGAGGGCAGCGAGAGCGCCAGCGTGGCTGGCGAGCTCGCATGGGCCTATCACCTGCAGGGCCGCTTTGACGATGCAGCCAACATGAATAGAACCGCGCTCACTACTAATCCGAACGAGCTGTGGATTCAGTTCGACCTGGGCCTCAGCCTGCTCGCTTCGGGACAGGTGGATGCGGCGAAGGCCGAGTACGCCAAGGGCATGGACTTTGCTGCCAAACAAGTGGCCGACGCACGTGCGGCAGGCCAAGAGGTGCCGTCGTTTCTCTGGTGGAGCCTGGACGACGCGGCGCTCAGCATCGACTCCCTGCTCGTGACGCTCGATAGCGGAACCGGCACGCCACCACGCGATAAACTCGCCGATCCCAAGGTTGTCGCGCCCGCTGGCCAGGCTGTAAGCGCCCAGCTCAAGAGTCTGGCAGTAGCCCTTGAGTACACCGGTAAGCCGCCAGAGGGGTCGATCACCGCCAAGATTACTCCCTTCCAATTCAGCGCGCCTGGCAAAGATGATCAGGGGAAACCGAGCGCTCCGGTTATAGCCGATAGCTTCGCACAGGGCACGGACGAGGTTCTGGTCACGTTCGATTATGGGAGCATGCAGGATGGGCAGGAGGTCCTGTATAAAGTGTATATCGATGGCGAAGAAGATCCTTCCTGGCGACTGGTCGCTCCCTGGAATCTGGGAGCATCAGGTACAGCTGAGAAGCCCTTGAGCCTGGCTTACAGCGATGTTTTCGTTCTCAATCCCGGCCAGTATACGGTTGAGATGTACGTGAACAGTCATCTTGTTCAGCAAGGGTCATTTGTGGTCGAGAAATAAGGGCAAGAATAAGCCTGCCCTAGTCCTGATCCATACCTCCCAAGCAGGCTGGGGCGGCGACACCGCCCCAGCCCCGCCCCTAAGCGCATGCGCAACGGCATAGCAGCCACAGTTCGGTTTGTTTTTCACCCACTGCAAATATCACCACAACCACTGCATGTGAAAATCAGCGGCTACAGGTCGCAGGTCGCAGGTCGCAGGATGCCTGATTCTTGTGGCCTGCGCCCTGCGACCTGCTGCACCATGTTTGATCAAAAGTGATCTAACTGCGTGTGCGATAGATTGTAGTAGAATATGGTTCTGGGTATTGACCCTGGCCTTCAACAAGATGGCGGATCTGTTGCAGCGAACTGGCCTGACGCCAATACGATGAGGTCTCGTTAGCAGCGCTGCCCCTTGAGCTTCTCTGGGAGGAAGATCAATGGACGAGGAGGCTCCAGAACCATCGGTACCTTCACCTGATGCCGACGGTCGACAAGGTGAGCGGTCGGGCAGCCAGCAAGATGAGCTGGCCGCTAACCGAGGAGATATTCAGGTCGACGAGCCAGCGACGCAACCAAGCCCGCTGCCGCCTGATATCACGGCCGTTTATGACCAGCTCGACCCAAGCGATCCACGTGGCAGCCTGGGAATCGCTCTTCTCGCACGGCTGGCCTATTTTGTGCCTACTGAGCCAGTACCACGCGATATGTTGCTGGCGACATTCGATCGACCGGCGGAAGATTCGGGTGTAGCGTATGAGCCGGGGGATGTGTTGGCGCAACTCATCGAGCTGGGCTTGATCGAAGGAAGCGCCGGCGTCGTCTACTTGCGCAACGATTTAGCAAGACATCTCCAGGATCGGCCGACCGATGGGCGGGCACAGACAGCCGTGGAGCAGTCCCTTGCTGACGCAGTTGAGCAGCTTAACCAAGCGCGAGATACCAGGTCACTTCGACTGCTTTACCCTCACCTGAAAGCCATCACCGACCTGGCCTATAATCGTAACGATGAGCAGGCCGCGCAATTGTGTCACGGCACGGGGCGCTATCTGCTCCTGATCGGCGACTACGGAGGCGCACAGCTCTACCTCGAGCGAGGGCTTGCCATCCGCGAACGAGTCCATGGTGAGCGGCATGCGGCAACAGCTGAGAGCCTCAATACACTCGGCGGCCTGTTGTGTGCACAAGGCGATTACATCCGCGCGGAGCGCTACCTCACGCGCTCGCTCGCCAGCAGCCCACAGGTCTTGGGAGAGAACCATCGGATTACAGCCGACAGTTTGAGCGGGCTCGGACTGCTACGTCAGGCACAGGGCGACTACAAAGACGCGCGGCAGTACTTCGATCGGGCGCTCGCCGTCCGCGAACAGCTGTCTGAGACAGGCTGTTGGGATGCGGCGCGCAGCATGAGTGATCTCGGCGCGCTGCTCACGATCCAAGGCGATTTTGCGGAAGCCCAGCAACTCCTAGCGCGTGCGCTGGAGATTCAGGATGTAGACCTGGGCATGCGTCACCCGGATACGGCGTGCTCGCTCGCGCACCTGAGCGTGCTCCTCTATGCGCAGGGTGATTACGCTGGCGCGCGGCGCTCGGTCGAGCGTGCGCTCGAAATCCAGGAGCAGGTCTTAGGAGTAAACCACCCCGATACGGCGTGCTCCCTTTCGCACCTAGGTCTCATACTCCAAGCCCAGGGAGACTACGCCGGAATGCGTCGCGCTTTCGTTCGCGCGCTTGCAATTCGAGAGAAGATGCTAGGAAAGGATCACCCAGATACCGCTACGAGCCTCAACGACTTTGGCCTGATACCATATACTTGGGGAAGTGATGCCAACGCGAGGCGCTACTTCGAACAGGCCCTGGCGATCTACCAGCAGACGCTAGGACCAAACCACCCAACGACGGCAGTCAGTCTCGACAATATCGGTGAGGTGCTGCGCCTGAGTAGAAATTACACAGCCGCACGGCCCTATCTCGAATTTGCACTGGCGGTGCGCCAAGCCACATTGGGAGATCATCACACCGACACCGCCATCAGCCTCGACAGCATGGGGATGTTGCACTGGAATGAGGGCGACATCGCCCAAGCCCGGAGCTACTTCGAAGGCGCCCTGACAGTTCGAGAAGCAGCACTAGGCGATAACCACCCTGACGTAGCCATCAGCCTAGCGCACCTCGGTGCGTTGGCGCGTTCGCAGCACGACTCTGATCTCGCGCGGCAGTACTTCCAACGCGCCCAGGCGATCTGCGAGATTCAACTTGGCCACGATCACCCTACTACACGCGCCATTCGCTCAGATCTCTCTGTGCTTGACTCGTGGTCATATCAAGTCTCACAGAGACTCGCCGAGTGGACGAGCAAGCTGAACTGGCGTAGGCGCAAATCATAGTCGGATCGACGCGTGGGCAAAGGCCTCGAAGGCCAATATCACGAATGATGCGCGACCTTGGGCAAGTGGACCGGCGGCTTGGAGAAATCAACAGCCTGGTCCTCTGCAAACAGCCGCATAAGATCAGCGTTGTAACCGCAGATATGGCAGATCGGCCAGCCATTCGGCGTACGATAATGCGCTGTCGGCTTCTGACAATCGTCGCAGTATTGGATCGAGCCCTTCAGTCCCGCGAGGCCGCTGTCTTTGAGTAGGAGCTTCATTTGGATACCTCCTCAGGCTGTCTTCTTCCACTTGATCTGCGAGCCTGGGTCGTAGCACTGCTCGCTTACTTAGGTCCATAGTAGCAGCTTGAGCCTGCGGTATGCCCGCGGCGAGACTGCGGCGAGACTACGGTCAGCGTCAGCACCTGGAGAATTCGAATGCCAACAATCTTGATCCACGGTATTGGGCACCATGACTTGACCCAATTTCGGACTTTTTTTCTTCATGTACGAGATCGACTACGCGCCAGCGTGGCCCGCTGCCAAGCCCATTCCCTTCCCGAGACAGCATTCTTCCCTGTATACTGGGGCGATTGGGGGCCACAGGCTTGGTATCGAGGGATATCGCTCCCGCCGGGAATAGCTCCAAGCCCAGCCGCACAGCCCGACGAGATGCATCTGGCCGGGGGCGTACAGGCCAAATCCCTTAATAGCTCGGCATATGCTACGTTCGATGCCGGTCTCGACGCGCTCCAGGTCGTCCTCTCAACCCCCGGCCCGTTGCAAGAGGTGCTTGATGATCTCGGAATCAGCGCAGCCGAGCTTACCCATGCCGTGATGCAGACCAAAGGACCGCAGCGCAGATCCAGGGCGGTCGTGACCCGTTTGCTTGTACGTGCACGACTTCGCCACGATCGTACCCCGCAAAAGATCATCGAGCGCTTGGAGAGCCGGGCAGCTTTACAAGCCTTGCTGGCGCTCATCCTCGATCAGCCTCAAGCGCTGCCAAAAGGATTGCCCGCCGTCGTGGCATATCCGTTCTGGGCAACCGTGACGGCGCTGGCTCGTCATCTGCGGGGCAGCATCATGGAGGTAGCGACCAACTTTGTCGGCGACGTCATGCTCTATTTGGCGCGTGGTGCCGAGGTCCGCCAGTCCGTCCACAGCACTGTCCTGCAGGCTTGTACACTCCGCCCAAACGAGCCGCTGGTGCTGATCGGTCATAGCCTTGGTGGCGTTATAGCGTACGAGTACTCAACGGATCCTGTCTTTTTCGATCGTCCGCCGATCGATCTGTTAGTGACTGTTGGCTCTCAGGTCGGACTGTTAGACCGACGCGGTGGTTTGCGGGGTCCCTGGCTCAACTTCTACGACCCAGATGATTTCTTGAGTTTTCCGATCGGGAGGGTCTTCCGAGAGGCAGCTGATGGTGATCGGGTCTGCCCCGCCGGCCAGCCCTTCCCGGCGTCGCACGGTGCGTACTGGAACAACGAGGAACTCTATACGGCGATTGCCAAAGCTTATCCAATACAGGTATAGCGGTAGGCACGCTACCTATTGACCACAAAAACCGCAACCACTGCAGAGGTCTATAGTGCGCCGGCTGAAATAGGCTATAATAGCGAACTGTGATCATGCCCATTCATTCATGCATCCCCGCCGGCCGATCGCCATCCCACGAACGCGTAAAGAACGCTGCGCCTTGCTGAACTGAGGCATCCCACGCTATTGAAGGAGGCAAGTATGCTCAAACGCCCCTCCCTGGTAGCCATGTTGCTGCTGTCGTTCACCCTCCTCGCCCCAAGTGGCCAGGCTGCTCCCGTCTATGGCGCGCCGATCGACTGGCCGCCGGGCCCGATCCAGACGGCGGATCGATCGCCGACCCGATCGGTCGCCGAGCGCTGGATCATTCGGCTCACCGATCCGCCGATTGGCCAGGCCCCCGGTATAAGCCCCGGTTTCACCGCCCTCTCACTCGGAGGGCCGGCCGGCGGCAAACTGCAGCTCGACAGCCCCGCCGCCCAGCAGTACCGCGCCTACCTGGAGCAGCAGCAGACCAGCATGTTCGCGCAGATCCAGCGCGCGCTGCCGGCGGCACAGCTCCAGCGCCGCTACCAGATCGTCTTCAACGGTATGTCTGTGGCACTCCCCGGCGCCGACACCGCCGCGATCGATCGATTGCGGGCGATGCCCGGTGTGGCCGCGGTCTACCCCGAACAACACTACGAGCTGAGCATGTTCTCCAGCATCCCGCAAATCGGCGCAGATAAGCTGTGGAACAGCCGGGTGATCGGCGGCCAGCAGAATGCGGGCAAGGGTGTCAAGATCGCGATTATCGACTCTGGGATCAAGATCGATAACCCGTTCTTCAACCCGGCGGGGTTCAGCTACCCGCCCGGTTACCCCAAAGGCGACACTGCTCATACGACGCCCAAAGTGATTGTGGCCCGCGCTTACTTCCGCCCCGACTTACCGCCGCGGCCGGGCGAGGAGACGCCCGAGCCAGGCCCAGAGGCGTCGAGCCACGGCACGCACGTGGCTGGCACCGCCGCAGGCGTGGCAAATACCAGCGCGACAGTCGGCGGGCTGACGGAGGTGATCTCCGGTGTAGCGCCGCACGCCTATCTGATGAACTATAAGGTGTTCTATGAAAACGACTCGCCGTTGACCGGCCAATCGTTTACGACCG
>WNFV01019764.1_pt1 | contig 10181 bp, 10 predicted proteins | sample 5400101 | NCBI WGS metagenome assembly WNFV01 (sample SAMN13153361, study PRJNA577476) | soil metagenome | isolation source: 115 cm soil or saprolite under grassland replicate 1 | place: USA:California | collected 2016-06-15 | reverse complement strand
GGTCCACGAGTCCCCCGGCCCCACCGGCTCCTCGGGGAGGGTGAACGACATAGCCTTGACGCCCGCGGCCAACTGATACGCCAGCGCAGGAGGAGGCTGGGCGCCCGGGACGGTGTCGAAGCCGGCGCGCACGATGTGCTGCCGCTCGTCCAACAGCATCGTACTCCGCAGGCCCGGCACGCGTCCGACGTCCCGACCCACGATGTCGGGGGCCATGCCCGGCGCTTCGACGTGCGTCGAATCGAACGTGATCCGCACCTGGATCCCACCCGCCACGGGGCCCGTGATCGCCTGCGTGAAGTGCAGACGCGTCGTGAGCTGCTGGGCGCCGCCCCCCGCGCCGGCGAGCAGCCCAGACTCCATGTTCACCGTGTTGCGCTGCTCGACCGCGTAATGGTACACCGCGCCTGTGGGCGGGTGATAGCGCAGCATGACCTTGCCGGTGATGGGCGCCGATCGGTCACCACAGCCGACGAGGAGAAGGGTGCAAACGAGGAGGGTCGGGCGAGTCATGTCAGTAGGGCTCGTCGGAGATGGGGTTCAACGGCGGCACGGCCTGGCGCTCGCGGGGCACCTCGGGCGCCACTCGGCCGCCCAACACCTTGCGGAACGCGGCGAACACATCGCCGGACCGCTGCTGGCGCACCGCCGCGAGCGCGCGGCGCACGTCCTCTTCGGCGCGATCGGCGATCAGGTCCTTCACCTGGTTGGCCCGCACGCGACGGTCGAGCCGGACCAGCTGGCGCACCACGGCGTCCTCGAACGGCAGGTCGGTGGCGGGCGCGAACCGCGCCACGCCGTCCCGGCCGCGCAGCACCGGGGGCTTGGGGAAGCGCACGAAGATCGGCTGCGTAAAGTGCGGATGCCGCACCATCAGATCGCCCACCGGGAGCGTGGCCAGCTTGATCTTGGTCGCGGCAGACAGCACCTGGTAGCCGGGCGTGGCCAGCTCGTCCATGTCCATGCGGCCGAAGAGCTGCGTCCCGGCGTTCCCGACCACGCGTCGGTGCACCTGGGAGCGAAACTGCTCCGCGCCGAACAGGACGAGGCCCAGGTACCGACCGCGCTCCGAGATGTCGAGCAGCATCTTCTTCACGTAGGTCTCGGGGCCATCCCCCGGGGCGTACTTGTTCAGCTCGTCCACGAACACGACGACGGCCTCGACGCCGAGGTCGTGCCGCTCCAGTCGCTCGCGCAGGATGGAGACGACCCGGGCGAACACGAGGTCCTGGCCGAGCGGGTCCACGTTGGCCACGTCGATGACGTACACTGCGCGATCTTCGAACTCCCCCCACGGCAGGTCGCTCGAGGGGCCATCGTCGGTGACCAGCCCCTTGCAGCGCGTTGAGATGTTCGAGAGCCGGTTGCGCACTTTCCGCATCGTCGCGATGTGGTGGGTGCGCCAGCTGTCGCCGCGGCTCGACTGCTCGACGCCGTCGAAGATCGCGCGAAAGAGCCGGTCCAGATCGGCGAAGGTCTGCACGCGGTGCCGGCCGCCGAACCCGTCGTCGAACTCGCGTCCCACCACGCGATCGGCCAGGAAGTCGATGAACGCGTCGGCCTTGGCGTCGATGTCGTCGCGGTTCAGGAGCACTTCCGCGAAGTCGAGCACCTCCTGCAAGCCCCAGGTGAGCGGCTCGACGCTATCCACGAGGTCGGGATGGGTCCGCAGCGTGTTGAGGTTCACGCCGTCGGCTTTGAGGGGAGCGTAGTACCGCACCCGCTCGAACGGCTCCGCCGGCACGCCGAGCCGATCGTAGCGGCGCCGGTCCTCGTCGCTCAGGTCGCCGGGCTGGTCCAGAAAGCAGAGATCGGGGCCTTTCACGTTGAAGCAGACGGCCGCGATCCTGCCCTTGTCTTGGTGGCGAGCCCGGAGACGCCGGAGATGTTGAGGTGCGCCGCCTCTGGTCCGAGCAGGAAGTCGGCGTCGAGGTACACGGGCGCCTCCAGCCCTCCCGAGGTGTAGAGACCGACCGGGATCGCCGTCGGCGCGCCACCGTGCAAGTAGGCGTCCATGCGAAGCGCCTGGGCTACGTCGGCGTCGCTCGCGACGAACACCTCCCCGAGCGGGACTGGTTGCAACGGCTCCTCGGGAATCTGGCGCAGCACCGAGGCGGTCCAGAGGCGGGCGTCGGAGTAGGCGAAGGCATCCGTCACCACGCCGTACACCGTGCGCTCTGCCCCCTCGACCTTCACGATTGCCCCGATCCCGACGCTCGTCTCCGTCGCCGTCGAAAAATGGAATTGGTGCGGCGTCGCAGGCTTCAGCTCGGTCGCTACGACCTGGCCGATGTTCATTCCTTTACCTTAACGCCGACGACGAGACCATCGCGCACCGGGACGATCGTCGCCACTAGGCGCGGATCGTTCGCCGCCAGGCGATTGAACGCGCGCACCCCCTCCGCCGCGCCGGACCGGTCCGCCGGGTCGATCGCCGCGCCGTGAAAGAACGCGTTGTCGCACAAGAGCAACCCGCCGGGCCGCAGCAGCCGCATGCTCCAGTCGAAGTATTGCGCCAGCGGCTCTTTATCTGCATCCACGAACACCGCGTCGAACCCGGGTGTGAGCGTGGGGAGGACGTCCAGCGCCGCGCCCTCGATCAGCCGCACGCGCGCCTCGAGCCCGGCCTCGGCGAACGCCTGGCGCGCGATGCGCGCGTGGCGCGGGTCTTTCTCGATGGTTGTCAGACGGCCGTTCGCGGGGAGCGCCCGCGCCAGCCAGACCCCGCTGTAGCCGCCGAGCGAGCCGATCTCCAGGACGGTGCTCGCCTGGATGGCCAAGAGCAGCAGCCCCAGCAACTTGCCCTCGTCGGGCGAGATGTGGATCGGCGGGAGCTCGGCTGCGGCGTGGCGCGCGCGGATGGCGGCCAGGATCGGGTCTTCGACGGCGAACAGCTCCGTGACGTATTGCTGGAGCCGCTCGTCCACTATCCCAGCTCGCTCACGCGGTCGCTTCGACGTTCGGGAATGGCGGGACGTCGAGCAGCCACAGGCCGGAGAGCCGCGATTGCTTGTCCACTTCGACCAGGAGATGGTCCGCCACCCGCACGACGGTCGCGGCGCGCGCCCGTCCCACGCGAATGTGGAACAGCGTCTCCGCCTGGTTCTTCTCCACCGTCAGCGGCGTCTCGACCTCGACGGCGGCGATGCCGGGCTGCGACTTGCGGATGGGGAACACGACCTGGGCGTCCTTCGCCGGTTCGGGCGGCGCGAGGCTGGCTACCGTTTTCACATCGTCGGGCCAGGTCACGACGTCCACGCCGTGCAGCGCGCCGCCGGCCACGTCGATGACGACGAACGACCCGTCGCCGCCTTCCAGGTCCACCGTCCCGTTCATCCCATGCCCTTTCGGGACGCCTTTACAGGCCACGGTCAGGATGTCGGTCTCGGGGTCCCAACGGTAGCTCACCTTGGGAAGCTTGCCGTCGAGCGGCTCGATGCGGGCTTCGAAATGCATAGAGGCTGGATAATATCAGTCGCCCAACTTCTTCGCGAATCCCACGATCCGGTCCAACGCCTTCTCGATATCCGGCGTCGCGGCCGCATAGGAGAGCCGCACCCACCGGTCATCCCCGAACGCGGCCCCGGGGACGAGCGCGACCCCGCTCTCGGTGATGAGTCGCGTGCAGAACTCGGTGCCGCTGATCTTCCCGAAGCAATCCACCCGGAAGAAGAAGTAGAACGCTCCCAGGGGATCCACGAACTCGGATCCGCTGAGGTCTTTGCGGAACCGGGCGACCACCAGGTCGCGGCGCTTGCGGAACTCCGCCACCATGCGCGCGACATCCTGCTCCACCCGCTCGTCACTGAGCGCGGCGGCCGCCGCGAACTGCGCCGGGTGGTTCGCGCCGGTCGTGGTGTGCGATTGCAGCGCCGCCATGGCCTTGGCGACCTTGGCGGGCGCCAGCGCGAGCCCGATCCGCCACCCGGTCATCGCGTAGGCTTTGCTGACGCCGTAGATCACGACCACGCGCTCGAGCAGGTCGTCGGGCAGGTCGAGGAACGACGGGGCGGGCCCCGTGCCGTAGTGAATGCGCCGATAGATCTCGTCGGCGATCACCCACACCTTCTTGCTCTTCGCCCACTGTGCGATCGCCTTGATCTCGCCGTGCGTATAGACGCCGCCAGTCGGATTGCAGGGCGAGCAAAGGATGAGCCCCGTGGCGCCGGGGAGCATGCGCTCCAAGTCCTTGACGCTCACCTTGAGGCTCCACTCGGGATCGCCCGCCACCATGACGGGCCGCGCGCGCGCCAGGTGAACGATCTGGGGATACGACACCCATGCCGGCGTGGGGATCGCCACCACGTCGCCGGGGCCGAAGAGCGTGAAGCAGACGTTGAACAGGGATTGCTTGGAGCCGCTCGACACGACGATGTGGTCGGCGTTGACCGGCCGTCCCCCCGAGAGCAGGGAGAGGTGCGTCGCCGCGGCGGCGCGCAGCTCGAGGATTCCCTCGTTCGCGGGGTAGCGGGTCTTGCCGTCTTTGATCGCACGGATGCCGGCATCGGCGGGAATGGGCGGCGTGGGAAAGTCGGGCTCCCCGGCGCCGAGGTCGATCACGTCCTCGCCGGCCGCCCTGCGGCGCTTGGCCTCCGCCGAGATCGCGATGGTGGCCGATGTCTCGAGGTGCTGGAGATTGACCGAGAGACCGTCGGTCATGGGCGCACGGCGCCGTACCGCTTGAGAATCGTGAGGGTCGAGTCGATCGGCAGGGCGCGCACGAGGCCACGATAGCCCCGCACGGTCTCGGCGCGCAACAGGGAATTGTAGATGGCTTCTTCAGTCGCTTCGATGGCGGCTTGGAATAAGGGAGACATCGCGTCGTTCGCCACCACCTGAGTAGGAGCCCGGTTCGTCGAGAACGCAATCACGTAGTCGCCGCTCCCATTCGAGAACGTGCTCCCCGTGCGCGCCAGTCCGGCGAGCGCGCGCCGCGCGAGGCGCTCAAGACGCAAATGGTCGAGTGGTGCGTCTGTCGCAAGGACCATGATGATCGACCCGTCCCCCGTCCCTCGTCCCCCGTCCCCCATTCCCAGCTCCGCTCCCACGGGCGCACCGTTGATTCGGAGATCGCCCCCGTAATTCGTCTGCACCAGCACGCCGAGCGTCCAGCCGCCGCGATCCGCGGGAAGCCGGCGACTCGCCGTGCCGATCCCGCCCTTCCAGCCGAACGCCACCGTCCCCCGTCCCGCGCCCACCGCCCCTTCAGCAACGGGCCCCTCGGCCGCTCCGCGGATCGCGGCAAGCACGTCCGCCTCCGTAATCGGCCGCGCGCGGATGGTGTTGAGATAGCCGTCGTTCGTCTCGGCCACGACGGGGTTGGCCGACCGAACGTCCTCGTTCCCCGGCAGGCCGAGGAGCCAGGTGAGCACCGCGTCGGCGGCGCGGGGGACGCACAGCGTGCAGGTCAACACGATGGGCGACTCGAGCTCCCCCAGCTCGTTCACCTGGGTCGATCCCGCCAGCTTGCCGAATCCATTCCCGACGACGATCGCGGCCGGCACCTTGTCGCGAAACGGATTCCCACCGTGCGGGAGGATCGCGGTGATGCCGGTGTTGATCGAGTCGCCGCGGGCGATCGTGGTGTGGCCGACGCGCACCCCCGCGACATCGGTGATCGCGTTGAGGGGGCCGGGGGGGAGCGAACCGACAACGATGCCCACGTCTCGCGCTCGGGGGCGCGGGGACTGGGCGAGGGCTGGCGCGGCGGCGAAGGTCAGGACCAAGAGAACGCGGAACGCGGAAGTCGGAACGCGGAACAACAGGGTGAGTGAGCGACGCCTAGCACGACCGTTCCGCGTTCCGCGTTCCGAGTTCCGCATTGTCCCTCGCCGTTGCGTCGCCCTGCACCGCAAGTTACCATCCTCACCGTTGCCTCGCCCATTGACAATTGAGGTGTTCGTGAAGGCTGAGCGCAGTCGGCACGTGGTGCTGGTCGTGCCCCCCGCCGTGGAGCGGGCGGGGGAAGTGTGGGCTTCGATCGCCCCGGGGCATGGCCCGGGGGATCACACACCCGCGCCGAGCGTCGTGGTGGTTTGTGCCGACCACGAGGCCGCCGCCCAGTGGGCCGCGGCAGCACCCGCCGAGCTTCGCGCGCACGCCGTCACGGGCCTCGTCCGCAGCGCCGCCCTATTGAAGGAAGGGCGCGTCGGCCTCCTCGCCGGCGCCCCCGCCGATCTCGCCGCCCTTGTCGCCCGCTCCGCCCTGAAGCTCGACTCGGTCGAGACCGTCGTACTCGCCTGGCCCGAGACCTTCGCCGACAGCCTAGACGCCCTCCTCGCAGAAGCTCCCGAGGCCCGCCGCATCGTGCTCAGCTGGAATCCGGCGGCGCTGAGCGATTTCCTCGAGCGTCACGCGCGCCGGGCGGAGATGCGTGGCTCGCTGGCCCTTGGAGCGGTGAGCGGTGCGCGGTACGCGGTTGTCTCCGGTGCGCGGAGAGAAGCGGCGGCGCGGGACGTCCTCAACCAAGAGCCTGACGCTGCTCTATGCAAAGTGCTCCCCACGCCTGAGGAGCTGGCGGAGCGGGCGAAAGCCGGCCAGCCCGTCGTGCTGGTCACGGCCGCTCAGTTGCCTTATCTCCAAGCGATCGCGACGCTCAGGCCGATCGCCCTGCCGGGCGCGGCGGACCGGGCGCAGGATCGGGCGGCGGCGTTGCGGGCGCGGATTGCCGCGCGCCTGGAGGCGGGGAACGTGGATGCCGAGCTGGCGCTGCTGGAGCCGCTGTTCGAGCGCTACGACCCAGCCGAGGTTGCCGGAGCCTTGCTCGGGCTACAACGGGAAACGGGACACGAGAAACGGGACACGTCCGCTCAGGTGCCACCCGACGGGACGGTTCCGTGGGTCAAAGTGTTCGTGACCGTCGGGAAGAAGGATCGCGCCGGGGCGAAGGATCTGGTCGGGGCGCTGATCAGGGAGGTCGGGCTCGAGAAGGGGCAGATCGGGCGGATCGAGGTGCGCGAGACGCATTCGCTCGTGGAGGTCGCGCCGGCGGTGGTGGAGCGGGCGGTGCGGGGGCTGGGTGGGGTCTCGATAAGGGGGAGGAGGGTATCGGCAAGGGTGGATCGTAGTCCCTGAAACGCCGACGGGCCGCCCAGCGGGACGGCCCGTGATCAGCGTGCTCCTGTCCAACGTCCAACCTTCCAACCTACTTCCGATTATTCACCGCCATCTTCAGCTGCTTTCCGGCGCGGAACGCGGGCGCGATCGACGCCTTGATCTGGATGACGCTGCCCGTCTTCGGGTTACGCCCCATCCGCGCCGCGCGCTTGCGGGCTTCGAAATTCCCGAAGCCGGTGATCTGCACCTTCGCGCCCTTCTTCAGCTCGCCGGCGATGATCCCCTTGTCGTCGAACAGCGCTTCGACAGCACGGGCGGCGTCGGCCTTGGACATCTTCGTCCGCATGGCCAGCGCCGCGGTCAGCTCGGCTTTGTTCACTGCGGTCTCCTTGTAAAGGGACAGGGTCCGAAAAAGCCTTGAGAATCCGCCCCTATCGCGGGGGGGCGCCCGAAAACCCGCATAAGACCGGCATTATCATAGGGTATCCCCCGGAAAACCGCAAGTTTCCTGGACTTCTTGACCCCCCTTCCCCTACCCACTACCCTTCCCCCGCCCCGTTAGACGACGCTACGTCGCTACGTCATACGTGGGATCCCTCGTACAACGTACGTCGTAACGTCGTACAACCTGAGGTTCCCATGTTCCACGGCACCCGCCCCGGTTGGATCGAGGTCATCTCCGGGGTCATGTTCTCGGGCAAATCCGAAGAGCTGATCCGCCGAGTGCGGCGGGCCGTGATCGCCCGCAAGACGGTGCAAGTCTTCAAGTCCCATCTAGATGCGCGTTACGCCGGCCTCTACTCCGTGACCTCCCACGACGGCCTCACCGTCGAGGCCGAGCCCGTGGACAGCGCCGAGGAAATCGTCCGGAAGCTGCGTGCCGGCACCGAAGTCGTCGCGGTAGACGAGGCGCAGTTCCTGGACGACGGCATCGTCGCCGTGGCCAACACCCTCGCCGACCGCGGCGTCCGGGTAATCCTCGCGGGCACCGACGTGGACTTCAGCGGCCTGCCCTTCGGCGCGATGCCCACCCTGATGTGCGTCGCCGAGGTGGTGGACAAGTTCCAGGCCATCTGCGTGGTGTGCGGCGGACCCGCGACCCGCAATCAACGCCTGGTCAACGGCAAGCCGGCCCCGTGGAACAGCCCGACGATCATGGTGGGAGGACGGGAGTCGTACGAAGCCAGGTGTCGGCACTGCCATCGCGTTCCGAGGCAAGATGAAGATCAGACTGCGCTACTGTAGGTGCGCCGGGAAGTCCACCGTCGTCGACTGGTTCGGCCGCTGGGGCGCGACGGTGGTGGACGCCGACGCCCTGGCCCGCGAGGCCCAGGCCCCGGGAGGCGAGGTACTCGCGATGATCGTTCGGCGCTTCGGCACGAACGTGCTCGCCAAGGACGGGAGCCTCGACCGCGCGGCGCTGCGCGCCAAAGTGATGGGCGACGACGACGCCCTGTCGGCGTTGAACGCGATCGTCCACCCCGCCGTGCAGCGGCGCCGCGAGGAGCTGCACGAAGCAGCGCGCCAGCGGGGCGACGCGCTCCTCGTGAACGACATCCCCCTGCTGTTCGAGGTGCTCGATCCCGCCCAGTTCGATGCGATCGTCCTCGTCGACGCCCCGGTGCCCGTGCGCCGCACGCGGCTGCGCAGTCTGCGCGGCCTCACGAACGAAGACGCCGACCGGATGATAGCCGCGCAGATGTCCGCCGGGCGCAAGCGCGCCCAGAGCGACTACGTGATCGAGAACGAGGGCACGCTGGGCCAGCTCGAGGCCAAGGCGCTCGAGGTGTTCATCGCCCTGCGGCGCCGCGCGGCGGGGGAAAAGACGGGAGCGCTGCTCCTGGCCGCGGCCGACGGCCGGGACGGCGCCACGATTCTCCGGGCGATCGCGTCGCGCTACGACGAGGCCGGGGCGCACGTCGAGCGTGTGACGGGAAAAACCCCCGCCGCGTTCCTCAAGGCCATGCGGGCCGCGCCACCCGTGGTGACCGTCGCCACCGCCGGCCAGAGCGCCGCCACGCGCGAGGCATGGATCAAAGCCGGCCGCCCCGGCGCCCTGCTCTACCTCTCCGACGACCCCGACCCCATCGCCGTGCGCCTGGACCTGCGTCCCTGGGGCCACGATCCTGTCGCGCTCACGGAGGAAGGCGGCGCCGGTCTTCCGCCACGCACCGACCTGTGGTAACCTTCGCCCCGTCTCGATACTCCACCGCCGCCTGAGGGCGACCGTCGCATGTCCAACATCCCCAAAGACCTCCGCTTCACCGCCGACCACGAGTACGCGCGCAAGACCGACACCACGGGCGTAGTGCAGATCGGGATCACCGACTACGCCCAGGGAGAGCTGGGGGACGTGGTGTTCGTGGACCTCCCCAAGAAGGGGGCGGTCTTCGAGACCCGCGGCGTGTTCGGCACGATCGAGGCGGTGAAGGCCGTCTCCGAGCTGTACGCGCCCCTCGCCGGCGAGGTGGTGGAAGTCAACGGGGCGCTCGAGAAGGACCCGGCGCTCGTCAACCGCGACCCCTACGGCGCCGGGTGGATGATCAAGCTTCGGGTCAAAAACGCCGCTGAGCTTGCCACGCTGCTCGACGCAGCCGCCTACGCGAAACACATTGGGGCGTAGCCTTGCTGACCGCCACCTTCCATGGCCACGCCTGCTTCCTCCTCGAGGGGGACGGCAAGCGGGTAGTGATCGACCCGTTCCTCACCGGTAACCCCGCCGCCGTCATCGGCCCCGATAAGCTCCCCAAGCTCGACGCCGTGCTGCTCTCCCACGGCCACGGCGACCACCTGGGGGACGCCGTCGCCCTCGCCAAGCGGGACAAGGCGACCGTCGTCGCGACGTACGAGCTGGCACAGTTCTGCGGCGACCAGGGCGCGACGGCGCACGCGATGCACATCGGCGGCGCGCATCAGTTCCCCTTCGGCCGCGTCAAGCTCGTCCCCGCTTTTCATGGCGGTCGCGTGGACGGCGACCCTACCGGGAAATACACGACCAACCCCTGCGGCCTCGTCGTGACGCTGGGCGGCAAGACGGTTTACCACACCGGCGACACCGCGCTCACCGTCGAGATGCAGCTGCTCACCGGACGCGTGGACCTGATGCTGTGCCCGATCGGCGACAA
>WNFV01010346.1_pt1 | contig 10181 bp, 6 predicted proteins | sample 5400101 | NCBI WGS metagenome assembly WNFV01 (sample SAMN13153361, study PRJNA577476) | soil metagenome | isolation source: 115 cm soil or saprolite under grassland replicate 1 | place: USA:California | collected 2016-06-15 | reverse complement strand
GACGCACGTTCTTCCGCTACTTCGCGTCGAAGGAAGAGCTGGTGATGGGCAAGTACGAGTTCTTCGGGGAGCAACTCGCCGAGGACCTGGCCGCCCGCCCGGCCGGCGAACCCATCTGGGCGTCGCTGCGGCAGGTGTTCGGCCGGGTCGTCGAATACTTTGAGAGCGAAGCCCGGGGAGCCACAACGGTCGCCATGGAGAAGATCGTCCGGGACCATCCGACGCTCAACGCCAGCTACCTCGAACGGGTGTCGCGGATGCAGGAGCTCGTGCTCGACGAGGCGCGCAACCGCACCGGTTGGCCCGATCCGGCCGACCCGCGCACCGCGGCCATCGTCGGTGCGGCCTTCTCCTGCCTCATCGCCGCCTGGAGCACCTGGCTCACCACCAACCAGGCACAGCCGTTCGGCGATCTACTCGACCAGGCAATGGACGCCATCCAGCCCACCTGACCCGCGTGGCTGGCACCAGCGCGGACATCGACATCGCCATGACTCCGGCGGCCCTGCTGAACGGGCGGAAGGACGCGGCATTGCAGGCAGGTCACTACCGCCACCCACTGCGGCTGGTCCGCACCGCACCGACCTCGAGCCCGGCGACGTCGAAACCCTCCCCCTCCAGCTGAACAGCCAGGCAGAGCGCCGAGCTCGCGTACCACCGTGCCGGCGTCCCGCCGGATCAGCTCTTCACACTTTCTGCGCGCTCTCTGGCCCCGGTAGCGCTGAGCGGCTGCGCGGCCTCGGTGCGGCGTAGGCGCAGGTGACGCAGAGACTCCTCCAGCGCGGCAACTTCACCCAGCCAGGCTCGGTCCTTGGCCTCGGCGAGGCGTGCCTCGGCGTTGCTGGTCATTTCCTCGATCCGGGACAGCTGGGCCGGGTCGACGCGCAGGAATCGGCACCTGGTGCAGGCGTGCTCGTGAACGCACGGGGTGCCATACGGGCGGTGGCACTCGCCGAGCGCGACCTTGCGCAGCAGGAAATGGTTCTCGAGCTCGGCCCACTCCTCCCCAGTCGCGGATCGCAGCTCGGCGAACGGCCGTGTTGCGCGTCGGCGCTCGATGAAGTGCTGATGCGCGGCGATCACCTCGTCGGGGAACACCGCGGTGTAGCCGCGGGTCGTGTCCAGATTCAGGTGGCCGAGCAGCGTGGCGGCGATGTGCAGCGGCAGCCCGGTGGACACCATTTCGGTGGTGAACAGGCGCCGGAAGTCGTGCGGCGTGAAGTTGATTGGCTGGCCGGCGTCGTGCAGGTCCGCGGACAGCGCGACGTCGTTGAGGAGCCGCCGGACCACTGAAGCGGAGATCACCTCCTGGCGTGTGCTACCCGGCGCGCGAACAGGTGCGGGAACGGTTCGCCGTGGAGCTTCTCGTAGGGGTCGTAGCGCACCGACAGCGGGACGTGATCGCTGCCGCCCCTGACGCGGCGCTGGACCGCGACCAGCACAGTCACCAGTTCCGGCGTCATCGGTATCAACCGCTCGGCATCGGTCTTGCTGGGCACAATGTGCAGCAAAGGAACCAGCGTGCCGGTCGTGGTCGAGGTGTAGTGGCGCAGCGAGAGCTGGGTCAGCTCGAGGAGTTCCTCGATCCGGATGCCAGTGTGGCGCAGCGTCTCGATGGCCGCCCAGGCCCAGAACCCGTCGGCTTCGGCCGCGGTGATGTCGATCAGGCCGTGCCGGTTCGGGTGCACTAGTGGAAGGCCGGGCGCGGCGGTGATGAGGCGGGCGCGCAGCAGGCTGGGCCGGTCGCGCTCGTAGCGGCGCGGCGGGGGCTGATGCAGTTCGAACACCGACCCGTCGACGGTGAATCGATCGCCATGGCTGGCGTGCCCGGCGGCGGCCAGCAGGCGCGCGGACCAGTCCTTGCGCCGGGCCGCCTCGACGAGCAGCGCCGGCAACAACGGCGCGAGCATCCGAGTGCGATTCTGGGTGCGGGACTGCTGGTGCCGTTTCGCCTTCGACGCGCTCTTGGATTCGTGCCGCGACACCGGACAGGGAGCGACCCATGGCCCCCACCTGGCCGGTTCGTCGTGTGACCACTCCGCCAGGTCCCGATACATGCCGCGGACCGCGAACAGCGTCGAGTGGATCTCGCGGCGCGGCTGGCCATCGGTGGTGACCGCGAGCCGCTGCCGCCACTCGGCTGCCGTCGCCGGATCCAGCCGAAAATCTGCCTGGGCGGGATTGATCTGCAGCACCTCCCACCAGAACAACCGCACCAGCCGGTAGGCCCAGCCCTGCAAGGTGCCGTAGTCCATCGACGGCTTCAGCTCGCGCAGATAGTCGACCAGCAGGTCCCGGACCCCGCCGGGTGGGATGCCGTACCGGTCGACCAGGGTCTCGACCGTGTGCTGGCGGGTGTTGCCTTTGGCCGACCACGCCGCGCGCAGCGTGGCCGGTTCAGCCGCGAAGGGGCCGAGAGCAACCAGCAGCTCCCAGGCCAGGTGCTCGCGACGGTTGCGACCCGACGTGCGGACGACGTCGGCGTAATGCAGCAGATGCTCGCCTTCCAGTTCCTGCAGGCGCCGGCCGGTGCGGATCAACACCCGCGACAGGCACGCCTCCGCATCGAACTGGTGCCGCTCCAGCGCGGCTCGGTAAGCCGGCAGTGCCCGCAACCGTTGCAGCTGTTCAGGGTCATTGACCGCCAGCATGCGTTGCGGCAGGTGCGCGCCGGCCTTGAAGCCAAGTTGCCAACCGTATGAGGGCCGCAGCACCCGAGCCACCATCAGCGCGTTCACCGCAGGCCCAAGCACGGCTGGCGGCGTCACCGGCTCGACGAACGCCCGCCATGATCGAGGAGCAAGCTCGGCCCCTGAGGCCAGCCACCGTTGCTCCCACGACTCACCCTCGAACCGCTCCAGCCAGCCCAGCAGCCGCCGAACCCCGAAACTCAGCCGCTTGCGGTCCAGAAACATCGGCAGCGTGCACGCCAGCGTGTGATCGATCGCGTGCACCAGATCCAACGCCTGGACCGCCGCGCCGGGAGCATCGGGCAGCAGCTGCGGCGCCTCGAGCCCGAGGTCGTAGCCGTGCCGCTGCCGCAACCGTCCGCCCGGCCCGAAGACGGCATCAGGCCGAACCACGCTCGGCGGTGACAGCAGCTTAATTGACGGCATCGACGCCGCCCGGGTCTGGTTCGCCTGCAGCCGCTGCGCCGACAATCTCTGCCCGGTTGCCGCCGCTACGGCAGTGCCGGCCGGGCGTGCTCCGGTCACGCGGGCAGCCCCAGCAGTTCACGGACCTCGGCTGCGTCGTAGGCCGGCTCGATGCTCGGCCCCGCCAGCCGCGGACGTGCGTGGTGTTCGAGCACCTTCGCGACCAGGTCCTCCAGCCTCGGCTGGCCGTAGATCTGCGTCGTCGACACACTCGCGTGACGCAGAATCGTCTGCACGTCGAACAGCGTGAACGCCGGATCCGCCAGCAGCCGCGCAGCGGTGGTGTGCCGCAGGTCATGCAGCGTCCAGTTCGTACCCAGCGCCGCGTTCGCGCGCTGCAGCACCGCCAGCGCCGCATGATACGTCAACGGCCGCGGCGATCCCTGCCGGGTCCACCACACCGGCCCACCAGATGCAGCCGGCGGACACTCCTCGCGCAGATACAACGCCAGCCACACGAACGAGTCGACGCTGGCCGGGATCGTCTGCCGCAACCTGGTGCCCTTGCTCACAACGGTGATCGCGTTCGCCCCAGCATCCAAGTCGCTGCCGTGGCGAAGCCCCAGCAGCTCCGAGGCACGCGCGCCGCTCGACAGCCAAAACGACACCAACGCCCGGTCGCGGTGACAGCGCAGCGCCCCGAACAGCGCGTCGGCGGCATCGTCCGGGATCGCACGCCACACCGGCCGCGGAACCTTCTGACGATATGTCGCTCGCCGGTGAACCACGAAGTCCTCCATCGGGTTGTGATGCGCGCTCAGCCGACCCGCCGAGCGCGTTCGCTGCGCGGGGACCGGATTCATCAGCGGCCCCATGTCCGCAGCGCATGCCCACTCGTAGAAGCCGAAGAGCACGCTCAACTGGTGGTTGATCGTCCTTGCCGCGTAGTTCAGCCCCGGCACCGCCTTGCCAGTGAGCGAGTTCACCGATCCGGGCGGCGCTGAACCGGCGCGACGGCTCAGCCGCTGCTGCACCGGCGCATCACGCAGCCACTCCACGAAGTCCCGCACGTCGCTGCGGTCGGCACGCTCCCAAGGCATCCATCGCCCATGCAGAAACCGGAACCACCGCAGAAGATCGAAGGCATAGCTGCGCAACGTGCCCGACGAACAATCCGACGCCGCCAGATCCCGCAGAAAGCCCGACGCAGCCAAATGCTCCTGCTCCGGAAACAACACCCTCCACCGAAGCCCCTGCTCGAACTCCACCACCCGACCAAGATCAACCGACACCGGCACACCCTCTCGCACGCCGCTCCAAGCGCCAACCGGCGCGCTAAAGAGTTCAGTCAACTAGCCGCGGCGTCATCGTGCGCGCCGACACGGCGCGGATCTGGTCGCGCAACGGCCGGGACCTGACCGATCGGTTCCCCGACATCGCCCGAGCAGCAGCTGCCCGAGGGTGCGGTGGTGGACGGCGTTATCTGAGGTCTTCAAAGGGTCGTTCGACACGTCTACGACTTTGCCGATGAAGGTGCCTGTTCCTGTTGTGGACACTCTAGGTTCGCAGTGTCTACGACACGGCGGGAGAGCCATGAGGGTACAGCGGGTGGCTGGTCTCGATGCCGGTGAGGAGTCGCGTGCCCGTTGCGCAAACCCGGCAGACCGCAGCAGCGATCCCCCGGATCGTCAACCAGGGCGGCGGTCTCCGCCCAAACGTGCCGTGCTGGGCGACCGGCAGCCATCCACGCCCCGCGATGCTCGGGGCACAGATGATCCGGGCGCACCTCACCGCGGCGACAGGCCGGCACCCGGCACCGCGCCAGGACGTCGGTGTGGTCGACGCCCCGGTGTCGCCTTCGTTGGCCTTTTGTCTCGGGTGTGGCGCATCTGTCGGGGCGTTCGGATCGGGCGTGCCAGGGGCGGTCCTCCGGTCCGGTGAGCGGACGAGCCGATCGCACAGGGGTGATGCGAGTCCGGCGGGTGGACACTTGGGTTTGTGGGGACAGCCGCGGGAGGGCCGGGCCCTGGGCTTGCTGGCCGGGGGGTCGAACAGCAGCTGCTCGCGGGGTCGCTGGCGGGTTCCGCGAGCGGTCGTCCGTGCGCGGTGGTGGTGCACGGCGAGTCCGGGGTGGGCAAGACCCGGCTGGTCCGTGATGCTTGCGAGGGTCTGGGCGAGGATGCCCAGGTGCTGTGGGGGACCTGCGTGCACTTCGGCGAGGCGGCCGTGCCGTTCGCGCCCGTGACCGGCGCGTTGAGGAGCTGGCTGACCAAGGCGGATGCTGCGACGCGCGCGGAGATGTTGTCCAGCGCCCGCGATCTTGGCGCTTTGCTGCCGGACTTGGGTGTCGCGCGGACCGGCGAACCGGGCAGGCTGCTGCCGTTGATCGACATGGTGTTCAACCGCCTCGCCGAGCGGCGGCCGACCGTGGTGGTCATCGACGACCTGCAGTGGGCGGACCGCACCTCGCTGGATGTTCTCGCCTATCTGATCACTGGCTTCCGCGAGCAGCGCCTGGCGTTGCTGGCGACGTGTCGCGACGAGCACCGCGGTGAGGGCCATCCGTTGCACGGTTGGCTTGCTGACATGCGACGGATGCCGCTGTTCACCGAAATCCACCTCGATCGGCTCGACCTCGCGGCGACGGAGGCCCAGATCGAGTCCCTGCTGGAGCATGCCGTGGACGTCGGGCTAGCGGCCCAGGTCCATGAGCGTTCGGGCGGCAACCCTTACCTGACCGAACTCCTGGTCCGCGGCCTGTCCGGCGACGAAACGGTGCTACCGGCGACGGCGCCCGAAGCACTCCGCGAGGCGTTGCTGGCCAGCTGGCATGGCCTGTCGGCTGCGGCCCGCATGGCCACGCGGGTGCTCGCGGTGGCCGGTCGCCCGACAGAGCTCGCGGTGCTGGCTGGCGTGGCGGCCGAGCACGGGGTCGCCTCGGCGCTGCTGTCCCGATGTCTGACCGAGGCTCAAGACCAGGGCGTCGTTCGACACGATGAGGAGGGGCGACCGTGGTTCCGCCACCCGCTGCTGGCCGAGGTGCTGTATGAGGCCATGCCGTCGGACGAGGCCGCACAGGTCCACGCGACCTACGTGTCGGTGCTCGAGTCGCTGTCCGGTGCGGCGCCCGAGGTGGCCGCGGACCTGGCGGTCCACAACCAGCGGGCCGGACGCGTCGACGAGAGCTACCAGTGGTCGGTGGTTGCTGCGAACCACGCGGAAGGGCTGCACGCCTCCGCGGAGCTGGCCTTGCACCTGGAGCGCGCCTGCTCGCTGTGGGACAAGGTTTCGCCGGCTGTCCGGGGGGCATCGACCGCGCACGTCGATCTCCTGGTCCGAGCCAGCCAGGCGTGCGAGAGAGCCGGCCGAATCGACGCGGCCATCGCCCAGCTCGAACAAGCGCTGAACCTCGTGAAGTGGGATCGCGAGCCCCTCTTAGCCAGCACCCTCCTTGGCGCGTTGAGCGAATACAGATGGGAGCGCTCGGCGCCGGGGACGGCAATCGTCACAGAGATCCTCGAGGCGGTTGAGCTGACTGAGCCCTTCCATGACAGCCCCCAGCGCGCCCACGCGCTAGCGAGGTTGGCCGACGCACAGATGTGGGACGGCATGCTCCCCGAAGCCGCGAGTCAAGCAGAGGAAGCCGTGCAGGTCGCTCGCAGGTCTGGGGCGCAGGAGGCGCTGGCTCGCGCCCTCAATGTCCGCGCGAGCGTCCACTTCAGCCTCGACGATGTCGAGTCCTCGATGAACGACGCGGCAGAGGCCGGCCGGCTTGCGCGGCTGTGTGGCGACAGCGCGCAGCTCGAGAGAGCTGCAAACTGGCGCGTGCTCGGCCTGCTGAAGTTCGGACTGGTCAGCGAGGCAACCGACGTCGCACTGACGGCGTTCGAGGATGTACTCCATGCTGGATCAGCGCACTATGGGTACTATCTCGCCTCCTTGGCCGCTGAGGGCATGCTGTTCTCGGGACGCTGGCAGGAGTGTCGCGATCTCCTGCGGGAGGCCTTGTCCGCGCGCTGCGGAACTATTCCCGGAGCAGCGGTTCGACTGGTCGCGGCCCAACTGGCCGTCAGGTCTGGGAGCTTGACGGCAGCCAAGCAGCACTGGGATCGGGCGTTGGAGCTGATACCAGCCGACTTCCCGGGACTCAGCATGCGCATATCCATGGCTGGTGCAGAGGTCTTCGTGGCGGCGGGTGAACCGCGAAGGGCGCTCGAGTGGATCCGGGCGCGGATCGCTCCGGATGGCGTGGCCGGCGTCTACACCGACCAGCTCCGCGTCGCCCTCGCAAATGCCGCAGCCGAACTCGCGGCGGCTGGACGAGATACGGGTGACACCGACAGCGTCGCGCAGGCCATGTCTGCCCTCGAGGAAGTGCTTGGACGCTGGCCACGGACAACCTTCAGCACAGGCCCGGACCGCGACATCCAAGCGATGCGACAGGCGCTTTTCGCGGCCGAAGTCGCTCGATGCAGGGGACACCCGGACGAGCCGGCGCGATGGGAAAAGGCGGTCGAGAAGTGTCATCTGACCGGCGCCAAATGGGACGAGGCTGTGTCGCAATTGCGATGTGCGCAGGCCATGCTCGCCGCCGGATCACCATCGTCAGCGGTGGGCGGCCTATTGCGGGCGGCTCACCGGTGCGCCGTCGAGCTCGACGCGAGACCATTACGGAACGATGTTGAGTCGCTCGCGCGTATAGCCCGCGTCACGCTCAGGCGGGCCGACCCGATCGGGCGCGAGCCTCCGGTCCCCGCAGCGTTGGCTGGCCTTACGGGTCGGGAACGAGAGATCCTGGCCTTCCTGGTGGCCGGACGGTCGAACGGCGAGATCGCGAAGGAACTCTTCATCAGCGACAAGACTGTCAGCGCGCATGTCTCCAACATCCTCCGGAAGACCGGCACCTCGAGTCGGGTGGAAGCGGCGGCGCTGGCCGCGCGGCTGGACCTTCATCGCGACAACTGACGACGAACTCGCCGCGGCCGGAGCCTCGCCGTACCTGCATACGCGGCTGGAGCCTCGCCGTACCTGCGCACGCGCGCAGGTACGGCGATTCGGTTCAGCTGGCCAGCAGCCGGCGACGCCGGTACAGCCACAGCCCACCGACGGCGACGCCCGCACCGCCGAGTGCGGAGGCGCCGGCCTGGAGGCCTTCGGCGAGGGCATCGTCGACCGGGACGCTGATGCTCGTCGGCGTCACCGGCCCTGGCGGGTCCTCCGGTGGGACCTTTGCTGCTGCGTTGGTTGCGCTGAGCGCTACCGCGCCCGATGCGAGTACGGATACTGCGATGGCGGTGCACATGTGATTCACGATTCCTCCTCGCGGCGGGGATCGCCGCTTCCCCTCCACGGTCGGCGCGCAGGTAGTGCCGCCACATCGTGCACACGTCCCTAGATCGACAGCCTGAACCCCTTAGATTTCGTGTTCCGGTTCTGGCTCCGGGCGCAGCGACGCCCGGCCATGCCAGACCAACAGCGCCGATCAGCCAGTGACCTAGACCTGCAGAGTTCAGAAACCCGTCCCACCAGCTCGTACCTCGAACCGCACGGCATGCCGTGCTCACCAGACAGCCGCTCGACTGCCCGGTCGAGCTCGACCAGCCCGAGCCCAGATGAGAATCCGGGGCGCGGTGGCAACCAGATCAACCACGTACGTTGTGGACATGTCCACAACGCACACGGCCAAGCAACACAGCACAACCCAACAGGCGGCTCAAGATAAACGGCGAGCTGGTCATCTACCTTGGCGGCCGGTTGTCGTTCGATGCGCTGCAGCGCCGCCTCGTCACCACGCCCCGTAGAGCTCGCCAGCTTGTCGCGTCGGCGCCGGCCTCCTACGTCGCCTTCGACCTGCTCACACTCGGCGGCATCGACCTGCGCACCCAGCGCTGGACAAACCGGCGCCGCCGCCTCGAGTCCCTGGCCGCCTGGGCGCCGCCGCTGCACCTGTCCCTGGTCACCGACGACCCCATCGAGGCGGCCGAGTGGTTCGACGCGCTGGCCTCGATTGGGGTCGAGGGCCTGGTGGCCAAGGGCAAGGCCGGCCGATACGAGCCCGGCCGGCGCGGCTGGCTCAAGGTGAATTCTGTTGGGGGCGGCGCTGTACGGTCCGTCGTCTGAGCCCTGAAGTAGCGCGGGCATCAGCACGTCGGCGATGCATCCGGCGTGCGCGACACCTGTCGTGCATGGCTGACGCATCGTGTGGAGCGATCTTCTTGGCGCGTCGCCGTCCGTGAATCGCCGTACGGGGATCCGGTCAGATTGGGTCGGTCCACCTCGACAGTCACGACCATCCGCCGGGTCGCGCCCTGCGCTACAAACGGCCAGCCGTCGAGCCCGCACGTGAGCTGGCGCGGAATAGTGGGATCGCCGCGCAACTTCGCTGCCGAATGAAGCATCGAGTGAATGACGGCCGTTTCAGCGACGGTCGTGCGTGGTCGACCGGGATGCGGGCCCAGGCCCAGGTTCCGACCGACCATCGCCACCGTGCTGGCGTTAGCCGGCACAGCAAGGAGTTGACATGAGTGGTCCATACGGTGAGGAACAACCTGGCTATCGTCCGCGTCCCCAGCAACCGTGGCAGCCACCGTCGCAGCCGTTCGCGCGACCGCCGATCCAGCCGTTCTCGCAGCCGCCGGCCCAGCAGTTGCCGCGGCCGGTCGGATGGCGTGCGGTCGAGCCACCGCCGCCGTTTCAGCCGCAGGCAGATCGTTCGTTCAGCTCCGTGCGCGGTCTCGGTACGGCGGTCTCGATCCTGATCGGCCTTGTCGCGCTCGGTGAGGCGCTGGTCGCCGCCTCGGACTGGTACACCTACCGGGTGGTCAAGGACTATGTCGAGGGATCGGTCCAGGACCCCGACCGTCTGGCCCGTGCCGACCTCATCGCCGACTCGGCCCGCAACGGCTTCTGGCTCGCGCTGCTGGCCGCGGGTGTGGTGTTCATTGTCTGGCTTTGGCGGGTGCGATCGAACGCTGAGCTGTTCTGCGCGGGACGGCACCGGCGCGGCCGCGGCTGGGTGATCGGTGGCTGGTTCTGCCCGGTCGTCACCTTCTGGTTCCCCAAGCAGATCGTCGACGACGTGATCGC
>WNFV01016251.1_pt1 | contig 10182 bp, 11 predicted proteins | sample 5400101 | NCBI WGS metagenome assembly WNFV01 (sample SAMN13153361, study PRJNA577476) | soil metagenome | isolation source: 115 cm soil or saprolite under grassland replicate 1 | place: USA:California | collected 2016-06-15 | reverse complement strand
GGACCCAATGGTGAGCCTCCTCCCGAGGTACATTCTCTACCGAAGGGCCAAGCCGTTCACCTGCGTGACGCCGGATGTTCCGCCAGAGATCAGCGGCTCGTCGGTGGACGTGCGGCTGAAGGTCACCAATACTCGGGTCGAGAGATGGTGAGAGCTGGCAGGGATGACCAGCGAGGCGACCAGGGGGTCGCGCAGATGCACATAGGCGCCAGGAGTGCCACCGCCATACGCAGCCACGCGTTGATGTCGCCGTGAGGCGCGCCGCCAGCGTCGTGCTGGCCGCAGTGCTCGCGATCGGGGTGGGGATCGCGATCTTCTCCTCGGTCAGGGACCGGGTCGCCGCGGAACGGCCGTCGCTCACCGTCGTGCGTGGCGTGATCGGCTCCGAGAAGCAGCCGTTCTTCCACGACCCCGAGGTGGTGGCCGCCTTCGCCCGCCAGGGGCTGGACGTCCAGGTCGACACCGCCGGCTCGCGGGAGATCTCCACCAGCGTCGACCTCGACAAGTACGACTTCGGCTTCCCCGCCGGCATCCCCGCCGCCGAGCGGATTCGCCGCCTGCGCAAGATCACCGCCTTCTACCAGCCGTTCTACACCCCGATGGCGGTGGCCACCTTCAAGCCGATCGCCGCGCTGCTGCAGAAGGCGGGCGTGGCCAGCCCGTTGGCCGCGGGCTACTGGCGCTTCGACATGAAGCGCTACCTCGACCTGGTCGCCAAGGAGACCCGCTGGAACCAGCTACCCGGCAACAAGGTCTACCCGGCCAACAAGTCGGTGCTGATCGCCTCCACCGACGTGCGCACCTCCAACTCGGGCGCGATGTACCTGGCGATCGCCTCCTACGTCCGCAACGGCGACAGCGTGGTCGAGAACGCCGCCCAGGGCGACCGGGTCGTCGACCAGGTCGCGCCGCTGTTCCTGCGCCAGGGCTACTCGGAGTACTCCAGCGAGGGCCCGTTCGAGGACTACCTGACCATCGGCGCAGGCAAGACGCCCATGGTGATGATCTACGAGGCCCAGTACCTGGCCAGGGCGGCCGCCCAGGACGGCTCCATCGGGCCGGACCGGGTGCTGATGTACCCGGAGCCGACCGTGCTCACCAAGCACACCCTGGTGCCGCTCAAGCCGGCCGGCGACCGGGTCGGGCGGCTGCTGACCGGCGACCCCGAGCTGCAGCGGCTGGCGGTCAAATGGGGCTTCCGCACCGCCGCCGCGGCCACCGTCCGCAAGTACCTGGCCGACCGGAAGGTCGCGCCGCCACCGGACCTGGTCACCATCGTCGAGCCGCCCACCTACGAGGCCCTCGAGCACCTCATCACCCGCATCCAGCAGCGCTACTGACCCGAGGAGGCAAGCGAACGTGACCGAGCCGTCCACCCCAGACGCCGTGCAGGCCCCGGACCCCGCGCCGGCCGCACCCGCCACCGTGGCCGCGCCAGGCACCGAACTGGTGCTGGTCCCACCGGCGCCGGTGGCCACGGTCGGCCCGGCACAGGCCGGCACCGTGGTGCCGGTCGACCCGCAGGTCGCCAAGCAGCTGGAGGCCACCGCCGACGCCTACGTCGAGTCGGTGGTGGGCCTCGACGTGCACAGCCCGGAGTTCACCGGCAAGGTCGGCTCGATCAGCCGGATGGGCGACCGCGAGATGCGCGAGGCGGCTTCCGTCTCCAACCGGATGCTGGACCGGCCGGTCAAGGCGATGGGCTCCGGCCTGTTCGACTCCAGCTCGCCGGTGTCGAGGTCGCTGATCGACCTTCGCAACACCGTCGAGGAGCTCGACCCGGCACGGCAGGGAGACCTGTTCAGCCCCCGCAAACTGCTCGGCATGATCCCGCTCGGCAGCAAGCTGCGCGACTACTTCGACCGCTACCGGTCCTCCCAGACCCACCTGGACGCGATCATCAACTCGCTCTACCACGGCCAGGACGAGCTGCGGAAGGACAACGCCGCGATCGAGCAGGAGAAGGTCAACCTGTGGGCGACCATGGGGCGGCTGCAGCAGTACGCCGTGATGGCCGCCCGCCTCGACCAGGCCCTCGAGGAGCGCATCGGCGCGCTGGAGGCCAGCGACCCCGAACGGGCCAGGGTGCTACGCCAGGACGTGCTGTTCTACGTCCGCCAGAAGCATCAGGACCTGCTCACCCAGCTGGCCGTCGCCGTCCAGGGCTACCTGGCCCTCGACCTGGTCCGCAAGAACAACATCGAGCTGGTCAAGGGCGTCGACCGGGCGACCACCACGACCGTTGCCGCCCTGCGCACCGCGATCATGGTCGCCCAGGCCCTCGCCAACCAGCGGCTGGTCCTCGACCAGATCACCGCCCTCAACACCACCACCGGCAACCTGATCGAGTCGACCTCCTCGATGCTGCGCCAGCAGACCGGCCGCATCCACGACCAGGCGGCCAGCGCCACCATCAACCTGAACCAGCTCAAGACCGCCTTCGCCAACATCTACGCCACCATGGAGGCGGTCGACACCTACAAGATCGCCGCGCTGCAGAGCATGCGGACCACCGTGGACGCGCTCGAGGGCGAGGTCGCCAAGGCCCGCGGCTACCTGGAGCGGGCCAAGGGCTCGCCGGCCATCGACGACAGCGGCGTCGCCGGGATCGGCACCGGCGAGCTGGCCCTGCCGGCCGGCACCGCGGGGGGGAGCTGAGCCGCCATGCGCCGGCTGGCCGCGCTGTCGACGGCGGCGGCGACGGCGACCAGCCGCCGCAGGACCCGCCCGGCACGCTGCGCGTGCTGGCAGGCTCGGAGCTGAAGGACGTCGAGCCGCTGGCCAGGCAGATCCGGGAGGCAACCGGGGTGAACCTGCGCTTCGACTACGCCGGCACCCTGGACGGCGCCGAGCGGATCGCCACCGGCGCCGCGGCCGGCGCCGACCTGGCCTGGTTCTCCTCTGCCCGCTACCTCACCCTGCTCACCGCCGTCGGCGGCAGGGGCCGGCCGGTGGCCTCCGAGCGGATCATGCTCTCGCCGGTGGTGCTCGGCGTGAAGCGGTCGCTGGCGGCCCGCTTCGGCTGGGCCGGCGACCCGGACGTGACCTGGAAGGAGATCGCCGCCAAGGCCAGGGCCGGGGAGCTGCGCTACGGCATGACCAACCCGGCCGCCTCCAACTCGGGCTTCTCCGCCCTCGTCGGGGTGGCGGCAGCCCTGGCCGGCACCGGCGACGCCCTGCAGACCCGCGACATCGACGAGCGCGGGCTGACCGACTTCTTCAACGGGCAGACGCTGACCGCCGGCAGCTCCGGCTGGCTCGCCGACGCCTTCGTGAACGACCAGCAGCGGCTGGACGGGATCATCAACTACGAGTCGGTGCTGCTCGGCCTCAACGCCTCGGGCAAGCTGCGCGAGCCGCTGGAGCTGATCTACCCCAAGGACGGCATCATCACCGCCGACTACCCGCTGCTGCTGCTGCTGAACCGGGCCAAACGGGCCGAATACGACAAGCTGGTGACCTACCTGCGCAGCCCGGAGGTGCAGCGCCAGCTGATGACCTCGACCGCCCGCCGGCCGGTGGCGCCCGAGGTCACCCCAGACCGGCGCTTCCCCAACCGGGTGCTGGTGGAGCTGCCCTTCCCGGCCAGCCTCAAGGTGGTCAACGACCTGCTGTTCGCCTACCTGAACCGCATCCGCCGGCCCGCCCACACCATCTACGTGCTGGACGTCTCCGGGTCGATGGAGGGGGAGCGGATCGAGGCCCTGAAGCAGGCGCTGATCAACCTGACCGGCGCCGACACCTCGATCAGCGGCCGCTTCGCCAGCTTCCGGTCCCGCGAGCGGGTGACGATGATCACCTTCGCCGAGCGGGTGATCGACGAGCGCGACTTCGCCGTCGAGGGTGCCGGCGCGGAGGCGGCCGGCCTGCAGCAGATCCGCGCCTACGTCGGCGGCCTCGGGCTCTACGGCGGGACGGCGATCTTCTCGGCGATGCAGCACGCCTACCAGCGGGCCGCCGCCGACGCGCAGCGCGACAAGGACTCCTTCACCTCGATCGTGCTGATGACCGACGGCGAGAACAACCGGGGGATCTCGGTGGACGAGTTCCTCGGCAGCCTCCAGGGCCTGCCCGAGCAGGCCAGGTCGGTGAAGACCTTCGCCATCCAGTTCGGCGAGGCCAACCCGGCCGAGCTGCAGCGCGTCGTCCAGGCGACCAAGGGCGCCAGGTTCGACGCCAACCAGACCTCCCTCGCCGCCGCCTTCAAGGAGATCCGTGGCTACCAGTAGGCAGCGGCTGCTCCGCTACCTGTACTCGAACAAGAACCTGGTCGGCAGCGCGGGCGGGCTGGTCGGGCTCGGGCTGTTCTTCACCGGCGTGGTGGGCGAGCTTTGGCCGCTGGTGGTCGCCGGCCTCTACGGGGCGGGGGCGCTGGCGACCCCGCCGAACCGGACGTTCGATCTGCGCAGCGGCCTGGACCCCGGCAACCTCAACCGGGCCATGGCCGAGCAGGTCCGCCGCATCCAGGGCCGCGTGCCCGACGACGTGCTCGCCGCCGTCCAGCGCATCCACGGCCAGATCCGCGAGGTGCTGGACCGCAGGAGCGCGCTGCCGCCCGGTTCGCCCGACGCCTTCGCGGTCGAGCGGACCGCTCTGGACTACCTGCCGACGGCGCTGGAGAGCTACCTCAACCTGCCCCGCGGCTACGCCAACCGGGTCCCGGTGTCCCGCGGCCGCAGCGCCAGGCAGGTCCTGCTCGACCAGCTCACCCTGCTCGAGGCCAAGCTCGGCGAGGTGCTGGAGGCGGTCGCCAAGGGCGACACCGACCGCCTGCTGGCACACGGCCGCTTCCTCGAGGACCGCTTCGGCGCCTCCGAGCTGGACGTCGGCCGCCGCGGCGCCTAGCAGCCGCCGCGCGGCTCAGCCTGGCGGGTCCGAGAGCGGCCGCCGGCCGGCGAAGCCGCTGTCCGGCCAGTGCCACCAGGCAACTGCCGATTCGCCGAGCCGCCAGCAGAGCAGGTACTCGCGGCCGTCGGCCAGCCGGGCGGGGAAGTCGATCAGCCCGCTGTCGACGTCCCGCAGGACGATGCCGTCCCTGGTCAGCTGCTCGATCGTCTCGCGCAGCTCCGGCGTCCCCCCGGTCGCCGGGGTGTGGCCGTTGCCGCCGACCCGACCGGCCGTCTCCTCCCGTTGCCGCCGCACCTCCACCACCAGCTCGCGGATCCGCTCGAGGGCCGCTCGCACCCGCGGCAGGGCGGCGTTGGCCAGCTCCACCGTCCAGGCGATGCCGCCCGAACCGCCGCCTTGCGTGCCCTCGGTCACCAGCTGCTCCTCCACCCGCCGTCGCCGGCCAGCTCCACCACCGGCAGGGCCGGCGCCCAAACGCTACCAGCGCGCGAGGGTGGCTGGTGTGCGCTTGAGCAGGGAGCGGAGGCGGCCGATACGGTAGGTATGACCGCGGCGCTGTCCCTTCGCCGGTCCGTCCGGCGTGGCCTGGCGCGGCCGTGGGTCGCCGTGCTGCGGGCGACGGCGGTGCTGGTCGTTCTCCTGGGGGTGGCCGCATCGCTCTGGATCGCCCGCAGGTGGGAGGCCACGGTGACCCAGCAACGCGACGAGCGGCTGGACCGCACCGCGGCGTCGCGGACCACCACGATCGGCAACGCGCTGCGCCACTACGAGGACGCCCTGCAGGCCGAACGCTCACTCTGGCTCGCCTCCACGTTCGTCAGCCGCAGCAACTTCGAAGTCTTCGCCAGAACGCTCGACCTCCAGCATCGCTACCCCGGCCTGCAGCGCATCAGCTGGCGGTCGTTCGTCAAGGGCGAGCAGGCGGAAGCCTTCGTCGCCGGCGCCCGCAGGGACGGGGCGCCCAACTTCACCATCAGCCCGCCAGGCAGGCGGCCGGTGTACTACGTGACCCTGTACAGCGAGATTGCCAGCCAGTTCGGGCCCACCTTAGGCCTCGACGCCCGCGCGACGCCCAGCATCGTCGCAGCCCTGGAGCGGGCCCGAGACACCGGGCAGACCACCATGAGCGGACAGACCACCCTCTCGATCGACCTGGGGTTGCCGCGAGCGGATCGTCCGGTCGCGTTCGAGCTGTTCGTGCCCGTCTACCGCGACGGGGCGGCGGCCACCACCGTCGCGCAACGACGCGCAGCGTTCCTTGGCTGGGCTTGCGGACAGTTCCGCGCGGCCGACTTCCTGCAGGCGGCGTCGGGGAACGCCTCGCCGTCCACCGGCGTGGAGCTCTACGACCAGACGGCCGAGGGCGGCGACCCGATCGCCACCTCCCCGCCGGGCTTCCGCGCCACCGGCCCCCTGGTTCGCACCGCCTCCTTCACCTTCGGCGCGCGCACCTGGAGGCTGCGGTACATGCCCCTGCCGGGCAACCCAACCCTGACGGAACGCACCATCCCGGCGTCGCTCGTCCTGGCCACAGGGATCTCGGTCAGCCTCTTGCTCGGCGCGCTGCTGTGGCTGCTCGCCCAGGTCAGCACGCTCTACCAGCGGGTCGGGCGCATGGCCAGCACCGACCCGCTCACCGGCGTCGCCAACCGCCGGGTGTGGGACCAGGAGCTGGCACGCGAGCTGACCCGCGCCGGCCGCTCCGGCGAGCCGCTCTGCGTCGCCCTGATCGACCTTGACCGCTTCAAGGCCTTCAACGACCAGCACGGCCACCAGGCCGGGGACCGGCTGCTCAAGGCCGCGGGGGCGGCGTGGTTGGCGAACCTGCGCAAGACCGACCTGCTGGCCCGCTACGGCGGGGAGGAGTTCGGTGTGCTGCTGCCCTACTGCAAGCTGGACGACGCCATGGTGATCGCCGAACGGCTCCGGATCGCGCAGCCAGAGGGCACCTGCTCCATCGGCGTGGCGGCCTGGGACGGCCGCGAGACCGCGGCCGGGCTCGTAGCGCGCGCCGACCGGGCCCTGTACGCCGCCAAGGCCGGCGGACGCAACCGCTGCTGCGCCGGCCCCGACGGCGTGCCGGAGCCGGCCGAGCGGCTCATCGACGCTGAGGGGCCTGGCTGAGCACCCAGCCGTTGCCGTCGGGATCGTCGAAGGTGGTGAAGGTCCCCCAGGGCTGCTCCTCGATGTCCTGCAGGAAGGTGACGCCGCGGGCGGCCAGCTCGTCGCGGCTGGCCTGGACGTCGTCGCATTCCAGCACGATGCCCTTGAGCGAGCCGGGGGGCATGCTCGCAAACCAGGTGACCAGCGTGATGCTGGTCTCGCCGTCCTTGGGACCGACCTGGACCCAGCGCTGCTCTGGACCCATCGGGGTGTCGGAGAGCAGCTCGAAGCCGAGGGTGTCGACGTAGAACGCCTTGGCCCGGTCCTGGTCGCCGACCGGGACGGAGATGACCTGCAGCCGCTTGAGGGTCATGGGGCTCCTTGTGATCGGCTCCCGGCCGCGAGCCGGCCGAGGAGGTCGGGTAGCGTGATGGCGAGCAGCTTCGAGCGCCAGCCGCCGCCGAGGAGGTCGCGCAGGGGGGCGAGGGCCGGGTCGGTGCGGAAGGTGAACCGGTGGCCGACCTTGGCCTGGAAGTCGTTGGTCATCAGCCAGGTGGCCAGCGCGGCCGGTTCGGTCAGCGCCCGCCAGACGAGCTCGACCGGGTGCGGGTAGACGGCCTCCAGGTCGATCGCGTCGTGGTCGCCGGGCGCGTTGCTGCGCACGTCGGTGGTCACGGCTGCTCCTGTCCGTCCAGGTAGTCGCCGAGGGCACGCAGGCGCAGACGCCAGAGCCGCTCGTGGCTGGCCAGCCAGTCCCGCACCACGGTGAGCCGGTCGGGATCGAGCCGGTAGCGCCGTTCGCGGCCGTCCCGGCGCTCGCGGACCAGGCCGGCGTCGAGCAGGACCCGCAGGTGCTGGGAGACGGCCGGTCGGGTCACCGCGAACGGCGCCGCGAGCTGCCCGGCGGTGTGCTCACCGCCGGCGAGCAGGTTCAACAGCTCGCGTCGCAGCGGGTGGGCGATCGCGGTGAACACGTCCTCGGTGGCTCGCTGCACGGTCTTCACGGCAGGACAATACGTAAGGTATAGCTTACATGTCAACCGGCGGCCAGCGTTCTACGCTGCGTCCATGGACGGGCTGGTCGAGGTCGGGCGGGGGCGGGTCGGCTCCGAGTCGATCGACTACAACGGTCACATGAACGTGGTGCACTACCGGGCCGCGTTCGACGCCGCCACCGACGGGCTGTTCGCCCACCTCGGCCTTGGGCCCGACGACTACAACGTCCGCGCCGGCGCCACGCTGATGGTGGTCGAGGAGCACACCTGCTACCACGCGGAGCTGGCCGAGGGCGAGCGCTACCGGGTCCTGGCCCGGCTGGTGGGCCACTCCTCCAAGAAACTCCACTACCTGCTGCTGATGGAGAACCTCGACCGGGGCGGGCTGGCCGCCACCCACGAGGAGCTGGCGCTCCATGTCGACCTCGGCCGGCGCAAGGCGAGCCCGCTGCCGGCGGAGGCGCTGGCGGCGGCCCGGGCGCTGGAGGAGGCCCAACAGCACCTGGGTCCGCCACCCGACCTCGGCAGGGTGATCACGCCGTAGTCCCGCCGCCGCCGGGCGGGACGAGCGAGGCGGGAGGTCGAGCGGGGGGACTGACCGGGACTTCCACGACGACCCCCATCGCCGGCGTCAACCGGTGCCCCCCACCCCTCGTCCCGCCTCGCCCACCTGAATGTACCCCGGTTGGCCGATCGCAACCCTCCCGGCCGGTACGAACCTGTCAGCGCTATTTGCCAGGGCGGGGACAGGTGAGGGTCCGCATGGTGCCTGGCACCGCCTGGACCCGGCTCACGATCAGGCGGCCGAGCGCGTCGAGGCTGCGCGCCTGCACCTTGGCGATGACGTCGAACGGCCCGGCGGTGACCTCGGCCGTCTCGACCCCGTCGATCGCGGCGACCGCGGCCGCCACCTCTCCGGCCCTGCCCACCTCCGTCTGGATCAGCACCCACGCCCTGAGCATGGTCCGCACCGCCTCGTCGGTCTTCGGTCGTCGCGCGGCCGGACGCCGAGCGTCGGCCACGGGTTGCGGCGCCTCCGCAACCACCACGCCATCTGACCACGAGCGGCACCTCGGGTGGAATGGGGAGCCGGCAACCCGTCAGCAGCGGACGCCGTCGAGCCGGGTGGCCACGATCGGGTTCTCCGGCGGCGTCGCCGAGCTGACCGGCGGCGCGTTCGAGGTGTCGAGCCGGCCGAAGTTCTGGGTCGCCCAGGCCCGGCCGCCGTCGCAGACCACGCCGATCCCGACCGAGTCGAAGCCGGGCTGGAGCATGTTCTCGCGGTGCCCCTCGGAGCGCATCCAGCCGAGGTGGAGCTGGTTGCCCATGTTCGCGTAGCCCTCCACCCAGGCGATGTTCTCTCCCAGCGCGGAGAACTTGGCGATGCCTGGCAGGCCGCTGGCGGCCCCGAGGTCACGGTGGCTGAAGTTGCCGGTCCGGGCCATCTGCGCCGACCAGTCGCCGGCCATCCTGGCCAGGTCGTCGTCCCAGTCCAGCGAGGCCAGCCCCCTGGCCCGGCGCTCGGCGTTGAGCCGGGCGAACAGGTCGCTGGCGAGCTTCTCGACGGTGGTCCCGGCACCGGCGGCGGGGGCGGTCGCCGGCGCCGCAGTGGTCTTGGGGCTGGCCTTGGTGCTGGTGGTCGGCGCCGTGGTGGTCGGGGCGGTGCCGTCCGATCGCCCGGTCCGGGTCGTCGGGGTGGCCGTCCCGCCGGGCATGCGCGCGAACAGCTCGGTGACCCAGAGGCAGCCGCCCGGTGCCGCGCCGACCCCGAGCGCATTAAACGACCTGCTGAGGATGTTGGCCCGCCGGGTCGGAGAGCGCATCAGCGCCCGGTGCGCCTGCTCGACGTCGTCGGCGCAGTTGACGTTCTCCGCCCAGGCGCTGGCCGGCTGGACGGCTCTGGCCAGGCCGACGCTGGCCGACGAGCGGTGCTCCCGCGCCATCCGCGCCGACTGGGCGCCGGCCACCTCCGTCAGGCGAGGCAGGACCTTCAGCGCTGGCAGGTGCCGGCGCGCCCGCTCGGCGTTCACCAGCCCCGCCAGGCGCACGGTGTCGGGCTGGGGGGCGGCCGCGGCCACGTCCCGGCCGAGCGGCCGGCCGATTCCCGGCTTGGCGCCGGCGGGGACCAGCATCCACGCCAGCACCAGCGGGAAGACGATCAGGACCAGCATCCGGAGGTTGGCGACCCATGGCGGCCTGGAACCCGGCCGCGCGTGGGCGCCGCCTCTCCGTGACC
>WNFV01010343.1_pt1 | contig 10182 bp, 7 predicted proteins | sample 5400101 | NCBI WGS metagenome assembly WNFV01 (sample SAMN13153361, study PRJNA577476) | soil metagenome | isolation source: 115 cm soil or saprolite under grassland replicate 1 | place: USA:California | collected 2016-06-15 | reverse complement strand
GGCAAGGAACTTGCCAACCTCGCAATTGCCCGCGCCTCCCGCAAAGGTGACTGGCGCTCCGGTTATTATCGTGATCAGACCTGGATGTTCATGCTTGGGGTGATGAGCATCCAGGAATTTTTTGCGCAACTCTACGCCCACGCCGACCTGAACGCCGACCCTAACACAGGCGGACGTGCCATGAATGCACACTTCGCCTCGCGCAACGTCAACCCGGATGGTTCGTGGAAAAATCAGACTGAGATGTTCAACACTGCTGCTGACGTCTCGCCGACAGGCACACAAATGCCGCGCTCCGTTGGGCTGGCTTACGCTTCGGTCATTTATCGCAAACTCAATGAGCTCAAAGAATTCAATACCTTCTCGCACAACGGTGATGAAGTCACTTGGGCGAGCATTGGAAATGCTTCCACGGCCGAGGGCATGTTCTGGGAGTCGGTCAATGCTATTGGCGTTTTGCAGGCGCCTGCCGTCATCACGGTCTATGATGACGGGTATGGCATCTCTGTCCCTAACCAGTTCCAGATGGTCAAGGAAAATATTTATACTATCCTCAAAGGTTTTCAGCGCGATCCCTGCCCCGAACCGGAATGCGAGCGCGGCTATGACCTTTTCCAAGTCCGCGGCTGGGATTATCCCGCCCTCCTTGAAACCTACGCTGCAGCGGCTGAGACTGCGCGTGAGCATCACATCCCTGCCATTGTCCATGTGACCGACTTGACTCAGCCGCAAGGTCACAGCACGAGCGGTTCGCACGAACGATACAAAACCCCTGAGCGACTGAAGTGGGAAGAAGAGTTTGACTGCGTCCGCAAGATGCGTGAGTGGATATTAGACAACCGCATCATTTCGGACCCTGAGCTGGCTGCCATTGAAAAAGAAGATCGCGATGCTGTGGAAGGGATTCGCAAAGCAGCCTGGGAAGCATACTTCTCCCCCATTCTCGAGGAACGTACTCACGTAATGGACATGCTCGACGAGATCGCGGGTAGTTCGTCCCATGCATCGGAGTTGAATGAAATCAAAGAACGGCTGGCAAATCTCCCGTCGGTATTGAGGCGGGATATCCATAGTGCCGCGCATGAAGCGTTAAGAGTCCTGCGCGACGAAGAGCATCCATCAAAGCAGGCATTAGTCCAATGGAAGAATGAACAGGATGTCATCAATCTGAAGCGCTATGGATCAGAATTATATAGTGGCTCTGCCCTGCAAGTGAAAGAAGTGAAGCCAGCTTATTCAAAGGATTCGCCGACCATGTTTGGCTTTGAGGTGATCAACGCTGGGTTCGACGCCGCTCTGGCGCGTGAGCCGCGCCTGATCGCCTTCGGCCAGGATGTGGGCTTCCTGGGTGACGTGAACCAGGGATTCAAGGGTATGCAGGAAAAATATGGCGAGTTCCGCGTGAGTGATACGGGCATTCGTGAGGCAACGATTTTGGGACAGGCTATTGGTATGGCGATGCGCGGCTTGCGACCGATCTGTGAAATCCAATATCTAGATTACCTGTTGTACGCATTGCAAATTATGTCCGATGATTTGGCGACTCTTCGCTGGCGCACCGTAGGTGGGCAAAAAGCCCCAGTCATCGTACGCACACGCGGACACCGGCTGGAGGGAATCTGGCATTCGGGTTCACTGATGGCAGGAATCATTCATCTGGTGCGAGGGATGTACGTGCTCGTGCCGCGCGATATGACGCGTGCAGCAGGTTTCTATAACACATTGCTGAAATCCGACGAACCCGCGATTGTAGTTGAAGTGCTGAATGGCTATCGCGTGAAGGAGAGATTACCCGATAACATTGGTGAGTTCACCGTGCCGCTGGGCGTGCCGGAAGTCATCCGAGAAGGCAAAGATGTGACTATTGTTACCTACGGCGCTTGTTGCCGCATTGCCTTGGATGCTGCCGACAAATTGAGCAAAGTCGGCATCGAGGCCGAAGTGATCGACGTGCAGTCGCTCCTACCATTCGATATCCACGGGAAGATCGTTGAATCACTCAAGAAGACTTCGCGTATTTTATTCTTGGATGAAGATGTGCCGGGTGGGACATCCGCGTATATGATGCAGGAAGTCATCGAAAAGCAAAGCGGATATTTCCATCTTGATTCCCCTGCACGGACATTATCCGGTAAGGCACATCGTCCTGCGTACGGAAGTGATGGCGATTACTGGTCCAAGCCGAATGCCGAGACGGTTTTTGATGCAGTTTATGAAATGATGAATGAAGTTGACCCCGGCTCATTTCCGAAGATTCTTTAACCACAAAGGACACGAAGCGCACAAAGGAATTTATGTAAAAACTATGTGTCATTCTGAGGAGCACTTATGGCAACGAAAGTACTTGTCCCACGTCTAGGCGAAGGCGTTGACGAAGTAACAGTAATAAAATGGCTTAAGCAAGAGGGCGATACGATCAATGAACTGGAGCCTTTGCTTGAAGTTAATACCGATAAAGTAGACACCGAAATTCCTGCGCCTATATCAGGGACGGTTTTGAAAATCGTGGCGCAGGAAGGTGTACCTGCGAAGGTAGGAGAAGTACTGGCGTATATCGGTAAACCTGGAGAGAATGTCGAAGGTGGGGATGGTGGAGTCCGAAGTCGGGAGGCTTCGGAAAAGCCTGTTCAACGTCAGCCTGCCCTGGAGGGCAGTCCAGGGGAGTCGTTGACTCCAAGGCAGCCCGCAAAGTTAGACATCCAAGGTTCGAAGGATATAGGCTTTATTTCTCCAGTCGTCGCTAAAATTGCGGCTGAACATGAAGTGAATTTATCCCAAATAACTGGTACAGGCTTGAATGGTCGTATTACCAAGAACGATGTTTTGAACTTCATCGAGACCAGTAAATCTGCTCCGCCTGCTATTCGTCAAGTGATACCCGCAATTGCACCAGTACAAGGCGATCAACTTATCAAACATTCTGTCATTCGCAAACAAATTGCGGAGCACATGGTGATGTCAAAGCATACATCGCCACATGTGTTGACTGTAATGGAAGCTGATATGTCACGCGTGGTAAAACATCGCGCTTCGAACAAAGCTACATTCGAGCGAGATGGAGTCAATCTTACATTTACAGCATATTTCATAATGGCAATTGTTGCGGGATTGAAAGCTTATCCTAATGTGAACTCCTCGTGGACAGATGAAGGCATATTGATTCATAAAGCCATTAATATTGGCATGGCAGCTTCGCTCGGTGAAGAGGGCTTGATCGTTCCTGTGATCAAAGGTGCTGATAATCTGTCGCTTCTTGCGATGGCGCGTACCGTGAACGATCTGGCTAATCGTGCCCGCTCAAAGAAACTTCAACCAGACGATGTCAAAGGCGGGACGTTTACACTTACCAATCATGGTATTAGTGGATCACTATTTGCTTTTCCGGTCATCAACCAGCCGCAATGCGGCATTCTCGGCGTCGGTGCAATGCAAAAGCGAGTTGTAGTTATTGACGATGCAATTGCCATTCGCCCTATGGTGTATCTCTCATTTGTTTTTGATCACCGTATCCTCGATGGCGCGTCCGCAGACTGGTTTTTGATGAAGGTGAAAGAGACCTTGGAGAATTGGAGTTAGCAACCGTCATTGCGAGACGGTGTACGCCTGCCCCGACGATTTTTTCGGGGTCCGTCGAAGCAATCTCCAATTAAGGGACAAAAACTCCCCAATGGGGCGATCCCGTTTAACAGGAGATTGCTTCGTCGCAACAAGCGCTCCTCGCAACCCCGCTCGAAAGCAGGCGGGGCAATGACGTAGGACAACTATGACAAACTTCGACGAACGTGCAAAAGATTGGGACTCGGATCCTCAAAAAGTTGAACGCGCCCGCGCGGTGGCAAAGGCCATCTGCAAAATAATTCGGTTATCAACTAACATGAATGCCCTAGAATATGGCTGCGGTACGGGTCTATTGAGTTTTGCCCTTCAACCATATTTGGGTTCCATCACGCTTGCCGATTCATCGCAAGGCATGCTGGACGTACTAAGCCAAAAGATAGCCGATGCAGGCGTAACCAATATGCATCCCACACGGCTTGACCTTGCCACCGATCCCCTGCCCTCTGAGCGTTATGATTTGACCTACTCGCTAATGACATTGCATCATATCGATAATACAAAAGCCATTTTAGTGAAATTTCATGAAGTGCTTGAGCCAAACGGTTATCTGCTGGTCGCCGATTTGGATAAGGAAGATGGTTCATTTCACACAGACGGGACAACCGATGTACACAAAGGGTTTGAACGCAGCGAACTCCGAAAGCTAGTTGAAACTGCGGGGTTGGGAAATATCACTTTTTCAACAGCTTACGAAATCAAAAAGAAAATAGATAGCGAGGAAAAAGTATTCCCTGTCTTTTTGATGTCCGCGCAGAAAATATAAATTCGAGGAATAATTAATGGTAGAAAATCAAACTGACCATGCGAATGTAAAAATTGCTCCACCTGTGCTGATGCTATTACATATCTTCGTGGCATTCCTATTGGATTGGCTGATCCCTTTCCCCACAGCAGTTCCAGCACAAGTGAAATGGCTTGGAATCCTCTTCGTGATTGTAGGCTTGACACTCGCGTTTTTAGCAGCCCGCCAGTTTATGCGTGCCAATACGACGCTTGATCCACACCAGTCGGTCAGGACTATTGTGACAGATGGACCTTATCGTTTCACGCGTAATCCAATCTATTTAGGATTTGTCTGCATGCTGATCGGCATCCCACTGGCATTTGGAACATACTGGGGCGCGCTCTTGAGTCCAATATTTATCTTACTGATGAATAATCTTGTCATTCAACATGAAGAGGCCTATCTGGAGAAAAAGTTTAGGATTGCGTATACAAACTATAAGTCCCACGTGAGACGGTGGTTATAAATCAACAGGAAGGCTCTTTGCCATCCTATTATTTTGCCTGCTATAATAGAACTAATGTTCTTGTTACGAAAAAGGAGACCCTATGTCTATTAAAAAATCGGAAATCAAATTAGATGTGAATGGCAAGTCTGCCAACGCTTATCTGGCTATACCTGAAAGCGGTGGGCCTGGTGTCCTTGTCCTGCATGCATGGTGGGGATTAAAACCGTTCTTCAAACAGGTCTGTGATCAACTCGCTGAACAAGGCTTCACGGCCCTCGCGCCCGATCTGCGCGATGGACAGATCGCAAAGACCATCGATGAAGCCAAGGAATTGATGCAGCAAAGCGATGACCAGCTTATAGGCGATACCGTGATGGCGGCAAAGGACCATTTGCTCGCTCTTACGAAAAACAAAATTGGTGTGATCGGCTTTTCCATGGGAGCAGAATGGGCTATGATAGCAGCCGCGCATGACCCCGATAAGATCGCTGCGGCAGTTTTATTTTACGGAGCTGCCGACGCGGACTTTAATAAAGTGCGGTCGAAGGTTCTTGGCCATTATTGCGAAGTGGATGAATGGGAACCGACCGAGTATGTACGTGGGATGGAATCCAAAATGCGCGCGGCTAATGTGGACGTGACGCTTCATTTCTACCCGAAGGTTGCTCACTGGTTCGTTGAGTCTGATCGCCCCGAATATGATGCCGAGTCTGCACAATTAGCATGGAATCGGACATATGAATTTCTTCGTGAATCGTTAGGTACATAAAAAGTAGTCGCCAAATTAACGGAAGTTGCCTTCTCGTCACGCTTCGACTTTGCCGGGTCTCCCTGTCCTGGCCGGCCAGGCCAGGACAGGCGATACGGTCGTAAGAACACCGACCTACTCGACCATCGGCTCCGCTCAGCGCGAAAGTTCATCTAGGGTTAAGGGTATAATCCCCTTAACCCCTTTTGATTTTTATTAGGAGAGGATCATGGCTGATAATTTTGATGTCGTTGTGATCGGCGCTGGACCTGCGGGATATGTAGCCGCGATCCGCGCTGCGCAACTGAAACAAAAAACTGCAATTGTGGATAAGCAATGGCTGGGTGGTGTATGTTTGAACGTCGGTTGTATCCCATCTAAGTCACTGCTCAAGAACGCGGAGGTTGCACATACTTTGCGGGAACGCGGCAAGGAATTCGGCTTCTCATTTGATAATCTTAAACTCGATTACAGTGTGGCCGCCAAACGCTCGCGTCAAGTTTCAGACCGTTTGGTCAAAGGCGTTGGCTTCCTGATGAGGAAGAACAACATCACCGTTTATATGGGTGAGGCGAAGTTTAGAGCGAAAGATATGTTGACGGTGACAGACAAAGACGGCAAAGTCACCGAGCTCAATGCCAAGAACATTATTGTCGCGACAGGTGCATCCGCTGCTGTACCTGGCGGATGGAAAGTGGACGGCAAAAAAGTCGTTACGTATCTAGAAGCCATCCTTCAGGAAAAACTTCCCAAGTCCGTAGTTGTGATTGGCTCGGGTGCGATCGGTGTGGAGTTTGCTACGGTCTGGAATTCATATGGTGTAGATGTAACCATTGTTGAGATGTTGCCGCGTCTCGTTCCGCTCGAAGATGAAGAAATCTCAAAAGATTTGAAGAAAGAGTTTGACAAGCGTGGTATCAAATCACTGCTTGGGAATAAGGTTGAAGCGGTTGAAGCAACTGATAAAGGTGTGAATGTTAAAGTCAGCGCCGAAGGGAAAGAAACGACTCTCGAAGCAGAGCAGGCTCTGGTCGCAATTGGATTCCGCCCCAATTCAAAAGGACTCGGCCTTGAAGAAGTCGGCGTCAAGATCAGTGACCGCGGCCTCGTTGAAATCAATGAAAAGCTGCAAACCAATGTGCCAAACATTTATGCCATCGGTGATGTAACAGGCAAGCTCATGCTTGCTCACGTCGGCTCGGCCATGGGGATTGTAGCTGCCGAAAATATCGCGGGTGCAGAAACAATTACGCTAGATTACGAGATGATGCCACGCGCCACTTATTGCCAGCCACAGGTCGCCTCATTTGGTCTTACCGAAGCGCAGGCGAAAGAACGCGGCTATCAAATAAAAATTGGTCGCTTCCCTTTCCAGGCCAATGGCAAGGCGCTCGGACTCGGCGATTACGCGGGCTGGGTTAAGATCGTGATGGATGAAAAGTATGGTGAGATTCTCGGCGCTCATATGATTGGTCCTGAAGTGACCGAGCTCCTGCCCGAACTTACTCTTGCTCACATGATGGAACTAACACCTCATGAGGTTGCGCGCAATGTGCACGCCCATCCGACGCTATCAGAAGTGTTGATGGAAGCCGCACATGTGGCTGAGGGAAATCCGATACAGATTTAGTTAGGAAGTGACTGTTACCTAGAAAGTGACAGTCACTTTTTGAATCAAGCTATGTCCACTTATTCTCTCTATCAAGTTGATGCATTTACAACTAGGCCACTCAGTGGCAATCCATGTGCCGTGGTGTTTGATTGCGCTGACCTTGATGATAGCGTTATGCTAGCTCTTGCCAGAGAAATGAATCTCTCCGAAACTTCCTTTGTCTGGAGAATGGATGATGGACGTTTTCGCGCCCGTTATTTTACGCCCGCCGAGGAAATTCCCTTAGCTGGTCATCCCACCATTGCGACCATGTATGCCCTCATCGACTCGGGACGACTCAAACTTGATAGTGACTATCTCAAGCTTCCGCTTGTTTTGCGCGATGGGCCAGTTGATGTTGAAATCTTTGCTAAGGACGGTAAAGTCGAACGCGTGGTGATGTCTCAACGGAAACCACAGTTCCTGGCAATGTACCGTCCATCGGACGTTTTGCCTGCTTTCGGTTTAGACGAATCAGATCTGCTCCCAAACACCGTCATCCAAACTGTCAGTACAGGTACGCCGCAACTCATGATCCTATTAAAGGGACATGCTTCACTCCGCAAAGCTACGCTTGACCTCGAAAAGTACGCTGAGCTACGAAAGGTCAGTGACTTTTTCAGCCCGCATCTATTCTGCTTGCAAGGCATTGAGAACGGCGTGACATTCGCCCGTGACTTTGGCCTGCCGCCTGATACGATGGAAGATCCATTTACCGGCTCAGCAACCGGAGGCATGGCGGCTTATCTTTGGCATTATGGATTGATCGATAATCCTATTTTCATTGCCGAGCAGGGACACTGGATGAATAGACCTGGTCAAGGTTATGTTGAGGTGGTAGGTCCACGCGAGGATATTCAAACGGTCAAAGTCGGTGGCACGGCGGTGACCGTGCTTAAAGGGGAGTTAACGATCTAGCTACTCTGGCATACTTGCAGAATCAAGACTTCCGAAGTTTTGAAAACTTCGGAAGTCTTTTTGAATTCTGATATCGATTATTTACTTACCAAATCTAAGTCTTCTGCCAGCGCCTTAATCGTCTCGCGCGGCAAGGTGCTGTTGATTGCAAAAGTCATTCCCTCCGGCGTCTCTATAAGGGCTGAAGTAATCTGTCCTCCCGATGAGGTGACCCCAGCTTCCACGACGAAGTGCAGTACCAATCCGTTGGTAGTAGTGTAGGTTTCATCTGCCCAGGAGGCGTCCTCGATCTTGTCGCCCCAGGTCCGGATGGTAAAGTAGTCCTCGCCTTTGGTGTAGGTTGCGGTGTAGAAAAATTGCTCATTGGCAGGCTGTTTTGGCAGGACACTTACCTCCAGCGAAAAACCATCAGGGATGGTCTTGAGTAGATAAGCGGATTGTGTCTTCGAAGTCAGTTCTTCCGCAGTAATAACCTCGGGCACTGCATGTTCACTATTAGGATCGTCAATAATAGAAACGCCCTGCAGGTCGCTCAAGTCCCAGGCCACACTGCTCCCGGCCGACAGGGTTTCATCCACCAGGATACGCTGAGACATGATCAGCAGTTCTTTGCCATCTTTTTCCATAGTTACACGGCTACCAACAAGCTTATACGTATTGGCATCGAAGTACACATTTACGAAACCAGTGGGGTGTTGCATTTCATCCTTCACAAGCACTTTGATTGGCTGTTCTGAGCGCAACACATAGACCGCACGGCCGTCTTCCCAAATCTCTTGACCGACGAACTGCACATTAGAATCACTGCGCATCTTGTCGAACATGTTCTTTGCATCTAGCTTGTCATCGCCATAACGCTGTTGCAGTTTTTCAGCCACTACGCTCGGCTGGTTCTGCGGGCCGCGGTAGATTGTGAGCGGGTCAACACTTTGCATGTTGCCTTTCGCGGTTTGCGAGTTGTATGCATTCGACCCATCGTAAGCATAAGCATCCATTACCCTGCCCGTCTTGTTGTCTATGGTTACCAGCCGGGATTTGCCACTTTGGAGGTCGAGATAACTCTCAACAATTGTGTCCATGCCCTGGTCTTCGGGAAGAGCCTCGATATTGGTATATATTTCGCTGCGAATATGCTGAATCCCCTGTGTCGCTACTTCCTGGGATTGTGCTTGATATGCCCGGTCCAGGATTTGACGAGCCGATACAGGTGTGAAGTTCTTCGCTACAAGCAGAGCAAGAACCGAAAGGACAATCACTCCCGCCAAGGCAGAGAGTATCCATCTTTTTTGCATTGTTACGCCTCCTAAAACTTTGGTAGATGTGCGGCTCGCACCAGGCGCCACCGTTCGTGCCGCGAACAGCGGCGGCACGAACGGGGTGCGAGACGGCCAGTGCGAAAACCACGCCGCAAATTTGGACGAAGGTTGCGCGGTCTCCATCAATCTTGCCTCGAGCCGACTCCACGCCTCCTGTGAAGGGACAGCATGAACCGCGCGGCGCTGCAGCACCGAACGGACTCGGCTTCGAGCCGTGGACAGCAGGGCGAATTCCTGCTGGCAAACGGTACAACCAGATAGGTGTGCCTGGACCAACGCGCGTTCCGAAGGAGTCACCTCCCCATCCAGATACGCGACCAAAAGGGCCTGCACTTGTTCGCAATTCATTCACACACCTCAATTTGAATATTTGAGCTAGAAAAATTTTTTTGCTCTTCGAGCGCCTTACGCAACGTTTTCAAAGCCAGATCGAGCCGTGATTTGACTGTCCCCAAAGGAATTTCTAAAATGCTGGCAATTTCAGCGTAAGGCAGATCCCAATAGTAACGAAGGATAATGACTGCGCGTTGTTTGTCACTTAGAGCACGCGTTGCCCTTAGAATGGCTTCGGCCTCAGCCAACTGCTCGCCCGGGAATTCGCTAACGAGAATTTCTGAAGCATCTACTAAAGATGAAGGGCGTCGCTTCCGACGATGATTCAGGCAAAAGTTCAGGGTGATACGATGGAGCCAGGTAGTG
>WNFV01010328.1_pt1 | contig 10191 bp, 4 predicted proteins | sample 5400101 | NCBI WGS metagenome assembly WNFV01 (sample SAMN13153361, study PRJNA577476) | soil metagenome | isolation source: 115 cm soil or saprolite under grassland replicate 1 | place: USA:California | collected 2016-06-15 | reverse complement strand
GTGCGTGCGGACCAATCAGCGGTTGCAAATCTGCAAGCCGCGCAGAAGGCTGAACAGGCCGCGGTTGAAAATGCCCGGGTGCAGCTCAGCTACACAACCATTCGCGCTCCGATCGCCGGCAAGACCGGCAACCTTGCTGTAACGGCCGGCAATCTGATTCAGCCAAATGCGACGACGCCGATGGTGACGATAACGCAGTCGGCGCCGATCTACGTCACGTTCTCGGTTCCGGAAAGGGACTTGATGCGCATCAGGCAAAGTTCCGGGGCCAGTGGTCTGACGGCCGAAGTCGAGATTCCCGGTGACGAGGCCAACCATGTTTTTGGAAAGCTGTCCTTAGTTGACAACACAGTCGATGTAGCTACTGGGACTGTGCGCTTGAAAGCTACGTTTCAGAACGACGATCGCCGGCTTTATCCGGGACAATTCGTCAACGTTGTGCTCACTCTGGGAACCCAAAACCAGGCGATTGTGGTCCCTTCACAAGCCGTTCAAATCGGACAGGACAAATCATTCGTGTACGTCGTCAAGGCTGATATGACGGTCGAAACGCGTACGGTGAAGACTGGAACCACGATCGAAAACATGACCGTGATCGATGACGGTTTGAAACCCGCCGAGCAAGTGGTGACCGACGGACAACTGCGTCTGGTTCCGGGAGCGAAGGTGCAAGCGAAAGGTCAAGGCGGCCCGGGACGACAAGGCGGCCAGGGCGAAGGGCAGGGTGGAAATCCCGGAGGACAGGGTTATCAAGGTGAACGAAGGCGCGGCGGTGGGAATCAGAATCAGTGAACCGGATAATAGGTCTCCTTCACACGCACGAGATTGCAAATTGAAAATTGAAAAATGAAAATTGCAAATTGATCTGGAGAAACAATCATGACTCCGGACGAGATGGTTGAGCGACTGATTAATTTTGCCGCTCGAGTCGGTAAAGCCGTTGATGCGCTTCCAGACACGCGAATGGGACGCCACATCGGGGGCCAATTGGTGCGCAGCGGAACTTCTCCCGCGCCAAACTACGAAGAAGCGTGTGCTGCCGAGAGTCGCGCAGACTTCGTTCACAAACTTAGTATTTGTCTTAAGGAATTACGCGAGTCGCGTTCTTGGATTCGGCTAATTATCAAGACGGAAATGCTCACCGAACATCGAATGGCCGAACTCCTCGATGAAAGCAATCAGCTTTGCAATATGATTGGACAATCGATAGTCACAGCTAAAGAAGGTAAAGAGAAGAAGCGGTAAGCACTGAGCAATTTGCATTTTTCAATTTTCATTGGTTTGGCGTGAACAAAACGAAATTCTGATGCTGACACTATGACAGCCTAATGTCGGAACTTTTCATTCAGCGTCCCATCACGACCACGCTCATCATGGCGGGCATCGTGTTGTTCGGATTTATTGGCTATCGCTCGCTGCCCGTGAGCGACTTGCCAAACGTTGACTATCCCACAATCCAAGTTAGCGCGGAACTTCCCGGCGCGAGTCCCGAAACCATGGCCTCGTCTGTGGCCACTCCGCTCGAGCGGCAGTTCTCGACGATTGCCGGACTCAACACCGTCAGCTCAACCAGTACGCTGGGCAATACTCAAGTAACTTTGCAGTTCGATCTCAGCCGCAACATCGACGCCGCGGCGCAGGATGTGCAAACGGCGATCTCGCAATCCGCGCGACAACTGCCGCCCGGTATGCCGACCCAGCCAACGCTCAAGAAAGTAAATCCAGCCGATCAACCGATTGTCTATCTGATGGTCAGCTCGCCGACGCTGGCACTCTCGAAAGTGAACGAGTACGCGGACACTTCATTGGCGCAGAGGCTTTCGACTATCACGGGCGTCGCGCAGGTTTTGGTTACCGGTGAACAGAAGTATGCAGTGCGCGTGCAGCTCGATCCTTCGGCCCTCGCGAGCCGCGGCATAGCTATGGACGATGTGGCCACCGCACTGCAGCGCGGCAACACCAACCTGCCCGTCGGCACCCTTTATGGAATTCATCAGAACCTGACCGTGCAAGCGAATGGCCAATTGATGGATGCGGAAAGCTATCGTCAATTGATTGTCGCCTACCGAAATGGCGCGCCCGTTTCGCTCCGAGATCTCGGCAACGTCATCGACAGCGTCGAGAACAACCGGCTCGCGAGCCGCTATAACGGCCAACAAGTCGTCACGCTCACCATCCAGCGCCAACCCGGGACCAATACGGTCGCAGTCGTAGATGCCATCCGCAACCTTTTGCCGGCGTTTCGTCAGCAACTGCCAGCGTCGATCAAGCTCGACGTTCTGTACGATCGGTCGGAATCGATTCGCGAATCCGTCAACGATGTCCAGTTCTCTTTGCTCTTGGCGATCGCTTTGGTGGTGCTCGTAATTTTTCTTTTTCTGCGCAACGTGCGAGCTACGATCATCCCCACGCTGGCCCTACCGACGTCGATCGTCTTCACGTTTGCCATCATGTATCTGCTCGACTTTGGTCTCGACAATCTCTCGCTAATGGCGCTGACCTTGTCCGTCGGTTTTGTGGTCGATGACGCAGTCGTCATGCTGGAGAACATCGTGCGGCGCATGGAAGACGGCGAAGGCGCCATGGAGGCGGCGTTGAAAGGCTCGCGCGAGATTGGCTTCACGATTGTATCGATGACTGTTTCGCTGGTCGCAGTATTTATTCCCGTGCTGTTTCTCGGTGGAATTCTGGGCCGGTTGTTTCGAGAGTTCGCGGTCACGATCAGTGTGGCCATCCTGGTTTCAGGTTTTGTCTCGCTAAGTCTGACGCCAATGCTATGCAGCCGCATACTCAAGACGTTTAGTGGGCATCGCCACGATCACGGGCGCGAACCGCTGTCGACTGAGAGTGTCAGTAGCCCGGCCGTAAGGGAGGGCGTCCATTCCGATCGAATTAAACAGCCGAAGGGCGCCTGGTGGCAAAAAACTGAACATGCTTACGAGTGGCTGGTCGGAGGTTATCGCTGGACGCTGCAACTCGCTCTGGAGAATCGCGCGCTCACCATTATCATTTGCGGAATTCTGTTCGTCATCACCATCTTCTTCTTTTATGTGATTCCCAAAGGCTTCATTCCCAACGACGATACCAGCCGCATCGTTGGTTATACCGAAGCAGCGGAAGGCATTTCGTTCGAGGAGATGTCGCGGCATCAGCAGCAAATCGTCGATCTCGTACGCGCCAATCCAAATGTGGCCGGAGTATTGTCGACGGTGGGACAGAGCGACATCAGCGCCGCCAGCAACACCGGCAACATCTTGATTCTTCTAAAGCCTCTATCTCAGCGCCGACAGGACGTCGAGAAAGTGATTGAGGACCTGCGGCCAAAGCTCGCCAATGTTCCCGGCATGCGAATCTATTTACAGAATCCTCCATTAGTCCAGGTCGGCGGACAGGTGACGAAGAGCCCTTATCAACTCACTCTCCAAGGGCCGGATCGAAACGAACTCTACCGAAACGCCGAAGTCCTGGAACGAAAGATCGCAGCCTTGCCACAATTGCTGGACGTGGCGAGCGACATTCAGATCAAGAACCCACAACTCAATGTCGATATCGATCGCGACAAAGCATCAGCACTGGGCATCACTGCGCAACAGATCGAGGACACTCTGAATAGCGCCTATGGCACACGACAAATCTCGACCATTTATGCTACGTCGAATGAGTATCAGGTGATCCTCGAGGTGAAACCGGAATATCAGCAGGATCCCGAAGCTTTGGGACGCCTGTACATTCATGCGACGCCGAGCGGCGCCGGATCCAGTCCGACTCTCGCGCAGATACTCGTGGCCCAACCGGGTTCATCTCTCGCCCAGCCGGCGCCTGTGACAGTGACCTCCACACAGCCGTTGACAGGCGGCGCTGCGGCAGGTCAAACAACTGGGACTGGTGCGCAGACTCGCTTAGTTCCGTTGAGCACGGTGGCCACTCTTTCACGCAGCGTCGGCCCTTTGCTCGTCAATCACCTCGGGCAATTGCCATCCGCTACCATTTCATTCAACTTGCGGCCTGGCGTTTCATTGAGCGACGCGACGGACAAGGTGCAGGAATTAGCCAAGCAGACGTTGCCCGGATCGATCACCATCAGCCTGCAGGGAACAGCGCAGATATTTCAATCTTCTTTGCAGAACCTGACCTTGCTGCTGCTGGTCGCGGTGATGGTTATTTATCTGGTGCTGGGAATTCTTTACGAGAGCTTCATTCATCCGTTCACCATTCTGTCGGGCTTACCCTCGGCGGGATTGGGAGCGTTGTTGACGCTTTTGATTTTTGGACGTGAACTGGATGTTTACGCCTTCGTTGGATTGATCATGCTGATTGGAATCGTCGAAAAGAACGCGATCATGATGATTGACTTTGCCCTGACCGCGCAGCGCGAAGGAGGCAAGCCCCCGGAAGAAGCGATCTTTCAAGCCTGCCTGATCAGGTTTCGCCCGATTATGATGACCACAATGGCCGCGTTAATGGGAACTTTACCAATTGCTTTGGGCTGGGGCGCGGGCGCGGCCTCGCGAAGAGGCCTGGGATTAGCCGTAGTCGGCGGCCTTTGCGTGTCACAAGTTGTGACTCTGTATTTGACCCCTGTGGTTTATTTGTATTTTGAACGGATGCAAGAATGGTTTAAGCGCGGCAAGACGGCCGAGGAGCCGGCAGTCGCGTAGTCGTAAGTTATGCGCGAAGCCAACGACTCACAAACAAGGCATAGCATCTCGGAAGTTTTCATCAAGCGTCCGATCACGACGACCCTCGTGATGGTTGCATTCGTGCTGTTCGGTCTGTTGGGTTATCGAACGCTTCCGGTGAGCGATCTTCCCACGGTTGATTATCCTACGATCAGCGTCAACGCCAGTCTGCCGGGCGCTAATCCCGAGACCATGGCGTCATCCGTGGCGACGCCGCTCGAGCGACAATTCTCGGGCATTGCCGGAATTGATTCGATTAACTCGAACAACTCGCAAGGTTCTACTTCCGTCACGATGCAGTTCAATCTGAGTCGCAATATCGACGCGGCTGCTCAGGACGTGCAGGAAGCAATTTCAGCGGCTCTGCCTCAACTGCCGCCCGACATGCCCACGCCTCCAGGCCTGCGTAAGGTAAATCCAGCCGACAGTCCCATTCTGTTTCTTTCGCTCAACTCAGACGTCCTGTCGCTGCCGCAGGTTGATGAATATGCCGAGACGCTGATTGCACAGCGCATTTCAATGGTGGAAGGCGTTTCGCAAGTGCAAGTCTACGGAGCGATGAAGTACGCCGTGCGCGTGCAGATGGATCCGCAGGCCCTGGCAGATCGTGGCATAGGAGTGGATCAAGTAGCCGGGGCTATCTCGAATGGAAATCCCAATACGCCGACGGGTACGCTCTACGGCAAATACACAAATCTGACGGTGCAAACCAACGGCCAATTGATGAACGCAGCCCAGCTTCGGCCTTTGGTCGTTGCGTATCGCAACGGCGCGCCGGTTCGTTTGGAACAAATCGCAAACGTAATCGATAGCGTCGAGAATAATAAAGTAGCGAGTTGGTTCAATGGCCGCCGCAGCGTGACGATGACCATTCAGCGCCAACCCGGCACCAACACGGTGGCCGTGGTCGATGCCATTCGCGCGCTGATGCCTCAATTCCGCCAGCAGTTACCGGCCTCGGTAAACCTCGATGTGCTCAACGATCGCTCGGTATCGATTCGCAATTCCGTGAACGACGTGCAATTTTCGCTGTTGCTGGCGATGGGGCTGGTAGTAATGGTCATCTTCCTGTTCCTGCGCAACGTGCGAGCGACGATCATTCCGACGCTGGCTCTGCCCACGTCGATTGTCGGCACATTCGCGGCGATGTATCTGCTCAAATTCAGTTTGGACAATCTCTCTTTGATGGCCCTGACGTTATGCGTGGGCTTTGTGGTCGACGATGCCGTGGTCATGTTGGAAAACATCGTGCGGCGTATCGAGTCGGGCGAAAGCGTGATGGAAGCGTCACTCAAAGGCTCGCGCGAAATCGGCTTTACGATTGTTTCAATGACCGTGTCGCTGGTCGCGGTTTTTATTCCGGTGTTGTTCATGGGAGGAATTCTGGGCCGGCTGTTTCGCGAATTTGCCATCACGATCAGCGTTGCTATTCTCGTTTCAGGATTAGTCTCGTTGACGCTGACGCCAATGCTGGCCAGCCGTCTGCTCAAGGCGGGAATGATTCGCGAAAGCGCGCTGCACGAGGAAGCTGGACACGCGCGAAAAAAGGGCTGGTGGGGATTTACCGAAGGCATCTACAATCGTGTGCTGCACGCGTATGAGTGGACTCTGCAACGCGTGCTGGCGCATTCGTTCATTACGATCCTGGTAATGGCCGCGTTGGCCGGAGTGACCTTTTATCTGTTCACGATCGTGCCGAAGGGTTTCATTCCCGGCGGTGACAGTGGTTTGCTGATTGGCAATACTGAGGGTGCGCAGGGTATTTCGCTGGACGACATGATCCAGCATCAGAACGTCATCTCAGAGATTATTCGCAAGGATCCGAACGTTCAGGCATTCGCGTCAACTGTGGGGGCGGGCGGTAGGAATTCGAGCGGCAATAACGGCACGATCTTCATCGGCCTTAAGCCTCTAAATCAACGGAAGGCCGCTGATGAAGTCGCGGATGAATTACGGCCCAAACTTTCACACGAACCAGGCCTGCGTGTTTTCATTCAGAACCCTCCGTCCCTCAGCATTGGCGGCTTTGGCGGTCGAGCGAATTACAACGTCACCCTTCAGGGCATGAGCACCGCCGATCTTTATGAAGCCGCGCCAATAATGGAACGAAGAATGCGAGAGTTGCCGATACTCCAGGACGTCAACAGCAACCTGCAACTTAACACGCCGCAAATGAACGTTGATATAGATCGCAAGCAGGCGTCGGCCTTGGGCGTTACGATCGCCCAAATCCAAACTGCGCTTGGAAGTGCTTTCGGTTCACGCCAGTTGTCGCAGATCTACACGCCGACAAATGAGTATCAAGTGATCCTGGAAGTGAAGCCGCAGTTCCAGCAGGATCCGAACGCGCTAGCCCGGCTTTACGTTACTTCTTCGAACGGCAGGCTCGTTCCCTTGAGTGCCGTCGCTAAATTCTCAAAGACGGTTGGCCCCACGCAGGTCAACCACTACGGCGAACTGCCCGCCACCACAATATCATTCAACATGAAACCCGGCGTCTCGTTAAGCCAGGCCACGACGCAAATACTCGCGCTCGGACGGCAAGCTCTGCCGGGCACGGTCACAACTACGTTTCAAGGCACGGCACAGGTATTTCAACAGTCATTGCAGAATCTGACTTTGCTGCTGGGCATTGCCGTTCTGGTTATCTATCTGGTGTTGGGGATTCTCTACGAAAGTTTCATTCATCCGCTCACTATCCTTTCAGGCATACCATCTGCTGGATTGGGAGCGCTATTGACACTTTTGATCTTTAAGCGTGAGTTGGACATCTACGCCTTCGTCGGGTTGATCATGCTGATCGGCATCGTGAAGAAGAACGCCATCATGATGATCGACTTTGCCCTGGAAGAGCAGCGGAGCCGCGGAAGAAAAGCTCGCGAAGCAATTTACCAGGCCTGCGTAGTGCGTTTTCGTCCGATCATGATGACGACGATGGCCGCGTTGATGGGAACGTCGCCGATCGCCCTGGGTTGGGGCGCGGGCGCTAACGCCCGTAGGGGTTTAGGTCTCGCCGTGGTAGGCGGATTGATCGTTTCACAGGTACTGACGCTATACTTGACGCCGGTCGTCTATCTTTACTTTGAAAGATTTCAAGAATGGTTTGGCCGTATTCGCGGAGTTCACGAAGAACCGTCGAGAACATCCGCCTCGATCTCGCGGGCCTGAGATCGCTGACTGGCGCCTAAGGGTCGAGAACCTGAAGGCACATAACTCCGTAGCTCGCCCCTGCATCGGAGCACTTTGTATCGCATCTAACGATCGAAATTATGGAGCACGTTCAACAGCCGCGTTCAGCAAAACGACGGCCTTCAAGTATTTAAGGCGAGGCGGTGTCATAGTTGCATCTGCTTTTTCAAAAGCTTATTCTACGCGGGCTCCTTAGGGCTTCATCGCGAGATTCGGCCATTTGAGGGACTCTCAATAACAGCAGGCACACTAACACTGTGTTGCCGGCAATAGATTCTTTGGCAACTATTGAGTTTGTCCCTGGATCGAACCAGTCCTAGAAGAGCGAGAGCGCGCTCAGGAGCACATCAATCGTGGTCACAGAAATTTCGACCACGTCGGAATTCGATGTCGATGACAGGCTCGATTCTGTTGCCGTCAATGGGTCGTCCGGGACTACTTGGGCGCTCGAGCACGGAGGCGAATTCATTTCGCCGGGCACCGGTGGCGGGCAATCAGCAAACGCTGCGAAGGTGAAAGCAAACGTGAGAGCGATGACCGCACACAGTTTTCTCAGGGTCTTCATGGTTGTCTCCTTTGGTTTAGTGAATTGTGGTTGCGAGTTTCTCTAAAACGATCGTGGCCAATGCGAACTTCAGAACTGGCCAATGGCTTTTGTCCTGATTCAAGAACACGGTCCATCATGGAGTAAAAGATTGTATCACCCAAACAGAAAGGTAACCCCCATATGAAGTTAACAAGTCAATTAGCCGCCTTGCATGAGGAGACTCGCAGACTGTCTCCGGCTGAGCGAGTAATACGCTGCTGCGAGCAGTCTAAGCAATTGGAAAAAGCCGGCGAGTACGAAGCAGCATACGAAGTGCTAAGTGAATTCTGGCCTGACCGAGATCAGGAGCCGAAAGTAGATGATCTTGCCGAAGCGACGAAAGCGCTAGTTTTACTGCGGGCCGGTACCGTATCCGCATGGCTAGGAAGCTCAGATCAAAGACCTGGGAGTCAAGAGACAGCGAAAGATCTAATAACTAAGAGCATTAGGATCTTTGAACGACTTGACCGGAACCGGGAAGCCGCAGAGGCGCACGGTGATCTTGCGCTGTGTTACTGGCGCGAAGGTTCATACGATGAGGCGCGCATCCATCTCGCCAACGCAATAGACCTTTTGAAAGACGAAGACACTGATCTTAAGGCAGTGCTTGTTATCCGTGCCGGCATTGTCGAAGAACGGACGCAGCGTTTACAAGAAGCATTGCGCCTCTATAACGAGGCCGCGCCTCTAGTTGAGAGAAGCAAAGACCACGCCCTGAAAGGCAGTTTTCATTTCGAGTACGGCTTAGTCCTTAGAAAGTTGGCCGCTCCCGAAAACCGAGAGGACTACCTGGATCGCGCGCTGATTGAGTATGCGGCCTCAAGTTTCCACTACGAGCAAGCAGGAAACGAACGTGCTCTTGCGCGCGTCGAGAACAATCTTGGTTATTTGTTCTTCACGATCGGAAAACATGAAGAGGCGCACAAGCACCTCGATCGCGCCCGTCACTTGTTCTTCTCACAGAATGATGTGGGAGCGGTTGCTCAAGTTGACGACACGCGTGGGCGAACTTTGATAGCGGAGGATCGCATTGTCGAGGCCGAGCGCGTGGCGCGACAGGCCGTTCGCACTCTCGAGAAAGGCGACGAGCAGGCAGTACTGGCCGAAGCGTTGACGACTCACGGCGTCGCGTTTGCGCGATTGGGTGATCACTCCTCCGCGAAGAGGCTGTTTCAGCGGGCGTTTGAAGTCGCGCAAAACGCCGGTGATCCCGAAGGCGCGGGCCGGGCCAAACTGAGCATTATTGAGGAACTGTCCGCGCAAACGGCGGCCCCGCAACTGGCTTCGATCTATCAATCCGCGGTTGGACTTCTGGAGAAATCTCAGGACCCTTCGACCAGCCGGCGTTTGATTGCTTGTGCTCAAAAGGTAATTGACGCGTTGGGAGCCGCCGAAGTTGAAGGCGCAAGAGTTGAAGGTGAAGAAACGGGCGATCTCTCCTGGGCTTTGTTCAGGCGAGATGTCAGAAAAGCTGAAAAGGCATTAATCGAACGCGCCCTGCGCGAGGGTGAAGGGTCCGTGACCAAGGCCGCGCACTTGCTTGGATTCAAGCATCACCAAAGCTTGATCTCGATCATCAACATCCGGCACGAGGATCTGCTTAAGACCCGATCGATAATCCGCAAGCGAAGGCGCCACATTTTCTCGCAGCCCAAAAAGGCCAGAAGGAAGCCGTTCAAGCGCGCCCCGGTCAGGCGCACTTCTCGAGTCTCGATGCTGCATGTCGAGGACAATACG
>WNFV01023908.1_pt1 | contig 10194 bp, 6 predicted proteins | sample 5400101 | NCBI WGS metagenome assembly WNFV01 (sample SAMN13153361, study PRJNA577476) | soil metagenome | isolation source: 115 cm soil or saprolite under grassland replicate 1 | place: USA:California | collected 2016-06-15 | reverse complement strand
GAGCCACTCCTCCTGCTTGTCGCGGCGGACCTGCACGTGCGCGCGTATCACGCAGCACGGGCGGACGAGGCGAACGCCGCGTACTCGGCCCTGCGAGAGGCGCGGCCGGGGCGGCTACTCGAGCTCCCCGTCTTCCTCCCGGACGTGCAGCCGAACAGCACCTACCTCTACTACGACATGACCGCGCAACGGCAGCGGCCGGCCGGCTACTCGACGCTCGTCCCTCGGCCCGCCTTCAGGGCCGCGCGGCGGCTGCGGGTGCTGACCTGCGGGACCTGGACTCGGGACGTAACGCGCCTGGGCATCCGCTACGTCGCGATCCACGGAGGTTTCTATGCGCGGTACTACCCGCGCTGTCTCGACCGGGCGCGGGCAACGCTCCGGAGGCACGGCTTTCATCCGCTGGCTGCGGACGGGACGGTGACGGTCTGGATCGGCAAGCCTTGAACCTGGTTTTAAATTCGGGTTCACTGTGGCCATGACGCAGACAACCATGGGCGCACAGGCGCCCGCCGAAACCACCCGGTCCCTCTTCCAGTGGATCGGCATCGTCGGACCGATCATCGGCCTCGCCGTCGCCGTCGTCTTCCTCTCGAAGACGAACTGGTATCTGGTCTTCAAGTCCCTCCACGTTCTCGCGGCGATCATCTGGCTCGGCGGCGGAGCCATGATCACGGTCCTCGCGTGGAACGCCCAGCGCACGCGCGACAATGCGCAGCTTTTGCTGATCGGCAAGCAGGCGGAGTGGCTCAGCATGCGCGTCTTCGTTCCCGCGTCCCTCGTCTTGGTCGCCATGGGCTTCGTGCTCATGCACAAGGGCGACGTGAGCTATGGGAGCTTCTGGGCGCTCTTCGGCGTCATTGCGTGGGCGGTGTCGTTCATCGTCGGCATCGCGTTTCTCGGGCCGGAGTCGGGCAAGCTCGCGCGACTGATCGAGACGAAGGGTCCTCAGGACCCGGCGGTGATCGCGCGGCTGAACCGGATCATTTCGGTCGCACGCACCGATGTCGTGCTGATCTTGCTGGTCGCGATCGACATGGTCGCGAAGCCCTTCAGCTGAATCGTGTGTGGCCCCGCTTCGGCGGGGTCACATGCCCATCGCGTGGCGAGGAGCGGCTCACTTGCAGGCAGTTCGTCGATGAGAGTGCGATCGTGTCACCACCGAGCCCTCACCGTCACACGTTCCTACAACCGTTCGTGGCGACGCCCGCGATCCGGCTGAGCCTGCGTGCTTCGGCCAGCAGCAGACAGACGGCGAGTGACACTGGCTGGCTACCTTGCGAGGCTGGGCTAGATCTTCGGACGCCTGGGCTAGATCATCGGGGCATGCGCAGCCTTCCTCGCGGAACCGTGACGTTCCTCTTTACGGACATCGAGGGCTCGACGCGGCTGTTACAGGAGCACGCGGAGCGCTATGCGGAGCTGTTGACCGAGCACCGCCGCGTCTTGCGGGAGGCCTTTGCGCGCCACGGCGGCGTCGAGGTGGACACGCAGGGCGACGCGTTCTTCGTCGCGTTCGCGCGCGCCTCCGACGCGATCGCCGCCGCTTTCGACGGGCAGGCGGCGCTCCGCGACGGACCGATCAGCGTGCGAATGGGCCTCCACACGGGCGAGCCGGTCGTGAGCGACGAGGGCTATGTCGGGATCGACGTCCACCGCGCGGCGCGGATCGCCGCCGCCGGGCACGGCGGCCAGGTGCTCCTCTCGCAAGCGACGCGCGACCTCGTCGCCCGCGAGGCCGTACGCGACCTCGGCGAGCACCGTCTCAAGGACCTCTCGGCGCCGGAGCGCCTCTTCCAGCTTGGCGACGCCGAGTTCCCGCGCTTGAAGACCCTGTACCAGACGAACCTCCCCGTCCCGGCGACGCCGTTCCTCGGCCGCAGGCGCGAGCTCGACGAGGTCGTCGGCCTGTTGCGCCGCGAGGACGTTCGGTTGCTGACGCTCACAGGCCCCGGCGGGACGGGGAAGACGCGCTTGGCCTTGCAAGCAGCGGCCGAGGTCGCCGACGACGTCCCCGACGGCGTCTGGTGGGTCTCGCTCGCCGCGCTGCGCGACCCCGCGCTCGCGCTCGACGCGGTCGCGAAGGCGCTCGACGTGCGGGAGCGCCCCAGCTTCACGGTCGAGGAGACGCTCGTCGATGCACTTGCGGCGAAGCGGGCGCTCTTGCTGATCGACAACGCCGAGCACCTGCTGCCGCACGTTGCGAACCACATCGCCCAGCTCCGCGGGTCTGACGGGCCGAAGCTCCTCGTGACGAGCCGGGAGCGGCTGCAGTTGCAGGGCGAGCACGCGTGGATGGTGCCGTCGCTGGACGACCACGACGGCACGGCCTTGTTCACGGCGCGGGCGCGCGCCCTACGACCGGCGTTCACGGAGACGCCCGCAATCACACAGCTCTGCGCGCGCCTCGACAACCTCCCGCTCGCGCTCGAGCTCGCGGCCGCGCGCATTCCGATCTTCTCGCCCGACCAGTTGCTCGAGCGGCTCGGGAAAGGCGTCGATCTCAAGGGCGGGCGCGACGCCGATCCGCGCCAGCAGACGCTGGACGCGACTATGCGCTGGTCGTACGACCTCCTCGCGCCGGAAGAGCGGCGGCTGTTCGCGCGGCTTGCCGTGTTCGCGGGCGGGTGCACGTATGAGGCGGCCGAGGCCGTGTGCGCAGCGAGCGTCGACACGCTGCAGTCGCTGATCGACAAGAGCCTCGTCCGCAGCCGCGAGGCGGCGGGCGGCGATCGGTACTGGATGCTGGAGACGATCCGCGAGTTCGCGGCCGCCGAGCTCGAATCGTCCGGCGAGGCCGACGCTTTGAGGCGGCTTCACGCCGATTTCTTCGCGGCGTTTGCGGAGCGCGCCGATCCACACCTGCGGCACGGCCCCGAACAGCAGGGGTGGGTCGAGCGCGTGGCGGCGGACTACGACAACCTCCGCGCCGCGATGAATTTCGCGCTCGACCACGATCTCACGCTCGCGCTGCGATTGGTGGGGCGGATTTCGTTCTTCCTCTGGCTTCGGGGCGGCTTCGCCGAGGCGAGGGCGTGGCTCGACGCGATCCTGCCGCGCGCGGCCGGGCAGCCACAGGACCTGCTCGGCCGCGCACACGAGTGCGCCGCCGTGATCGCCGAGCGCATCGGCGACATCGCGGCCGCGGCTCGCCATGCCGACGAGTCCTACGCAGGGTTCGCCGCCGTCGGGGATGAGCAAGGAATGGCCGACGCCCTTCGGGAGCGCGGAAAGACCGCCTCGGCCCGCGGAGATACCGTGCAGGGAAATGCGATCTACACGGAGCTGGCCGAGCTGGCCGAGCGCATCGGCGATCGCTGGAACGGCGCGATCGCGCTGAACAACCTCGGAGACCTCGCGCTTCAGTCAGGCGAGTGGGAACGGGTCGTCGAGCTCTGCGGCCGGAGCAGCGTACTCCGTCGCGAGCTCGGGGACGAATGGGGGACGGCGCTTGCGCTCTCGAACGTCGCGCTCGCCGAGCTTCAGCTCGGCAGGCTCTCGTCCGCCGCGACGAGCCTGCGCGCCGCGCTCGACACGAGCGTGAAGCTCGGCGCGAAAATGGTTCTGACCTTCTGCCTCGAGTGTTCCGCCGCACTCGCGGTTGCGCGGGGAAAGATGCACGAGGCAGCGCGACTCTGCGGGGCGGCCTCGCGGCTGCAGCAGGAACTCGGCTCGAGGCGGGAGACACTCGAGCAGGAGTTCGTCGACCGAATCGTCGAATCTGTCCGCGCGTCGCTCGGCGCCGACGCGGACGCCGAGATCCAGCGTGGGCGGGAGCTGTCGCTCGACGAGGCGGCGGCCGTCGCGCTCGCCGCAACAGCCGACCCAGACTGACCGCGACGGAAGCGCCGGCCGCCGTGCCCGCAGTGTCCATACGTCTTGCGCCGCCGAAGAACGGCTTGAACAACCGGATACGCAGAGTAAATCGGTGCGCTACGCGCGGACCTATAAACCCATCGCGTGGTGACAAGCTGGCTCTGAGCAGGCAATTCCTGTCTCCGAGCCGCTCATAGTCCAGCACCGAGGCACCACCGGCAGACCGCGATACGGCCGTTGTTCACGCGTGTCTATCTAGACGGCCTGCTCGACACGCGGGATACTGCGGCCATGACCGGGCGCTCGATGGAGGGGCTGTCCTCCGCGCGCACGTCGCGTCGTGGGCACCAGCTGTTGGGAAGATGACCGATGACGCGTGAACTCGACCTCTCATCCGAGCTCGCCGAGGCGCGTCGCCGGCTAGACGAGCTGGAGTCGCTCGTCGAGATCAGTCCGGTCGCCATCGTCGTCATGGACGCCGAGGAGCGTGTGACGGGCTGGAACCCGGCGGCGGCGCGGCTCTTCGGCTACTCGCCGCAGGAGGCGATCGGGCGCCCCATCGACGACCTCGTTCTCAACGAGGACCTTCGCCGAGAGGGCCAGGACGTCACCCGCGAGGCGCGGCCGGACGCTGAGCCTTGAAGAGACCTTTGAAACGATCCTCGACGAGCTGCAACGAGTGGTGCCCTACGACAGCTCCTCCATCCAGGTGATTCAGGGCAATCGCCTGGTCATCGTCGGCGAACGCGGACTCGAAGATCTCGGCGACCTGATCGGAGCTGGCTTCGACCTGGACGACGAGACCAACCTCAACAGTCAGGTCGTCCGGTCGAAGCGCCAACAGGTTTTCGCGGACGTATCGGAGAACCCGCATTTCGCGAGCGATGAGCACGGCGGCGGACGCATTCGCGGATGGATCTGCGCGCCGATGATCGTCGGCGACCGTGTCATCGGCGTCCTGAGCGTCGACAAGTTCGAGCCCGACTTCTACACCGAAGAGTTGGCGGACCTCGCCACGGCATTCGCCGCCCAGGCCGCGATGGCGATCGAGAACGCTCGCTTGCTCGAGACCGAGCGCGCCGCGCGCGCGGAAGCCGAGACGCTCCAGGCGGCGGCCGAGTCGCTTGGGAGCACGCTAGGCGTTTCCGAACTCTTCGACCTGATCCTGTCGGAGCTGCGCAAGGTCGTCCCCTACAGGAGTGCGAGCATCCAGCAGCTCGACGGCGACGAGTCCGTGGTCGTCGGCGGCCGCGGCTATCCGGACCTCGACGAGCTGCTCGGGCATCGCTACCGGTGGAGCGGACCCAACGATCCTGGCCTCGAGCTGTTTGAGCGGCACGAGACCGTCATCATCGCGGACGCCGCGGCGCGCTACCCGCAGTTCGAGGATGTCCACGTCGAGGGAAGCATCCGGTCGTGGATGGCCGTCCCACTGCTGATCGGCGACCGCCTCATCGGGATGCTCACGTTCGACTCGTTCGAGGTCGACTTCTACACCCCCGAGCACGCGAATATGGCCAGGGCCTTTGCCGCGTTCGCCGCGACCGCGATCGAGAAGGCGCGTTACGTCACCGAGCTCCAGCGAGCGCGCGAGGAGGCGGAGGCGGCGACGCAGGCGAAGAGCGCCTTCCTCGCCACGATGAGCCACGAGATCAGGACGCCGATGAACGCCGTGATCGGCATGACCGGCCTCCTCCTCAACACGGAGCTGACGCCCGAGCAGCGCGAGTTCGCCGAGGTCGTCCGCTCGAGCGGAGACGCTCTGCTCCACGTCATCGACGACATCCTCGACTACTCGAAGATCGAGGCGGGCAAGCTCGAGCTCGAGAAGGAGCCTGTCGATCTCCGCGAGTGCGTCGAGGGCGCGCTCGACATCGTTGCGCCGCGTGCGTGGGAGAAGGAGATCGAGCTGGGTTGCCTCATCGACGAGGACGCGCCGGCAGGCATCGTGGGCGACGCGGCCCGCCTGCGGCAAGTGCTGCTCAACCTGGTCTCGAACGCGGTCAAATTCACCGAGGAAGGCGAGGTGGTCGTCCAGGTCGATGCCGAGCCTATCGGGGCGAGCTCGTACCGTCTCGAGTTCGCCGTTCGGGACACCGGCGTCGGCATCCCCGAGGACCGGATGGACCGGCTCTTCGACTCCTTCAGCCAGGTCGACGCCTCCACTACTCGGCGCTACGGGGGTACCGGGCTCGGGCTCGCCATCTCGAAGCGTCTCGTCGAGCTGATGGGCGGGACGATGTGGGTGGAGAGCGAGGAGGGCGAGGGATCGAGATTCCACATCGGCCTCCCCGTGGAAGCGGCGGAGGTACCGACTCGTGCGGCCGCGCAGAGCGCCCTGCCGGAGCTCGACGGCAAGCGGATCCTCGTGGTGGACGACAACGCAACGAACCGCGAGATCGTTGGTCGCCACGCACGATCGTGGGGCATGGATGCCGTGGCAATCGCGTCCCCCTCCGAGGCGCTCGCTCGGATCGAGAAAGGCGAGAAGTTCGACGTCGCCGTGCTCGACCTGGTGATGCCGGAGATGGACGGCCTGGCGCTCGCACGCGAGATCCGGCTGCATCGAGACGAGCGCGAGCTTCCCCTCGTGCTGCTGACATCGCTCGGCCGGCTCCCCCAGGCTCAGTCGTCTGGAGAGTTCGCGGTGCAGCTGGCGAAGCCGGTCAAGGCCTCCCAGCTCTACAACGCCCTCGTGAAGGCCCTCGCCGAGCACATCCAGCAGCCGGAGGCGGGCGGGCCCATACCGGAAGTAGGCAAGCGGGCGACGTCGTCGTTGCGGATCCTCTTGGCCGAGGACAACGCAGTGAACCAGAAGGTCGCACTCAGGCTCCTCGATCAACTCGGCTACCGCGCCGATGTGGTCTCGGACGGCCTCGAGGCGTTGGAGGCGCTCGAGCGGCAGCCCTACGACCTCGTGCTCATGGACGTGCAGATGCCCGAGCTGGACGGTCTCGATGCTTCGCGGCGGATCCGCGAGCGCTGGCCGGCAGACGTCCGCCCGCGCATCATCGCGATGACGGCGAACGCGATGGCCGAGGACCGCGAGGCCTGCTTCGCCGCCGGGATGGATGACTACGTCGCCAAACCGATTCGTCCCAACGAGCTCGCGATGGCGCTGAGCCGCGCGCGCCCGCTCGCAGACACCGGGACACCGCGCGCGGAGGGCGCCGCCGTCACCCTCGACGCGAGCGCGGTCGAGAGCCTGAGAGACCTCGGAGGGAACGAGTTCGTTGCGGAGGTGATCGACACGTTCCTGAGCGACGCGCCCGCCCTCGTCGCGACACTGCGGACGACGTACGATCAGCGCCACGCGGACGGGCTGCGTCGGGCGGCGCACACGCTGAAGTCGAACGGCCAGACGTTCGGGGCAGGACGCTTCTCCAAGCTCTGCCGAGAGCTCGAGCTCCGAGCGAGGAGCGATGAGCTGGACGGCGCCGCCGAGCTCGTCGATCGAATCGAGCGAGAGTACGCAGCCCTCGAGCGGACGCTCGCTGCGCTCCGGGCGACAGCCGCGTCGTGAGCGCTTCCGCCTCTCCGCCCGGGACGATCCTGGTCGTCGACGACAACCGGGTGAACAGCCTTCTGCTCAGCCGCGGTCTCGAGCAGCAGGGACATGCCGTCGTCTTCGCGCAGCACGGCCGCGAGGCGCTCGACCTGCTGCGTGGCCAGGACTTCGACCTGATGCTGCTCGACGTCCTGATGCCCGAGCTCGACGGCTACCAGGTTCTCGCGGAGCTGAAGCTCGACCCGCATCTCCGCGACATCCCGGTGATCATGACGTCGTCGCTCGACGAGCTCGACAGCGTGGTCAAGTGCATCGAGATGGGCGCGGAGGACTACCTGCCGAAGCCGATCAACCCGGTGTTGTTGAAAGCGCGCATCACTGCGAGCCTCGAGAAGAAGCGCCTTCGCGATCAGCAGCGCGAGCTGATCAGCACGTTCGCGACGAAGGAAGTCGCGGAGGATCTCCTGACATCAGGCTTCTCGCTCGGCGGCAAGCACGTCGACGCATCTGCGCTGTTCTGCGATATCCGCTCGTTCACGGGCATCGTCGAGGCGTCGGAGCCTGTCGAGACGATCGAGCTGCTGAACGACTACTACACGCTGATGATGGACGCGATCGGCGGGGAAGGCGGGATCGTCAACCAGATGGTCGGCGACGGGCTGATGGCGATCTTCGGCGCGCCGCTGCCGCGCGAAGGCCATCGCCAGCGAGCCGTGCTCGCCGCGCGCCAGATGCTGGAGTTGATCCGCCTGTTCAACGAGGAGCAGGCAGCGCGGGACAAGATGCAGATCCAGATCGGTATCGGCATCGCGTCGGGGCCGGTCGTAGCGGGCTACACGGGCACGCAGCACCGAGCGACCTATACGTGCGTGGGCGACACCGTCAATGTCGCTGCTCGTCTCGAGTCGCATACGAAGGTCGTGAACCGGGCGATCCTGATCGACGAGCACACGCGGCGCGGCCTCGACGGCGTGATCGCCGTAGACGCCCAGGGAGAGCTGCTGGTCAAGGGCAAGACCCAGCCGGTGAAGGTCTACGCCGTCCGCGTCGACTCGCTCGTCGCGGACAGCGCGTGAGCGAACCGCGACCTCCGGTCGAGAAACGCTGGCGCAACTCGTGGCAGCAGCAAACGAGAAGCCGCGGCTTTCTCACCGGGAGCCGGCCCGTCCGCGTGACATCACCTCGACGCCACTGCACTCACACGACTGCGTCGAATCCTCGTCACACAGCGACACTGGTTCAGACCAGCCGTCGGGTAACACGGACGAGGGAATGAGTATCCGAGCCGTCTTTCAGACGCCGAGAACGGCTTGAACAAACGGCTTCCGAGGTCAGCGAGCGCGCCCGAAGCGGTCCCTACATACCCATCGCGTGGTTCAGAGGTGCCGCTGAGCAGGGATTTCGCGGCATCGCGTGGCGCGCGCCATCACGAAGACAGCACGTAGACGGGCCTCGGCGACACCCGCGCGCGCGGTGCCATCGTCTGCGTCGATGCGTGAACATGCGGCGCGGCTCGGCACTCGGCCACAGCCAAGTTCAGTGGCCGGAACCAGACATTGCGCAAACCCGCCTCTCGCAGCGAAGCCGTTGAGCCTCGAATAGAGGGAACCGCTGTGTTTTAAGCGAGGCCTCGTGCTGCCCATGCCCGTGCGGTCACTACGAACGGGGCTGGCGGCAGCACCTCGCCGCAGAGCTCGCGCAGCCGAGCTTGCCGAGCTGGGTTGAGACCAGCTATGTAGCTGCCGGCAGGGCCAACGCCGAGCATGAACGGCTCCCACCAATCCTCAAAGGTTGCGTGCTCCACAGCAATCGACAGAGCGCTCTCCTCGATATCGTGTAGCCCGGCTGCTTGGAACAGCTCCGCAAGGTGGCCCTTGCGAGCGCCTGCACGCTGGGATTCGTCCTCGACCCTATGATCGAGTTCGCGTGCCGCGTCCCAGAAAAGGCTGAGCGGCCCCTGGCCACCAGCGTGGTCCCAAACGCATGCGGCCACGACACCATGCGTCCTGGTCACGCGCGCCATCTCGCGAAGCCCTCGCACAGGGTCCGCCATGAAGTGAACGACAAGCTGGGCGAGAGCGGCGTCAAACACCTGATCTCCAAACGGCAGCTGCTCGGCCGCCGCCCGACCGACACTGACGCCGGGGTGCCGCTCTTGCACCGCTGCAACGAACGATTCCGAGGGATCGACCGCTCTTACGGCGGCCGGCCCGAGCCGCCGGGCCAGCTCGGAGGTCAGCGCACCCGGGCCGCAACCGACATCGAGCACAAGCGCACCAGCCGCGACCCCCGCGAAATCGGCGAGCTGCGGCGCGAGCGGCGCTGAATACCGGCCCATGAAGCGGTCATAAGCGTCTGCCGCAACCGCAAAAGCCACGCCCTTGAATCTATCCGCTCCCGGCCGAGACGCCTTTGGCCGCTATCGGCGAAGATCGTGTGGTACGCGCAGTATCGGTTATGGCGCACCTGGGATCGAACTGTGGCGCGCCGGAGAGCCGGAGTCGCCTGGCGACCTGCACCTGCAGGGGTTCATCGCCGTGATCAACGGCGACGCCGAGTCAGTCGGTGAGCTTCGGCTGACCTCCAGCGCGAGTGACAGCCCTCGCGCTCCCTGACATCACGGGGACAACACCATCTGCGAGCAACAGGCTTCTCATTTCCAAAAAGGCGCCGCGGTTCCGTCACTACGACGAGAGGCAATCACGCATCAGGAATGAGCATCTGAGCGGGTTCGCGAGCCTTCGAAACGGCTTGAACATGCGACTCGCGAGGGGAAGTGAGACCGCGGCAGCGGTCCTCTACATACCCATCGCGTGGTAGCCGCTGTCGACGTACAGCGTGGTGCCCGTCACGTTGCGCGCGTCGTCGCT
>WNFV01037192.1_pt1 | contig 10195 bp, 10 predicted proteins | sample 5400101 | NCBI WGS metagenome assembly WNFV01 (sample SAMN13153361, study PRJNA577476) | soil metagenome | isolation source: 115 cm soil or saprolite under grassland replicate 1 | place: USA:California | collected 2016-06-15 | reverse complement strand
CCCTGGCCGTGGCCAGGTCGGCGAACGTCCGCACCGCCCGCTCGGCCAGGGCGATCCCGTAGTCGGGCTGGAACAGCGCCGGCTCCGACTCCGGGAGAAGGATCCGGGGGAAGCGCCGCGTGGCCTCCGCCCCATCGATGACCTGGTGGGGGGCTCCGCAGGCCGCCAGGGCCGCTTCGTTCTGCTCGATGCCTTCGCCGACGTCCACGCCCCCCAGCGTGAGGAGCAGCGTGGTGTCCGCTTCGGCCTCGGCCTCCCGCCACAGGCGTTGGGCCTCCATGGCCATCGACACGAAGGCGGGATCTCGGTAGGAGAACCGGAACACGCGGGAGGCGCCGTGGCTCGACCCGTTGGGATGCCCCAGCTCGAACCGTTCCAGAACTACCACGGACCTGCCGGTCCGGGCCATCCACCACGCGGTGGCGGTGCCCATGACGCCGGCCCCCACCACGATCGCGTCCACCTCGATCACAGAGGAAGCGTATCCCGGCTCAGACGACGTGGGTCTCCCGGACCACCCGCCCCTCGGCGAACCGCTCGAGCCCCAGCGGCGACACGTCGACCGTCCGGGCCGCGCCGTCCACGATGAGCTCGGACAGGATCTTCCCGATCACCGGCGCGTGCTGGAAGCCGTGGCCGCTGAATCCGTTCGCCAGGTACAGCCCGCCCACCCCCGGGGCCTCCCCCACGATGGGATGTCGGTCCGGCGTCATCTCGTACAGGCCGGCCCAGCGGTGGGCGAGCCCGGCCGCCTCCAGAGGGGGGAACAGCTCGAACGCCGTCGGCAGCAGGTCCTCCTCGATGAACCGCTCGTCGACCCGCGTGTCGAACGAGGGCTGCTCGTCCACGCCTCCCTTCCCCATCAGCACCCCCGGTCCCTCGCGGTGGAAGTAGAACGTGCTGTCCGCATCGATCACCAGGGTCCTCCGGTCCGGCATGCCCGGGAAGGGACCCGTCACCACGACCTGGCGAGGGATGGGCTCGAGGGGAAGCTCCACCCCGGCCGTCGCGGCGACGAGGCCCCCCCACGGGCCCGCGGCATCGACCACCACCGGCGCCGACACGGCGCCGTCGGAGGTCTCGACGCCGGCGACGCGGCCGCCGGCGACGTCGATCCGGCTCACCTCGACGCCCAGACGGATCGTGGCCCCGGCCCGGCGCGCCAGCGTCGCGTAGCCCTCCGTGAGGCCCGAGGGGTCGGCGATCCCGTCCCGGGGCCCGAACGTCGCGCCGATCATCCCGTCGGTCGAGATGCCAGGGATCAGCGCCGCCGCCTCCTCGGGAGTCAGCACCTCGACCTCGACGCCGAAGGAGCGCTGGAGCTCGACGCCTGCCAGGAACCGCTCCCACGACCCCTCGCTCCGGACCAGGAACAGGTACCCGTCCTGGTCGACGTCCAGGGGCAGGCCGTGCTCCTCGGTGAAGGAGGTGATCATCCGGACGCTCTCGAGCGAGAGCCGGATGTTGATCGGCGTCGAGAACTGGTGCCGAAAGCCTCCCGCACACCGTCCGGTCGAGCCCATCCCCAGCCCGGACTCCCGCTCCAGCAGAACCACCGAGCCGGCGCCGGCCGCCGCCAGGTGATAGGCGGCGCTGGCCCCGACGCAGCCGCCGCCCACCACGACCACGTCGGCGGTGTCCGTTACAGCTCTCCCAGGTACGCCTCCCGCATCAGCGGGTTGTTCAACAGGCTCTGGGCGGAATCGGACAGGACGATCTGCCCCGTCTGCAGCACGTAGCCGCGGTGGGCGATCGACAGCGCCATGTTCGCGTTCTGCTCGACCACGAAGATCGTCGTTCCCAACTCGTTGATGTCCTTGATGATGGTGAAGACCTGCTCGACGAGGATCGGCGCCAGCCCCATGGAGGGCTCGTCCATGAGCAGGACCTTCGGCTGGGCCATCAGCGCGCGGCCCATGGCCACCATCTGCTGCTCTCCTCCCGACAGGGTCCCGGACTTCTGGGAGAGCCGCTCCCGGAGCCGGGGGAAGATCGTGAGGATCCGCTCCATGTCCTCCTTGACCTTGTCCCGGTCCTTGCGCTGGTAGGCGCCGAGCTCGAGGTTCTCCTTCACCGTCATCCGGGTGAACAGGCGCCGGTTCTCCGGGACCATCGAGATCCCCCGCGAGACGATCTGCGTGGTCGGGAGGCCGCTGACCACGTGGCCGTCCAGGAGGACCTGGCCCTTGCTGGGGACGACCATGCCCAGGATCGTCTTCAGGGTCGTGGTCTTCCCGCTGGCGTTGCCGCCCAGGAGGCAGACGATCTCCCCCGGGAAGATTCGGACGTTCACGTCGCGCAGCACGCTGACCAGGCCGTAGTGGGTGCTGACTTCGCGAAGCTCCAGGACCGGCTTCCCGTTCCCGGCGGCCTCCGGCACGAGGTGCTCGCTCACGCTGGCTCCGGGGCGGCCTTGCGCCCGAGGTAGGCCTCGATCACGTGCTCGTTGTGGGCGACCTGCTCATACGTGCCGTCGGCGATCTTGCGGCCGTAGTCCAGGGCGATCACGCGGTCGGAGACGCCTTTCACCACGCGCATGTCGTGCTCGATGACCACGATCGTGAGCCCGCGCTCGTGGCGGAGCTGTGCGATCTGGTGCGTCATCTCCTCGGTCTCCTTGGGGTTCATCCCCGCCGTCGGCTCGTCCAGCATCAGCAGCTTCGGCTCGGTGGCCAGGGCCCTGGCGATCTCGAGGCGCCTCCGGTTGGCATAGGAGAGGGTGGACGCCGGTTGATCGTGGCGATACCCGGAGAGGCGCTTCCCGAAGAAGGCCAGCGCCTGTTGGGCCTTCTCCCGGATGACGCGCTCCTCCCGCTGGACCGGGGGGAGGAGCGGCTTGAGGATGGCCCCGACCACCCCCGCCTTGGTCCGGCAATGCTGCCCGACCATGGCATTCTCCAGCACGGTCATGTTCGGGAACAGGTGCACGGTCTGGAAGGTCCGGGCGATGCCGAGCCTGGTGATGAAGTTCGGCTTCAGCCCTCGCAGGCTGTCCCCGTCGAACACGACATCGCCCTCGTCGGCCGCGTACATGCCCGTGATGAGGTTGAACACCCTCGTCGACGTGAAATTCCAGCTCGCGGACCGCGTAGAGGCCTCCGAACCGCTTGGCCAGGCCGCGGACCCGCAGGAGGTGCCCGTTCGAGCTCATGGGGCCCCCGAGTCCGAGCCGACCGTGACGGCCGCCTCGACGCTGGGGCCGCCGGCCTGCTTGAGCCAGGCGTCCTGCTCGACCTCCTCCTCGTGGAGCTCGTGCATCCGCCGGACGTTCGGGATCAGGCCCTGCGGCCGCAGGATCATGATCCCGACCAGGACGGCTCCGTACAGGAGCAGGCGGAAGTCCTCGAACTGCGAGAGCAGGCCAGGGAGCCCGATCAGCACCAGGGCGCCGACGATGACGCCGGGGATGCTGCCCATCCCGCCCAGGATGATCACGGCGAGGGCCTGGATGGAGACCAGGATCGTGAAGCTGTCCGGCTGGACGGTGCCCAGCTTCACCACGAACAGCGCCCCGGACAGGCAGCCGATCCCGGCTCCCATGGCGAACGCCAGCAGCTTGTACTTCACCGTGCTGATGCCCATGGCCTCCGCCACCTGTTCGTCCTCCCGCATGGCGTTCCAGGCCCGGCCGATCCGGGAGTTCGCCAGCCGCCATGACACGTAGACGGCCAGCACGATGAACCCCAGCACCAGCCAGTAGAAGTGCTGGGGGTCGCGGAAGGTGAACCCGCCGATCGGGGCGGGGGGGACGTCCCGGAGCCCCTGCGCACCGCCCACGAAGGGCTTCAGCCAGTCCGAGGTGATCAGGATCCGGGCGATCTCTCCGAAGCCCAGCGTGACGATGGCCAGGTAGTCGCCGCGGAGGCGCAGGACGGGGGCGCCGATCAGCAGGCCGGCGAACGCCGCGATCATGATTACGATCACGACCGCAGCGTAGAAGGAGAGGTTCAGGCTGAACGAGGGCGTCGCCTGGGCGCCCAGCGACGTCACGATCAACGCGCCCGAGAGCAGGGCGGTGAAGTAGCCGCCGATCGCGAAGAACGCCACATATCCGAGGTCCAGCAGCCCCGCGTACCCCACCACGATGTTCAGCCCCAGCCCCATCAGGATGTAGATCCCCACTTGGCCCAGGATCTCCGAGGAGGCCGAACCGATCAGCAGCGGCAGGTAGCCGACGAACAGGACCAGCACGATGAGGCCCAGGACCGTGACCCCGCGCCGGCCCTCGGGCGGCATCTCACTGATCCGCCGCCGGACCCGGCCGCGCTGGGACGTCACCACGGCGCCGACCAGCAAGGCCACGACGAAGGTGACCAGGGCGCCAACGATGGTCAGCCCGGTGAACCGGCTGCTGTAGAGCCACTGGTACCACGTTCGGGGTTTGGCGACCCCGAACCGCGTGGCCAGCTCGGTCAGGGCCGGCGGGATGAGCCGCTGGAGCAGCGCCAGCAGGGCCGTCGCGATGAGGGCGATCGCCAGCGGGCGGCGCACGTCCGGCGACAGGTTCCGGAACCCCGCTCCGGCCCCACCCATGAGGGCGCCGCCCCCGATCAGGATGACGGCTGCCAGCGGCAGGCCCTGCCCGTAGGTCAGGATCGACAGCAGGGTGGGCGACGCCGAGATGAAGATGTCGCGTACGGTCGTCGGCTCCCAGATCTTCGCCAGGGCCACGGCCGCGATGGTCAGGCCACCGGCCAGGGCCCCGCTTCCCAGCCCCAAGAGCAGCGCCTGGGTGGGAGCCATCTGGCTGAGCTGCCCGTGCCGCACCCGAGGTCGCACCGCCAGGAAGCCGACCAGGAACGGAGGGATGGCCACGAGGACCTTGCCCATCGTGACGACGTCGTTGATCAGGTTGAGGTTCTCGAACTTCTCGACCATGCCGACCATCGACACGTAGATCACGATCACGCCGCCGACCAGACCGGCGAAGAGGGTTCTCCGCCGCAGCTCCTTCGGCGTCATCTCAGAGCTTCTCCGGCTCGCCGGTCCCCAGGATCCCGCCCGGCCGGAAGATCAGGACCAGGACCAGGATCAGGAACGCCACGGCGTCCTTCAGCTGGTTGGGCGAGGGCACGTGGGCCCCCTTCAGCAGTAGGAACGGCGCGACCGACTCCATCAGCCCGAGCAGGAGGCCCCCGATCGCAGCGCCCGCGATGCTTCCGATCCCGCCCAGCACGGCCGCGGTGAAGGCCTTGATGCCGGGCAGGAACCCCATGAAGAACGAGACCTGGCTGAAGATGAGCGCGAACAGCACCCCGGCGATCCCGGCCAGGATCCCCCCGATGGCGAACGTCGTCACGATGACCCGGTCGACGTTGATCCCCATCAGCGAGGCGATCTCCTTGTCCTCGGCGACCGCGCGCATCGACTTCCCCGTGGTGGTCTTCGCCACGAAGAGCGTGAGGACGACCATCGCGACGATGGCCGTGATGATCACCAGGGCCTCGGACCTGAGCACCGGCACGCCGAGGATCCTCCACGTCCCCCTGAGCAGGGTCGGCTTGGCGTAGCCGCGGGTGGCCGAGCCGAACAGCCCCCGGAAGGTGTTCTGCAGGAACAGGGACGCCCCGATCGCGGTGATGAGGGGGACCAGGCGGGGGGCGTTCCTGAGCGGCCGGTACGCGATCCGCTCCAGGAGGACGGCCACCGTCGTGGACACCGCCATCGCCACCAACAGCAGGATCGCGATGGCCGCCACCGGATTCGAGTTCAGGAACCCGTTGCGGTCGAAGACCCTGGCCACGAAGAAGGAGCCGTACGCCCCCGCCATGAAGACCTCGCCGTGGGCGAAGTTGATCATCAGCAGGATGCCGTAGACCAGGGTGTAGCCCAACGCGATCAGGGCGTAGACGGCGCCCAGCGAGATGCCGAACACGACCAGGTCGCGCCAGCCCGCAGCGTTGATCCCGCCCTGCTTCAAGGTCAGCGTCTTGTACGAGCCGATCGAGACACCGATCACGATGAGGACGAAGAGGACCAGCTGGATGACTCGCCGGACGGGGATGCGCTGTCCGAGGCCGAGCGACCGAGGGCGAACCTCCTGCCCGACCTCCAGCTTGGTCTCGGCCATGTCGCGCCAGCCTATCGGGTCGAACTTCGCTCTGAAAGTCGCTGCGGGTGAGCGGTCGGACCGCTCACCCGCAGGCGACAGACGATGGTTCCGTACCCCTAGCCGCCGACGTCGGTCAGGGACTTCGTCTCCGTGAACACGGGCTGGGCATTGTCGGCACAGCACGGGAAGTCCGGCGCCTGGTAGACGGCGATCGTCACGTCCGTCGCGCAGTCGCCGAGCGGCGTGCACGTGATCTGGCCGGTGATGGCCGCGTACCCGCTCGTGGCGAAGATGGCGTCCTTCAGGGCGGTCCGAGGGATCGAGATCCCGCCGTCGCCCGTGTCGATGGCCACCTTCTTGATCGCCTCGAACAGGATGTTCATGGCGTCGAAGGCGTGTGCATGGAACGTGCTGGTCGGCATGCCGCCGAACTGGCTGTCGTACGCCGGGAGGAACTGGTTCTTGTAGAAGTCCCCGTTGGCGAAGCCCGAGAGGTCGGGCCCGGATGCGAACGAGCCATCCACGGCCGAGCCGCCGGTGTCGATGTACGCCTTCTCGAGACATCCGTCCGAGCCGGCCAGGAGGGTGTTCTCCAGGCCGGATACTTCCTTCGCCTGCTGGGCGATCAGCGCGCAGGCCGGGTCGAAGTCCGGGTAGTAGAGGAAGTCCGGGGTGCCCTGGCCGATGGTCGTGAGCAGGGAGTGGAAGTCCGTGTCCGAGCTCTGGATGGCCTCGTCGGCGGTGATGGTCCCGCCTTTGGCCGTGAAGTTGTCACGGAACACGGCCGCCAGCGCGTCGGCGTAGGGGCTCTCGTCGTGGATCGTGGCGGCGGTCTGTGCGCCCTGGTTGTCGAAGGCGAAGTCGGCCACGATGGCGCCCTGGATCTTGTCGTTGTGCGCCGTCCGCAGGTAGAAGGGCTGGTGCGTGCCCTCGGCCGTCAGGTTGGGGTTCGTGTTCGACGGCGAGATCAGCAGGATGCCCTTGTCGCTGAAGATGGTGTCGGCGACGCCCAGGGCGGAGCTCGAGCAGCTGGTCCCGATGACCGCGAGGATGGTGGTGTCGGCCGCCAGCTTCGTCGCGCCGGCCTGGCCGCCTTCGGCGCTACAGCCGTCGTCCTCGTTCACCAGTGTGACGTCGTGGCCGAGGAGCTGGGGAAGGCGACGTCTCCCGAGATGGCGAGCAGGGTGCCGATCTTGATGGGCTCACCCGAGGCGTAGGTGACGCAGCCGAACTGGTCCTGATCGCACGCCGAGGTGTCGGCGCCGGTCGGACCGGCGGTGGTGGCTGGGGTGCCGCTGGCGCCGCCGGGCGGGGTGTTGTCGTTACCGCACGCGGCGGCCACCATCGAGAGGGCGCCAGCCAATGCGACCAGCGTCATCCATTTCTTGTTCCTCATGCTCCCTCCTTCCTGGGGACAGCCCCCCAGGTCCTGGCATCCGCTTCGGGAAGGGTCGATGGACCTCGAACTCCCGCCCGATCGATCGGCCGGGCTCCCATCCCCAGAGGTCCCGCATCATTTATCACACCTGAGGGGGGATTACCAGGGACGATGCACGCCGGCCGGTCCTTGGAACCGTTATACGGAGCCGACCGCCGCCGTGGCTTTGGACGCCCGGATCGGACCCCCGGATCGGGACCGCGCCGAGGGCGCGGCCTCGGTCCGTTTGCCGGGCGAGCCGGGTCGGCTTACCGTACGCAGGGCGCCGACCAACACGGTGCCCCCAACCCGCAGGGATGAACGACACCACGACACCGGCACCGGTCATCCGCTCGTTCCGAGCGCACCCCTCGGCCCTCTACGAAATCCGCCAGTTCGTCCGCGGCCTGGCCGAGGCCGTGCCGCTGCCCGATCGCACCCGTGACGATCTCCTGGTGGCGGTGACCGAGGCCTGCGCCAACTCCATCCTTCACACGGCTTCGCCTGACGTTCGGGTGAGCTGGCGGGCCTCCGCAGAGTGCGTCGAGATCGAGGTCAGGGACGACGGCGTGTTCAAGCGCCGCGTTCCCATGCCGGAGGTCCAGGGGGGCGGCGGCCATGGGATCCCCCTGATGATGGCCCTGGTCGATGAGCTGTCGATCCGGGAGGGCACCATCGCCCACCCCGGCACGCTGGTTCGGCTCGTCAAGTGCCAGGGACGCTGAATCCTGGCCCACCATCACACCCAGATGCGGATGGGAACCGGAACCCGGACGGCACTCGCGGCCGCGGCGGCCGCCGTGCTGGTTGCCGGGGCCTGTTCCTCATCGCCGCCCGGCGCGCCATCCCCCCGGCCATCCCCGGGCCCCGGCTCGGGGGTCCTCGGCTCGACACCGGCGCCGTCGCTCTCGCCGTTCATGCAGGGAGGGGTCCGCGGATTGGCTCCGCCTCCTACCATCCCTCCCGAGGATCGGCCGTATCCCTATACCACGCCGACCCCGCCCGCCGAACCCACCCCCATCGACGGCACGTACATCCGGATCCTCGACGTGGGCGACACGGGCCCCCTGCCCCAGGGGCTTCCCTGGCGCTGCCAGCGCTGCCTGCCCTACCGCCCGGACCTCGGCGTGAGCACGCTGATCTTCTACCAGGGCGAGTTCTACCTGAACCACATGCTGTCCGGGTTCAAGACCCAGGGACACTTCGTCGTCTCCGGGGACCGGATCGAGATCTTCAACGACCCCAACTGCCCCCTGGATCGGGCCACCTACCGGTGGCGGGAGACCGGCGGAACGCTGGCGCTGACCCTGGTCGGCGATCCGTGCGACTACGGCGACATCCGGGCGTTCGACCTCACCCGAAAGCCATGGGTGCGGGTCAACCCCTGCGTCTACCGGTTCCGCAACCTGTGGCCGACCGCCATCGCCTGTTAGCGGAGGAGCCCGCTCACCGGCTCGGGGATCAGGCGGACGGCATCCGGCCCGAACAGCACCCGGAGCTCGGACAGCAGACCCGGTGAGCCGTCCACACGGAAGTCGTCGCTCAGACGGACCCGGGTGGTGTCCTCGTCGCCGGTCAGCCAGATGAAGACGGGGATCGGGCAGGTCGACCACGAGCGCGTCGCCCGGTTCGCCGCCGTTCTGGCGGCCCCGACCGGTCCATCCAACCGAGCCGGCATCCGACTCCCCCTCGGGGTCGGAGAGATCCGGCTCGGTGACCTCCAGGGCCAGGAGCTGGAGCTCGCGGCCCCGGAGATCGGCTCGACCCCGAACCAGCACGATCCGATCCGGCGCCAGCAGGTCTCCCGCCTTCTCGAAGGTGGAGGGGAAGGCCACGATCCCGACCCCGCCGGTGAGATCCTCGAGGCGGAACACCGCGTAGGGCTCGCCCCGCTTGGTATACCGGCGGCCGAGGCCCGTCACGATCCCGGCCACCGTGACGACGTCCCCATCCTCCAGGGTGCTGAGGTCCGCGAGCTCACGGTCGGTGTGTCCGGCCAGGCGTTCCCTGATGGCCAGCAACGGGTGGTCGGTCACGTACTGGCCGAGCATCTCCTTCTCCTGGCGCAGGAGCAGGGCGCGGTCCATCTCCTCCCCCCGGAGGACGCGCTCGTCGATCTCCAGGGCCGGCGCCATGTCGCCGCCAAACAAGGAGTCCTGCCCGAGGGCCTCGGCCTTGCGATCCGCGAGGATCGGGGTGGTGACCTTCTCGTAGGCGGTGACGCCCTCAGGGTCCTTCTGTAGCATGCCGCCCCTCGTGTAGCCAAGGGACTCGAACGCCCCGGCCAGGATCAGGCTCTCGAGCGCCTTCTTGTGCAGGACGGCGGGGTCGACCTTGCGGCAGAAGTCCGTGAACGAGACGAAGGGGCCCTTCGTCTCGCGGGACGCGATGATCTGCTGCACCGCCCCCTCCCCCACGTTCCGGACCGCCGCCAGCCCGTAGCGGATGTCTCCGTTCGAGGGCGTGAAGAACCTCTGGGACTGGTTGACGTCGGGGGACAGAACCCGCAGTCCCATCAGGCGCACCGCGTTCAGGTAGAACGGCTTGCGGTCCTTGTCGTCGCGCACGCTGGTCAGGAGGGCCGACATGTACTCGACCGGATGGTGGGCCTTGAGGTAGGCGGTCTGGTACGCCACGTAGGCGTATGCGCAGGCGTGGGCCGCGTTGAACCCGTAGTCGGCGAACGGCGTGATCAGGTCGAAGGTGTCCTGGGCCAGGCGCTCGGT
>WNFV01015808.1_pt1 | contig 10197 bp, 8 predicted proteins | sample 5400101 | NCBI WGS metagenome assembly WNFV01 (sample SAMN13153361, study PRJNA577476) | soil metagenome | isolation source: 115 cm soil or saprolite under grassland replicate 1 | place: USA:California | collected 2016-06-15 | reverse complement strand
GCTTGTAGCCGAGGTTGCGGCCGCCCTCCTCGGCACCGGAGTTCCAGGCGCCCTCGACCGCGTCGACGAAATGATAGGCAGAGAACTGGTTCTGGTCGAAGCGCACAGAGTCGAAGATGTAGAACTCGGCCTCTGGACCCCAGTAGGAGACCTCAGCGATCCCTGTGCCCTTGAGGTACGCCTCGGCCTTGCGGGCGAAGTGGCGCGGGTCGCGCGTGTAGGGCTCGCCGGTCACCGGGTCGCCGACGAAGCAGTTGAGGATCAGCGTCGGGTACTTGGCGAACGGGTCGAGGATCGCGGTGCTCGGGTCGGCGAACAGGAGCATGTCCGACTCCTGGATCTCCTGGAACCCCCGGATCGACGACCCGTCGAACCCGAACCCCTCCTCGAATGACGCCTCGGTGAGCTCCGAGGGTGGCACCGAGAAGTGCTGCATCAGCCCTGGCAGGTCCGCAAAGCGCAGGTCGATGATCTGGACCCCGCGGTCCTTCACAAGGCTGAGAACGTCGCCGACCGATTCCGTCACTCGGGATGCCTCCTTCACGTATGGGAGTGACCCCGGGCGCTGGCCGGGGGCCACGACGACGCTAGCAATGCGGCTTTGCCACGTGGTTGCCGAAGTGTTTCGCGCCCGTTAACCAGGGTTCGCCCGGACGCGGCGCCCGTTCCGGCCGATCATCCCGCCTGCCGAAGGATAAAGTCCAGGCCCCACTCGCGCCAGGAACGGACGTGCCGTCCCAGGTGTGCTCAGGGCGACCACCTCCGCCAAAAGGGCCTCGACACGGGAGGGGCCGGACTTGAGCATGCGGCGGCGCCGATCTCGAGGGGAGGGCCGTGACCAGCGGTGACTCCGGGCGGCAAGCACGACCGCCCGCGCGGCCAGGCGGGTCCGGGGGGAGCGAGCGGCCAGGTCCCTAGCTGCGGGTGAAGTCGAAGGGAACGGTCCGCTTGGGCGCCAGGGAGGCGTCGAACCAGTGCAGGACAGGGGTGCCGTGAGGATCGCTGGAGGCGTCGTCGGTGGTGCGCGTGACGATCACCTCGAAGATCGAGGACGGGCGGGGCTCGGCGGCGAAGCGGACCTGGGCATCGCCGCGCGCGTCGGCGGAGACCGCTCCGGCCAGCATCCAGCCGCTCCAGTTGTGCAGGAACACCAGGTAGCGCTCGCGGCCGCTGGTCACCGGCAGGCCCCGCAAGCTCACCACGGTGAGCCACGTCCCCGGCCGGTACTGCAATCGGCCGCGCACGCCCTCGCGCCGGCCGGCGCCGATCGCCGGCAGCTCCCTGGTGACCGTGTCAGCGCCCGTCGTCACCTGGCGCGCCAGCGCGGCGTGGCGCCGCTGGTCGAACGCCTCGGCGCCACGGACGGCGAGCCAGGCGAGCAGGGCGAGCGCGACGATGCCGAGCACTGCTGCGGCAAGGCGCGGGCGGGCGATCGTGCGGAGCACCAGTGCCGCTACGCCCCCGCCGCCTCGGGGACCGCGGCGGCCTCGGCCCCGGCGGCCCCGGCCGTGGCGGCCCATCTGGGCAGCACGCCGTGCTGCTTTGAGTAGGCGGCCTTGTGCATCTGACCGGCATGATAGCTCGAGCGCACCAGCGCGCCGGACTCCACGTGGGTGAAGCCCAGCGACACCGCGATCTCCTTGAGCTCGGCGAACTCCTCCGGGGTGACGAAGCGCTGCAGGTTCAGGTGCTGCCTGGTGGGCTGCAGGTACTGGGTGATGGTCAGCAGCTCGACCCCGACCTCGCGCAGGTGCCGCACGGTGTCCTCGACCTCGTGGCGCTCCTCGCCCATCCCGAGGATCAGGTTCGACTTGGTGGCGTGGCCGGCTGGCAGCCAGGCGCGGGCACGAGCGAGCAGCTCCAGGCTGCCGGCGTAGGTGAAGCCCGGGCGAATGCGCTTGTAGAGCCGGGGCACGGTCTCGACGTTGTGGCCGAGCACGTCGGGCAGCGCGTCGGTGACCTGCCTGAGCGCCTCGGGGCGACCGCGGAAGTCCGGGACCAGCACCTCGATCCCGCAGGTCGGCAGCAGCTCGCGCACCTGGCGGACCGACTCGGCGAACAGCCAGGCACCGCCGTCGTCGAGGTCGTCGCGGGCCACGCCGGTGATGACCGCGAAGTTGAGCCCCATCCGGGCGACCGCGTGGGCGACCCGGCCCGGCTCGCCGGTGTCGTACCCCTCTGGCCTGCCGTTCGAGATCTGGCAGAAGGGGCAGGCCCTGGTGCAGTGCTCGCCGCCGATCAGGAAGGTCGCCTCGCGCGCCTCCCAGCACTCGAAGATGTTGGGGCAGCCCGCCTCCTCGCAGACGGTGTGCAGCTCCGCGTCGCGCATGAGCGACTTCAGCTCGCGGTAGTTCGGCCCAAAGGAGGCGCGCACCTTGAGCCACGACGGCTTGCGGGCGAAGGTCGCCTCCGTGGGCGCCGGCGCGGGCGTGCGCGGCAGCACCGACAGGGTGCGCACACCCGGTGGGATGATCGGCTCGGGGTCATGCATTGGCGTATTCCTCCGCCGGCAGGTCCAGGGTGACGAGGTCCACCAGGGCCGGCGTGCGCTCGAGCCGCTCGGCGAGGTGACGTTCCACGAGCGGCAACGTCTCCGCCACGGTGACCGTGCGGCCGAGCAGGCTCGACAGCGAGCAGGCCGGCTTGTCCGGGAGCCCGCATGGGACGATCGCGTTGAACCTCGCCAGGTCGGTCGAGCAGTTCAGCGCGAAGCCGTGGCTGGTCACCCCGCGGGAGACGCGCATGCCGATCGCGGCCAGCTTGGCGTCGCCCACCCACACGCCGGTGAGCAGGCCGGACTCGCCGCGGGCCTGGAGGCCGAAGCCGGCGGCCACGTCGACCAGCGCCTGCTCGACGCGGCGCAGGAAGGGCCAGACGCCCTTGGTCCCGTCCAGCCTGGTGATGGGGTAGGCGACGAGCTGGCCGGGGCCGTGATAGGTGACCTGGCCGCCACGGTCGGTCTGCACGACCTCGGCGCCCCGCGCCGCCAGCCACTCGGGGCTGACGAGCACGTCGCCGTGGGAGCCGCGCCTGCCGATGGTGTAGACGTGCGGGTGCTCCAGCAGCAGCACGGTGTCGGGGATCTCGTCCACCACGCGGCGCTCGACCAGTGCCCGCTGCCAGGCCCAGGCGCGGCGGTATCCGACCACCCCGGCTCGAACCAGCCACAGCCTTGGCAGGGGACTGCTCATGCCAGCCCCAGCTCTGCGGCGAAGTCGGCCTCCTCGAGCACCTCTTTGACCTTGACGAGGAAGCGGGCGGCGTCGGCGCCGTCGATGATGCGGTGGTCGTAGGTCAGGATGGCGTACATCACGTGACGCACGGCGACCACCTCGCCCAGGCGCGGGTCGTCGACCACCGCCGGGCGCTTGACGATCGCCGGGGTGGCGAAGACGGCGGCGTTGGGCTGGTTGATGATCGGCGTGTCCCACACCACCCCGCGGCTGCCCGTGTTGGTCACCGTGATGGTCGAGCCGGTCAGCTCGTCGGGGCTGATCTTGCCGTCGCGCGTGCGCCCGGCCAGGTCGGCGATGGCCTTGGCCAGGCCAGCCAGGTTGAGGCTGTCGGCGTGCTTGACCACAGGCACGAACAGGCCCTTGGGCGTGTCGACCGCCACGCCGAGGTGGACGTCCTTGTAGACGTGGAGGTTGCCGTCGGAGTCCATGGCGGAGTTGACGGCCGGGTGCTGCTTGACGGCGGCGATCATCGCGTGGATGCAGAACGGCAGCGGCGACAGCGACACGCCCTCGCGCTCGCGGAACGCGTCCTTGGCGCGCTCGCGGAGCCGCATCACGGCGGTCATGTCGACCTCGACAGCCGAGGTCAGCTGGGCGCTGACGTGCAGCGAGGTCACCATGCGCTCGGCGATCAGGCGGCGCGTGCGGGTGGTCTTGACGACCTCCTCGCGCACGCCGGAGGGCAGCGGCGCCGCCACCTGGAGGCCGGGCGCCGCCGCCGTGGCCGCTGCCGGCCGGGGGCCCGCCGCGGCCGGGACCTCGGCCGCCGCCGGCTCGCGTCCGCGTTGCGCCAGGTAGGCCTCGACGTCCTCGCGCCGCACGCGACCGCCGGCGCCGGTCCCGCGCACCTGGGCCAGGTCGATGCGGTGCTCTCGCACCAGGCGGCGGACCAGCGGGGACACGACCATGCCCTCGGGGACGGCGCCGCCGCGCCCGCCGTCGCGCTCCGCGGGGGCCTGTGTGGCCACGGAAGCCGCCGCGGCCACGGAAGCCGCCTGGGCCGCCTGGGCGGCCGGAGCCTTGGCGCGCCGCGCGGTCGCCCCGGCCGCCGCGGGCGCGGCCTTCGAGGGTGCGCCCCGCGGAGCCGCGCCGCTGGCGCCGATCTCCACCAGCTCGGTCCCGACCGGGACCGTCTCGTCCTCGCCGACCTTGATCGACCGCACGAGGCCGGCGACGGGGGAGGGGACCTCGGTGTCGACCTTGTCGGTGGAGACCTCGTACAGGGGCTCGTCCACCTCGACGCGGTCGCCTTCCTGCTTGAGCCAGCGGGTGATGGTGCCCTCGGTGATCGACTCGCCAAGCTCCGGCATGCGCACCGAGACCGTCTCGCCGCCATCGCCGGCGCCCGCGGCCGCTGGCGCCGCCTCCGCCGGCGCCTCCTCCTCCACCACCTCGCCGGGCTCCTCGGCGGCCTCCGCCGTGGCCTGCTCCTCACCGGACTGCTCCCGCGCCGCGGCTGCCTGGCCGTCGCCAGCCTCCGCCGCCTCGATCTCGGCCAGCTCCGTGCCCACCGGGACCGTCTCGTCCTCCCGGACCTTGATCGACGTCAGCACGCCGGTGACGGGGGAGGGGACCTCGGTGTCGACCTTGTCGGTGGAGACCTCGTACAGGGGCTCGTCGACCTCGACGCGGTCGCCTTCCTGCTTGAGCCAGCGGGTGATGGTGCCCTCGGTGATCGACTCGCCGAGCTCCGGCATCCTGATTGACCTCGCCATTGTCGCTCCCTCTCCCTCCCTAGCTCAGCCTTGGTGCAGCGGGCGCCCCGCCAGCGTCAGGTACGCCTCGCCGACCGCCTCCGAGAGGGTCGGATGGGGGTGGATGAACTGGGCGACCTCGCTCGGCAGCGCCTCCCAGTTGTAGACCAGCATCGCCTCGGCGATCAGCTCCGTCACCCGCGCGCCGATCAGGTGGACGCCGAGCACCGGGCCGTCCTTGGCCGCGACCAGCTTCACCATCCCGCCCTGCCCGTACATCATGCCCCTGGCCACGCCGTTGAAGGGAAAGCGGTTCGTCACGACCTCCTGGCCACGCTCGCGCGCCTGCCGCTCCGTGAGGCCGACACTGGCCACTTCCGGCGCGCAGTAGGTTACCCTGGCCACGCCCGTGTAGTCGATCGGCGGTGACTCCTGGCCGGCGGCCAGCTCGGCCACCAGCATGCCCTCGGCGAAGGAGGCGTGGGCCAGCGCCAGCGAGGGTGGGGGCAGGAGGTCCCCGACCACGTACACGCCGGGCGCGTCGGTCTCCAGCGTGTCCCAGTTGGCCGGCACCACGTACCCGCGGTCGAGCCGCACGCCGATCCGCTCGAAGCCGAGGTCCTGGGTGACCGGGCCGCGGCCGGTCGCCACCAGCAGCAGGTCCGCGGAGATCTCGCTGGTCTTGCCCTTGTTGGTGACGGTGACCGTGACCTGGTCGTCGCCGACCTTGGTGTCCTCCAGCTTGGTGTCGACCATGGCCTCGATGCCGCGACGGCGGAAGGCACGGCCCAGCTCGCGCTGGACGTCCTCGTCCTCCAGCGGCACCAGGCCCGGCAGGATCTCCACGACCGTGACCTCGACGCCCATCGAGCGCCAGAACGAGGCGAACTCGACCCCGACCGCGCCCGCGCCCAGCACGATCACCGACTTCGGCAGGTAATCGAGCATCAGCGCGTTGTCGGAGCTGATCACCCGGCGGCCGTCGATCTCCAGGCCCGGGATGGACTTCGGCACCGAGCCGGTGGCCAGCACCAGGGCCCGCTCGGCGGTGAGCTGACCGACGCCCTCGACCTCCACCTGCCTGGGCCCGCTCACCCGGCCGCTGCCCTTGATGACCTCGACTTTCTCCTTCTTGAGGTGCGCCTCGAGGCCCTTGAAGCTCTTGCTCACGATGTCGTCGCGGTTGGCCACGGTCGCCGCGTAGTCGATCGACTCGATGGCAGCCTTCATGCCCCAGCGCTCAGCGGCCTCCCTGACGCCGTCGGCCAGCTCGGCCGCGTGCAGCAGCGCCTTGGTCGGGATGCAGCCGAGGTGCAGGCAGGTCCCGCCGACCTTGTCCTTCTCGACGAGGGCGACCTTGAGGCCGAGACCGGCGCCGCGCAGCGCGGCGGAGTACCCGCCCGTGCCGCCGCCCAGGACCACCAGGTCGTACGAGTTCGAGGGCATGTCGTCGGCTCCTTTGATTCCAGGCTTACGGGGCGAAGTCTAGTCTCGGGGCTGCTGGACGGCCATGACGACGGGATGCCCGGACACTCAGAGGGCAAACGGGACATCGGCGGCGTGCAGCGGGTCCCGATTCCGGCACATCAATGGTCCGGGCAGGACCCCTGAGGTACGCTCGGTCCTCTGGTTGGGTGGTTCGCGCCTCCCGGCCGTTGGCTCGCGTAAGGAGGACTGCCTCGTGGAGGTGTCCGAGATCATGAGCAAGGAGGTCGTCACCGTCGGCCCGGAGTACAACGTGGCCGACGTGGCGAGCCTGATGCACTCCCGCGGGATCGGCTCGGTGATCGTGCTCGAGGACGACCGCGTGCTTGGCATCCTCACCGAGCGGGACATCATCGAGGTGGTCGGCTCCGGTGAGGACCCCAAGAACGTCGCAGCCCACGAGGCGCTCACCGACGACCTCATCACCATCGAGCCGGACGCGCCCGTCGAGGAGGCGGCGCACGAGATGGTGCGGGCCGGCGTGCGCCACCTGCCCGTCATCTCCGAGCAGGACCTGATCGGCATCGTCTCCATGCGCGACCTGGTGCGCTGGAGCGTGCGCGGGGTGGCCGAGTCGACCGACCTGCCCCACATCGAGCTCTCCAAGCAGGTCCTCTCGCTCGTTCACAAGGCGGCCAAGTGAGCTTCCTGGACGCCTTCCGGATCCGGCGCACGCGGGGCGACCGGGTGGCCTCAATGGACCGCGAGGCCACGCCCGAGGACCTGGACGCCCTGCGCGCCTTCGCGCGCTCCCGCACCGGCGTGGAGTTCTTCGTCGAGCCGGAGACGATGGTCACCGACACCACCGCCGTGGCGGTGGCCGCCGACGGCGAGTGGACCCGTCGCCGGGTGGGCTCGCCAAAGGTGATCCAGCGGGTCGCCCGGGAGCTCGGCCTGCCCGTGTACGACGTGCAGATCGTGGGCTACCCCGAGCGCATGCGCGCGTACAACGCCAGGCTGAAGGCGGAAGGGCGGACCGAGCGGCAGCTGTCCAGCGAGGGCCCGCCGCCGGTGCGGACCTCGCGCCCGCCGTCGCGCACGCCACGCCCGTCCCAGCCGCCGCGGACCTCACCGGGCCGCGGCGGCTTGCCGCCCGACCCGCGCCTGCCGTCAGGGGAGGCTGAGTGACCACCGCCGCCAAGATGGGCGCCTTCGCCGGCTGGGAGATGCCCATCGAGTACGCCGGCACCCTGAGCGAGCATGGCGCCGTGCGCCAGGCGGTCGGCGTCTTCGACCTCACCCACCTGGGCAAGGTCGAGGTGCGCGGACCGGGTGCGCACGACGCGCTGCAGCACGCGCTCACCGGCGACCTGGACAGGCTCGGCGCGCCGGGCGCGGCCCAGTACACCCTGTGCCTGACCGACGAGGGCACCATCGTGGACGACCTGATCGTCTACCGCGATGCCGGAGCCGACGGCTTCCTGCTGGTCCCCAACGCGGCCAACTGGCCCAAGGTCGCGGAGGCCGTGCGCGCCTCGGCGGACCAGGCGGGTGCGGCGGCGACCGAGGTCACCCCGCGGCCGGACGTGGTGGTGCTCGCGGTGCAGGGTCCGCGAGCGCCGGAGCTGGTCGGGGCGCTGTTCCCCGCCGAGGCGGCCGAGCTGGGGTACATGTGCCTCGCGCCGGTGGTCTACGCGGGCGAGCCCGCGCGGCTGGCCCGCACCGGCTACACCGGCGAGCGCGGCTTCGAGATCCTGGCCCCCGCCGCGGTGGCCGGCCGGCTCTGGGACGAGCTGTTCGACCGCGGCGCCCCGCTCGGGGTCGTGCCCGTTGGCCTCGGCGCCCGCGACACCCTGCGCCTCGAGATGGGCTACGCGCTGCACGGCAACGACATCTCGACCGGGACCGACCCGCTGGAGGCGCGGCTCGGCTGGGCCGTCGCGCTGGGCAAGCCCGCCTTCCGCGGACGGCGGGCCCTGCTCGAGCGCAAGGCCGCCGGGCCGCGGCGCCTGCTGGTGGGGCTCGACTCGACCGACCGGCTGATCCCGCGGCACGGCATGGCCGTGCTCGCCGGCGAGCGCCCGGTGGGGGAGGTCACCAGCGGGACCTTCTCGCCCACCCTGCGCCACGGCATCGCCCTGGCCTACGTCGAGCGTGGGCTCGCCGAGCCCGACACGGAGCTGGAGATCGACGTGCGCGGCCGGCGCGGCGCCGTGCGGGTCACCCGCCCGCCCTTCGTGAGCGCCTCGCCGAAGTAGGCGGGCCCAGGCCCGGCCGCGCTGCCGCGGCTACGGCACCTCGGTGGTGGCCTCCGGGTCCAGGCCGTAGCGCGCGATCGCCTCGGCCACGGTCTCACGCTTCAGCTCGCCGGCCAGCGCCAGCTCCTGGAGCACCGCGATCGCGATGTTCTCGGCGTCGATCTTGAAGTGCCGCCGCAGGGCCGAGCGCGTGTCCGAGCGGCCGAACCCGTCGGTGCCCAGGATCGTGTAGGCACGCGGCACCCAGCGGGAGATCTGGTCGGGGATCGCCCGCATGAAGTCGGTGACCGCGACGATCGGCCCCTCGACCTCGGCGAAGGTGCGGTTCACCAGCGGCACCCGCGGCTCCTCCGTCGGGTGCAGGCGGTTCCACTCCTCGCACTCGAGCGCCTCGTGGCGCAGGCGCTGCCACCCCGGCGCGCTCCACACGTCCGCGGCGACGTCGAAGTCCTCCGCGAGCAGCTCCTGGGCGCGCAGGGCGGCGGGCATGGCGCTGCCGCTGGTCACCACCTGCGCCCGGTGGGCGTGGCGGCCCTCCGCCGCCCGGTAGCGGTACAGCCCCTGCACGATCCGGCCCTCGTCGAGCCCCTCTGGCATCGGCGGCTGCACCAGGGGCTCGTTGTAGACCGTGAGGTAGTAGAAGACGTCCTCGGGGTGCTCGCCGTACATCCGCCGCAGGGCTTCCTCGACGATCACCGGGATCTCGAAGCCGAACGAGGGGTCGTAGGCCACGCAGGCCGGGTTGGTGCTCGCCAGCAGCAGCGAATGGCCGTCCTGGTGCTGCAGCCCCTCGCCGTTGAGCGTGGTCCGCCCGGCCGTGGCGCCGATCAGGAAGCCCTTGCAGCGCTGGTCGGCGGCGCTCCAGGCGAGGTCCCCGGTGCGCTGGAAGCCGAACATCGAATAGAAGACGTACAGCGGGATCATCGGCTCACCGAAGGTGGCGTAGCTGGACCCGGCGGCATGGAACTCGCTCATCGAGCCGGCCTCGGTGATGCCCTCGTGCAGGATCTGGCCGCGCTCGTCCTCCTTGTAGGAGAGCACCAGCTCGCGGTCGACCGCGTCGTAGGTCATCCCCTTGACCGAGTAGATCTTGAGGTCGGGAAACAGCGAGTCCATGCCGAAGGTGCGTGCCTCGTCGGGGATGATCGGCACGATCCGCTTGCCGATGTCCTCCCTGAGCAGGTCTTTCACCAGGCGCACCAGCGCCATGGTCGTGGCCACGGGCTGGCGGCCGGAGCCCTTCTTGAGCCGCGCGTAGGTCTCCTTGCCCGGCAGGTCGAGCGGCCGCGAGCGCACCACCCGCCTCGGCAGCGGCCCGCCCAGCTCGGCGCGCCGCTCCATGAGGTAGCGGTGCAGGTCGGAGTCGGTGGGCGGGCGGTGGTACGGCGGGTAGCCCTCTGCGAGCTGCTCGTCGGGGATGTCCAGGCCCAGGCGGTCGCGGAAGCTGTTGAGCGTGCCGCGCACGAACTTCTTCATCTGGTGGGTGGCGTTGCGCGCCTCGAACTCCGGGCCGAGACCCCGCCCCTTGATGCTCTGGGCGATCACCACGGTGGGCCCTCCCCGGTGCTCCACCGCGGCCCTGTA
>WNFV01010321.1_pt1 | contig 10197 bp, 11 predicted proteins | sample 5400101 | NCBI WGS metagenome assembly WNFV01 (sample SAMN13153361, study PRJNA577476) | soil metagenome | isolation source: 115 cm soil or saprolite under grassland replicate 1 | place: USA:California | collected 2016-06-15 | reverse complement strand
GCCTTCGTGGGCGTCTCTTTCGCGATGTGGCTCACGCTCCCTTTGCACCCAGCAAACGCTCGACGTACTTCCCGATGATATCGACCTCGACGTTGACGGGATCGCCCTCGCGCAGCGATCCGAGCGTCGTGCGCTGTGCGGAGTGGGGGATGAGCGCCACGTCGAAGGTCGTCTTCGCGAGCGCCGCGACGGTCAGGCTGACGCCGTCGAGAGTGATGAAGCCCTTCTCGACGACATAGCGCGCGACGGCCTTGGGCAGGGCGAACCGCAGCCGCGCGCCGTCGCCCTCCGCCTGGCGCGACACGAGGGCCGTCGTGGCGTCGACGTGCCCCTGGACGATGTGGCCGCCGAGGACGGTCGTCGGTGTGGCCGCCCGTTCGAGGTCCACCTTGCTGCCGCGCGCGATGCGGCCGAGCGTCGTGCGCGCGAGCGTCTCGGGGACGACGTCGACCGTGAAGGAGCGGTCGTCGCGGGCGACCACGGTGAGGCACGCGCCGGCGACGTCGATCGAGTCGTCGACGGCGAGGCGATCGAGCACCTTCGCCGCGCCGATCTCCAGGCGACGTCCGGACGGCGTCTCCTCGACGTGGCGCACCGTGCCGATCTCCTCGACGATCCCGGTGAACATCTAGAGGTCCGCCTCGAGCAGCACGTCCGAGCCGAGCCGTCGCGCGCGCATCGCGGCGAGGTCCACGGCGGTCGGCAGCCCCTCGATCGCGAGCGGTCCGTCGCCGCCCGCGACGGGCGCGACGATGAAGACGATGCGGTCGACGACCTTCTCGCGGAGAAGTGAAGCGGCCACGCGCGGTCCGCCCTCCGAGAGCACCGTGTTCACGCCGTTCTCCGCGAGCCAGCGCAGGCCCGCGGCGACGTCGAGGCCGTCGGCCGCGCGCGGCAGCGTCGCGACGAGGACGCCTGCGTCGCGCAGCCGCTTCGCTTTCCGCTGATCCGCGTCCCGCGCCACGAAGACGATCGTGCGCTGCGGATCGCCGGCGCGCAGCACCTTCGCGTTCGCGGGCGTGCGCGCGTCCGCGTCGAGCACGACGCGCAGCGGGTCGCGGCCGCGGACCTCGCGCACCGTGAGCTCCGGGTCGTCGGCGAGCACGGTGCCGACACCGACCATGACCGCGTCGGCGCGGTCGCGCATCCGGTGGACCTCCTTCAGGGCGGGCTTGCCGCTGAGGTAGCGGCGGCCGCTGACGGCCACGCGCCCGTCGAGCGTCGTCGCCAGCTTCAGCATCACGAACGGCCGGCCGCGCGTGACGCGGCTGATGAACCCCTCGTTCAGGCGGCGCGCCTCCATCTCGAGGACACCGCTATCGGCCTCGATCCCGGCGGCGCGGAGCTTTCGCAGCCCCTTGCCGTCCACGCGCGGATCCGGGTCGCGCATGCCGGCGACGACGCGCGCGATCCCGGAGGAGATGACGGTGTCGACGCACGGCGGGGTGCGGCCCTGGTGCGTGCACGGCTCGAGGTTGAGGTACAGCGTCGCCCCGCGCGCTCGTTCTCCCGCGCGCGCGATCGCGATCGCTTCCGCGTGCGGCTCGCCGGCGCGCTGATGCGATCCCTCGCCCACGATCTCGCCGTCCTTGACGACGAGCGCGCCGACCATCGGATTCGGCGCGGTGCGGCCCGCGTTGCGCGCGGCGAGGCGCAGCGCGCGCCGCATGAAGAGACGATCGGCGTCGGAGGTCACCTCGCCGGATGCTAGTCAACGAACCGGTAACGGTTTCGGAGGGGAGAGGCCGCCACTGGCAACGCGCGGCTACGGGACCGTCACAGAAGCCCGACCGTCGTTGCCTCTCCGATAAGGACCCGGACCACCATCTGCGGCGCATCGGGCGGCGCTTCCGGCTCAGGCCGGTCGCGTCCTGGAGGTTGACATGAAGCTGAAGAGAGCGATCGCGGTGGTGGTCGCGTCGACCTTGCTCCTTCTCGCCTGCTCGAGCGCCCCACCCGCGAAGACCGTTGTCGAAAGCGCCGATGCTTGGGACGAAGCTGACAGGGCCGTCGTAGCGGCGCGCTCCAGCGCGACCGCGGTGGCGGGCTATGAGAGCGCCGGGCCCGCGGCCGTTCCTGACGCGCAGGTCGGACCCACGCTGAGCACGGACTGGGAAGTGACCGAGGGACACGTGACGATCGTCCGCTACGACGAGACCCAGTGACCGCGGAGGCCTCTTGCATGAATATGCATCGACCTGCATACTCTTGCGATCGTGCCGACGAAGGTCGCGATCGTGGGTGTCACGGGATACGCGGGCGGCGAGCTCGCGCGCCTCCTCCTGCGGCATCCCGAGGTCCGCCTCGTGGCGGCGGTCGCACGCGGTAAGCAGGGCAGCCCGCTGCGCGAGGTGCAGCAGAACCTCCACGACGCCCCCGCATCCCTCGTCATCGGATCGGAGGTCGGCGACGCCGAGCTGATCTTCACGGCGCTCCCGGCGGGGGAAGCCGCGAAGCTCGCGCCGGGATGGCTGAAAGAGGGGCGGCGCATCGTCGACATCGGGAGCGACTTCCGATTGAAGGACGCCGCCGCGTACGACAAGTGGTACGGGTACACCCATCCGTCGCCGGCGCTCCTGGCGGAGTCCGTCTACGGGATGACCGAGTTCGCGCGCGATCGGCTGCGCGGCGCGCGCGTCGTCGCGAATCCGGGGTGCTACCCGACGGCCACGCTGCTCGCGCTCGGTCCGGCCGTGCAGCACGGCCTCATCGGCGACGACGTGATCGTCGACGCGAAGTCGGGCGTCTCGGGCGCGGGCCACAACGTCGACGACGCCTTCCTCTACGGCACGATCGACGGCAGCGTCCGGACGTACGGCGTGCCGACGCACCGCCACACGCCGGAGATCGCCCAGGGGCTCTGCGACCTCGGGTCGGCGCCGCCGCGCCTGACGTTCGCGCCGCACCTCATCCCGATGACGCGCGGCCTCATCGCGACGTGCTACGCGACGCTGCGCGAAGGGGTCACGGCGGCGCAGGTCACGGAGGCATACCAGGACACGTACCGCGACGAGCCGTTCGTCCGCGTCACCCGGTCGTTCCCCGCGACGAAGGCGACGCTCGGGAGCAACTGGTGCCTCGTGCACGCGACGGTCGACGAAGCGAACCGCCGTCTCGTCGCGGTCGGCGCGCTCGATAACCTCGTGAAAGGCGCCGCCGGGTCGGCGATCCAGAACATGAACGCGGTCCTCGGCCTGCCGGAGCGGCTCGGCCTCGAGGCGCTCCCCTTGTGGCCATGAGCGGGAGAGGGGTCACGTTCGCGGCCGGCTTCACCGCGGGCGCGGTCGGCGTCGGCGTGAAGGACGAGAGCAACAAGCGGCTCGACGTCGCGCTGCTCGTCGCGGACCGGCTATGTGCCGCTGCGGCCGTGTTCACGTCGAACGAGGTCCTCGCGGCGCCGTGCGTCGTGACGAAGCGGCACGTCGCCACCGGTGCGCTGCGCGCGGTCGTCGTGAACTCCGGGAACGCGAACGCGTGCACCGGCGAGCAGGGCGAGCGCGATGCGCTCGCGATGGCCGAGGCCGCAGCGAAGCTCATCGCGGCGCGGCCGGAGGAGATCGCCGTCGCGAGCACCGGCGTGATCGGTGTGCCGATGCCGACGGATCGGATCGTCCGCGGGATCGGGCGCATCGAGCCGTCGGTCGAGGGCTGGGACGTGATGTCCCGCGCGATCATGACGACGGACACGCGGCAGAAGGTCGCCGAGCGCGAGGTCTGGCTGCGCGGCCGGCCCGTGCGCGTCGGCGGCATCGCGAAGGGCGCCGGGATGATCCACCCCGACATGGCGACGCTGCTCGCGTTCATCACGACCGACGCCGTGCTCGACGCGCCGGCTGCGCGCCGCGCGCTCCAGGTCGCGGCGGACGCGTCGTTCAACGCGATCTCGGTGGACGGCGACACGAGCACGAACGACACCGTGCTGCTGCTCGCGAGCGGCGCGTCGGGCGTCGCGGTCGTCGACGGGGTCTGGGAGCCGTTCGTGGACGCGCTGACGGAGGTCTGCGGCGAGCTCGCGCGCGCCGTCGTCGCGGATGGCGAGGGGGCGACGAAGGTGTTCGAGGTGCGCGTGCGCGGCGCGGCATCGCCGGCCGACGCGCGCGCCGCGGCGCGGACCATCACGGTGTCGCCGCTCGTGAAGACGGCCATCCATGGCGCGGACCCGAACTGGGGCCGCATCCTCATGGCGGCGGGGCGATCGGGCGCGCGCGTCGACCAGCGGCGCGCGTCGGTCCGCATCGGCGACGTCGACGTGTTCTCGCGCGGGAAGCCGTGCACGTGGGACGACGCGGCGGTGCGGCGGATCTTCGAGCGGCCGTCCATCGTCCTCGAGATCGACCTCGGCGTCGGCGACGCGAGGTCGACCGCATGGGGCTGCGACCTGTCGAAGGACTACGTACGCATCAACGCGGAATACACGACGTGACCGCGGGCGAGATCGTCGTCCTGAAGATCGGCGGGTCCGTCGCGGACGAGGGCGACGCTGCCGTCGCGCTCATCAGTGGCCTCCACGACGCGGGCCATCCGCTCGTCGTCGTACACGGCGGCGGACCGCTCATCGGTGAGTGGAGCGAGCGGTTCGGCCTCCCGACGCGCTTCGTGCGCGGGCTGCGCGTGACCGACGCGCCGACGCGCGACGTGGCCATCGCCGTGCTCGGCGGGCTCGCGAACAAGATGCTCGTCGCGGCGCTGCTCGCGCGCGGGGTGCCCGCGGTCGGCCTCTCCGGCATCGACGGCGGGATGCTGCGCGCCGAGCGCGAGGATGCCGAGCTCGGGCTCGTCGGGCGCGTCGCGATGGTGGACAGCGCGCTCCTCGAGGATCTCGTCAGTGCGGGACGCGTCGCGGTCGTCGCGCCCGCGGCCATCGGGCCGAGCGGCGAGATCCTGAACGTGAATGGCGACACCGCGGCGGGCGCGATCGCCGCGAGCCTCGGCGCGCGGCTCCTGGCGTTCGTCACCGACGTGCCGGGCGTGCGCGGGCGCGACGGCCGCGTCTTCGCGTCGCTCGATCGCGGGCGATCGAAGGCGCTCATCGACGACGGCACGATCGAGGGCGGCATGCTGCCGAAGGTCGAGGCCTGCCTCGTCGCCGCGGCGGCCGGCTGCGACGCCGCGATCCTCTCATTGCGCGAGGCCGACGCCGTCGAGCGCGTCCTCGCCGGCGACCGTGCGGGCACCGTCTTCCCAAAGGAGGTGGCGTGATGGCTCGTCCCCCCGGCGCGCAGACCGAGGCGCCACGGCGACGAGGTCGAGCGCGCATTCGCGCACAGGGGCCCCTACCCCTGGGGCCTGAGCGAGGGCTTGGCCCGAGCGAAGGTCGGATCAAGAACCGGGCGCGCAAGCACCACCGCCAGCAGACGCTGCTGCGGCTCGTCGGCGAGCGCGAGCTCTCGACGCAGGAAGAGCTGGTCCGCGCGCTCCGTGGCGCGGGGTTCCGCGCGACGCAGGCGACGGTCTCGCGGGACATCGTCGAGCTCGGCCTCGTGAAGATCCCGCGCGACGGCGCGCACGTGTACGGGCCGCCGCTCGAGACGTCGGGGGGCGGCGCTGACCGGCTGCGCCGCTTCTGCGAGGACTACCCGGTGCAGGCATCGCTCTCGGGCACGATCGTCGTGCTCCGGTCGCTGCCGGGGACCGCGAACGCGCTCGGCGCGGCGATCGACGCGGCGCGCTTCCCGCACGTCGTCGGGACGCTCGCCGGCGACGACACGGTCTTCATCGCCGTCTCGAGGGAGCGCGAGACGCGCGGCGTGGTGGCGCGCCTGAAAGGGTTCGGCGTGATGGGGGGTCCCCCCGGGGGGATCGAAGGAGCGCAACAGCGATGACGAACAGCCTCAAGGGACAGACTTGCGTCCTCGCGTATTCCGGTGGTCTCGACACGTCCGTCGCGGTCGCGTGGCTGCGCGAGACGCACGGGCTCGAGGTCGTGACGGTGACTGGCGACCTCGGCTCGGTCGGCGACCTCGATCAGGTGCGCGACAAGGCCCTGCGCAGCGGTGCGCGACGCGCGGTCGTGCTCGACGCGCGCGACCTCTTCGTCCGCTATTTCGTCTGGCCCGCGCTCCAGGCCGACGCGCTCTACCAGGGGCGCTACCCGCTCGCGACCGCCCTCGGCCGCCCGCTCCTCGCGAAGCTGCTCGTCGACGTTGCGCGCGAGGAAGGCGCGGCATACGTCGCGCACGGCTCGACGGGGAAGGGGAACGATCAGGTCCGCTTCGACCTGGGCGTCGCGGCGCTCGCGCCGGACCTGAAGGTCATCGCGCCGCTCCGCAGCGGCATGAACATGACGCGCGAGGAGGAGATCGAGTATGCGCGCAAGCGCGGGATCCCGGTCCCGGTGACGAAGAAGAGCCCGTACAGCGTCGACGAGAACCTTTGGGGGCGCTCGATCGAGGCCGGGGTGCTCGAGGATCCGTGGGAGGCGCCGCCGCGCGATGTCTATCAGTGGACGGTCGACCCCGATGAGGCGCCCGCGCGGCCGCACGAGCTCGTCATCGCCTTCCGCGAGGGTCTCCCCGTCTCGCTGAACGGGGAGAGCAGCGACGGGGTCACCCTCATCGAGAAGCTGAACGCGATCGCGGGCAAGCACGGCGTCGGCCGCATCGATCAGATCGAGGACCGCCTCGTCGGCATCAAGTCGCGCGAGATCTACGAGGCCCCGGCGGCCGTGGTGCTGCACATCGCGCACCGCGCGATCGAGGACCTCACGCTGTCGAAGGAGTCGCTGCGCTTCAAGGAGCGCATCGCCGACGAGTACGCCGAGCTCGTCTACAACGGCCTGTGGTTCAGCGCGCACCACCAGGATCTCGCGGCGTACGTCCACAGCACGCAGCGCTTCGTCACCGGCGAGGTCCGGATCCGGCTCCACCGCGGCAACGTGACCGTCGTCGGCCGCCGCTCCGACGACGCGCTCTACAAGATGTCCCTCGCGACGTACGGCAAGGGCGACACGTTCGACCAGACGGCCGCCGAAGGCTTCATCCAGGTGTACGGCCTGCCGCTGCGCAACCAGGCCCGGACCCAGGCGCTCTGGTCGGGCACCGAAGCGCTGCCGCTGAAGCTGCCCGAGACGACGAAGGCGAAGCCCGCGAAGAAGAAGAAGCCGTGAGTGATCTGTGGTCGGGGCGGTTCGCGAAGCCCCTCGACCCCCACATCCGCGCGTTCACGTCGTCGCTCGAGCTCGACAAGCGCATCGCCGCGATCGACGTGCGCGGCAGCATCGCGCACGTGCGCATGCTCGGGCGCCAGCGCATCGTCCCGAAGGCCGACGCCGACGCGATCGTCGCGGGGCTCGAGCGGATCGCCGCCGACATCAGTGGCGGAACGTTCCCGTGGCCGGCCGACGCCGAGGACGTGCATTCGGCCGTCGAGCGAGTGCTGCGCGAGCGCATCGGCGACGTCGCGGGGAAGCTGCACACCGCGCGGAGCCGGAACGACCAGGTCGCCCTCGACCTGCGGTTGCTCACGCTCGAGCTGCTCGACGCGCTCGAGAGCGCGGTGATCGCGCTCGCGACGGCGCTCGTCGACCGGGCCGCCGACGAGGTCGACACCGTGATGCCGGGCTACACGCACACGCAGCGGGCCCAGCCGGTCTCGCTCGCGCATCAGCTGCTCGCGCACGTCGAGGCGCTGCGCCGCGACCGGGAGCGCATCGCGGAGGCGCGCGGCCGCGCGGCGGTCTCACCGCTCGGCGCGGCGGCGCTCGCGGGCTCGCCCTACCCGATCGACCCGGCCGCCGCCGCGGACGAGCTCGGGCTCGCGGCCACGTTCCGCAACAGCATCGACGCCGTGGCGGACCGCGACTTCGTCGTCGAGCTCGTGTTCGCGGCCGCGCTCGCGTCGGTGCACGCGTCGCGCCTCGCGGATGAGATCGTCCTCTGGACGACGCAGGAGTTCGCGTTCGCGGAGGTCTCGGACGAGCACGCGACGGGATCGAGCATCATGCCGCAGAAGAAGAACGCCGACGTCGCGGAGCTCGTGCGCGGCCGCGCCGGCCGCGCGATCGGCGATCTCGTCGCCGTCCTGACGATCCTGAAGGGGCTCCCGCTCGCGTACGACAGCGACCTGCAGGAGCAGCGCGTCCCGCTCTACGACGCGGCGGCGGTCACGCCCGCCCTCGACGCGCTCGCGCTCGTCGTCCGCGGGCTGCGGTTCGACCGCGACCGCATGCGCGCGGCGACGGAGCGGGGGATGCTCACGGCGACGGATCTCGCCGACCACCTCGCGCGCGGCGGCGTCCCGTTCCGCGAGGCGCACGAGGTCGTCGGCCGGATCGTGCGCGAGCGCCTCGCGCAGGGACAGGACCTCGCGGGCATGACGCTCGACGAGCTGCGCCGCTACGACCCGCGATTCACGAGCGCCGCGCTCGAGGATCTGCGCCCCGAGCGCTCCATGGCCGCGCGGCGGTCGCCGGGCGGCACCGCGCCCGAGCGCGTCCGCGAGGCGCTCGCGGAAGCGCGCCGCGCCCTCGCGGAACATCCCGTTTCGCGCACGTGACCGCGATCGGGATCCGTCCGATGCGCGTGCGCGACGTCGACGCCTCGCTCGCGCTCATCAACGCGTACGCGGCCGAGGACCGCATGCTCGAGCGCACGCGCGACTTCCTCCTCGAGCACATCCACGACTTCTTCGTCGCGGAGAGCGAAGCGGGCTTCGAGGGCTGCGTCGCGCTCGCGGTCCTCACGCCCGACCTCGCGGAGGTGCGGTCGCTCGCGGTGCGGCCGCAGACGAGCGGGCGCGGCGTCGGCCGCGCGCTCGTCGCCGCGTGCGTCGACGAGGCGCGACGCCTCGGCCTGAAGCGCGTGTTCGCGCTCACGCTCGTGCCCGAGTTCTTCGAGCGGTGCGGCTTCACGCTCGTGAGCCTCGGGCGGCTGCCGGAGAAGAGCGCCTCCGAATGCCCGATCTGCCCGAAGCGCGGCCGCTGCGACGAGCACGCGATGCTGCTGCATCTCGACGGATCGCGGCCCGCGCCGCTCCGCACGGGCGAGCCGGTCGGCTACACCGCGCTCGCGGGGCACCGCACGTGACGCTCCGCGCGGTCACGGCGTCGTTCAACGCCATCGCGATGGTGGCCCTCGCGTTCGGGCTGACGGGCGGATCGTTCGCGGACCCCCGCGCCGACGCGCGGATCTGGGGCTCGGCCGCCGCGGCGGTCACGGTCGCGCTGGTGATCCTGACGAACGGTCCGGCCTGGCTCGGCTGGGGCGCGATCGGCTACATCCTGTTCGCGGCGTTCTGGGGAGAGCCGGCGCTCCTCCTCGCACTGCTGGCGGTCGCGTACATGCCCGTTCTCGATCGGCCGCGCGGGTCGCTCCTCACCGGCATCGGCATCGCCGTCGTCACGGCGGTCGCCTTCCGCCTGGTGGTGACGCGCCTGTTCTAGCGGGTCGGCCGCGCGACGAGGTGGTAGCGGTCCCCGCGAGCATCGCCGAGCGTCGCGCTGCCGCCGATGTGCACCGGGTCGAGGCGCGCGCGGAGGTCGACCGAGACGGCGAGCGGGTCGGCGCCGGCCGCCCGGAACACGGCCGGTCCGGAGTAGGCGATCTCCACGTTCGTCGCCGACGTGACGCGCATGTCGGCGGCGGCCTCGAGCTCGTATGCGCCGGTCCCCGGGACGGTGAACACGACGTGGCCATGGTCGGGGGCGGCTGGATCGAGCTGGACGGTCATCCACATGCCCGTGCGCTCGTCGACGAACTTGAGCGGATCGGTCGTGACCGTCACGACGAACGTCCCGGTCGCGCTCGCGCCGGCGCTGTCCGTCACCGTGACGCGCACGGTGTACGTGCCCAGAGCGCTGAACGTGTGGACCAGCGGGAACGTCTTGTCGGCGGCGATGTCGAGCGTCTCCGGCGCTCCGTCGGACCAGTCCACGGTCCCGGTCCAGGTCTGGCCGTCATCGGGGTCGCTGAACGATCCCGTGACGCTCAGGCCCTGCCGGAGGTACGCGAGGGTGTCCGGCGGGAGCGACAGCGTCGGCGGCGTGTTCGGTCGCAGGTCCCGGACGAACACGTCCGCTACGAGGTTCGTGTCGCCATCGACCAGCGGCGACAGCGACACGAACGTCACGAACCGACCGTCCGCGGAGATCGACGCGATCATGCTCGAGAAGGTCCCTTGCTCGTCCAGCCAGCTCAGCGAGGCGCGCAGCGTGGTCGACGCCTGGCGATCGCGCACGAACACGTCGGGCGACCCGTTCGT
>WNFV01027270.1_pt1 | contig 10198 bp, 6 predicted proteins | sample 5400101 | NCBI WGS metagenome assembly WNFV01 (sample SAMN13153361, study PRJNA577476) | soil metagenome | isolation source: 115 cm soil or saprolite under grassland replicate 1 | place: USA:California | collected 2016-06-15 | reverse complement strand
TCAATCCGAGCGACAGCGTCAACACCGGGTCACGCGACGCCGAGCGTCCGGCGCTCAATTGAAAAGAATGAAAGCAATTCTCGCGCTGGCGGACGGACTGACTTTTGAAGGCATCGGCTTTGGCGCTGAAGGCGAGGCGCTGGGTGAGGTCGTCTTCAACACCAGCATGACCGGCTATCAGGAAATTCTCACCGATCCATCCTACGACGGCCAGCTCGTCGCCATGACCTATCCCGAAATCGGCAACGTCGGCATCAATCCCGAAGATGTCGAGTCGCGAAAGCCTTTCGTAAAAGGATTTATCGTCAAAAATTATACCGCGCAGCCGAGCAACTGGCGCGCGGCAGAACCGTTGCACGAATACATGAGGGCGAATCATATCGTCGGCATCCACGGCATCGACACTCGCTCCTTAGTACGCCACCTGCGTGATAACGGCTCCCAGGAAGGCATCATCTCGACTTCGAGCACGGACGCGGGCGAGTTGATCGCAAAAGCGAAGGCGTCACCCGGGCTAGTGGGAAAAGACCTGGTGCGTAACGTGACCTGCGTCGAAGCTTATGATTGGAACGAGGGTTTGTGGGAGCCCGGCCTCGGCTATAAGCATCGGGACGCCGGCAAAGACCCAACCAAGGGCAGGCGCGGTAAACAAGCGACGTTCAAGGCGGCGAAATTTTCCGTCGTCGCCTACGATTATGGCATCAAGTTAAATATTCTGCGCAATCTCGTCGAAGCGGGATGCCGGGTCAAAGTCGTGCCTGCCGCGACGCTCGCAGAAGATGTATTGGCGATGAAGCCGGACGGAATTTTTCTCTCCAATGGCCCCGGCGATCCCGACGCCGTGCCGTACGCCAAAGCGAACGTTGAAAAACTGCTCGGCAAGAAGCCGATATTCGGCATCTGCCTCGGCCATCAAATTATGGGGCTCGCCCTCGGCGGCCGGACCTACAAACTGAAGTTCGGCCACCATGGTGGCAATCAACCGGTGATGGACTTGACCACGCGGAAAGTCGAGATCACGGCGCAAAACCATGGCTTCGCGGTGGACGCCGATTCGCTCAAAGGCGCGGTCGAGGTGACTCACGTCAATTTGAACGACAATACCGTGGAAGGATTGGTGCATCGCGACTTACCGATCTTTTCGGTTCAGTATCATCCGGAGTCGTCGCCGGGGCCGCACGACGCAAATTATTTGTTCCAACGATTCATCAAACTGATGCAAGACAACCGAAAAAGCTAGCGCGATGCCGAAACGAACCGACCTCAAGTCTATTCTGCTGATCGGCGCGGGCCCGATCGTCATCGGACAGGCTTGCGAGTTCGATTATTCCGGCACCCAAGCTCTCAAGGCGCTCAAAGAAGAGGGCTATCGCGTCATCCTGGTCAACTCGAATCCCGCGACCATCATGACCGATCCGGAATTTGCCGACCGAACCTACATTGAACCGATCACCACCGACATCGTCGAAAAGATCATCGCCAGGGAACGGCCCGACGCGGTGCTGCCGACTCTCGGTGGTCAAACGGCGCTGAATCTTGCCATCGATCTGGCCGAGAAAGGAATACTTGAACGCTACGGTGTGGAAATGATCGGCGCCAAGATCGACTCGATCAAGAAGGCCGAGGATCGCGATCTTTTCAAAGAGGCGATGCGCCGTATAGGTTTGGATCTGCCGCGCAGCGGTTACGCGCGCAGCATGCGCGATGCTACGCGCATACAGAGGCGTTTGAATTTCCCGCTGATCATTCGCGCGTCGCGCACTCTGGGCGGCAGCGGCGGCAATTTCGCCTATGGGCCCGAAGATTTCAAAGAAGTCGTTCAAGCCGGCATGAGCATCTCACCGGTGCATGAAGTCTTGATCGAAGAATCGGTTCTCGGCTGGAAAGAATTCGAGCTCGAGGTGATGCGCGATCACAAGGACAACGTCGTGATCATCTGCTCCATCGAGAACTTCGACCCCATGGGCGTGCATACCGGCGACTCGATCACGGTGGCGCCGGCGCAGACGCTGACAGACAAAGAGTATCAAATCATGCGCGACGCCGCGCTGCGGGTGATTCGCGAGATCGGCGTCGACACCGGCGGATCGAACATTCAATTCGCCGTCAATCCCAAAGACGGCCGCATGGTCGTCATCGAGATGAACCCGCGGGTTTCGCGGAGCTCGGCGCTGGCGAGCAAGGCGACGGGATTCCCGATCGCCAAGATTGCCGCGAAACTGGCGGTGGGTTACACCCTCGACGAGATCCGCAACGACATCACCCGCGAAACTCCCGCCTGCTTCGAGCCGACTATCGATTACGTGGTCGTTAAGATTCCGCGTTTCACGTTTGAAAAGTTTCCCCAGGCCAAGGATCTCCTGACGCCGCAGATGAAATCCGTAGGCGAAGCAATGGCCATCGGCCGCACGTTCAAAGAGTCTTTGCAAAAGGCGACTCTCGGCTTTTGATCCCTGGTATATCGAGAAAGTGCGGGAAATCATCGCCACCGAGGGCGAGATGGCGGCGCTCAAAGGTCGGCTCAACGAGATCGATGCAAATCAGCTTCGCGCTTGGAAACAGATGGGATTCGCCGACGCGCGCATTGCTGAGCTAATCGCCAGCAGTGAGGACGAGCTTAGGAAGGCGCGCAAAGAAAAAGGCGTCGAGGCAGTTTTCAATGCCGTCGACACTTGCGGCGCGGAGTTTCAAGCGTTCACGCCGTACCTGTATTCAACTTATGAAGGCGAAGACGAGTCCAAGCCGACGGAGCGTAAGAAGATCATGATTCTTGGCGGCGGGCCGAACCGGATCGGCCAAGGGATCGAATTCGATTACTGCTGCGTGCACGCCGCCTTCGCGCTCAAAGAGGCCGGGTACGAAACTATCATGGTCAACTGTAACCCTGAAACCGTCAGCACCGACTACGACACTTCGGATAAGCTCTATTTCGAACCGCTCACCATGGAAGAAGTCATGAACATCGTCGATCGCGAGAAGCCCGACGGGGTGATCGTTCAGTTCGGCGGGCAGACGCCGCTCAAGCTCGCGCTGCCTTTGGAGCGCGCCGGAGTGCCGATCATCGGAACTTCGCCCGACAGCATCGATTTGGCGGAGGACAGAGAGCGATTCGCCGCGCTGCTCAAGAAGCTCGATATCAAACAGCTGGATAACGGCATCGCCCGCTCCTACCAGGAAGCTTTCAACATCGCCGAGCGATTGGGCTATCCCGTTTTGGTTCGCCCTTCATACGTGCTCGGCGGGCGGGCCATGCAGATCGTTTACGACGGTGACACATTGAAGAATTATATGACCCATGCAGTCATCGCCTCCCCTGATCATCCGGTGCTGATCGACAAGTTTCTCGACGATGCCATCGAAGTCGACGTCGACTCCCTCGGCGACGGCGAGGATTACGTGATCGGCGGAATTATGGAACATATCGAGCGAGCGGGCGTGCATTCCGGAGACAGCGCCTGCAGCTTGCCGCCCAAATCGATCAGTCAAGAAATTCAGAACGAAATACGCCGCCATACGATTTCCCTGGCCAAAGCGCTCAACGTGCGCGGGCTCATGAACGCGCAATTCGCCGTGCAGCGGGAAAATGTTTTCGTCCTCGAAGTGAACCCGCGAGCATCACGGACGGTGCCGTTTGTCAGCAAAGCGATCGGCGTACCGCTGGCGAAAATGGCGGCGCGCATCATGGTGGGAAAAAAGCTCAAAGAGCTCGGATTGATCCACGAGATTCTGCCCAAGCATGTTTCCGTGAAAGAAGCCGTGTTCCCGTTTAATAAGTTTCCCGGTGTCGATACTTTGCTCGGACCGGAGATGAAATCCACCGGCGAAGTGATGGGCATCGACGTCTCGTTCGGTCTTGCTTTCGCCAAGGCGCAACTCGGCAGCGGCATGCGTTTACCCAGGTCCGGCAGAGTTTTCATCAGTGTGCGCGATGAAGACAAAGCGAGCGCGACTCCGGTCGCACGGAAACTACACGGCGCCGGCTTTGGGATTGTCGCCACTCGCGGCACCGCTGCCCATTTTGAGGCGCACGGCATTCCGGCGGAGATCGTCAACAAGATTCAAGAGGGGAGTCCGCATATCGGCGATCAGATCAAAAAGGGCGAAGTGGCGATGGTGATCAACACACCGACCGACGCCCATTCCCACGCGGATTCCTATGCTATCCGGCGCTGCGCTTTGGATTATCAGGTGCCGTACTTTACGACGATGGCCGGCGCCGAAGCCGCGGCAGAGGGCATTGAGTATCTCCAGCAGCGCGAGTTCGACGTCAAGGCCCTGCAGGAATATGGCGCGCCGCCTCTGCCCTAGTGGCGCAATGAAATTTCTTCGCCCAGATCCGGCCGAAAACAAAGCCCAACCGAAGCCTCCGGCGTCCGTGCGCGCGTGTCTGCGCGCTTTGGCGACGCCGATTCAATATCTCAAAGGTGTCGGTCCCAAACGGGCCGGCCAATTGGAATCACTCGGGCTCAAATCCATCGAGGATTTACTTTACCACCTGCCATTTCGTTACGAAGATCGCCGCGAGATTGGCAAGATCAGTCAGGCCGCGTTCGGCCAAGAGACGAGTTTCGTCGGACGGCTGGCGGCGTTGCAGCATAGATATATTCCGCGCCGTCGCAGTCAAATCCTTTTGGCAACTCTGCAGGACGACACCGGCAGCATCGATCTTATTTGGTATCGTGCGCCGGCCTTTTTGGCCAACGGGCTTGCTCGGGGGCAGACGCTCCTGGTTCACGGAAAAGTCGAGCGCGGCCTGCAAGGGCGCCTTCGTCTGGTTCATCCTGAGTTTGAAGTCATCGAAGGCGAGGAGGATCCGCAGCTAAAACGAATCCTGCCGGTCTATCTGCGCCCCGGCGGATTATCCTTATCGTTCATGCGAAAATACGCGGCCCAGGCTCTGGCTGAATATCGCGGCTCTATTCCCGACCGTCTCCCGGCGGAAGTCATCTGCAGCTGGGCTTGAGCCTGCGCCGCAGAGCGCGCCGCCAGAGCGTCGGAATTCGCATTGCCGGAAGCGACGGTACTCTGTCGGCACGAATGCGCAAACTCTTACCGTTTCGTCTCACCGGGGCCCAGCAGCGGGTCTTGAGTGAAATTGAAAAAGACATGGCGTCCGAGGAGCCCATGCAGCGTCTGGTTCAAGGCGACGTCGGCTCGGGCAAAACCATGGTGGCATGGTTGGCGTCGCTGCGATCGATCGAGCAAGGTTTTCAAGCGCTGTGGATGGCACCGACGGAAATTCTCGCGGAGCAGCATTACCGGAACCTGATGGGCTTCGCCGATCGGTTGGGCGTGCGGTCGGCATTGCTCACGGCGGCCACGCCGGCGAAGGAACGGAAGTCGACGCTGGCGCGTATTGCCCACGGCGACATTCAATTCGTCGTTGGCACTCACGCGCTGATCCAGGAAGACGTACGCGTGCCGCGGATGGGCTTGGGCGTCATCGACGAACAACATCGATTCGGCGTGCTGCAACGCTTGTCGCTGCAGCGTCTAGTCGGCGGCGATACACCGGCTTCGACCACCGGTCGACAATCGCATATGCTGCTGATGAGCGCGACGCCGATTCCGCGCAGTCTGGCGATGGTGCTCTACGGCGATATGGAAGTGTCGTTCGTCGATGAAATGCCGCCGGGACGGACACCGGTGCGGACGAAAGTGTTTGCCGAGCGCGAACGTAAGCAAGTTTATTCCGTCGTCCTCGACGAACTCAAACGCGGCCGCCAAGCCTTCGTCGTGTTTCCCCTGGTGGAAGCGTCCGAGCTGTTGCAGCAAGTGCGCGATGCTACTCAAATGGCGGAAAAGATGCGCCAGACGCTGTTTAAAGACTTTGGCATCGGCCTCGTGCACGGGCGCTTGAAAGTCGATGAGCGCAACGCCGTCATGCGTTCCTTTCGCGACGGAACGGTGAAGATCCTTGTCGCCACCACGGTGATCGAAGTGGGCATCGATATTCCCAACGCCACGGTGATCGTCGTCGAACACGCTGAACGCTTCGGTCTATCGCAGCTGCATCAGCTGCGCGGGCGCGTGGGCCGCGGTTCGGCGCCGAGTCACTGCCTGCTGGTCAATCGCGGCACGGGCAGTGCGGTCGCGGCCGAGCGTCTTCGCGTCATGGAAAAGGAGCACGATGGTTTTAAGATCGCCGAGGCTGATTTAAGACTCCGCGGCCCCGGCGAGCTGCTCGGTACCCGGCAGAGCGGCCTGGTTGATTTTCGTCTGGCGAATCTGCTGCGCGATTCGCGGGTACTCGCCGAAGCGCGCAACGAAGCTTTCGCCTGGCTGGAGAAAGATCCAGAGCTACGCAGCCGGGAGTCGTCGGGGATGAAGGAGATACTCAGACACCGGTGGGGAAACAGATTGCAATTAGGCGCGGTGGGATGACTGTCCGAGTTTCAAACCGTCGGTAACCATTCAGATTCTCAAGAATTTGTCGGGTCAGATATTTCGTTGCGGGAAAGCGGGTGCACACTGGCGAAAAGGTCGTCTGGTTGCAGCTGTATTAACGATGGCTTATAAAAATGGGTTATAATTTGTTTAAATAGGAAAGGATGAGGGCACCACGCGTGGAATTTCAGCGGATTAAGCGGCTCCCGCCTTACGTTTTCAGCATCATCGACGCTATGAAGATGGAAGCGCGGCACAGGGGGGAAGACATCGTCGACTTCGGTATGGGCAATCCGGATTTGCCCACGCCGCCGCATGTGGTGGGAAAGCTCGTCGAAGCGGCGGCCAAGCCGGCCAATCACCGTTACTCGGTTTCCCGCGGTATCTACAAGCTGCGCGTTGCGATTTGTGACTGGTACCGAAGGCGTTATCAAGTCGAGCTCGATCCGGACGCCGAGGCGATCGTGACAATCGGCGCGAAGGAGGGCTTGTCCCATCTTGCCTGGGCGACCATCGATCCCGGCGACGTGGTCCTTTGTCCCAGCCCGACTTATCCGATTCACCAGTTCGCGGTCATTTTGGCCGGGGGCGATCTCCGCTGCATTCCGCTCACGACCAGCGAAGCGTTCTTTGGCCATCTCGAAGAGGCGATCCGTCAAACGTGGCCGAAACCGAAGATGTTGATTATCAGCTTTCCGCATAATCCGACAACGCAAGTCGTCGAGATCGAGTTCTTCGAGCGGGTGGTGAAGACGGCCAAAGAACATGACTTCATCGTCGTTCACGATCTCGCTTATGCGGACCTGACTTTTGACGGCTATCAGGCGCCGAGTTTGCTTCAGGTCCCGGGCGCAAAGGATGTCGGCGTCGAGTTTTTCTCGCTTTCGAAGAGCTACAACATGCCCGGCTGGCGCGTCGGTTTTTGCGTCGGCAACAAGGAAGTCATCCACGCGCTGGCGCGCATCAAGAGCTATCTGGATTATGGAATTTTTCAGCCGATACAGATCGCCGCGATTCGTGCCTTGAACGGCCCGCAGGATTGCGTCGAAGAGATTCGCCTGATGTACCAAAGACGGCGCGATTCCCTGGTCGAGGGCCTCGATCGCGCCGGCTGGAGAATTCCCAAGCCCAAAGGAACGATGTTCGTCTGGGCGGAGCTTCCTGACCCGGCGAAGAAGATGGGCTCCGTCGAGTTTGCAAAATATCTGCTTCAGGAAGCGCAAGTGGCGGTGTCGCCGGGTATCGGCTTTGGCCAGTACGGCGACGCGCATGTGCGCTTCGCGCTCATCGAGAACGAGCACCGCACCAAACAAGCGGTTCGAAAGATCAAACGAGCGCTCGGAAAATTGCTGGACTAGCGGTCGATTCCGCGATAATTTTCCTCTCGCGAAAGTTTCCCAATGGCAGCAGCGAATAAACGGCGTAAAGTTGGCATCGGCTTGCTCGGTTCCGGGGTGGTCGGCGAAGCGATTCAGGATATCGTTTTCCAGGACCTCAAAGGACAGATCGGTGCCGACGTCGAACTCGAAATCCGAAAAATCTACACGCGCCATCCCAAAGACAAGAAATGGTTCGCCGAGCGAAAGTCGCTCTTCACGACCCAGGCCGAAGAGGTCATCGACGATGCCGAGGTCGATATTGTCGTCGAGGCGCTGGGATTTCAAGAACCAGCGCAATTGACTCTGTTTAGAGATTATTTCCTGCGCGCGTTCAAGAACGGCAAATCCGTCGTCACATCCGACAAAGCGGTGTTGGCGCGCTACGGCGATGAGATCTGTGCGGCTGCCGCCGCGAGCGGCCGGCAGCTGCGCTTCGAGGCCTGCGTCGGCGGCGGTATTCCGGTGATGCGGGCGCTGAGCGAGAGCTTCGCCGCCGAAGAGCCGGAAGCGGTCTTCGGAATCGTCAACGGCACCTGTAATTACATCTTGTCGCAGATGGAAAAAAGCGCAAAGCCTTACGCCACGGCGCTTCAGGAAGCGCAGCAAAAAGGCTACGCCGAAACCAACCCGGCCGCGGACGTCAGCGGCAGCGACGCGGAAGCCAAACTCCTGCTGTTGAGCCGAGTCGCCTTCGGATTGCAGATCCAGCCCGGCACGATTTGGCGCAAGGGGATCCAAGACATTCATGCGGTCGATTTCCGCTACGCCGGCAGAACCGGCGCCAGCACGATTAAGCAACTCGCAGTCGCCAAACGAAACGGCCAGTCCGTCCAGGTTTTTGTCGCTCCAGTTTTGCTGCCGCGCGAGAATTTTCTTTCCGGTATCGATGGCGCGACCAACGCCATCTGCATTGCCGGTAAGAGAAGCGGCGGCGCACGGGGCGAGCGCGATTGCGATTACGTTCTGGTCGGTCCCGGTGCCGGTGGCGGGCCGACGGCAGTCGCGGTGCTGGGCGATGTGTGCGAATTGGCGCGCGGCGGCGCTCTATCCACCGGTGCGCCCAGTCTGGTCACGCTGGGCAGCCTTAAACTCCAGGCCGAGGATGAAATCGACGGCTCGTTTTACCTGCGCTTCATCGTCAAGGACCGCGCCGGCATCGTCGGCGATATCGGCCAGACCTTTGGGCGCATCGGTATCAACATCTCCGAGATCTGGCAGTTACGGCACGGCGATGAAGAGTTGCGGGACCTGGCACAGAGCTATAACCTGAGAGTGAATCCCAAAAGCAGTCTGCCTTTCGGCATGACCTTGGAGCAAGCGACCTTGAAGCAGGCGGGCAAAGCTCTGGATTCCCTTGGCGATCGAGACTATATCCTGGTTGACCCCGTGTGGTTTCCGATCTGGGGCGCGAAGTGAGCGGCGAAGCCATGATGAATGGGCGAAATGTAACTCGTGGAAGCACCGCCGGGCATCGATTGCATCTGGAATACATCGCGCTAGAGGACGGATCGTGAAGTATATCATTCTTCAAGGCGACGGCATGGCGGACTATCCGCTCGAGGTGCTCGGCGGCAAAACGCCCCTCGAAGCGGCGCGAACAACCAACATGGATTGGCTCGCTGCCCACGGCGTGTTCGGCATCGCCCATGTCATCCCGAAAGGGTTTCCACCCGGCAGCGACGTCGGCAACATGAGCATCATGGGATATGATCCGGCGCTATATCACACCGGTCGCTCGCCGCTCGAAGCCGCCAGCATGGGCGTCGCGCTCGGGCCGAACGACATCGCGTTTCGCTGCAATCTGGTGACGCTCGCTGGCTCGGGCAGCGAAAAGGTTATGGAGGATTTTACCTCGGGCCACATCTCCACGGAGGAAGCGGCAGAGATCATCCGCGATTTCGATCGCCAGCTTGGCGGCGATGGCGTGGAATTTTTCCCCGGCGTGAGCTACCGCCACCTAATGGTTTGGCGCGACGGCCAAGAAAAAATGACAACTACGCCGCCACACGATATCACGGATCAAAAGACCGCTGGCTATTTGCCGAAGGGCGACGGCGCCGATCAGTTGCTCAAGTTGATGCAGGCATCGGAGCCGATACTTGCCGCGCACCGTGTAAACAAGCAACGCCGTACGGCAGGACAGCGGGCGGCGACAACCATCTGGCTTTGGGGCCAGGGCAGGGCGCCCAAGTTGCCGCCGCTGACCGAGCGCTTCGGAATTAAAGGCGGCGTGATCTCCGCCGTCGACATCATCCACGGTCTCGGCGTGTATGCCGGGCTCGAACGAATCGACGTGCCCGGAATCACCGGATTCCTCGACACGAATTATGTCGGCAAAGGTGAGTACGGCGTGCGCTCGTTGGAGAAAAATGATTTAATCTTCATTCACGTCGAAGCCACCGATGAAGCCGGCCACATGGGCGACGTCGACA
>WNFV01010317.1_pt1 | contig 10201 bp, 10 predicted proteins | sample 5400101 | NCBI WGS metagenome assembly WNFV01 (sample SAMN13153361, study PRJNA577476) | soil metagenome | isolation source: 115 cm soil or saprolite under grassland replicate 1 | place: USA:California | collected 2016-06-15 | reverse complement strand
TCCCCGCGAAACCTTGAAACCTTGCTCCGAACCAGCGGACAACGACAACGCGGCCCCTGACCCCGTCCCCCGCGAAACCTCGTCCGACAGAACCCGCACGACACCAGAAGTTCTTGTCGCCTTTCCGCCAAAACGCGACAGCGGCGGGAGCACGACGACGATCTCGAGGGCCGTGGCCTACGTTTCGACGTTTCGCTGGGGGGAGGGTCGGACGGCGATCGTCGACCGCCGGCATCGACTACGTTTCGATGTTTCACGGGGAGGGGGTCTGACGGCGATCTCGTTGCTTGCCCCCACGGACCCAGCGCAAGCCGTTTACGCGTCCTTGTCGTTGCCTACATAAGCAACATGAGGGATCTGGCGCGAGGGTGGGTGGCACGGCGTGGGACCCGGCTCCCAGGGCCCGTCGAAAGTGAACGATGGCACGGTCGCAACGGCACACCTCAGATACCCCCATGCGAACACCGATCGAATATGAACTACTTCAAACAACCAAAGCGGCCGCCTGAGTCAAGAAAAGCGGCTCCACCGAACCCGGGGCACTGCGGTTTAGACGATGCCTCCTTTTCTTGCCTGTCGGGTCGAACTTGTGCTGACGGTTGCGGAAGGAGAAGATCCGCGTCGATACTCGCGACGACCTTCCACTACGCGGCCACGCGGCGAATCACAGAAATCGGCCTGCTAGTCGCGTTAGTCGGCGGCCTGGTGATCGCCTTGGGAAGCAGCCGACGCACCTGGGTCGGTCTCGGGGGCTTGCTGATCGCGGTGGGCTCGCAGCCGCCCTCGTCGCCTTGCACTTCGGCGTCTCCCCCTACCGGCACGGCCGCTAGCAGACGGCCCGCGCGCTCAATCCGTCTCGCCCCTCTCCGTTGCCGATCGACGATCTGCGGCTGTGCAACTTTTCTCTCGCATAGAAGTGCGAGGTCAAGCCTGCGCCCGAGCTCTTCGACTACACAGAGGAAGATCGCTTGCTCTCGTCGCTCCGGGCGCCCTCGTCGGGCACCGCCGAAGGGAACTCCAACTCGACGACCCAGCCGCGCTGATCGTAGAGGGGCCGGTAGCCGAGCCGCTCGTTGATAGCGAGCATGCCGACGTTCTCCTCGTCGTTCTCGGTCAGCAGGCGCTCGATCCCGGCCTCCGCTGCCCACCGCGCCGACGCGAGCTTGACCATGAGCGCGAGATCGCGGCGGCGGTAATCCGGCAGCGTCGCCGTCATCTGGTTGTAGGCGAGCCGCCGCCCGGGATCGACCGTGAGGAACGCAAGCGAGACCGGCCGCTCTCCCGCGAGAGCGACGAAGCTGCCCTCGTCCGAGAGATCGGGGTGCTCGAGGTCGTCGCGCTGCCAGCTCTCGAAGTCCAGGTCGGTCTCGGGATGCTCGCTCGGCATGTCACGCACTGCGGCCGCCCAGATCTCGTAGAGGTCGTGGACACGCCAGCGCACTTCGCCGAGGCAGGCCAAGCGAAATCCACGCTCCTCCAGCCGCGGTAGGTCCGAGACGTCGATGCCGCGCGGGTCGACCTCGGAAACCGTGTCAAGGCTGCCGGGCGTGAAGCCAAGCTCTTGAACGAAACTCTCTCCTGCGGGGTCGCCGTCGACCCACGTGCGCAACCGTACGGCGCCTTCGGCGACGAGGTAACCCTGGGCCGTCGTGTAGAGCTCGCCGCCGATCCCGCGCCGGCGCCGCTCGGGATGGACGCCGATCCAGAAACGGCCCTTGTCGCGCGTCGGCACCGGCCACTCGGCCTGGGCACAGCCAACGATCTCACCGTCGATCTCCGCGATCCAGTCGCGCCGTCGCTTTCGCTCGTTCTCACGGGTGGCGAGGTACCGGATCGTCCGCGGCGTCACGACCTGGTGCGGGTTGACGGCGATCTCCAGCCGCGCGACCGCCGCCGCGTCTGCCTCCCGGAGTTCCCGGATCACGCCCCAATACTCGCCGATCGCGACTCTCGACGATGATCGGGACGAGCTCGTCCCGGGGGACGTAGCGCAGTTATGGAACAGGGGCGCAAGCGGTGAGCAGAGCGCCTACAGGTGAGACGTGAGGCCCGCGCCGCTCGCGTCGCCGTCCACAGATGCTTCCTCGGCGGCCTAGCCGTCCTGGGCGTTCTCGTACCAGGAGTATGCGTACTTGCCGTCGTCCAGCTCCTTCGCGAACTTCGTCGGCTTCAGCGGATAGAAGGTGTCGCACATTACGGCGAGCACGTGCGTCTTGTACGTGCCGATCGACTTCTCCGCGCAGCCGGGCTGCGGACCGTGCGGCAAGCCGGAAGGATGCAACGTGATCGAGCCGACGTCGACGCCCTTGCGCGAGCCGAACTTGCCGGAGACGTAAGAGATCATCTCCTCCGACTGGAGATTCGAGTGGTGATACGGGATCGGCACCGCGAGCGGTCGAAGTCGAGCTTGCGCGGACAGAACGAGCAGATCACGAAGTTCCTGCCCTCTGGAACGTCTGATGCGACGGGGCGGCTGGTGGATGCGGCCGGTGATCGGCTCGAAGTCGTGCACCGAGAAGGTCTACGGATAAAGGTACGCGTCCCATCCCACCGAGTCCAGTGGGCGGTACTGGGCACGAACATGCGGGCCGCAGACAAGGCAGGAGCGTCTAGCTGTCGCACTTTGGCGGAAAGGCGACAAGAACTTCTGGTGTCGTGCGGGTCCTGTCGGACGAGGTTTCGCGGGGAGGGGGTCGGGGGCCGCGATGTCGTTGTCCGCCGGTTCGGAGCAAGGTTTCAAGGTTTCGCGGGGAGAGGGTCGGGCGGCGCACTGTCGCGCTTCGGCTCTTGCCAACCCTGGCTCCGCCGTTGCCTGTTAAGAAAACAGGTTTGCGGGTTGCACGACTACGGCTGACTACGGTCAGATTGACCGCAAAGCCAGTCCTAGAGCCAAATCAGGGGGTGCTCGTGAAACCGAACTTCGAGAGCCTCAATCGGGCTGTTTTTTGGGGCCAGCGCGTGGAGCCCCCTCATCCTTGGAGCTCGATCGGAGTGCCGTCTCAGCCGTCGATGGGTTGAAATGCTCGCGAGATTCTCGGGCGGCCATGAGACGCTCTGGGAAACCCAATGCTTCGCGATGGCCAGGCCGTCGGTCGCTCCGCAGTTCCCGAGCGGCGGTTGCGGGCCAGCCGATGCGACTCCGTGAGCGTTAGCGCTGGAGGCTGGCCGAAGGTTGAGCGCACGCCTGCGCGTGCAGGCTCTCAGGCGATTTATGGGTTCCGGCGACTCCGCGCGGAGGGCCAGCGGCGGCAGGAGATCGATGCCGATACTGTCGAACGATGGACGCTGGGATGTCTCGTTTGGCAGGGGCGGTCGCGCTTACCGTCGGCGTGCTTGGGAGTGTCGTCGCGACGGGTTTCGCGGGCGGCGGTTCGGTTGCGATCAAGACCAGCTTTGCGGTTGGCCCGACGCGGCTCCTGTCGCCTGCGTTTGGCTACGCCGTCGCCTACAGGACTGTCGAACGGGGCGACACAGCGCGTACGAGGATTGGTCTCTTCGTGTACGACAGCGGGCGCTGGCGCAACGTGACGCCGAAGGGGCTGCACGCGAACGCGATCGATGACGTGGCGTTCATCGATCGGCGACATGGTTGGGTCGCCGCCTACAACTGCGCCGAGGCGGCCGTTTACCTGTACCGGACGAGCGACGGTGGCCGCTCCTGGCGCTCTCTGGGCAGGCCGGCGACGCATAGCTGTGGTGGCGGCCCGACCTATCTGAGCTTCAGCGACACCAAGCGGGGCTGGATGGAGCCGGTCAGCCCGAACGGGCCCGGAGGCGAGCTCCTGCGCACCGATGACGGCGGCCGCACCTGGACTCGTCTCGGCTCTGGCCTGGGCTCCCCCTCGCTTCCGTGCCTGGCGCCGATCGAGTTCGTCTCACGAGCGGCTGGGTGGATGGCGCGGTGTGGGGCAGATGTGTTCGCCTCAGCCGACGGCGGCCGTCATTGGCGCCGCGGCACGATTCCCGCCCCGTACCCGCGAGACGCGCGCAGCTACGACCTGCCGCGCTTTGTCGGAAGGATGGGAGCCGTCGCGGCGACGCTCGGACGGGGAACTTCGAGCGCGGTCGCGTTCTCGGCCTCCGACGATGGTGGGCGCTCGTGGTCGCTGCGGTCGCTCCGCCGGATCGATCGCTGCCCGCTGCGGCCGAAGCTTGTCCCCTGGCCGGCGTTCTGGCCGGCGAGCGTGGCAAGCCCGCGCGTCTGGTGGGTCGTCGCCGGACGCCGCAAGGCTCTTGTCCAGGTAACCAACGATGCGGGACGCCGCTGGCATACCGTGATCCCGCACGGATTGTCGCCGCGCGTCTGCGCGGTAACGAAGGTGAGTGCCGCGGATGGTCGTGTTGCTTGGGTGGTGGCGCGCTACCGGAGCCAGTCCGAAACCGCGCTCTTCGAGACGAGAGATGCCGGGCGGACCTGGCGTCGCGTCACGCTTTTCAGATGACAGTTGGTTAGGTCGCGGGCGCTTGGTAGGCGATCAGCGTGCCCAAGCCGCCATGCTCGCAGACCCGGCACTTGACTGGGCACCGGAAGAGGCAGCGGCGCGTCCGCGACAGCGCGAACCGGCCGCCGAGTTTGCCAACCACGGCGCTACCACCTAATGAAGCGGGTGCGACTCGGTCAGCGTCACGGGATCCGGCGAGGCCGAAGTTGGAGCGCACGCCTGCGCGTGTGGCGTGCGCGGCGACGAGGGTGAGGGGGGACAGGTTCATCGCCGTTCCAGCAGCCGAACCTCGGTAAAGCGGTAGGCGAAGCGGTCGGGGAAATGTGTCCAAATCCCGCCCACGCTATGAACCTGCGACGGTGCGAACGTCTGTCCCATGACAGGCGTGTCGCGTTTCCGCCAGAAGGCGACAGCAGATCAATCGCGGCGGGGGCGTTCGTTCGCGTAGGACGATCGTCGTCGTTTGCCAAGCCAAGCCGGTTCAGTCGGCGTAGCGGGAGGCTTTCGCGGGTTCGTCGCCATGTTCCTCGCCTGACGCGGTGCCAGCGCGTAACTCACCGCCCAGACGGCGAAGCCGGAAAGGTGGTCGGCCGAAAGAACGAAGACGAGTATCCAGTCTGGATTCGACCTATCCCGCTAACCGCAGCACCCGGACGAGGAATGCGTCGAAGCGGAACAGTCCGGCGAGATCTCCGATGGAGAAGTGTGGGATTGCATGTTGGAGCGTCGGGGTCACCGTGAGTGCGACGTGCGGCGCCCGGTGTGCAAGCGCGCGCGTCTCATCGGGCGGGAAGTACTTGTCGTGCGGTGCGGATGCGATCAGGACGCGAGTCTGTAAGCGGGCGGCCGCGCTGATCGGTGAGAGCAGCGTGGCAGCGAGGCGGATGCGCTGCGGCAGCGCGGCGTAGAGGGAGTCGAAGCGAGCAGGATCGCGGTTCACGAGCAGCCGCACAAGGGCGTGGGCCGGCGGGCGCAGGCGCGATTTGTGCAGCGTGCGCAGCGGCGCGAGCGGATCCGGTGCGTCGTCGGGAACCGCCTGGAGCCGCGCGAGCAGGAGCGTGCGGTCGCGCCCAGGCGTAAGCGCCGCGGCCAGCGAGCGTGCGATCACGAGAGCCGCGAAAGGTTTCGTGCGGTAGCGCTCGAACTGTCCGTGCTTCATATAGACCGCGGTCGTGGTCAGCCGAACGACATGCGCGAGATCCGTGTACGGCGCGAGGCCGGCCACCGCGCGGATGCGGCCTGCGAGCGAGGGTTGCTCCGCCGCCAGCAGCGCGAGACTCGCGCCGACCGAGACGCCGAACAGTGTGACGCGCTCGCCGCGGACGTCCGGCCTCTCGGCGACGGCACGCACCACCTCGGTCGTCGCGACGAGCGTTCGTAGCGTCAGCGTGCCTTGCCGCAATCCCGGCGGATCGGGCACGGCGACGAGATAGCCCGCGCGGGCGAGCGCGCGCGCGAGCCGCTCGACGTCAGGATGATGACGTCCAAGGCGCGTCACGCCGTTGACGAACACGACCGCCCGCCAGGACCGGCCGGCGCCAGGGCGGACAAGCGTGGTCGGCTGCCCGGCGATCATCGTGTCCTCGGCCCGCGGCTCGTCTGTTACGACGCCGACCAGCCAGCCGACCAGGGGAGTGTTCGATGTGCGCGAGAGCACAATCACTGTGCGCGTCTGGGCGGCGACCCATGAACGAAAGACGAGCGCCGCGACCAGCCCGATGACGAAGAGTGCGATCGCCCACCGGACGAGGCGAACGACTTTGGCCCCTCTCCCACGACGACGTTCGCGACAACGAGCGCGCGACTCAGCCCACCGTCGACGAAGTCGCTGCCCCCGACGTCGTAGACCTCCGGCGCGGGTACGCCGCACCTCATGATGATCGCCGATCGTGGGAGAGTTGTGGAGGCCGGCCGGCTCCGCGTACATTCGAGCGTATCTCCGACCTCCGCAATCTCCTACGCCGGACGGCCGATCTCGCCGCCGATTTCCTCGGCCCTCTAGATGACCGTCCCACTGTGCCGGGGCCTGCGGGGTCAAATAGCGATCGATCTCTCTGAGCCACACATCGCTGATCCCGAAGTGATGCGCGGCGCCTCCCGCCCCGGCACCCGTCGCCTTCTGTTGGATACGCGACAAGTGAAGGGGGTGTTAGGTGTCGTTCTCGTTGGTCTGTGGGAGCTTGCCGGCGGCGAGCTCGGCCCGCCAGCGCTCGGACGTCTCAGGATCGGCCGTTATGGAGATCACGGCCTTGACGAAGTCGCCGCGAGCGGCGGGAGACCACATCCCGATCGTTTCGCTGTTCCCGTCGGAGGATAGGTACTGGAAGACGCGAGAGTCCGGGATTGCCTGCTCGGACGGTGTTTCCGGGGCGGCGGTCGCCGGGGCTTCGGCTGCTCCGCTGGCGGGACGGTGCAGGACTGGGTTAGCGCCCGGCGGCAGGTCGCAGATGACGATCGTCGGCGTCGTCGGCTGCTGCGCCGTTTCGGGCTCACCCTCGTCGGGCGCCAGCGCCGCGAGCGCTCGCACGGCGGAGAGGCGGGCGGCCCAGTCGGGCTGGCCGCTCGCCTTCGTTGCGTGCAGCGCCGCGCGCAACATCTCGAGCGGCGCGACCTCGCCGGGAACCGCGCCTTCGCGTTCGGCGATCAGACGCAGCTCGGGGTCCTGGCTATCTCCTGCGCCCCGCGTCCACGCACGACGAAGAGCGCGACCTAATTCGCGCTTACCTAGGGATCTGGGCGCAGACAAACAGCGTTCCCGCCGAGCTGGTTGAATAAGGTCCTCGCCGAGGAGCAGCCGTTTGCGCAGCCACCCGGTGGGGCGGGTGCGCCGAGAAGCAACGGGCCCGGCAGGCGCTGGTTGTCGCGGATGAGCCAAAGGGCGACAGGCGCGACGACTTGGTCGACGCGACCGTCGAGCCGTTGTCCGGCTAGGTCGCGATCGCACTCATGTGTGCTTGTGCCGTTGGCTGGGCTGTTTAGCAGGTGCTGCCGGCGGTGGTGTGTGAGTACCAGCCCGAGCAGGTGACGGCGGGGGCGCAGCCCCCCAGGTGCTTTCCGACCTACGGGGTGCTGTCGCGCGTCCGCGCGACCGGCATCGGGCTCCTACTGGAGGCCGGGTTTGTGGAGGACGTACCAGCCGATCTCGGTGCTCGTTTCGCGGGGCGCACGCGCCCGCTCGCGCTCGTCGCCGTGGCGGCCGGCCAAATCGAAGCAACGGTCGAGGTCGCGTTCCTCGGGGACGATCTCCGCGTGCCGCAAGACGAGGCCGTTCGCGTCGAAGAGGCCGCGGAGATCGACGTCGGCGAGGATCCGCGTCGTCGTCGGGTCTCGGGCGCGCTCGAACCGGTTGAGCTCGATCGCCGCGAGCGAGTCGACCGGCGCGAGTTGGTCGACGACGAGCATCGTGCCGCCCGGCCGCAGCACCCGGTTCATCTCGGCGAGCAGGAGCTCCGGTCGCGGGACGTGATGCAGTGTCCGCGCCGTGCAGACGAGGTCGAACGAGCCGAGCTCGTACGGAAGCGCGGTCGCGTCCGCCTCGACAAGCTCGACGTTCGCCGGCGCCCGCTTGCGGCCCTCGTCGGGAAACTCGGGGACGACGTCGACGCCGATCACCTCGCGCACGAGCGGCGCGAGCGCGCCCGTGAACGCGCCGGCGCCGGTACCGACATCAAGCGCGCGCTGCTCGCCGGTAAGGGTCAGCAGTCGGCGCAGACGCTCCCGCGTCGCTGCCGCGCGGCGGTCGTGCTGCTCCCCGACGAGCTCAGCCGTCTCGCCGAAGCGCCTCCGAAAGGGATCTGACAAGCTCGGGCGCCTCCTCCCTGTTCGAGATCGTTCCCGCGGCGCGCGCCGGCACGATCAGTTCCAGCATACGACCGACCTCGTCGCCACCGCACGCGGCCGTCAACGCCGCGCTGGCCGCCGAAGACGCGCGTCGATCGCCACTCGAGCGAGTTAGAGGAGGGCGCAGCGGCCGCGTGAGATGACTCAGGGATCGCCCTGCGGGGTGCGAACATTCGGTCCGCGGCCCGAGAAAGGCCTCTGCCTAGGAGGCCGGCTGCGCCGATTTGGGGCCACGAGAAGTCGGCCCACGAGGACGAGCGAGCGCCCCCTCCGAGCGCCAACTCGCTCGCGGGAGAAGACGGCTGGCACCAGCGAGGAAGATCCGATTGGCGGGCCCTCAGCTCAGGCAGTGCGACTTGGCGTCGTAAGACGCTGAGCTCGTGGCGGAGCACGATGATCTCTCGTTTCTTGAACTCGCTCGAGCGGAGGCGAAGTGCGGCCAGCTGCAGCGCACGACGAAGGACGAGGTAGCAAAGCGACACGAACACGAACGGCTCCTCCCGAAGGGGCGACGGCGGCCGATCGACTCTACGGGACGGACAGCCGGCCACCCGACCACGTTCGAAGGTGCCGCTGCGTCCAGCCCGATGACCAGAAGCATTCATAGCCTCACGCGCGCGCGCGCGCCGATATTCAATTCTGCAGTGTGGATGTCAAACGCACCCGCCCACACCGAAACCGAATTTGCGCACCCCACAGGATCTGTATGCCATTGGGTCCCGTGCCGCTCGTGGCGTACGCGAGTCGCTCAAGCAAGAGTCTGGCCCCGCACGCGAACTCCGTTCGCCTGAAGCTCCTCGCCTCGCGCGCACCGCGCGTTGGTGGGTTGCGGGCTCGGGCCGGAACCTGAGTGCAGGGCCAGTTCAAAACATCCTACACCGCATGCGGCGTGAGATCGGTTAAGGCTTCTTCCCGATCCTCAACCACTTGCGGATCTTTGCGATGAGGCTGGTCATCGGGCGACTCTACGCCGTTTCGCCAATTGAATCGGCAAAGCCGGTTTGCTCCCCTTCCGCCTGGTGACACCAAGCCGTCTCCGCGACCAAATCGTCTTCGCGCGCGGCTGTCGCCTTCTGGCGGAAAAGCGGTTCGATGTGGCCAAACGCTTAGTCGAAGAACCAAAAGATCGGCAGTCCGGTCTGGATGGGATCGCGGTATTTGCCGCAATCTCGACACTCGTAGTAGATGAGTCCGGCTTGCACCTTCTGCACCCAACGGTGCGACCGGAGGCAGCAGCGCAGCCTTTTCGCCATGATCGACTCTCAGACGATGCCAGTCTAACCGGGCGATTGTTCCCTCTACGCCGCGAGCGGAACCGGCTCGCGCCCATGAACGAGTTGGCGACGTTGCTTGACGAGCTTGTTGCGGATGTTCCCATCGAAAGGGCGAGTTGGACTGACGTTGTACCGCGGAGCCGCAAGATTTGGCCGCTCGCGCCGTGCGCCCAAGCGGCTCGTGCTCGCACTCGCGGTGATGCTGCTTACGCTTGTTGGGACAGCGGTCGGTGTCGGCGTCAACATGCTGAGCCAGCAAGAGAGCTCGGCATCGCGCTCTCGAGCGTCGACCTCGACGGCAGCGCGATCATTGGTGCCGCTTCGAAATCACAGTCGCTTTGGAACGACGGCGGCAACGATCACTGTTTGTCGCAGAAGAGCCGAAAGGCGACACGCACTACCGCTTCGTCTACGGCGATCAGCGAAAAAACTGGTCCGGCTGCTTCGCGAGCCACTCAGCCGCTCCTGTGCGTGGAGTTCGCCGGGCTTTTCGATCTCTCGCCTGCAGGCGGTTCTCGCCCGACATGCTGTAGCACCGACGTTCGGTCTGCAGCGGGAATGGTTTGTGCGCGCCGGCCGGCGGCCCCTTTGAGGCGGTCCGATCTCGGTCGGAGCCGCACGCTCGCCCTCTGGGAGCCCGCCCCG
>WNFV01032384.1_pt1 | contig 10202 bp, 8 predicted proteins | sample 5400101 | NCBI WGS metagenome assembly WNFV01 (sample SAMN13153361, study PRJNA577476) | soil metagenome | isolation source: 115 cm soil or saprolite under grassland replicate 1 | place: USA:California | collected 2016-06-15 | reverse complement strand
GAAAAACCCCGCAATCCTCGGGCGAATAGCCGATGCCACGTTTCGCCCGCTCGTGCGGCGGGAGCCTTGTCACGTCCTCGTCATCGAACAGGATCTGTCCGGCCCGGACGGGGAGAAATCCCATGATGCTCTCGATCGTGGTGGTCTTGCCCGCTCCGTTGCGCCCGACGAGGCATACCACTTCCTCCTTGTCGACGCGCAGCGACACGCCGTTGAGGATGTGGGCCGGGCCGCGGTAGGTGTCGATCGCATTGACATCGAGCACGATCAATCCTTTCGTGAGAAGGCGTCGGTACCGGAAGAGCCGATCAGGATCATTGCGACCTGCTCGTTCTTCCTGATCTCGGCGGGGGTGCCTTGCGCAAGAATCGCGCCCTGGTGCATCACGACGATGCGATCGGAATATTTGAACACGACGTCCATGTCGTGCTCGATGACCACGGCTGTTATGCCCTCGCCGCGCACGACCGAAGCGATCGTGTCCATGATCTGGCCCTTGTCGCGCGTGCTCACCCCGCTCGTGGGCTCGTCGAGGAACAGGAGCTTGGGCCGCAGCGCATAGGCGAGCGCTACGTCGAGCAGCTTGCGCTCGCCTTGCGCGAGGCCGCGCGCAAGCTCGTTGCGCTTCCCGGCGAGCCCGAATTGGTCGAGCACCGCGTCGGCTTCCCGCGTCACCTTGCCGTCGCGGCGGGCGAGCGCCGCAATGTTGCGGGTCTTGCCTTCGCGGGAAAAGATCGCCAGCGCGACGTTGTCGAAGGCGGTAAGGTCGTCGAACAGATTTACGAGCTGGAAGCTGCGCGCAATTCCTGCCTTGACGCGCTGGGTCACCGAGGCGTTGCTGACGTCCTGGCCCTGGAAGATGATTTTTCCGGAATCGGCGCTGTAATATGCGCTCACGATGTTGCAGAACGAAGTCTTGCCGGCCCCATTGGGGCCGACCAGCGATATGAACTCGCCCTCCTCAATGGTCAGATTGACGTCGTCGACAGCATGCGTATCGCCGAAGTACTTCTTGAGATGGACCGTCTCGAGCAGGCTCATGAGGTCCCCCTGGTAAACCTGGCCGCAAGGCGCGCGGCCGTCCCCACGATGCCCGACGGCAGCGCTAACACCAGGACCACGAGCACCACGCCGAGCAGGAGCTGCCAATATTCCGTGCTCGCGACCGCATAGGTCTTGAGATAGTTGAACACCACAGCGCCGACGATCGGCCCGGTGAACGTACGGAACCCGCCGAGCACGCTCATGAACACGATCTCGCCCGAGAACGGCCAATAAAGGATGTCGGGCGTGGTCAGCCCATTGAGCGGAACCCAGAGGATGCCGGCAAGACCGGTGAACGCGCCCGATATCACGAAGGCGATCCAGCGGTAGCGCCGCACTGATATGCCGACGAAGCTCGCGCGCGTCTCGTTGTCGCGAATTGCCTGCAGCGCTTTGCCGAACGGCGAGTGCACAACGACCCACATGATGACCGTCGCCAACGCGAACAGGCCAAGTACATAATAATAGTAGGCGAAAACGAAGCGTTGGAACGAGCCGGGGCCGGCGAAGTTGACGAGACCGCCGAGCAGCGTGAGCTTGGCAGAGGCGACGCGGATGCCGTCGGTGCCGCCGGTCACCCAGAAAAACTTGAAGGCAAGGCTCCACAACACCTGCGACAATGCCAGTGTCAGGATGCTGAAGAAGATGCGCGTGTGCCGTACGCACACGAACCCGAACAGCGCGGAGATGAGCAGCGTGCCCAGGAGCCCGCCGACGATGCAGAGCTCCATGGATTGCGCGCCGAGGTCGCGTACGATGAACGCAACCGTATAGGCGCCGGCGCCGAAATAGGCGGAATGGCCGAACGACAAGAGTCCAGTATAGCCGAGCAGCAAATTGAAGCCGAGCGCCGCGATGGCCATGATCAGACCATAGGTGAGCAGCACCGTCTGGTAGGGATCGACCAAACTCGGCAGCATCGCGAGCACAAGGAGTATTGCGAGCGCGACCACAGCCGGCCGCCAAGCAGACGGGCCAGTGCTCGTGATCGCGGCTTTTTTTGCGACGGCGAGGCTCATCGTCATGCCCTCCCAAACAGTCCGGTCGGGCGAATGAGCAGGACCGCGGTTGCGATCAGGTAGAGCACGGCAAGCTCGATCTCAGGGAAGAACTGGATGCCGGCGGTGCGGACGAGGCCGACGATCAGTGCACCGGCCAGTGCGCCTTCGAGGCTCCCGAGCCCGCCGATCACCACGACAACGAACGCCAAGATGAGGGCCTCAATGCCCATGCCGAGCACGGCGGCCTGCGCCGGCACCACGACCGCGCCGCCCAACCCTGCCATGAAGCAGCCGATGGCGAAGGCTTGCACGTAGACACGGCTGACATTGATCCCGAGCGCTGCGGCCATGCGCCGATCCTGCGAAGTGGCGCGCAGGATGACGCCGAACTTGGTACGGTAGATGAACCACCACAGGCCGAGAGCGGCGATCAGCCCAATGGCGATGACGAACAGGTTGTAGGTCGGATAGAGCAGCCGGCCGATCGGGATGCTGCCCATGTGATCCATGATCGATCCGGCGGTGAGCGGCGTGCCGCCGAACAGGAACTTCATGGCGTCTTCGAGGATCATGAGCAGGCCGAACGTGACCAGCAGATGGTACTCCTCCGGCCGTCGGTAGAGCGGACGCAGCAGCGTGGGCTCGATCACCGCGCCCACGACCGCGATCGCGACGGCGCCGACGGGCAGCAGGAGCAGGAGGCCGGCAAGGCCGAGCGTACCGCTCGCCGCTGACGATGCGCATGACACCATAGATGAGGCTCAGGCCCGCGGCGATCAGAAACAAAACCGCTGCGTAGAAAAATGAATTGAGCAATTGGATGATGAAGATCGTCATCGTTCTTCCTCACGCGATCTGTGGCGTCTCAGATCTTCTGACGCGAACTGCGGCGCCTCGGATTTCCCTCCACTGTCTCAGTTGCTCCGAAAGTCCATGCGGCCGATGGTCGGATTGATCGTGTTGCCGTCGAGAAAGATAGCCGTGAAGACTGTGTAATTGCCTGCCGGGAGATTCGGCGGCAGCGACACGGCAAAGCGTTCGTCGCCTTCCCGGCTCGCGCCCCCGGCTGCGACCACCTTGCCAGTCTCGCCGAGGAGGACATACCGTGCCACCGGCCGGATTGGCAGCATCTCGCGCAGCGTGTCGCGCTTGAGCGGCACGCGAACGATACGGCGATCGCGCTGCTGCTTGAGCGCGATCTCGGCGTCGGCCGTCACCAGAATGCGATTGCCGATGTGCTCGACCCGCGTCACGAACGCCTTGGCTGGATAGGCATAGAAGTCGAACGTGCCAAGGCCAACCGGATAGGTGAACTCGCGAATGACGTCGAATGTGTAGACGTCGGGCGAGAAGCTCCTGAGCCGGTAGGGACCATTGGTCACGAGCAAGTGGTTGTTGGCTTCGACGAATTGATCGAGCGCCTGCCAGCGTGCGGTCGCGGCTTGCGCGCTCACCAGGCTTTCGAGCGCCGCCGGTCGGTAGCCGGCCGTGGCGAATTCCTTGATCAACGCGCGCAGCTTGTCGCGCTGTGCAGGATCGCGCGCGAGGTCGAGCCACGACAAATTGCGCCGCTTGGCCTCGCTTTGCGAGAAAGCCGCGATTTCGCGCTCGACGGCGGCTTCCATCAGCGCCAGCACGTGCCACGGCACCGAGCTCCACGGCGGCGCCACCAGCGCATCCTCATGCTCGTCGGTCGGGATGGCGTCGACATAAACCTCCACGATTGGCGAGCGATAGGTGAAGACGAGATCGGCGATCGGGAGCTTCGATTCCTCCACGCGAATGACGCGGACACCCTTGAGGCGGTCCCGCATCAGGCTGGTCGCGGCGGAAACCTCGGCATCGAAGGTCGCGGCGGCCGGCGAGCTACCCCATCGGTACGCAAAGGCGTAAGGGTAGATCAGGTCGGCGGTCTCCATTTCGCTGCCGTCCTGGAATGACGATGCCAGGACGCGGTAGACGACTTTGGTCATCGCGCTCCCGCCAACGCCGATCGGAACGAGCCGGCCGGTGCCGGGCTCCGGCACGAGGGCATCGGCGGGGACACGGATGGATTGCCGCGTCGATTGCTCCGTAGGCCGAACCTCCGCGCGATTGGGAGCCCACAGACTGTTGTACGGGACGGCTAAAAACGCATCGTCGCCGACGATCGCCCACACCAGCCGGCCGGGCGCGTCCGTGAACCCGGCAACCGGGTTCCAGGCTGCGGTTGCGCGGATGTCGATGCCCAGTCGGAGCCAGCCATTCCATGGCAGATCCTTGAGCTTGAGCGTCCGCAGGACGACGGCTGAGTTGAATCCGAACTGCGAGTCGACCGCTATATTCTCGATCCCGTTGGAAAAGTCGTCGCTGTAGAACTCGCGCCGGAGCCGATAGCCAATCACCGCGCGGTCGCAACCGCGGGTCAGCTCCGTTATCAGGTCGCGTGCGATGTTGAGGTGATCAGCGGGGTCTGTGTAATCCGCCTCGACTAGCCGCCCATAGAGCTCGTCGGCGTGTTTACGATCAACCTCGCCGCTGACGGCGGGATACAGCAGGTGATAAGCCTGGAACCAGCCCTCCTTGATCCAGGGCGGTGCTGGCCAGGCATTAAAGCCAACATTGGCGGCGCGCAGCACCTCGTTGACCGCAACCTCGTCGAAGCGGACGTCCCAGTCTGTCGGATGAAGCGCAAGTCGGTGAAGTACCATGTCCTCGCTGCCGGCGTCTTGCGCGCGCACGGTCACCGGGGCATCGACGTCAGCGGCAACCAACGCGGAGGGTTTCGTGTCTGCGCCGCGATCCGCATGACCGATGTAGTCCGCATGATACGGCGTGATCGGGTAGCGGTGCGGAACCACGTCCGGATCTGACACCAGAGCATTCGCGGCATTTTCGATCGCGCGACAGCGCGCTTCACGCACCTGCACGCGCTGCGGATTGACGCTGACGGTGATGAATGAGCGCAGTGAAACGACTGACTTGAGGTGCGACGGCGTCTCTCCTGAAAACTGCGGGGTGGCGCCGAGATAGGCGTGGAGCGGGTCCTTGGCGTTGCTGAATTCTCGGGCCGCCGCTCCGGGATCGAGCGACTCGATGCGGATTTCCTGCGGGTAGAACGAGGGATAGTACGGCACCTCATGCCCGGCCTGCGCCGCCGGCGCAGTGGCGCACAGCAGCATCGCTGCGAGCGTGCCGCTTTGCATGAGGGGTCTTCGCACGGACATCACGACCCTCGAGGCAACGCCGGCCCTGAAACAAACCGACCACGCCCTCGCGGAACGAAGGCATGGTTGGTGGATGGGCAAGCTTCAGGCCACCTGTGGCCAAGTCTCCTTGATCCAATTGTAGGTCGACGTCGGATCGTTGTGCGAGGTGCCCGGCTTCGGCCAGTTCGGCGGCGCCGTGATGTTGCGGATCGGGATTGTGATCATCCTGCCCGGATCGAGTATCTGGAACGGGTACTCGGCCACGTTCTTGCTGAACCCGGTCACCGCGTCCTTGTAGCCCTGGTGATTGTCGGGCCGGATGTAGAGATAGCCCGCTGCGGTCTCGAAATACATGCCTTCGAGCTGGCTGATGATCGCCTCTTCGTCCGGCCAGCCGCCGACGAGCCTGTTCGCTTTCTCGACCGCCGTGCGGTACATGTGAAGCGTGTGGTACGCGCCATCCGACTGGAAGTTCGGATACTCGTTCCAGCGCTTGAAATACTTCTCCACGAAGGTCTTGTTGGCCGGCCAGCGATTTCCCGGCGGGAAGGTGAAGTAGTAGTTGGAGTGGACGCCAGCGATGACACCTTCCGGGTGATCCTTGCCGATGGCGTGCGGCGCGACGCCGAAGGCGATCGTGCTGGCGAACTTGGCATTGTTGAACATGCCGTAGCGCAGCGCCTGTTTGTAGAGCGCCACATAGTCACCGCCCCACACCGACGACATGATCAGGTCCGGATTCGAGGACATCGTTTTTGTGATGTGCGCCGTGAAGTCGGTCGTGCCGAGCTTCGGCCAGGCTTCCGATACGACCTCGGCGCCGGGCACCAGTTTCTTGTAGGCGATCATGAAGTGGTCGAAGGCGTTGCGGCCGTAAGAGTAGTCGGGATGGATGTGGGCGATCTTCTTTGCGGTCGGCCAAGTCTGCGCCGCCGCGACCGCGCAAGTCACGCCGTCGGCCGACTGGATGTTGGTGATGCGGAACGCGAACTTGGGGTTCGGCACCGCCTTGTCCCACAAGAAGTCGGTGCAGCCGTCAACGAAGATGGTGAGCAGACCGAGCTCCTCGGCGACCGGTCCGAGCGCGGGGGTATTGCCGCTCGATATGACGCCGGTGAACATGTCGATCTTCTCGGAGAGCTTCATGCGGCGAAGCTCTTTCACGTTGGCGTCGGTGCCGGCGTTCTCGTCCGCCGTGATGGTCTCGATCTTACGTTTGCCGAGAATACCGCCCTGCGCGTTGATCTCCTCGGCGGCCAGTATGTGGCCCTTGAGCGAGGGCTCTCCGAGCACTGCCGCGGGGCCGGTAAGGAAGGTCATGTGGCCGAACTTGAGCGGGGTGGCGGGAATATTCCCCTTCGGAGGCCTGTCGACCTGCGCAACGGCCGGAACAATCGCCGGCACCGTTGCTGCCGCGGCCCCTACCGTAATACCTAGACTATTCAGGAAATTTCTGCGATTCAGCTGCTGCTGCGTCATGGACCGTCCTCCGTTTCGAGGGTCGGGTGCGACGCTCCCGCCACGCGCGGAGCACACACCTCCGGCCTTTTCGTGGCTTATTACAACATCTTAGTCTCGCGGCGCCTCCGAGTAAATCAACTTCCGCCGATTTCGAACGCAATCGGCTGTCTCTCCGGGGGCCGTGGCGGGTTTGTAAGCAAAGGTCATGCGGACAACGAATTGCGCCGACGATCGGCGGTTGCCGCTTGTTTCGTCCTTCGCGGAAAATTAGTCGCACGGCATTTGCGACGTTTTGCAACCCTATCTGCCACAAGTCAACGGCACCGCAACGGGAGACCGAACCGTCGATGTCCGAGCTTAATGCTCGGCTACACCTTGAAGCGTGGATCGAGGTAGTCACGCAAGCTGTCGCCGAACAAATTGAAGGCGAATACTGCAATGCTGATGGCAACGCCCGGGAACAAAATCATCGTACTTCAGGCCTAGCGTCCTCGACGTATAGACCAGCGCGTCGCGGGTGACGACGGAATAATCCTCGTAACGGCGGATCAGCCAGCGGTGCCAGGTATATCCGAGCTGCTTGAGCCGCTATTTCGCCGTAGACAGGGAAGGCCTCGTCCGGAGGGGGTCGCCGATCGGAGGCTCTCGAGGTGAACGGCTTCGCCCTTGATCGCTAGAATGGCCTATCAGCTTCAAGGTGATCAGCGCGCCTGCAACGCCACCACGGCGGAGATCTCTTCAAGAAGAGCCGCGTGCTGCTCCCAGGGTATGCTGTCGACACTCATCTGCGGTCGCCCGGGATTATCGACCCGGCTGTCATCGACCGCCTGCCCGGTTTCCACCGCCGCCGAAAGGAACCGGTGATCCATATCGCGATTGAAATAACGCAGGAGAACATCCCGCAACGCTGGCTTCGTGCAGGCCATTGCAGCAAGGAGCCCATACCCTCCCCAGTTCGACACGCCGGCGACGATGAGCGAATCGACCGGGGTCGTCGCTGCGATCACCTCGCCATTGGGAATTCCGCTTGCGATGATTTCCTTGGGCAAGGATCCCATCCCAATCTCATTGCCCCCGTCCCCGATGCCGATCGTGTACCAGCGACGCTTCGCGGCGGGGTCGTCAAAGAGAAGATGGAGCGGCGCTGTTTCGCGCGACATGTCCCATCCGTGCTCCCGGTGGGGCTTGCCATCCGAAGCCGGAGAAACCCGCTCTATTGCGATCAAGTGAGTGATCGGCCGATCGCCTGTCTCCAGGTACTGCCGCAGGCGGAGAACCGAACTCTCCGTCGTCGACACGACCTCAAGATTGACGGGCATCGGCAGCGCATCGACCACGGCCCATACCGCCTTTGCACACGGTGTGTCGGTAATGACCGTTACCGGGATGCCCGCATTTGCGAGGCCCGCGGCCAGATGGGCCATCCCGCCGAGCCCGTCCGTTTCTGGAGAAGGCGGCTCCGCGTGCTGGATATAGAAGCCGGTAACGATGCCGACATGCGCGTTGGGCGTGTTCATGATGGCCTCTGCGGCGCGGGCAAGATTGCCTTTTGCCCACTCGGTCATCTGGCCGATATCGCGTTTGACTTTGCGCCCGATGATCGCCTCGATCCGGGCTACCGACTCGTTCACTGTATCCACCTCGACTTGGCTTCTCGAAGGTGCCGGTTGGTTCTGCCGGGTTCCGGTCTCCCTGCAATGGCATCGGTCCTTCTGCTCCGCTCGCGTACCGAGCACAAGCACCGAATTTCCGAATGTGCCTACCCCGGTGGTCATCCAAGGATCGTTCGTCAGGTTCGTGTTGGCTTCCGCGGATGGAACAGCTCTTCGACGGACTGTTTCGGGTCCTTGATCCGAGAGCGGTCCTTGCGATCGTTCTTCAGTGCTTCGAGCTTCTGCAGGAAACGGAAACGCGGCGATCGGGTCGCGTGCCCCGATCGGCCGTGCTTGGTCATGCCGAAGCCCTTTTGGCCGCCATGCATCAATTGATCACCAACGAAAGCTGTGCGGCTCATTTCTTGCCCCCGGGAGCCACCACCGGGGCCGAGCTTCATGCAGTTCGCCGAAAGCACAATCAGAGGGAAAGATAGCCCTGATCGTCAAAAGGCGCGAGGCTGGGACGGTCGGTTTGCGAAAGCAAAATGCTGCAGTGCGGCGCGCCAGGATGCGCAAAACATCACCAAGCTTGATCACGATCAGCGCGCCGCCCGCGCTTTCGCGGACCACCTTATCGAGGACCTTCGTGATGCCTGAGCTGAATCTGCTGACTGCAACTCGCGAGAATAGCAAGAGGTTGGTATGCCCGGAACGGAGCCAATCGGATGAATACCTCGAAACGATCGCCGGCCTGATCGGCCCCACTCAGGCGGGAAGTCGTAGAACGCCACGAGGGCGTCGTGATCCTTGATCGGGCAATCGACGGCCTTCTGGCAGCCCTTCCAGCCTCGCGCCATTGATGACCAAGGTGCATTGCGCCTGGTCCGCCAGACGGGCCGACGCGTTGAAGGCAGTGGTCCAAATTGTCGCAGTACTAAAGGATTGGTTTGACTTGCGACCAAAAGATTCGAAAAATCAAGACCCTAAAAGGAAGGCGGGTCAGGTCAACGGCTGAAGGGCCGTCTGTGCGTGACCGATGACGAGAGGCGCGAGGTGTCCAGGCTTCTCGAGATAGACCATTTGCAGACCTACTTCTTCTCGGCGGCCGGTGTGGTCAAGGCCGTCGACGGTATCAGCTTTGACGTCAATCAGGGCGAGTCGATCGCCGTCGTGGGCGAGTCCGGATGCGGCAAGTCCGTCAGCGCGCTCTCGATCCTGCGGCTGGTCGCCGATCCGCCCGGCCGCATCATTGGCGGCAGCATTCGCTTCCAGGACAGGGACCTGCTCAAGCTGAGCGATGAGGAAATCCGGGAGGTCCGGGGCAAGGACATTGCCATGGTGTTTCAGGAGCCGATGACCTCGCTCAATCCAGTCCTGACGATCGGGCGACAGCTTACCGAGACCATGGAGCAGCACCTCAACATGACCCGGGCTCAGGCGATCGCGCGTGCGATCGAGCTGTTGGGCATGGTGGGGATATCCGATCCGGAGCGTAGACTCAGGCAGTACCCGCACCACTTCAGCGGCGGCATGCGCCAACGCGTGATGATCGCGATGGCCTTGTGTTGCGAGCCCAAGCTGATCATCGCCGACGAGCCGACAACTGCGCTCGACGTGACGGTTCAGGCGCAGATTCTCGAGCTGATGAAGGATCTGACGCGGCGTCTGGGCGTGGCACTGATCATCATCACCCACAACCTTGGTATCGTCGCGCGCTATGCTGACCGGGTCAATGTCATGTACGCGGGCAGGATCATCGAGAGTGGAACTGCGCACGACATCTATTACCATCCCCACCATCCATATACCCTGGCACTGCTGCGTTCGGTGCCGCGCATGGATCAGCCGCGCCGGGCTCGGCTCGATCCGGTGCAGGGACAGCCGCCCGACCTTTCGCGCCTCGGCCCCGGCTG
>WNFV01034713.1_pt1 | contig 10205 bp, 8 predicted proteins | sample 5400101 | NCBI WGS metagenome assembly WNFV01 (sample SAMN13153361, study PRJNA577476) | soil metagenome | isolation source: 115 cm soil or saprolite under grassland replicate 1 | place: USA:California | collected 2016-06-15 | reverse complement strand
GAGTGGCTGACGATCACCGACGAGGATGGGCAGCGGCGGCTGGATGATCCCAATGACTTCGTGCGGCTGGAGATCGAGGCGGCCTTGACGCGCAACGTCCGTGTCATCCCGATCCTGGTGGACGGGGCCAGGATGCCGCTTGCCGACGAACTGCCGGGTAGCCTGGCCAAGCTGGTGCGCCGCCAGGCCTTGGAGCTGAGCCCGGCCCGCTTCGACTTCGACACCGGGCGGCTGCTGCGGGTGCTGGACAAGACTCTTGCCGAGGAGAAGGTCCAGCGGGAAGCCGAGGTGCAGCACGCTGGTGTGGACAGCATTGGGCGAGCTGACCCTGAGGTTGGTGCTGCTGCGCCGAGTGGGGTGTCGGCAGGCCAGCCCGTAGCGTCCCTACCGACGCCGCGCCGGCGTGTGAAGGGGGATTCCTCAGTTGGACCTTGGCCAAGACGGCGTCTGCCTTGGGTAGCCGCCGGGCTAATCGCCGTGGTCGTGGCTGTCCTCGTCGTCGCGCAGCTTGGCAGCCGACCGGCTAGCCACCCGGGGACGACCACCAGCAGCCGAGCAGCCTCCTCCACCACTGCACCAGCAACCACCGCGCCGCCGACATCTTCGGACGCGCTTGAGCCGGGGGGAACCCTCCGGCCGGGGCAACGGCTCGTCTCCGAATTCGGTAGCTACACCTTGGTCATGGCCAGAGACGGTTATCTCCTATTGTCCATGGCGCCCGCGCGGTTGATCTGGTTGAGGGGCAACGGAGTTCCCAGCACGCATCTGAGCAACCGGTCGGATGGGAACGTCGTGCTGGTCACACCGAACAACAAAGTCATCTGGCAGACCCGCACCGCCGGGCATCGTGGGACCCGGCTGGTCCTGCAGGACGACGGGAACCTTGTCGTCTACGCACCAGGTGATCAGATGCTCTGGGAGAGCGGCATCCCAGGCTGAACATCGAAGCGGCTATCGTTGCAATCGTAGGCACCCGAGACGCCAGCCGCGGGATCTAACGCCCAGCCCACAAGGCCCTGCCCAGGACCATCTGCCTCGTTGGCAAGTCCTTCGCAGAAGGGCGCGGCAGCCAGGTTAGGGGAGGAGGTTAGGGGTTACTGCTGGTGGGGGGAGTTGTCTTGGCGGACTCGAGTCCAGCGGCGAGGAGTGCTTGCTTGCGGTCGGGAAACAGTTGCCAGCGTGACAGCTTGCCCACGCGAAACGTCAACAGGGCAGCTTGCGGCGTCTCATCGGCGAGTTCGTCGGTTTCTCGCCACCGCATTTGCCGGCGGGCGAAGACCACGACCCGATCACCCGCGTCCAGAAGCTGGTCGATCACGATGTGCATGATGGCGTGGGGTTGGGTCTGCTTCTCGACCCACCGCCGGGCCGCCTCCGGTCCACGGCCGACTCCCCCGGGCGTCTCGATCTCCACCTCCGGGGTGACAAGGGCAAGCACCGTTGCCACATCGCCTTGGTTCCAGGCGTCGGTGAGGCGCTGCGTCAGCGCCAGGTTGTCCGGCATGTTGCGGTCAGTATGTTGGTGGTGTGGCCGATGGACAAGTCAAGCGGGCAACTGTGTCCTCGGCTACGGTGCAGGGTGAGGCCGGTCCCCGGCGCCTGGCTGTGGTGCCGGCGGCCGAGGACGGCCGCCGCAGGCGGCCGCCCGCAGGCCGGCCTTGATCCTGTAGGGAGGATTCTCACAACTGAGGACCGGGGACAAGGCGACGCCTACTCGGTGGCTCCGGGGATAGAGCGGCGGGCCGACAGGTAGCGGTCGTGGAGGTCCTGTGCCTCCGGCAGGGTCGCATAGTCGCGCATGAGCGCGGCGTCGAGTTCGCTGGCCTGCCAGAGGTTGGAGGCGACCAGGCTGTCGGAGGCAAGGGCAAGCCCGCCGACAGAAGCGGCTTCGTCGGGCCGGTCGAGCTGGGTCAGGGCCAGCGCAAGGTCCATGCGGGCGGTGAGCAGGCGTCTCGGCCAGCGGGCACCACCTTGGCGGCCGTCACTTCGGGCGATTACCTCGCGGGCGTAGTCCTCGGCGCGTTGCGCGTCGCCGACGCGGACGAAGCACGTCGCGGTGTAGAACAGCAGCTTGTCGGGGTCGAACACGAAGTGATGCTCGGGATGGCTCGGGCGTGGCAGCCGGCGCAGGGCGGCGCTGGCCCGCCGCATCGCGTCCCGCACCGCCGTCTTGTCGCCGCGGCGTGCCCACGCGCGGGCCTCCTGCACGGCCAGTTGCACGGCGGCTGAGGTGGCCCGGCCAGCGAACCCCTGGCCGGCACGGGCGAAGTCGACCGCCTGACCGTAGCGGCCGTCGCAGACCGCAAACCATGCCTGGGCCTCGAACGACCACGCCATGATCTCCTGGTGGCCGGCCTGGTGGCCGAGCTGCAGCGCGACCTCGCGCGCGGCTTCTGCAGCCGCGCGGTCGCCGACGTCGTAGTGCAGGGCGCTGGTAAGCAACGACAGCCAGCCGGCCGCGACCAGCAATTGCCGACGCTGTTGCAGGGTGAGCCGGCCGCCAAGTAGCACCGTGATGCGCCGCACCAGTCGCCGCGCCTCCTGGCGCACTTCACCTGGTGGGTTGCTCGAATACGAACGGCAGAGTCGGTCTACCGCACGGTCGATGCGCTCCAGCGTCTCCGGCGCGAGGTCGGACGCCTCGATCTGCCGGAGCAGGTCGACGGCCTCGCCGAGCCCGTCGCCGGTGGTGGCTGGCGTACCTGCCGGATCTGCCAGGTGTATCGCCGCGGTCATGTCCGTTGCTGCCAGCGTCGGTGTCGGCGCGTCGGGTTCAGCGCTCGGACCATCGTCCAGTCTGGCGACCTCGACCGGAGCCGCGGTCAAGCGCGGCCGGCCGGGCCGTGTGCGGCTTGCGCCTCGTCGTGCACGGCGATCCAGATCGCGTTCCCCCAGCGCAGCCAAATACAGCCGCTCAACCTCGGCACCGCCGCCCATCACGGCATACCACCGCGTCATGACGTCTGGAGGCGGGATGCGAGCGCCGGTCTCGAACTGCGACAGATTCGACCGCTCCAGGCTGAGCAGCTCGCCCAGCTCCCGTTGCGAGAGGCCACGCTGGTCACGATGACGCTGCATCAGCTCGCCGAGCCGAACCGCCGCCGACGGCTCCAAATCGGGTGCTCCTGTGAACTCCAACGCCCGCAGCACTCCCAATCGGCACGGTGTGAGCGATGTGTGAGTATCCCGCGTTCTGCCTGGACGTCCGCGAATCGCTCACGTACTCCTCTTACGACCATACATCGCTACCCGCCGGGTCGGAGGAGCAGCCGTGGCGGACCACGCTGGGCCATCAGTTGGGAACGTCCGCCGCGTGCACGGCGCAGTTGGCATGCCGGCGAGCGATAGCGGTCGTTGCCCATCGCGCGATCGCTACGACCGATTCGCCGCACTCGGAGCTGCGGGCCTTCCACCGGTCACCGACGCGCAGCTCGTCGCGCTGCTCTACTGCGCCTCGCGGGGCGGGCTGGTCGACCGGGCCGAGCTGCGCCGCGACACCCTTGGTGCTCTGCTGCGGGCCGGGCTGGTCACTGGCTGCGGCGCCTACGAGGTCGAGCTGACCCCGTTGGGGCTGCGGGTGCTGGTCTGCGTGGCGCCGCGGCTGCTTGAGCCACACCGCGACGCAGGGTGGTCCCGCCCACGAAGGCGGGCCTCGTGATCTGGCTGCTGCTGGTCGTGGTGGTCGTTGGCGTGCCGGTGCTGACCTTGCTGGCTGATCTCAACCATCGCGAGCTCGCTCGCACCAACGCGATCGCCGAGGCGGCCCTGCGCCGCGCAAACGAGGAGCCATGACCAAGCGTCGGGGGCCGGTCCGGAGCCGGCCCCCGACGGGGTAGGAGGCCGGCGGTCAGGTCGAGGCGACGCTCCTTGGCCGCCGGCCCGCCCCAACCATACCGGCCGGGCCTGACGCTCCCCCACGTCGGGTCCGGCCCTGCGGCGGCGCCGGCGTCTACCGTCCCGCTGGCGCCGCCGACCGCTACCCCGGGACATTCCGCGGCCCGGGGTAGCGGCTGTTCGGGGTGAGCGAAGCGAGTTGGAGCCCCGCAGTCGACGGGGTGTGCGTACATCTACTGATCTTGCCGGCGAACTAGGGTTCGTCGATCCAGGCGCCTTCTGTGTCCGTGAGTGTCCCTGAGTCCCGCTCCGTCCCGTTCCTTCATAACCCTCGATTCCGGGATGCCGGTGTTCCCGCGAAGGTTGCGGATGGGAGGGCCGTGCGTGGTTGCTACGCACCGCCGCCATGACCCTGGTGGCGATGGCGGCACCCGAGCCGGTGGTGGACCGCCTAGAAGAAGCTGGACCCTCTTAGCTGCGGGTACTGGGTCGGGACGGCCGGATTTGAACCGGCGACCCCCTGCTCCCAAATTAGCGCACTGCAAGCGGCTTGCCAAGCCCTGTTTTTGCAGGTCGCTGTCGAGCGAGAGGCGTCATATTAGGGTGTCGTAGAACGACGCTGCTGAGACGGTCCATCAGCTTCGTTCTGGCCTGGCGTCCAACGGATCTTCGACGCTGGCATAGCCTCTGACCTGCATCTTCATTCACACGCACGACGCCGACAACTCTCAGCGCACCACCTCTGCCGCTGCCATCTCAAGCACTCGCCATAACGCTTGCCAGTTGCCATCATGCGCTACTCTAAGCAGCAATCTTTTCCGAGGAGAGCAATGCACCAGGGGTGCGTTTGCTGGCGCCAACGGTGGCGAGGAGGCAGCGGCAGGGTGGTGGCGGACGTGGCGAAGCTGGCGGTGGGGCGGGAGGAGTATTACACCCGCGAACTCGCCGCAGACCACGAGGCGTACCTGTCCGGCCACGGCGAGTCACCAGGCCGCTGGTACGGTCAAGGCGCTGCCACACTCGGCCTGGAGGGCGAAGCATCGGTGGCGGGGTTCCGGCGGATGTTCGAGGGCCGCCACCCCGACACCGGCGAGCTGCTCGGTCGCCCCCACGGCAAGGGCGCGGTGCCGGCGTTCGACGTGGTGCTGCGTCCCACCAAGAGCGTCTCGCTCCTCTACGGCTTGGGTGATCCGGCGACCGGCCGGGCGGTGCTGGACGCCCATCATGCCGGTGTCCGCGAGGCGACCGCCTACCTGGACGAGCACATCGGGACGCGCCGCGGCCACGGCGGGGTCGAGCGCGTCGCTGGACAGGGGCTGCTGGCGGTGGGGTTCGATCATCGGACGTCCAGGGAGGGCGATCCGCTGCTGCACACCCACCTGGTGGTGGCCAACCGGACGCAGGGCCCAGACGGCCGCTGGACGGCGTTGGACGGCCGCGACCTCTACCGCCATCGGCTGGCCGCTGACGCCATCTACCGCGCCACCTACCAGCACGAGCTGTCCAGGTCGCTCGGGGTCGAGTGGACGCCGGCGGACCCCCACGGCAACCGCGAGCTGGCCGGCATGCCCGACGAGCTGCTGCGGGTGTTCTCCAAGCGGACCGACCAGATCGACCTGGAGGTCGAGCGGCTCCAGGCCGAGGGGCGGGAGCGGACGCCGCGGCTGGTCAAGTGGGCCGTCCACGCCACCCGCAAGCCCAAGGAGCACGAGCGGCCGGAGACGCTGTACGGACGCTGGCGGCAGGAGGCGGCCGAGCGCGGCGTGGACGCCGACACCCTCGTCCGGCAGATGACCGGCCGCACCCGCGAGCAGGACCGAGGAGTGTCCAACCTGGCCACCAAGCGGGCGTTCAACCGGCTGGCCGGCCCGGACGGGCTGACCGCCCAGGCGTCCACCTTCGCCCGCCAGGACGTGATCGCCGCTCTCGGCGGCGAGCTCGCCGGCGCCACCCGGACGGAGCTGGAGGAGCTGGCCGACCGGTTCCTCGCCGAGCGGGCGGTGGCCGTGGTGGCCGACCGGGCGCTGGAGGAGCGCCGCTGGTCCACCCCCGAACTGCTCGCCGTCGAACAGCGCGTGGTCGCCGCCGCCGTGGACCGTGCAGGCGAGCACACCGCCGTCGTCTCCCACGAGGCGGTGCGGGCGGCGCTGACCGCCCACCCCACCGCCGGCGAGGACCAGGCCGGCATGGTCCGCGACCTCTGCCAGGGCGGGTCGGGGGTCGCCCTGGTGGTGGGCCGGGCGGGGACCGGCAAGACCTTCGCACTTGGGGTCGCAAGGCATGCCTGGCAGCTGGACGGCTACCGGCTGCTCGCCGCCGCGCCCACCGGGATCGCCACCGTCAGCCTGGAGGCCGAAGGGTTCGAGGAGGTCGCCACCGTCGACCGGCTCCTCGGCGACCTGGACCGCGGCCAGGAGACGTTGACCGGGCGGACGGTGCTGGTGGTCGACGAGGCCGGCATGGCCGGCTCCCGCAAGCTCGCCCGCCTCCTCGACCACGCCCAGCAGGCCGACGCCAAGGTGGTGCTGGTCGGCGACGACCGGCAGCTCGCCGCGATCGACGCCGGCGGCGGCTTCCGCGCCCTCCGCCTCCGGCTCGGGGCCAGCGAGCTGACCGAGAACCGCCGGCAGCGGCACGCCTGGGAACGCGAGGCCCTCGAACTCGTCCGCTCAGGCTTGGTGGACGAGGCGGTGGCCGCGTACCGGGAGCACGACCGGGTCGTGGTGGCTGAGTCCAAGACCGCCGCCACCGCGGCCGGCTCGGACCCCAGCGGCTCCAGGTCCAGGACCGCCAGGTCGCGGTCGGGGATCGGGTGGTGTGCGGCCACAACGCCATCGGGAAGCTCGGGGTCGCCAACGGCACCCGCGGCACCATCACCGCCCTGGACCAACATGCCCGCACGCTGACGATCCGCCTGGACGGCAGCCACGAGCGAGAGGTGACGCTGCCGCGCTGGTATCTGGACGGCCGCGGCCACGGGGAGCGCAACCGCCGGGTGGACCTGGCGTATGCGACCACCGGCCACCGCGCGCAAGGGCTGACCCGCTGGAGGGCGCTGGTGCGCCTCACCGGCCGGGAGGACAGCAACTGGCTGTACGTGCAGCTGTCCCGCGCAAAGCACGAGACGACCCTGTACCCGGTGGTCGGGCCCGAACCCCACGGCGCGGCGGAGCTGGACCTACCCCAGGTCGAGGCCCCCGACGGCTACACCCAGCTCGCCCAAGCCCTCGCCCGCACCGGCGAGCAGCGGCTGGCGATCGACACGCCCAGCACCCTGGACCTGCGCCAGCTCACTACCAAGGAGCTGCGGGCCGAGCGTGACCGGCTGCGCGCCGAGCTGGACCGGGCGCCCAAAGACCGGGCGCGGGAGCTGGAGCGGGCCAGCCGCCGCCGGGCCGACACCGAGCAGACCCTGGCCGAGGTCACCCGGCAAGCCGGCCAGCGGCGGCAGCCCACCGGCATGCTTCGCCTGCTGCGCCGTGGGGACCAGCCCACCACTGCGACCGGGGACGCGGCGGTGAAGATCGCGACCCAGCAGGCCAACCGGGCTACCGACCTTGAGCGCGAGCTGCGCCAGCATCAGCAGGCCCGCGCTGGCTGGCTGGAGGCCAACGCCCACCTCGGCCCCGCCTACCGGCAGGTCACCCGCCAGCTCGCCTGGCGACGCCGCGCCAGCGGCCTGGCGCTGGAGCATGGCCAACCCGGCTACGTGAGGGAGGCGCTGGGGCCGGTGCCGGAGTCGACCCGGGGGCGGCGGGCGTGGCGGCAGGCCGCCGCCGCAATCGAGGACCACCGCCGCAGCTACAACGTCACCGACCCCGAGCGGGCGCTCGGCGCCGAGCCCCGCGACCCGGCGCAGCGGGCTGCCTGGCGCCAGGCCCGCACCGCGATCGGCCGAGTCCACGCCAAGCAGCGCACCACCGACCGCGCCCGCGACCAGCAACCCACCGGCGACCGCACCCTGCAGAACCGGGCGAGCACCCGGCCGGAGCAGGACCGTGGCCGTGGCCGGCCCGGTCCGGAGCGGGCCGCCGGCTAGCAAACCCGAGGAGGCAGCCATGCCCATGCCCGACCCCGATGCCTACTGGCCGACCTGCGATGAGGAGCAGCCCGGCATGTCGATCCGGCCGCTCAGCCATTCCGACCTGGCCGCCCTGCTCGCCCACCTCCGCCAGCACGAGCAGGATCTGGCCGACGACCCCGGACCGGACGCGCCGGCACCGGTGGTGGCGGTGCGGGTGCGGGCCACCGTCGGGCGGCCCGGCGCCTCCGCCCAGGCCACCTACCGGCGCCGGCGGGCCGCCGAGTGGGCGGCCTGGACCCGCAGCCTGCCCTGGCGGGCTGCCGTCGCGCTTGCCGCCGGCGCCGGCATCGGCGTGGCCGCCGCGCAGCTCGTCCCACGCCTGGCTGGCCTGGCCGGCCTGCTCGCCGCGTTCGGATTGGTCTGGGTGCTGCGATTCCGCGTCTCACCGGAGACGAACGCCTGGCGCCGAGGGGCGGCCGGGGAGCGACGCACCGCCCGCCTGCTCAGCCTCCTCGAGGACCGCGGTTGGGTGGTGCTGCACGACCTGGCCGTTCCCGGCTCCCCTGCGAATATCGACCACCTGGCGATCGGGCGCGGGGGCGTGGTGATGATCGACAGCAAGCAGTACCGCGGGCGGCTGCAGCTGGACCCGAACGGGCTGCTGTGGCACGGCCGCCACCTGCTCACCATGGCCCTGCGGGCCGCCCGGTGGGAGGCCGACCAGGCCGACGAGGTCCTCGGCGTCGCCGACCTCGACGTGGCCGCGATCGTCGCCGTGCATGGCGCCACCGTGCCCTGGGGTCGGATCGTGGTCGACGGGGTCACGGTGGCACCCGCCGGCCGCCTCCCTGACCTGCTGCGGACCATGCCCCTGGTACTGGGCCCCGAGCGGGTCGCGTGGCTGGCCGACCGGGCTCGCCTGCGCTTCCGCGCAGCCGCCTGACCTTTCTGGCTCGCACCGGGGTTCACGCGCTGTCGCCGCGCGTCTCGTCCTCGTCGGTGTCGCTGGTCAGCGGTTTCTTGAACCGCTCGGGCATCGCGCAGACTGCCAGGCCGTATCCTTTGGCTCGAACGCGCATGGACCGATCGCCGGTCACCACCATAACGGGCCGACCCGCCGCCTGCTGGAGGGACCGGCCAGCAGCGAGGATCTCGGCGTCCTGGCCCGACAGCCCGCTACCAGCGAGGCCGTCGGGGAGGACCTCCAACGTGAGCCCCGGGCCCACCGCGACCGGACCCGCGGCCGCCCGGTCCAAGACCGGGTCCAGGGCGGTCAGGAGCTTCTCGGCGCGGCGGCGCAAGTCGGCACGCCGCGCGTAGGTCTTCTCGTCAAGCTCCTCAAGGATCCGCATCGGGAGGACGAGGCGCACTGTCTCCGCGTTGACGATCTCCCGCCAGTCGACCTGGTCGAAGCGTTGGTAGTGGAGCCACACGTGGGTGTCCGGCATGACGATCGTGCCAGGTCGGTCGGCGAGCGCCTTGAGACTGCGCAGCTGCTGGGTCAGCCCGCGCAGCCTGGCCGCTTGCGCGTGGATCTCGGAGTCGATCAGCTCCGCCGGGCGTGGCGACCAGGTCTCGAGCTGCCGCACCAGCGCATACCGAGGGGTGTGCCGCAGCGCCATCGCCATGTCGGGGTCCACGAACAGGTTCCGGAGCTGCCGCTCTGCCTGGGCGACCCAGCCGAGGTAGCGATCCCTCGCCACCTCGACCGGGACTCCACCCATGGCCCGGAGGTTCTCCACGTCCATGACGAGCTGGTCCAGCGCCCGGATTGCCTGGTCTGCGGTGATACCTTCCCGTAGCTGCATGGCGTTAGTCTGCCAGCCGCGCAGCGGCCATGCAGGCCGCCAGTTCTAGCGGTTTTCACTCGGCCGTCTGACTCGCCCTGCGGTGGCTCATGCAGCCACGAGGACCGCAGCAAGCTCCTTCAGGTCGTGGAGGATCACCGTGTTGAAGCGACGGTCAAGCTCGGCTCGTCTGGCCATGTGGGACCACTGCCTCTCGGTCACCACGACGTCGCAGTAGGGGATCGCAATACTCAGCGACGCAACATCTCCAAGATCGTTCGGCTTCCACTTGGTGTCTCGGCTCTGCTGCCGCAGCCGCCGCAGCTCATAGGTGACCGCGCGGCTTGGCAGGTCCATGAGCAGCCCGGTCATGCCCTCCACCGTCTCGAGCTCGGCCGACTCCCGCTTGGCGATGGGAGCGCGCGCGAAGGCTTCGTTGAGGGGTTGGAGAATGTCGATGATCTCCGACCACGCAATCCAGTCCGCCAGGTGTAGGCGCCTGGGATCGTGCTGTCGGAGCCCCTCGGCGATCCTCTGCTCCGCCTCGACATAGCGTTGGC
>WNFV01033912.1_pt1 | contig 10205 bp, 10 predicted proteins | sample 5400101 | NCBI WGS metagenome assembly WNFV01 (sample SAMN13153361, study PRJNA577476) | soil metagenome | isolation source: 115 cm soil or saprolite under grassland replicate 1 | place: USA:California | collected 2016-06-15 | reverse complement strand
AGTGGACATGTTCCCATGTGCACAGGGGAGGTCTCAGGCACAATCAGGAGGGACAGCAGGCGCTCGCGATTCCTCGCACCGGAATATTCCTGCAACGCCTTGCCGAGCGGCAGATGCTGCGCCTTACCGCTTATCAAACACCATCACCTTCGAGACGAATGCGTTTATGTGTCGTGTGTGCGTAAGACCGCAAGCTCTCGCGATCGCGCCAAAGTCCTCGTTGACGTAGCTCGTAAAATACGGCTCGTGAAAGTTCTGCGGGAACAGCTCGAGGAGCCCTTCATAATCCGGCTCATCGCCGTGCTGGAGCGAATCCACGAGGACCAGGCGCCCGCCGGGCTTCAGCACTCGGGCGAATTCGCGGAACACGATGCGACGCACCTTGGGCGGCAATTCATGGAACACGAAGATGCTCGTCACCGCGTCGTGGCTGTCGTCCGGGATGGGAATCGCTTCCCCGTTCGCAACGATGAGGTCGATCCGCGACCAGCGTTTTAAATGATGCTTCGCCTCCCTGGCGTAAGCCTCTGACAAATCGAGCCCGAGAGTCGGAAGTCGGGGCCAGGCTTGCTTGACAAAATCGAGAAAGCGCCCCGTGCCGCAGCCGACGTCAAGCAGTCTCAGGCGGCGCTGATCGCGTCCGACGAACACCTCATGGAGCTGCGGCAGCGCCTGCCGCCGCGTGGCATTCGCCGTCCCATTGAAGAGCACCTCGACCTGGGTGTCGTAGCGCTGCGCCGAATCGTCCGTTATCCAGCCGCCCGACTGGAAGTGGAAATTCTGGAGATAATAGCGGGGCCGCTTCTCGCGGGTCTCCTCGTTCAGCACTTCGCTGTGTCTGCCGCTCTCGCGGCGACGGTGGATTTCGGGCAAATCCTCAAAGAAGAGCCGCGAGCGGTTAAGCAGCGTCGCGAGCGAGCCGTCATGATCCGCCGGCAGGGGATAAATACCGGCCTCGACATTCGCGAGATCCCGCTGGAGAAGGGCACCCATGTCCGCGAAGAGGCGTCTGCGATCCGGCACGGGCGCATCGGTATGGGCGCGAGGTCGCCTGTTCTCGCCATCTCGTCGTCGTGCCGCCTCCGAAAGTCGACGCATGGCAAGGCTGTGGCCAACATACCAGGCGACCCGTGGCAGCTGGCTTGCTGCGTAGGCCGCGCGTGTGGCCATGAGGGCGAGCGGATTGCTCATGCTTTATCTCAGCATAAGGTTCCGATCATGGGCCAATGACTGGTCCATTATTATGCCGCTGTCGCAAGACCACTTCAAAACCGAAAAAGGGAGCGGCGGCGGATAGGCCCGTTACTGCGGAGCTCGAAAATTCTTGGGGTCGCTGGATTGGGTGACCTGCGGGTTATCCCCGTTTTGCGCATAGCAAACCGGGAACTCCGCGCCTCCAGGCACCAGATCAAGAGTCCGATAAACTTCGAGATCGTCGATTGGGCGACATCAATGCCGAGCTTCAGTTCACTACTAGGATTCGGAATAGCGGAGCCCAGAGCCGCCAGAACGAGTTGAGCGAAGCGACCCCTCGGGAGCGCATAAGCAGCGGACCGGACGGAACCGGCGCGGGGTGGCGCGGGTTATAGCCTCGAACACCATTCTCCATCCGAGTTGGAGGCAGTTATGGCCAGATGCGAAACCTGCGGAAATGACTACGACAAGGCGTTTCAAGTGAACATGAACGGCACGACCCACACCTTCGACAGCTTCGAGTGCGCGATCCATGCGCTGGCTCCCACCTGCGACAATTGCGGCATTCATATCCTCGGTCACGGGCTCGAAAAGGAAGGCACGTTCTTCTGCTGCGAGCATTGCGCCGAGGTCAAAGGCGTGATCGGCCTGCGCGACCGAATAGGAGCAGGCGGCGTGATCGAAATGGGTTCCCGCGCGTAAGCGAACGCCTTGACCTGATACCTGTCGCTTCCGAAAACCCTATCCGTTGGATTCGCGGTCATCTATGCCGAATCTAATTTTCGGTACACACAAGCGCCTGCGTAATGTGCGGGCTGATGGAATCCGCTGTGCGGGGCGCAGATCGTCACGGCCTGACGCCGCTTCAATCCCAGCCCAAGGCGCCCAATTTTGGGTCGCTCTTCCTCTCCACGGTCTCGGGCATCAGCAGCCAGACCAGCACAAGTCCCATGGTGCCGATGCAGGCAAGGCCCAGGAAAGCCATGCTACTGCCAAGACGATCGCTCATCCATCCGGCCAGCGTCGTACTCAGCGAAGCGCCGATCCCAATACCACTTCCGACGATCCCCTGCGCCAGATTGAAGCGGCCGGTGCCGCGCGTGACATCGGCAATCGTGAGGGGAACCAGTACACCAAACACCGCGGCGCAGATACCGTCGAGCAGCTGTACCGCCACGAGCAGGTGAGGATCCGTTATCACCATGAACAGCACGCCGCGGATTGGTAGTGCCGCGAAGCCGAGCAGCAGCATCGGCCGGCGTCCCCATCGTTGAGCCCAGCGCCCGACCGAAGGCGAAAACACTGCGACGACGAGCTGCGGCACCACGATACAGGCTGCGACCAATGTCGTCGCCCAGGCGCTCGAACGCATGGTGACAATGCTCGCCATCAGCGGAAGCATGGCCGCGTTCGCGAGCTGGAAGATGGCAGCACATGCGGCAAAGGTCACCAGCGGCCGATTGGTCAGGAGAGTCCGAAAAGCTGCCGTGACCGTGCGGGTGCGCCCTTTGGCCAGCCCGCCGTGGGCCCGGACGGGGTCGATCTCGCTCGCCGGGATCTGAGCGAGGGCGATCAGCGTGGGAACGATCAAAACGGCGGTGACCAAGAAGACAGCCTGGTTCGATAAAAAATACCCGATTGCACCCATGCCCGCGGCTGCCAGAGCGTTCCCGATAGAGGCGAAGCGGGCGTTGCGGCCGAACCGTTCGCCGCCGGCAGCATGACCGACGAGCCCAAGGCTGATCGCGGCAATCGCCGGGCCCAGCACGCAACTGGCGGCGGAGTGCAGGATTTGCGCGCCGAGAACGGCCGGAAATATTGGCCATAGCGCGAGCGCCAGCGCGCTCGCGCTGATCCCGACCATCGCAAATGCGGCGACGAGCCGCTCTGATCGTACGGCATCAACGATCGCCCCGCCGGGCATTTGAAACGCCAGCGCGGCAAGACCTCCAGCCGTCAGAATCAAGCCGATGTCGATCTGCGTCCATTGCTGCGTCGTGAGATAGACGGAGATGAAAGGCCCGAATCCTGTCTGCACGTCGGCAACGAAGAACGTGAACCAATCGAGCCCGCGCTGGCTCCGGTGCGACGCGGCTATCGGCGGCTCAGGGGGTTGCCTCTGCTTTGGCCGGGTCGGCAGTTCGTCATCTTCGTGCCTGCCGCCCTCGACTCGTCGGTTGGGTTCGCCGGTATCGCGCGCTGCCGGTGCGATAGACAGGGTTACTTCTCCGGTGTTGCAGCCCCGCTCGATGGCGTGGCTCGCTCGCTGCCCGCTGCGCCGAGCACTACCACCGGCTCACCTCGCTTGTATTCCGGCGCCACTCTCACTTGATTGCGGGTGAGTTCCAGCGTGATCCGGCCAGGCTTCCCCGCAGGTGCGAAATTCAGCGCGCGCCAATCGACCGCGATCTTCCGGTTGCCGACGCCCAGGAAGCCGCCGAAGTCGATGATGGCTGCGCGGACCTGCCCGTCTCGGTTGACGATGACATCCACGATCCGTCCCATGTCCTCATCGGCGCTGCTCCGAACGCCCTTGCCAAGGATTCCGGAGACCTCTTGGTCGTCGAGTACGACTGCCGGCGTCTCGCCGGGGGAACTGGCCGACGGGGCGGGAGTTGGTGCAGACGTGACAGCGGATGGCAGACTCTGTTGCACAGGTTGCCCAGGTGGAGCCGAAGGCTCCGCCGGTTGCGCAAGCCGCCTCGGTTGAGCCGGTTGCGCGGAGGGGTCCGCTTGGCCGGGGTCGGAACTGACGCCGTAGACACCTGATGCCGCGATCAGCGTTATCGCGATGACAGCGGCGGTTCCGGGACCAATGCGCATGCTGTCCTCTCCCCCATGCACTACATACGAGACCAGCGCGGTCGGTGCGGTCTATCGGCTGCCGGAACTGTCCTAAGTCAACCGTTTGTCCAGACCGCGGAGAATCACTACGTCGTTTCCACGCCCCGGTCCCAAAACAGCTTCGGCTATTAATTCGCCGAAGTGTTTCCGAACGTTCGGGTCGTCGAAAACCCGATTGAGATCGTCCTGCAACGATGTGGATTCCAGTGCTTCCCGATCCAGATATCGCTCGATCAGGGCCGTCGCAGACCTTTGCGAATCCCCCCTGGCGAACAGTGTGACATCATGTCCGAGCGCGACCAGTTCCTCAGTCAGCCAATGGATGACCGTTCGGTGCCGCCCAGCGTTTGGGGGGAATTGCTTCGGTCAATGGGCGATTTGCGTCGATCCACATCGAATCGGGCTGATGATTTGAGGGGATTCGATGGACGATCCGTGCCGCTACGCCCGTCGCCCGGTGGCGTTCTTGCGCACTATATCGCGGGCGCCCGCTCTGGCATGCAGCCATTCTGGTGGCCGTGCTGGCCGCTGTCGGCTGCTCCGTGAGCGCGCAATACGGCGTGAAGATGCTCGTCGACACGTTGTCCGGCGCCAGTGCCGCGAATGGCGTCTGGGGGCAGTTTCATGGAATCGATGGTCTAGCTAGCTAACCCTCGCTTATTTTCGCCAGCTGTGATCTCCACTCGGCAGGCAGGTCATCGCAGGCCGGGGAATGCTCGGTCACGAGCTCTGCATCCAGGATGGACCAAACATGCGTGCGTCCGCAGCGAGGACAGAGCAGCCGCGCGTTAATGGGCGGGATCAGATTGACGCTCGCCGGATCTGTCTCAATGCCTGTGAACGCCTGGCGTCCAGTGGCGGGGCACGTGATCATAAGCATAGCCATGATCTTCTCCCGTGAATGTCCCCTCAACCCTGCTAGACGCCCGAAATGGTTAATGGACGGTTAACCTGGCCAATCTCTCCACCGATCTGCCTCGCCGCTGCGCAATCGGAGCAGGCGGCGGTGACACCCTTGGGTCTTCAAGCGCGCAAAGTGCATCTCGACCCTTTTGCGCTCGTCGCGTGATTTGTCGAACTCCGGCGTACCCGTCAGCGCGTGGGGCTGATCATGAGCGTCCTGGTGCACGTTGGGCTCAAAACGACAATTGATTATACCAGGACCGATGGGCCGCCCTCCGGCCTTAAGAATGTAATTCTAGTGCCGCCGATTTGAAGTTCCTACAGCGCTGCTGTAGCGGCAAGCTCGTTTAGGAACTTCAAATCGAAAAGCGGCACTAGAATCATATATTTGCTAGTGCCCCTTTGTTTCCGAAGTTCGTGTGAGAGAGTGCCGCGATGTATCACGAACTTCGGAAACTGGGCACTAGTCCACTAAGCCGAGTTTAGCGCATCAGCTTGCCGTGCGCTTGGCGACCTGGGGAATGAAACTCATCGTGACCCGGGTACCCTTCCCGGCCGCGGTCTCGACGTTCAGGTCCGTCTTCGTATTCTCGCGCAGGGTTTGCACGATGAGCGTGCCAATCTTTCCGGGGACCGGCCACACGGTGTCGGTCGGCAATCCGACTCCGTCGTCGCCGACGACGACCCGATAGCGATCATCGTGCATCCGCACGCATTCGAGCGTGATGACGCCACTGCCACGCGCAACAAACGCATGTTTGAACGCATTGGTCAGGAGTTCATTGACGAGAAGGCCGACGGGCATCGCGATGTTGATCGACGCAGGAGCATGGTCGATTTTGAGATTGAGCCGGATTCCATCGACCCCGTAGGTGTTCATGACGGCCGAGGCGATTTGATTGAGGTAGTGTCCAAGCTCAATTTCGTCTCCCCATGAGTCAGGCGACATCGCCTGATACAGGAGTTGCAGGGATTCGACGCGGCCCGCGAGGCTGCGCAGATTCACCTTGTCGCCCCTGCGCTCGTTGCGTGCTTCGAGGCGGATTAGAGCGGCGACAAGTTGTAAGTTGTTCCTAACCCGGTGCTGTATTTCCTTGAGGACCAAATCTTTGTCGCGGATTTGCCGCGCGAACTCCTCGCGCTGTGCCCTCTCGCGCTCGGTCACGTCGATGAGCGCGACGATGCGATAATTTTCTGTGCCGTCCTCGTTCTCAATGAGGCCGGCGTAAGCCTCCACGAGCGCAGGTTTGGGCTGCTCTCGCCGAAAGGTCCCGACGAAATCCTCGCCCTTCGGCAGCGTTTGGCTGAACGTGACGTGCGGGTCGTCTTCGAGCACAAATGAGTCAAGAATAGTCCACCCCTTGCCCCTGATGTCCGCGAGCGCCTGCCCGGTCAGGTCCTCATACGTCTTGTTCGCGAACACGATGCGTTGGTCGCTGCGGATCAGCTTGGAAATGATGATTGCGATGGGGACGTGGTCGAGAAAAAGTTTGAACTCCTCAGTATCGATTGCCTTCGCGAGTTCCAGCGAATCGAACAGGTCGTTGATTTGCTGCGACTTGGACTCGGATGCACTCTCAGTCTGTTCGGCTGCTGCCATGGTCGTCCTTCCCATGATGTTGCAAGAAACTTCGCTGAAGCTGTGGGCCTCGCACGGCGTGCCCGAGGTCCCATGAAGCCAGATTTGGGTTGTGACAAGGCGCATGGGGGCCGGGGGAATCGAGGCTCTTCGACAGCAGAAAAGCGCCCGAATTAAGGGGAATAGAACAAAGGGAAGGCTGTCCTAATTCGTTTGGGCACCTGGTCTGAAGGCGACCCCGTGAAGCGCGACGGCGCCGTTCTCGAAAAAATCCTCAAGGTCCCGGACGGCACATCACCGATTTCCATGCCGATGCGCCGGTCTGAATCCGCATAACAACGCCAATGCCGACGTCGGCTCATCCCGCGACTTGGCTCTCACAAATCTTCGAAGAGCGATCAGTCCAACTGACGGCTCTACCCTGCGCGTCAACCAGTCGGAACTCGATCTCCTTGGTTACACGCGCGAGGAATATGTCGAGAGAATGAGGCGACCTTTACGTCCGTCGGTCGGCATTTCTGCAGGATCTGTCGATGCCTAACGGTGTCGATGCCTATCGCTGGCTGCGCTCCAATTCTTCTTCCAGCCGGGCCGGCTTATTTGTTACATTGGGCCCTGAATCCATGAGTTAAGTTCCGTTCAGCCGTTTTGCGCCTTCGGGCTGGTACCGAACTAAGCCTGCGCGGTCACCCTACCAGCTCGCCGAATTCCTCGGCGGCATTCCGAAGCAGCTCCTGAATCACCTCCGGCCCGCACTGCTCGACTGTGCCGAGAATGCGTCCCGGCTCGCCGGGCTTATAGAGCCACACGGTTGTTCCGCCGATCACGTTGATGGAGTATTTGGGGCCTACTACGCCTTGGCCTTCGCCCATCTCCGACAGCCAGAAGTCAGCATGAGCGTGGTTTGTTGATCGCGGGTCCAGATTGAGATCGAGCCGGAATGCGACGTTTTCCGGCTGAAGTTCTGCATTGCCGCGCTCGATTGCGGGTGCGAGAACATCCTGAACCCACTCTGCGCCGTTTTGGAACGGAGAGGCAGCGTGCTCCGCTGTCTGTCCCGCAGCTCCGGGACGGAGCCGTCCCCTGGTGAAGGCATCACGCAACGCTGGCACTATCGACTCCCGTCAATGAATTCGCATCGGTGACCATTCCTGATCGCGATAAGGGATTTTATTCTCTCAACCCATTTCGCTCATGGAACCACCAAAAGCCAGATTGTTCGCCCTTTGAACGGAAGATCGGTGGTGCCCAATGGTCCATTCTTCCACGAAGGCCAAGGCCCTGATTGAAAAATATCTGGATCGGGACGCGCCAGCTGGGAATCCTGGTGGAACGAATCGAGGTGCTGGGCGTTTTTCGGCCAACGGGGGAGGACCCAGTGACCCATTCGCTCATCGGTGCCGACCGTAATACCCACCTCAAGATCGTGGTCATATCTCTGACTGCTGCGATTCTCCTCGTAGGCGTAGGTATTTCTGCCCGCGTCGCGGATAGTGCGACAGAACAGCTGCAAGCGACCGGGCCCGTGCTCAAAGCAGGCAAGCCTGCCATGTGGACTGGCGCCGACGCCGCCGCAATCCGCTAAAGTTGGAAGAACGTGGAACGGGGCGGCTCCGTAGGCGGTGCCCCTCCACTCAAAATTGCAAAATAACAAACGCAGGATGTTTCTTGCACACTGCTGCTGTTGCTAGACTAGAAACCGCATGACAACGCCCATGCCGACGTCGGCTCATGCCGCTTCTTGAAGATTTGTGAGAGCCGAGTCGCGAAGCGGCACGACCTCAAATTCTGGATCGAGGCCGCCAAGAAGGGATTACATCGTAACGTGCTGGCGATCGCGCTGGCCAACAAGCTCGCCCGCATCGCCTGGGCAGTGCTGGCCAAGGGCCGCGACTTCGAGATGAAGAGGACTGATGATGCGATCGTCCGACCCGCTTGATCGTCGATCAACCCACGGCACGGACTCAGATCCGATCATCGGCCGGGGGCGGAACCCAAATGCCACTGGTACGTTAGGGGGCCGTCGATGCCACAATAGGAGCTGCCGCGTCCGGGCTTTCCCTGATCGAAGGGACAATGGGCTCGACAGAGCAGTGGCAGGTACGAAGCCATGGACCGCCATGGACCAACGGGCCCGGAAGCCTGTGAGTCTCCAACACAACTGCGGCCCGAGGCGAAAGCCGCGTCAGCTGACGGGAGGACATCATGCGCCGAGCCACTCGATGGATAGGCTTCATCCTCATCTTAGCTATGATGCAAACGTCTGCGGTGGTAGCGCAAGACGTGAAAGGTGCTCGCGACCATCCGCTGGTAAAGCGATTTCCAGGCTCGACAATAGTCCGGTATGAAAAGCGCAACTCCACGGAGTATACGTTGCCGACGGGTCCGCTTCTCAAATGGGACTATGCGCGGTCGCAGCCGGACTTTGGCGGCAAGAAGCTCGATCTCGAAGGCGACGTCACCCGGTTCACGTATGTAGTTCGGCCAGGCCCCTCGGCGGGGGAGGTCTTTGGCGGCTACAAAAGCGATCTTGCGGCCAAGGGCTTTAAGCCGCTCTACGAGGCGAGAGGCGCCACGATCGGCCGGAGTCAGGGTAATCTCTACCAGAACCTGGCCGGGCAGCTTCTCGAATATAGCCCGAAGGGGGCGCATTTTCTTTCCGCGAAGCTCGACAGCGGCCCGGCAACGATTTACGTGGCGCTTTATATCACCGAGTACGAGATGGGCGCGACGCCGGTCCGGGTTCGACCGGGGCAGGTCACCATGCAGCTCGACGTGGTCGAAGTGAAACCGGTTAGCGACAAATTGGTCGTGGTCTCTGCAAGTGAAATCTCCAGAGGCCTCGAAACTGCGGGGCGGGTTGCCCTCTATGGCATTCTGTTTGATTCCAACAAGGCCGACATCAAGGCCGAGTCGCGGCCAGCACTCGAAGAGATTGCGAAGTTCCTGCGATCTACCCCGAACGCGAAGCTGGACGTCGTCGGCCACACCGACAACGTTGGCAGCTATGATTCCAACCTCGATCTTTCGCGTGCCCGAGCAATGGCCGTGGTCGGTATCCTTGTTAAGGAATACGACCTCAATCCGCAGCGACTCAGGGCTTCCGGGGTTGGGTTTCTCGCACCGATTGCCTCGAATGCCGCCGAGGAAGGGCGTGCCAAAAATCGCCGCGTCGAGTTATTGCCGCAGTGAAAGTATAAGGACTCTGTGGTGCCAAATCGACGTAATGCGTCGTTCCTTACCGCAACGGACAGTGGCGAACACCTCGCTTATCATTACTTATCATTCCAGCATACCCTGCCGAGGCGGGAGGCCGACGACGACTGCGCCAGCCATTGCTCACAATTCTCTCGACTTTCCGGCTCCGGTGCTCGACGGAGCAAGGCGATGTTGCTGCAGATGGCCGACACGCGGCTCAAGCTGGCCGAAAAGGCAGCGAAGTCCGATAGCGACAAAGGGGCCAACTAAGGCCCGGCCCCTGACCCCGACGGCCGCGCGGTCTTCTCATGCGGATCGTCGAGCGCCGCCACGCCAGTCGAGCCGCAACAAGGCCGGTCCGATGCAAAAGTTCGCGCTTTTCTCGATATTCGGAGACAACTCCCATGGCTTTGATCAAGCTGCTGGTCGCTCCGATACGACGCGTGGTGAATTTTCCGCTGTTTCAGCTCACGGTCGCCATAGCGGT
>WNFV01011547.1_pt1 | contig 10207 bp, 8 predicted proteins | sample 5400101 | NCBI WGS metagenome assembly WNFV01 (sample SAMN13153361, study PRJNA577476) | soil metagenome | isolation source: 115 cm soil or saprolite under grassland replicate 1 | place: USA:California | collected 2016-06-15 | reverse complement strand
ATAATCTTGCAGCATGGGCAGATCCTTTGGAGTCGAGATGATGAGCACCTCGCGCAATCCGCCGAGCATCAAAGTCGCCAGCGGGTAGCAGATCATTGGCTTGTCGTAGATCGGCAGCAGCTGTTTGCACACGATCTTGGTAAGCGGGAAAAGACGTGTCCCCACGCCACCGGCGAGAAGAATGGCTTTCTTCATTTTCGATTTTCGATCTATTCGACTCGCTCCACTCGCTCAGGACAAGCTTTCGATTTTCGACCGGTGCCGCTCCAACGCAAAAGTAATTCCGCCCATTCCTGCCAGAATCGGCGACAAATACGCAATTTGCAGCATCATTTTGCATATAAACTAACCGAAATCACTTTAGAGATGCCAAGAAATCGTGGAACAGTTGTGCCGAATCTTTCCAGTTCAATGTTTTCTCCGCATGCCTTCTGCAGGCACGCTTTTTCTGATCAAGCAATTCTTTGTTATTTATCAAGTCAATTACGGCGCAAGCATGATCTTTCGCATCGCCCGGTGCACAGAGGCGGCCACAGTCGTCAGGAACGTAATCTGGAATGCCGCCGACGCGGGTCGATACGATAGGCAAACCACAAGCTAATGCTTCGACAATGCCATTGTTTGCCGCAGCGTCGATAAATGGTAAAAATAACAAAGTTGCCTGCCGATACAATTCACGAACTTGTTCCGGAACCAGTCCTGAATGCCAATGGACCCGTGAGTTTCTTGCTAATCGAGTCAACACTGGATGGTCGCGGGCATGAATAGGGATTAGGCAGTCCAATTCAATATCGGGACGACTTTGCCATATCGAATTCATCGCCATTTCCAATACGTCGAGATCGCGAAGCCAATGTCCAACAAAAAGCAACCGCGGGCTTCCGGGCAGCCGATCGAATTCGGGCGTAAAAAAATCGTGTAATACGCCGTGACGAAGCATGATAATAGGAGTAGAAGATAGCGCAGTAAAGTAGTCTTGTTGCTTCTGACAAAGACAAACAATTGCTTTTAAGCCGTTCAGAAGACTGACGTCTCGCCAATGTAATCGCCACCATGAAGGTGGTTGATGAAAACAAACCACGAGCCGTGAACGGATTTCTGGAGCCGCGCTAGAAAAGACGCCACCATATTGATTCTCGCCTGCCGACAGCAGGCCCACGGCGTCGCGAAAGGCAGACATAGCGGAAAGAACCCTGTGCGTTATCCATTCATGCCGGTGAGCTGTAAATGGAGAAGGAGCGCGTGGTGCAGACGATGGTCTCGTCAATCTCTCATGGATTCGTTCCCACAATCCCGCCGGGGGAATTTTGTCCGGAACCCAAACGCTAGTTGAAGCAACACCGGGGAGGGCTTCGACTGCCGAGATAAAAGGATCAAATCCGCTCACTGATCCCATCCAAGACCAAGTTTCCCGCAAAAATAATAGTCTATTTCCGGCCATCTTCCCTATTTTCCGACGGCGATTTAACAGATTTCCGAATCGTTCGAAACAGTTTTGCAGCGATCGGTGGAAGCAATGCAACCTTGGCTCTTTTCGCCGAAACAACCAATTCAGGTTTAGGCTCGATTTTTGGCGGCGGGGGAAGGGTTTTTTGATACCGTTCGTGAATCACCCTGTCCAGCAATTCCGAGCTAATTGCTAACGGCTTATGCTCGCTCAAAAACAAAATGATTCTGCGATACAATTCATTCAAATACGGCCTCTGCTTTTTCTCAGACCACACCGCACCGCTTATACTTTGCGAGTGCCTTCGCCAACGCGCGTAAGTATGGTTGGTCGAGACGATTGGATGATTAACGCTTAATGTCAGCCAAGTGAGATCATCACTTCCCAAGGCCAGAGGCATGGGAAGGTAGCCGCCGATTTCTCGCAAGCTACTGGCGCGGACTGCCATTTCGCTGGTCGACTGTAATCGTCCGTGTCGATGGCGAAAGTATAGAAACTCATCCCACGTTTCAACTTCCGGCAACGGCCAGCCGTAATCCACCACGATTCCATTTTCATCCGTCAGTTCTAACCGCGCACGATAAATTGAAGCAGCCGGATGCCGCTCCACGAGTCGCTTCATTTCTTCCAAGTAGTTTGGCGCCAGCTCGTCATCGTCTCCAAGCAATATGATCAACTCTCCTTTGGCCAATTGAAGAGCATAATTCCACGTTCGGCTTGGATCTTCTCCTCCCAAGTTATGCGGAGTTCGATGATAATAAATACGATGGTCGTGGAAATCCGTTAACTCGGTCTTTAGTTCGTGAGGGGAATAATCGTCAACGACTAACAATTCATAGTCACCGCACGATTGTGCAAGCACGGACTGAATTGCTTGACGCAAATGCTGTGCCTTATAAGCGGGAATTATGATGGAAAAGAGCAGGGCGAAAAACTCCGTTGTTTCATCGGCTCCACGTCTCGAGTTGGTTACGCCATTGCTGGAGAAATTGCTCGTTGATGTGTGCCTCGCTTGCACCAAATGGTCGCCGCCAGAGCGACGGCTTCGGCTCCGCGATGAAGCGACCGTTAAAACCGGTCCGGATTTTCGGGTCCGAAACACGGCCGCCGGTGCAGCTCGCGAGCAGCCGTGCCACGACGTCCGATGCAAGCGCCGGTGGCGACTCAATCGTCGCGCTGATCGTAATTTTCGCGAGACGCTGTAAAATCCATGCACACAGCAGAGCGCGTGAGTCCGTCGCGTGGATGTGACGGATTCCCGCGCGCGCGAGCTTCGGCGCGAGATAAAGCGCAACGCGCGCAGCTTCGAGATAATCAGCTGTGCTGCACTCGGGCGGAAGTTCGCGCCGCCAGCTCTCGATTTCACGCGCGCCCGAGCGATTCGCGTCCCATTCGGCTTCAATCACGATCGCATCCGGCAAGAATTCCAGCGTCTGCACGAGGCGCTCAGATCCCTTGGCGGGCGCGATTGACCCTGATCGCCAGACCTGAACTGGCGCACCGGCGAGGGCCATCAGCTCGCGATCAAGGCCCGGCAACTTGGGATTCGGCCATTCCCAGACGAGATGGAGGCAATGCTGCAAGTGCCGGCTCGGGCCTTGAAGCGGATCGCGTGGCACCGCGGCAGCTTCGACAAGCTCCAGGAGTTGCGCGGCGGTCTTATCGACATCGAATCTTTCTTCAACGTTGTGCCGGCCTGCCGCACCGAGTCGCATTCGCAGTTGCGGATCGCGTAACAGCGACTCGAGCGCATTGGCAAGCCCCTCGACATCTCTTGGAGCGACGAGTAGCCCGCTCTCGCCGTCGCGGACGATTTCCGGAACGGCAGCGAGTCGCGTCGAGACTATCGGCCGCGCGCTGGCCATAGCTTCGAGAATAACTGTCGGTAAAATGTCGCTCGCACCTTCGCGATCGACGATACAGGCGAGAGCAAACACATCGCAGTCGGCCAGGCGGCGCACGACCTCTTCCTGCGGTAGTGCTCCCGGCAGCCGAACGATGCCGTCGAGGCCTGCGGCAGCGATCGCGTTTTGAAGCGCGCCCAGCAACGGTCCGTCGCCGATGATTTCGCATTCAAATTGGATGCCACGCTTCTTTAGTTCAGCACACGCGGCGATCAGTTCGCGAAAGCCTTTAAACTCGATCAACCGGCCGATGCTCAAGATGCGCGGCCGCAGTGCAGGTGACCTTGGTGGGCCAGGCTGGAACTTTCGCAGATCAATGCCGTTGTAGATGCGGTAAATTTTTCCCGCTGCGTCGGGGCACTTGTGGACGAGCAATTCGCGACTGTAGTCGCTCACCGTGACGACGAACGCAGCTTCGCGGCACATTTCGCGCAGCAGCTCGTCGCTGCCCACATCAAGCATAAAGTCCTGCGCGTGCGCCGTGAAGCTGAAACCGATTTTGCTGATTTCCTTGATGAAGAGCGCGGTGTGGGTCGCGTGACTGGCGAAATGCACGTGAAAATGCGCCACGCCACTGCGGACGAACTGTTCGGCGAAAAAAAGCCCGTTGCGCGCGCGTCTCTCAGCCTTGAAGGCCGGACCGTATCGCGCCTCATGCTCCGCGACGAGAGCGGCAGGCCAAATGCCATCGCGACGCGCAAGCTGCGCCATCGTTCGCCCAACTCTCGGCGACGGCGCGTAGTGGACTTCCGCGCGCAAATTCGCCCTGTGCCCGTGGCGAAGGCTCACAAATGGTGGATTTATCGAGCCGATTTCCAGGTCCACGCCGCGCCGCTCCAACGCCAGCATCTCAGCGTCGCAAAATGTCTGCGAGATTACGGGATACCGGGAATAGAGATAGCCAAGGCGCATCGGCATCAATGATTACGCGCGGCGGATGGAATAGCAATGCACTCTGTCTCAGGAGAACCGCACGTCCTTGCCGGGATCCATCTCGAAGTCTAAAACTAAAGAATCCTCCGTGTTTGGCTTGATCACTTCCTCCACAAACTTCACGTAGATCGAGTCTTCGCGGAAAATTCCGTATTTGTCCATCGACTCAAAATCGATGGCGATGAAGAACGGCCATTCCAGTTCCGGGTCAATGCGCTTGCCGCATTTGATGCTGAGCACCTCCGGAATTTTCAAGAGTTGCATCCGCGCGTTCATCATCATCTCTTCCACACGGGCGGGCGTGACCTCGGGATTTAGTTTGTAGAGAACGATATGGTGAACCATCGGGGTAAAGCTAATAGGCGTTTCCAACGCGCCGTGCAAGTGCGAATCGGTTGCCCGAGCGAAAGGGGTTCAAGGAACGGCGGTCTCTCGTCCGCTGCCAATTTTGATTTTCGACTGATTAGGGGCTTCAGTCTGGCCAAAATCCGTGACAAAACATTTGCCGGGGCATTAATGTAAGTCAGCCCGAACGCTAATTTGACCCAATGGATGATGTCTCGCCGATGGCCCCGCTGATTTCAGTGGTCATTCCGCTTTACAATGAAGCCTCGCATGTGAGGGAGGTTCTATCGGATCTGACGAAAGCGTTGCAGCAGACCGAATCCCGTTTTGAACTGGTTCTCGTTGATGATGGCTCGGCCGACGACACGTGGGAGCGAATCAAAGGCGAGGCAAGAAAGCTTCCGAATTTGCGTGCCGTGCGCCTAAGCAGGAATTTTGGCAAAGAATTGGCGCTTTGCGCAGGGCTGGAACGCGCGCGCGGCGAGGCGATCGTAGTGATGGATGGTGACGGGCAACACCCGCCTTCGCTACTGCCAATCATGATTGAGAAGTGGAGGACTTCCGGAGCAGACATCGTGCAAGCGGTGAAGGTCAAGCGCGGGCGCGAATCTGCGACGAGCAAGGCTGGGGCCTTCCTGTTCTACCTGATCTTGAACAAGCTATCCGGTTTTGAATTAAAAGGTGCCTCGGACTTTAAGCTAATGAATCGTAAGGTAATCGATACATGGCTGGCGATGCGCGAACGCAATGTATTTTTTCGCGGTATGACTGCATGGATGGGTTTTAACGCAGTCCAAATTCCATTTGAAGTAGCGGCTCGTCGTACTGGCAAATCGCGCTGGTCCTACTTAAGGCGAGCCAAGCTCGCCCTGATTGGAATAACTACGTTCTCATCCTTCCCGCTGCACTTTGTGACTTTTGCGGGAGTGATCTTTTTTATCTTTGCGGTTGGGTTGGGAATTCAGACTCTTTACCTCAAGCTGGCTGGCCGTGCATTCACCGGTTTCGCGACGGTAATTCTACTCGAGCTGATCATCGGCAGCCTGTTGATGATCAGCCTAGGCATCATCGGCGAATACCTGGCGCGGATTTACGAAGAAGTTAAAGGCCGACCTCGTTACATAATAACGGAATCAATCGATTTAGCTGACGGTGCCCGGCCCGCGAACCATGGCTGAGAAGAATGCAGGCTCGCGGGCGAACAATGCAGCGGGGTCTTTGAGAAACTGGCTCCCGCCAGCACTGGTCTTCGCCGTCGTGCTCTTAGTTATATTCTGGAGGCTTGGGAGCTATCCGCCCTACTTCAACGACGCGGTTGACCACGGGATTCACATGGAAGTGAACAAGGTCTTTGACCACGCGGACATATCTAACAGAGTGAATTGGTACTGGAAAGACATGCACTCGATCGGCGCTTATGAGTCGCCGCTCTATGGCATGGTCATAGAGCTTGGGCTACGGCTCTTCGGGCTTACCTTGTTCGGCGTTCGTTTCTTTCCTGCCTTGATCGAATTTGGGGCTCTGATCCTTACATTTTTCGCTTTCAGGAAATACTTTCCACAGTACCTTCTGCTCAGTTTCATACTGCTGCTGGCGCTGTCGCCATGGCATTTGCTGGTCGCGCGGTCCGGCGGGATTCAGGGGTTCAGCGTCAGCCAGTATCTAATCGCGTTGTCCATGTTTGTCCTGCTTATTGACAGAAAGCGCTCGGTGGGACTTGCAATATTGGCGGGAATAAGCACAGCCACTATCCCATATGGCTACGCAGGGATCCGATTGCTTCTGCCCTCATTAGTACTGTTGGCAATCGTCTGTTTCAGAAGAATTGAAAAATACAACCTTTTTGCCTATCTGGGCACGATCCTCGCAATCTGTGCTATTCAGATCGGCGATTTTCCTCGCTCTCTCCAAATGTACTTTTATGCGAGAGGAGAAAACCTTATTTCGGTTGGGAGGAGGCTTCCAAATGGCGGCTATGACTTTGCTTTCATCGTGCACAAACTGAACGAGAATTTCCACTTGCTGTTCAAGATGATAATGGGACTAAACGAGAAAGCTTTCTGGAACGTCAACGTGGCAAGAACTATGACGCCTATCGCCGACGTGGTACTATATCCCAAGTTCCTTGTACCCTTGTTTATCGTCGGCCTGGTATATTCTCTGGCGCACGCCTATAAGCAGAAGCGGTTCATTCTTGCGATGCCAGTATTGTTGCTCTTCCCAGGTCTGGTGACCAATATGATGTCGGGAATGGGTATTCCCAACCTAACGAGGAGTATCATGCTGCTCGTACCGATATATTTCTTGATAACATATGGAGCTTACAGTCTATTTTGCTCAATCTATACCATAAGTAGTGACAGGCTTAGGGTTGCTTTCTCGGGACTATTTGCCGTGTTCGTTGGTGTTGTATCTGTGTATCAGGTCAATAACTATTTCCATTACGAAAAGGATACAATACATGGAGGTAAGAACGACGCTGCCATGGTGATGTATAATGAGTTTCTGAAGCCTTACATGGCCGGCCATCCAAACAGTCGAATACTTTATCATGAATTTGGTCCATTTGACGAGTGGAGCTACGTTGTGGTCCGTTGGCTTGGTGGCAAGCGCGTCCAGACAATGAGAGACGAGGGAAAGCTGGTGTTTTTGACAAATGGCAACCGTGCCTCAATGGATAGACTGTTGAAGCAAGGATATTTCGACATCGTTGTATCGGCTTATCCTGACCAGCTGGAACACATACTCCCGGATACAAAGGCTATGAAAGCCGAGATTTCCCCTCGCGGGTACAAGGTTTACTACGTTAAAAGATGATGGATTTGCAATCAGTTTGGCGTCCAAGTGATTAGTGCTGAATTTTGGTCTGGAGTCGCGCCGTAACCGGTTCGGCGCGGCGATTGTGAAGGCTGCTTTGTTATTATACTCCGTTGTCGCCTGCGTATGGATGTGCCCGATAGAGAAAGCAGCCTTTGGACTCCAAGAGGGCTGTTATTAGGTCTGTCAGTCGTTAGTCTGGCGATTAGCGCGGCCCGCCGATATGGATCCCCCCGTGTTTGCAGGCGGTTTGCGCATCGCGCCCGAGGTCGTTAGACTGTTTTTTCTATTGCGCTCAACCAGCTTTTTGAATCTCCCGAAAACAGCGTCGTAGTATGCACCGCTATGCGAACGTGGTGCCGTGCTCGCGCGACACGATCGCGGCCATCCACCAGAAGAGCACGAGCAACGCGCCTGCTGCGAGCGTTGCCGCCGTGCCGCGCATGATCAGCCGGAGACGCGCGGCGGCTTCACGAGATAAACCGGGCGTTGTTTCACCTCGTCGTAGATGCGGCCGAGATATTCGCCGAGCACGCCGATCGCGATGAGTTGCACGCCGCCGAGAAACAGCACAAGCGCGGCGAGCGTGGTGAAGCCGGTCGGCGCCGTCTCGATCTTGATGAGGCGTTTCACGACGTAGTAGAGGCCAAGACAGAAGCCGACGAAGCCGACGAAAATTCCCGAGTAGGTCAGCAGCCGCAACGGCAGCCGCGAGAAGCTGAACACGCCGTCGAGCGCGTAGCGCACGAGGCGGCGGAACGTCTGCTGCGGCTTGCCTGCGGCGCGCTCGTGGCGGTCGTAAGGTACGTCAGCCGTCGGGAACCCGATCCACGCCCGCAGGCCGGGAAAGAAACGGTTGCGCTCGGGCAGTTGGTGAAACGCGTCGACGGCGGCGCGCCCGAGCACGCCAAAGGTGCCAGTCTTCGGCTCGATCGGGTAATCGGACAGCCGGCCGAGAATCGCGTGAAACAAATCGAAGCCCGCGCGACGCAAACCAGTGTCGGCGCGCGTGCGGCGCGTCGCGCGCACTACTTCGGCGCCGTCGCGCCACGCGGCGACGAGCGCGGGGATGACTTCGGGCGGGTCTTGCAGATCCGCGTCCATCGTCACGACGGCATCTGCGCTGCGCGCGTGTGCGAGGCCGGCGGCGAGCGCGGCTTGGAAGCCGAAGTTGCGCGAGAGCTCGACGAGCTCGAAGCGCGCGTCGCGCGCCGCGTGCGCGCGGACGAGCGCGGCGGAATCATCGCGACTGCCGTCATCGACGAGCACGGCGCGCCAGGCGCAGTCGCGTTGCGCATCGAACAGCGCGGCGAGCCGCGCGAACAGTTTGGGCAGCACCGCGTGCTCGTTGAACACAGGGATGACGACGGCGATGACGGGGGCGGGCATAGTTAATCGGCGCGCGCGGCGCTTGCGGGGGCGCGCGCGAGGGCCAGGATGAGTCTAACGAGCGTAGGAACTGCGGCACGAGCGTGTCGAAAAAGTTGAGCGCGATTTTCGCGAGCTGGTAGCCCTGCTGCGCGTCGCGCGACGTCGCGCTGCTGTTGGTGAGAAACGGCTGTGCGAGCGAGTTTGGCGACAATCTCCGGCTCAACGCCGAAACGGTGTTCCTCGATCTGAATGGACTTCATCACGGAAGCTTTGAACGCTTTATAGCCCGTTTCCATATCGGGGTTAGTTCGGCAGTAAACGGCCAGAGATACTCGCCCCATTTTACTGACAAATGAATGAAAAAAAACGGTTGCATCGCTCGGCCCAGATTTTCGAGCAATGAGTCCAGTAGCGCGGGGAGCGCTCTTTCTTCATTATAAGCGGGAAGGATCACCCATATTTTTGAATCAGCGCCTGGTTTCATTTCAGGTGTTTTATCTCTAACGACGGGCCCGGTAGGCGGCAAAAAAAGTTGCCGGCGGAGGGCTCCAACCACACGATCTTGCGATCACTGGATTTTGAGTCCAGCGCGTCTGCCAGTTACACCACGCCGGCTTTCCGAAGATCAGAGCTACCATTGCAGAGAGTTAATAGCTGATCCGCCTTCGCCGAGGCTACAGTAGCGGATAGTTGATAACCGAACCGAACGATCCTCACTGATTTAACTTGACTATGCTCACGCGATTCCCGGCAATGTTTAGGATGTAGAGCTTCCGATTAACCAAAGCCAGTGCAGAGGGTCCGTCGAGTTTATCCGCTGGCTTCGGCGTCAAACTGCCGATCCTAGTGCCACCAAAATCAAAAATGAGCACTGAGTTCATATGTGCGCTCGACGCGTATAGCCGGCCTGTCTGCGAATCGACGGCCAAGTCTTCAAAGCCTACCGGCTGACCCCATTCTGGCACTGACCATTTGCTTAGAAACTTACCATTTGGGTCAAATACCTGTATCCGCTTGTTAATTGGATCGGCGACATAAACTTTATTGGTCGTGGGATTGACCGTGACCGAAGTCGGATCGTCAAACTTCCCGTCGCCATTTCCTTTGCTGCCCCAAACAGACAACGCCCGTCCGTCGGGACTGAGTTTAGCGATGCGACTGTGGCCCTGATCGACGACATAAACCGAGCCATCGGGGCCGATGGCGATGCGGCGTGGTCCATAAAATCCAGGCTCGGGACCTTTCCACTCGGCGATAAATGTCCCGTCGGGGGCGAGCTTTTGTACACGGTGATTGGAAGAGTCCGCTACATAGATACTCCCGGTGCGATCGACGGCGATGCCGTTCGGTGCTCCTAATTGTCCCTGCCCGACGCCCTTATTTCCCATAA
>WNFV01010307.1_pt1 | contig 10207 bp, 10 predicted proteins | sample 5400101 | NCBI WGS metagenome assembly WNFV01 (sample SAMN13153361, study PRJNA577476) | soil metagenome | isolation source: 115 cm soil or saprolite under grassland replicate 1 | place: USA:California | collected 2016-06-15 | reverse complement strand
CCCCCGCTAGGGGACACCTGGTTTTAAGCCAGGCGCGTATGACCAATTTCGCCACCCCGGCGCCCTGAGGAGGGTAGCCAGTTTTACTAGGTGCCCGGCTTCAGGTCAGACACGTTGAAACGCTCTGGACCGAGGCCCCGGAATGCGTCTCGGAAGGTCGTGAATGCCTTGTCGTCGAAGCGCGGTCCGACCGCGACCTCGCCGTGGACTCCCGTCTTGTCGGCGACCCACGCGCTGAGTGCGACTTTCGTCCCGAGCCCCTTCAGCTGCGTCCCGAGCATCGCGTCGGGAGACTCGTTGTAGAAGGCACGCAGCTGCTCGATCGTCGCCTCCGGCGTCTTCTCGCCCCACCAGATGACGATGCCGCCGTGCTCCAAGTTGTGGACCGCCAGAATGGTCGGCACAGGCTGGTCGGTGTAGAAGTCCCAGACGGCCGGCTCCGCGTAGTGGGTGCCGCTCGACGGCGGGGTCGTGTTGTACTTGACCTTCGCTTTGAGCGAGGTGACGTGCTTGGCCGGAGCCGCCGTCACCGTCTTGAACGAGAAGCCCGCCGCCTTCATCGCGGCCGCCACCTCGGCTCTCGTCGGGCGGTCGGAGCCGCCGCCGCCGGTTGCGAGCACGATCAAGACGATCACCAGTGCGATCACGCCGATGCCGCCGAGGCCGGCGAGCAGGTAGCGGGTATTGCGGTCGCGCGCGGTCGGGGCGCCGACCCTGGTTTTGGGCCCGTGCGGCCGTGTCTTCGGCGCCTGGACCTTCGGAGGCCGTGGTGTCCGGGACTTCTGCGGCACGGCCGTCAACGGTATCAGGCGGTCAAGCGCTCACCTGCGGCGAAGAACGCCCCCACGTCGGCTCGGTCCGCCACCACCGGGCAGGGTGGCAGCGACGACAGGAACGCGCGTCCGTAGCCGCGGGTTCGAAGGCGCGGATCGAGGATCGCGACGACGCCACGGTCGCCGTGGCCGCGGATGAGGCGTCCGAACCCTTGACGCAGCTGTAGCACCGCCGCGGGGAGAGCGTATTCGCGGAACCAGTCTCCGCCGTCGTGCTCGACGCGCTCGCACCGCGCCTCGTGGAGCGGGTCTCCGGGCGCGGCGAACGGGAGCTTGTCGATCACGAGCAGCGACAGCGACTCTCCCGGCACGTCGATCCCCTGCCAGAACGTCGCGGTGGCGATCAACACCGAGTCGACCTCGTCGCGGAAGCGCTCGAGCAGACGCTCGCGTGGGGCCTCCCCCTGGACGAGCACCTCGTAGGGGAGCCGGCTTCGTACTCGCACCGCGAGCTCGTCGAGCGCGCGATAGGACGTCGTCAGCACGAGCGCTCGACCCGCCGAGAGGCCGCAGAGCGCGACGACCTCCTCGGCGACGCGCTCGGCCGCCGAGTCCGCACGCGGATCGGGCATCGTCCGAGGCACGTAGAGCAGCGCCTGCTCGCCGAAGTCATACGGCGAGCCGACGTCGAACGTGTCCGCCTCCTCGAGCCCGAGCCGGCGTCGCACGAAACCGAAGTCGCCGCCGGCACTGTCCTGCCCCACACCAAGCTCCTGCCCCACACCAAGCTCCTGCCCCACGCCAAGCGTCGCGGAGACGAGCACGGCGGTCGGCCCTTCGCTCCAGAGCAGGCGGCGCAGGTCGTCGCCTACGTCGACGGGCGCCCAGGCAACGGCCTCCGGCTCGGCCCAGACGACGCGCTCGATCCCGGGCTCGAGGCAGGCGTCGACCTGGTCGGCGATCGCGAGGGCCCGGCGTCCGAGGCTGTCGAGCTCCTCGCCCCCACCCTGGAGCGCGTCGGCGAGCCCGGCCAGAGCGTCGATGAGAACGAGCCCGAGCTCGAGGGGCGGCTCGCGGAGGCGACGGCGCCCGCTCGGCGGCGCGACGGTCCGGATCAATCGCTCCGAGGCACGCTCGATTCGGTCGAACGCGCGGCCCGGAATCGGGCGCTCCGCCTCGCGGCAGGCTCGCTCGACATCGGCGAGGTAGCGGCGAAGGCCGGCGCTCGACACGCGCCCGCCGAGCCAGGTGGCGGCAGACTCCTCGAGGCGGTGCGCCTCGTCGAAGATCACCGCGTCGTGCGCGGGCAGCACGCGCGGTCCCTCCGACGAGCCGCCGCGCAGGGCCACGTCTGCGAAGTAGAGCGCGTGGTTCGCGATCACGAGCTCGGCCTCGCCCGCGCGTTCCTTGGCCGCCTCGGCGAAGCAGGTCGAGAGGAACGGGCAGCGCCGGCCGGCGCATCGATCCGGCCCGACCGCAAGCTCCGCCCACAGCGTCGCGCTCGGCTCGAGAGGAAGCTCCGCGCGGTCGCCGGTCTCCGTCGCCTCGAGCCAGGGCCGCAGCACCTCGAACGTCGCCGCATCCTGCTCGGTGCGCATGAGGACGCCGCCGAGCAGCTCGAAGCCGTGCAGCGCCTTGCGGCAGAGGTAGTTCTGCCTCCCTTTCAACACGGCGACCCGCACCTCCCGGCCGAGCGCCCTGGCCGCGATCGGAACATCTTTTGCAAGCAGCTGCTCCTGGAGCGCCTTTGTCGCGGTGGCGACGACGACGCGCTGTCCGGACTCGAGCGCCGGCAGGAGGTAGGCGAGGCTCTTGCCGGTGCCCGTTCCGGCCTCCGCGAGCAAGTGGCGTCCGGTCGAGAACGCCCGCTCGACCGCGTCAGCGAGCGCGGCTTGCTCGGCCCGTGGCTCGAAGTCGCGCAGGACGTCCGCCAGCGCCCCGCTCGGGCCGAATAGCCGTCTCACGACCAGCAGCGTACGCTATCGAACGGATGTTCCCCTTGGCCGTTCAGCGGCCTCTCCGTCGGCTCCGATCCGGAAAGCCGCTCCGAGCGGCATTTTCCGTTTTCCCGCCCCCTTGACCCGCCGACGAGCCGCCCCCTAGAGTAGGCACTGCAGATCCGGTAGGCCCTCGGGCTCGCCGGATCTGCATTTTTTATCGGACGGGGTCTGCATCTTTGTCGGAGGTTTTCGAGGCAGTCCGTCCGACCCGGTCTCTAGCGTCTTTCGGTCCTATGGCGATTGCAGCGCTCGTGATCGGACTCATCCTCGGGGCGGCCTTCCTCTGGTTCGCCACGCGCCCGCGACTCGCGGAGCTGGCCGCGCGCGCGGCCGGGCTGGCCGAAGCCGAGGCCGAGCTTGCGCGGCTGGGCGCGACGCTCGAGCACGAGCGCGCGGCGGCCGAGGAGAAGGTCGAGCTCCTCCAGCGCGCCGAGGAGCGCCTCGCGACCCGCTTCCAGGCCCTCTCCGCCGAGGCGCTGCACCGGAACAACGAGTCGTTCCTCCAGCTCGCGCAGACGCAGCTCGCGCCGATCAAGGAATCGCTCGTCAAGGTCGACCGGCACGCAGAGGAGCTCGATCGCGCACGTCGCGAGGCCTACGGACGCCTGCTCAGCCAGGTGCAGGCGCTCGCGGAGGGGCAGGAGAAGCTGCGCACCGAGACAGGGAGCCTCGTGACGGCGCTCCGTGCGCCGCACGTGCGCGGGCGCTGGGGCGAGATGCAGCTCAAGCGGGTGGTCGAGCTCGCCGGGATGGTGGCGTATTGCGACTTCGTCGAGCAGAGGACGTCGACCGATGCCGACGGGCGGATGCTGCGCCCGGATCTCGTCGTCCGGCTCCCCGGCGGCAAGAACGTCGTCGTCGACGCCAAGGCGCCCCTCGCGGCGTACCTCGACGGGCTCGAAGCCACCGATGAGGAGCTCCGCCGCGTCAAGTTCGCCGACCACGCCCGCCAGGTCCGCGACCACATCACGAAGCTGGGCGCGAAGCGGTACTGGCAGCAGTTCGAGCCGGCGCCTGACTTCGTGGTGATGTTCATGCCGGACGAGACCTTCTTCAAGGCGGCGCTCGAGCACGATCCGTCGTTGATCGAGGCGGGGGTCGACGCAGGCGTGTTGCCGACCTCGCCCACCACGCTGATCGCGCTGCTTCGAACGATCGCCTACGGCTGGCAGCAGGAGACCGTCGCCGAGAGCGCGCGGGCGGTGAGCGCGCTCGGACGCGAGCTCTACGAGCGGCTCGGGACGATGGCGCGGCACGTGGCGAAGCTCGGGCGGAGCCTCGACAGCGCCGTCGGCGCCTACAACGAGGCCGTCGGCTCGCTCGAGGCGCGCGTCCTGGTGTCGGCGCGGAAGTTCGAGCAGCATGGTGTGGCGGGGACGACGCTGCCCGATCTCGAGCCGCTCGAACGGCAGACGCGTCCGCTGCTCGCACTGGAAAACGGTGAGGACGAGGGCGCGGAGGTGGAGTCACCCAGCGACGCGAACGCGGCATAGAGGCGACGATCCGAAATCGGGCCGGTAATCCCTAGATCGAGGTTCGAGGGATTCACCCGGACGGGGTACGCCGATCACTCGCTCTCCGCACATCCTGCGGGTACGCGGTTCGTTCCTAGTGGGGAGGGGTCAGATGATTCGTTCGACGGGTGTACGTCGACTCGCTGTGCTCGCGGCACTGGTTGCCGTCATCGGCGCGTTCGCTTCGCCGGCGCTGGCCGGGCGTGGCCGCGGCGGCGGCAGCGACGGCAACAGCCAGGGCGGCGGCGCCTCGATTCAGTCGTTCAAGGGCAGCTGAAAGCTGTCTCTGGCGCATCGCGCCTGAGCTTGTTGCTTGCGATTGCGGGCCGGACCTGAGGGAGTCCGGCCCGTGATCGCTCCCATTCCCGAGCGCAAGCTAGAGGTTTAGCCCGCTCGCGGTAGCTTCGCCGCCCGCGTCTGCGCCTTCTGCTCGTAGAGGCGCGCGTCGGCGGTCATGAACGCCTCGTTCAGCGTCCGCGCCGGCGGCGAGCTCGCCGAGCCGAGCGACGCCGAGAGCCGGACGCCTTCGACGCCGACGTGCGCCGCGAGCAGCGCCTGGATCCGTTCGGTGATGCCGTCGGCAAGACGCGCGTCGCCGGCGAGCAGGATCCCGAACTCGTCGCCGCCGATGCGAGCAGTCACTGCCGTCGCCGGCACGATCCCGCGAAGGACTTCGGACGCCTCGCAGAGAAGGCGGTCGCCGAACGCGTGGCCCCGCGTGTCGTTCGCCGCCTTGAGCCCGTCCAGGTCGAGCAGGACGAGCGTCGACTGACTGCCATGCTCCCGTCGCGCCCGATCGGCGCGCTCGACCGCTTCCTCCCAGGCGAGGCGGTTGCTGAGGCCCGTGAGCGGATCGCGCCGCGCCTCGAGATTCGCGTCCTCGTAGGCCCGGCTGAGGGCGAGCGCGCGATCGATCCGTTCCGACCTGTCGACAGCGAAGAGCCGGAGGAGTCCGGCCAGGGGGATGACGAGCAGCACTGCGAGCGGCTCGCTCGCCGCCGCGAATGCCGCCAGCAAGCCGACCGGGGCGAGGAGGCTGTCGACGAGGAAGGTCCACGCGAGCGGTCCGGCGAGCTCCCGTACCGACGTACCGCGCGCGAGCCGTTCCCGTGCGTACGTGCTGACGGCGTCACACCCGAACTGTGCTGCGAGCGCCAGCAGGTAGACCGGGACCGCGCTCCAGCGAGGCGAGTCGGGCGCGAGCCCCCAGAGCACCAGTGCCGGACCGACGGCATGCCAGGACGACGACAGCAGCACCAATGCGCGTTCCGCGTGGCGGCGATGGACGAGGTTGTCGACGACCCCGCCGAGCACCAAGCCGACGCCGACTGCGAGCGGGACGACGGTCGGCGGCAGGACGAGGAGCATCGGCACGAGCACGAGCTGCCCCGGAATCGCCGACCCGGGGCCGACCTCGAACTCGATCCGCGAGAGAAACGCATAGACGGCTACGCAGAGCACGACGACCCACGGGGCGGGCCAGACGCCCGTCCCGAGCGCAAACGGGAGCGCAAGCGCGGCGAGCACGAAGGAGCCGCCGGTCGCAACTCCGGCCAGCCGCTCGCGCCCGCGCAGGGGAGAACGGGCTCGCCGCCGAGAGTCCTCTACGTCTCTGTCAGCCGCGACCGTGTCGGCGAGCTGGTTCAGGCCGCGCAGAGGAGCCCCCGACCGATCCTCGGGTGCCGCACGCTCCATGAGACGGGTATCGACCCCGCGCTGGCCCGTCTTTAGCAACCTCACCCCGCTGTCCGCTACCCTCGCACGCCGTGAGCCAGAGCAAGGACACGATCGTCTTCATCCCCGCCTGGAACGAGGAGGACAATCTCCCGGCGGTGCTCGACGAGCTCTCGCGCGAGCTTCCGGAAGCCGACGTGCTCGTCGTCGACGACGGCTCGACCGACCGGACGGCCGAGCTCGCGCGCACGCACGGCGCGACCGTGCTCGGCTTCGACGAGAACCGCGGGCTGCGCGCGGTGATCGCGGCCGGCTACGACTACGCACACAGAGAGGGCTACGCCTACTGCGGCCGCGTCGACGCCGACGGTCAGCACCCCGCCGCCGAGCTCCGGCGCCTGATCGAACGCGTCCGCGGTGGTGAATGCGACGTCGCGGTGGGATCGCGCTTCGTGGCGGGAGACGGCTACGCGCCATACCGCTACCAGCCGTCGCCGGCACGTTCGCTAGGCACGGGGCTGCTGCGCCGGGCGATGGCGTTTCGGCTCGGCCGTCCATTCGGGGACGCGACGAGCGGGATGTACGCGGCCAATGCGCAGGCGCTGCCGCTGCTCGCGGAGCCGTACACGAGCGGGGCGCCGGAGGTCGAGTCGCTGATCCGCCTCAGCGAGGCGGGGCTCACCGTCCACGAGGTGCCGGTGAACATGCGCGACCGCGCGAGCGGCGAGTCGAAGCTGCGCGGCAAGAAGGCCGTCAAGCTCGTGCTCACCGTCGTCGGCACGCTGCTCCTCTACCGGCGCGTGCGCGGGATTTGGCCGTGGCCGGCCGGCCGTCGCTGACGGCGCCCGCCTCACGCGTGCTGGCGGTGCTCGGCTACTCCGACGGCAGCACGCGCGAGCTGCATCGGATCGGCGCCGCCCGGCTCGCACGGGCCGCGACCGAGGCCCATCCCGACGACGTCGTCCTGCTCACCGGGTATGCGCGGCGGAAAGGCGCGCTCTCGGAGGCGGAGCTGATGCTCGCCGCGTGGCCGAGCTCGACCGGCCGCGTGATCTGCGACCCGCACGCACGAACGACGGCCGAGAATGCCGCGCAGGTTGCGGCACTCGTGCGGACGACAGGAGCGCGCGAAGTGGTCCTCGTCACGTCACGCTGGCACGCCCGCCGAGCGGCGGCGTTCGTCCGCGCCCTGCTCCGCGAGAGCGACGTGCGGGTGACGGTCGTCAGCCCGGACGAAGGGGACGCTCGGTCGATCCGCTTCCTCCTGCGCGAGCTCTGGCGCTGGCCGCTGATGCCCGTCCAGTTGCTACTCGTACGCCGCCGGACGTTCTAATAGCGCAGCAGCGCGCCGATCCCGCCGACTGGGTCGAGCTCTCCGTTCGCCCGCAGGGAGACGACCCAGCCGCCGTGTCCGAGCGTTCGGTGGACAGCGAGATCGAGCGCGTCCTCGTGGGGCTCCATCTGAGTGCCGTCGAGCGGACAGGGGCCGCCCACGAGCGAGCCGCGACCACACGCGGGACACTGCGCCGCCTGGCGCGTCGCACCCTCGCGGCAGAGAAGACACTCGACGCGGCCGTCCGAGGCCGCCTCGATCGTCTCCTACCAGCCGGCGGCGGCCCGCCCGCCGCGTCCGCGCTCCTCGTGCCAGCGGGCGACGACGTCTGCCTTGCGGCGTGCGCGCGCCTGCTCGATCAGCGGTCGCGCCGTCTCGAGCAGCTCGGCGGGACCGGCGTGGGCCGCGGCCTGGGGCCAGCCGACGACGAGGTCGAGCGTCTCGCGGGAAAGCTCGTCGGCGACCTCGGGTCGGAGCTCTTCAGAGCAGATGACGACCACCTCCTGCGGCCGAAGCCTGCGAACGCGAATGTCGAGCCGCTCGGCAAAGGCCTTCACGTGCTCGTGCACGAGGTTCTCGATGTGACGCTGGAAGTTCGCCTGCGACCAGCCGCCCTGGTCGTGCTTGCGCGGCTGCTCGTCGAACCGCTCGTCGAGCAGCTCCAGCCGGCCGTTTCGCAACGCGTACACGTCTCCGCGCTCGCGGCTGACGACCGCGACGATCGAGCCGTCACCTCGGCCGACGAGCGGCACGAGCGGCGCGAGGAACAGCTCCCGCCCGAGCTTCAGCGCATCCGGCACGGGCTCGGTGAGGCGCAGCGGCCGCCAGAGGTTGTCGAGGCTGGAGCAGAACACCGCGAGGCCGAGCGTCCCCTCCCGGTCGAGCTCCTCGTCGACGTACCGCCGGATTCGCTCGACATCCTCGCGGAGGGCGACCCGACGCTCGTGTGACCAGCCGTTCCCCGCGACATTCGGGACGCGGTCGAGCAGTGACCGTGCACGGGCATCCACGTCGGCCGCGGTCGGCGCGGTTCGCGGATCGAGATCGAGGTACACCGAGATCGCGCACCCGTTCTCCGAGCGGAAACCGGCCAAATCGCGAAGGCCGTCCCAGGTCATGACAGACGCCATCTTCGACCTCCTGAAGCGCTCATCCGATTCTATTCGCAGCGGCTTGTCTGCGATCTACACGATCGGTCACGGCACACGGCCGCTCGAGGAGCTCGTCGGGTGCCTCTTGGACGCGGGCGTCCAGACGGTCGTGGACGTGCGCCGCTACCCCGGCTCGCGACGCCACCCGCAATTCGGGCAGGAACCGCTCGCCGAGGCTGTCCGCGCTGCCGGCATCGAGTACCGGCACGCCGTCGACCTCGGCGGACGGAGACATGACGAGCACAGTGCCGAAACGGCCTGGTGGCGGTGCCATCGCCGCCTAATCGCCGACGCTGTCGTCGCGCGCGGGCTCGAAGTCCGCCACCTCGGGCGCCGTCACGAGCTCGAGGGGCACCGGCTCTTCCAGGAGACGGAGGTGCGAGCGGGCCGCCTCTACGTGTGCGGCGAAGCCGGTCGTGTAGTGCGGCTTCAGGAAGGGTCAGCCGCCGCGTCACGTTTAATGAAGAGACAAGCTTTGGAATCGAGAGGAGAACCTTGAACGAGAACGACGTGCGCGACCTGATAATCGTCGGCGGCGGCCCCGCGGGATACACAGCCGCGCTGTACGCGGCGCGCGCGAACCTCCGCCCGCTCGTGATCGAGGGCTTCCAGTGGGGCGGCCAGCTGATGATCACGAGTGACGTCGAGAACTACCCCGGCTACGTGGAGGGCATCCTCGGCCCGGAGATGATGGCCGACTTCCGGCGGCAGGCCGAGCGCTTCGACGCCGAGTTCGTCACCGACGACGTCACGCGCGTCGACTTCTCGGCGCGCCCGTTCCGCGTCTACGTGGGCGACGACGAGTACAAGGCGCGTACCGTCATCATCGCCACAGGGGCGACAGCCCGTCAGCTCGGGCTCGAGACGGAGCAACGGCTCCAGGGCCGCGGCGTGTCCTACTGCGCGGTCTGCGACGCCGCCTTCTTCCGTGACAAGGACGTCGTCGTCGTCGGCGGAGGCGACTCGGCGATGGAGGAGGGGACGTTCCTCGCCAAGTTCGCGAACAAGGTCACGATCGTGCACCGGCGGGACGAGTTCCGCGCCTCGCCGATCATGATCGACCGCGCGCGGGCGAACGAGAAGGTCGAGTTCGTCACGAACGCGGTCGTCGACGAGGTGCTCGGCGAGAACGGCGTCGAGGCCGTGCGGCTGCGCGACGTCAACACCGGCGAGACTCGGGTGGTCGAGGCGCAGGGCATCTTCGTCGCGATCGGCCACGATCCGACCACGAAGCTCTTTCTCGATTCGCTCGACCACGACGTGGCGGGCTACCTCGTGACGAAGCAGGGGTCGACCGCGACGAACATCCCGGGCGTCTTCGCCGCCGGCGACGTGCAGGACCACGTGTACCGGCAGGCGGTCACCGCGGCGGGCTCGGGCTGCATGGCGGCACTCGACGCGGAGCGGTTCCTGGCCGCCGAAGAGGGCCACGAAGGGCATCCTTTGCCTGAGCCCGACACGGCGATCCATTAGTCGCCACTAGCCGACGCGCGGAGTAGGCTCGAACGGGTGTCAGTCGCCGAGCCGCACTGGATCGACCTGCTCGATCCGGACGAGGCGACGATCCGGGCACGAGCGCCGGCCGAGCTGCATCCGACCGCGGTCGGGCGACTCGTGCGCCGTGACGGGCTGCCGAGGCCGTCGCTCGAAGGGCACGACACTTATGTGCTCGCCGTGCTCCTCGCGGCCGTGGCGGTGCCGGAGGAGGACCGCGTCTTCTACCAGGAGATCGGCCTCGTCGTCACGCGCGAGCGGCTCCTCG
>WNFV01018951.1_pt1 | contig 10209 bp, 11 predicted proteins | sample 5400101 | NCBI WGS metagenome assembly WNFV01 (sample SAMN13153361, study PRJNA577476) | soil metagenome | isolation source: 115 cm soil or saprolite under grassland replicate 1 | place: USA:California | collected 2016-06-15 | reverse complement strand
GCAATGGACCGTAACCGACTGCCCCTTCCTCCCCGACTGGGTCGGAACGCGTCCGACCTTCACCATCACCCCGGTCGAGATCCTGGAGCGTTCGCTGGCACCTCACCGACCGCCGGTGGCGTTGCCTGGTTCAGTCGGGCAGGGTTCGGGGAAGGCCGAACCGTGGCAGCACGCCCGGTTCGAAGCGGGTGATCGCGCTGATTTCGCGGCCGGCGAGGGTCAGCACGAGCAGCCCGTTCGCGTGCGCGATCCCGCCGTGCGGGTCGCGGACATACAGGCCGAACGCGGGTTGGCCGTTGGCCCGGGTGGGGATCAGGCGGAACCTGAGGCGGCGCTCGCGGAAGGCCGGCGCGAAGAACTGCGCGGCGGCCTCGCGTCCCTGGTACTCCCACGGCAGCGGCGGCATCCGCACCCAGGCGTCGTCGGTGAGCAGAGCGACGAGGCCCTGCACGTCGCCGCCCTCGAACGCGCGGGCCAGACGGTCCAGCACGTCCTGTTCGAGGGCGGAGCCGGGCGGAGGGGGCGCCTGGTGCCCGGCGGATGGCGCGAGTTGTCTGGCGAGGGTGGCGCGGGCGCGTTTCAAGGCGCTGGTCACCGAATCGCCGGTAGCGTCCAGGATCTGCGCCACCTCGGTGGCCCGGAAGCCCAGGACGTCGCGCAGGACCAGCACGGCGCGCTGGCGCGGCGGGAGCAGTTGCAGCGCCGTGAGGAATGCCAGGGAGATGGCTTCTCTGGCCTCGTAGCGGGCTTCGGGGCCGGGCGTGTCGTCGGCGAGACCTTCCAGCAGAACGTCGGGGTAGGGCTCCAGCCAGACCGCGTCGCCGACGCGGGTGGGTTCGGGCAGCATGAGATCAGGCCGGCTCATCGCCGGGCGCCGGCCGGCCGAGCGCAGCGCTTTCAGGCAGTGATTGGTCGCCGCCCGGTAAAGCCAGGTCCGGATCGAGGCCCGGCCCTGGAAACCGCCCAGGCCCCGCCAGGCCGCAAGCAGTGTCTCCTGCAACGCGTCCTCGGCGTCCTGCACCGAGCCCAGGATCCGGTAGCAGTGCACCTGCAACTCCCGCCGGTAGGGCTCGACCAGTTCGCCGAACGCCTCGCCGTCGCCGGCCCGCGCCCGCGTCACCAGATCCGTGCTCACCAGACCACCCTCGCATCGTCGCGCGCCCGTCGGATCACCACACGCCTGCGTTCCGAACACCGTGCCCATCGGTGCAGACCCCGACGAGGCTCGGAACTGGGCGCCGGGGACCGCCCATTTCCATGGACGGCTGGCTGGCTGACATGCGCTTCTGCGCCGGGCTTCGCCCGAGCGTGTCCCGGCCGGTCTGGCACCGCTCGGTGCGCGCCGCCCCGCAGGGTGCGAGCGGCTGGTAACGCGGCACCGGAAACACCGAGCCGGCGGGGCGGTTACCAGGCGTTACCCGTAGCGCCTTCGATAACCCGTAGCGGTCCCGACAACCCTGTAACGCTTGCGGCTACGGGTCCGCTCACCGTTACCACCCCGGCCGTTTCGGACCGCTTCGGCGTTCCTGATGTCATTCCCGACGGGCCGGCATGAACGTGCCAACCATTCCGGCCCCAACTCCTGGCCCGTGCCGGGTGGGGCCGTTACCGATGGCCTGCCCCCCTTGCCCCACCAACGGTCACGGCGACCCGGTGGCACCGGCCAGCCTCGGCCGGCGCCATCGGCCACGGACGACACCTCGGCGGCGGTGTCGGCGGCGGACCGGGCGATCATGCGCGAGACTCCGACGATGCGGAGTTGGCGGCGCTGCGGGCGGTCCTGCGGATGAGGCACTGATGGCGCACGTGACCCCTCGAACGTCGAGCGGTGGCCACCGTTGAGCGAGGGGCAGCGCGAAACCATCGCTGTGTTGTTCAACCCGGTGCGCCGCAACCCGGCCCGGCGCCGGGCGGCCTGAACCGCATGGCCACACACGACGAAGGGGCGCCACTGATGGCGGGGGCGCCCCGTGGCGTGCGAGCCGGCTACGCGGCGGCGGTCAGTGTCTCGGTGGCCAGCATGGCGGCGGCCAGCGCTTCGGCCGGTGGCCTGCCGAGCGAGCGCTTGGGCGCCACGTCCACCGAGGTGGGGTCGAACCCCCGGCCGCGTCGCCCGGACGGCAGGATCGTCACGGTGCACAGCCGGTCGACCATGACCCGCTGGTTGGCCAACCCCGCGTCCCGCCACGCCGGTACCGGATCGGGCGAGTTGATCACCTCCGCGAGCGTCGTCAGCGATGTTGACGTTCAACAGTTCTTGATGCGGACCACGCAAACGATCGTGTCGAGAGTCGTTCGACTCTCGACACGATCGATTGTCATTCGCTGTCGCTGTCGCTGGTCGTCTCCTCGGGGTTGAGGCTTGTGTCTTCGAGGCTTCGTTTGAGTTCGTCCAGAACATCGGTCCAGAACCGATCGAGCGCCTGGTGGATATCGTCTGCGCCATCGGCGGAGAACGGGGGTCGGTTGTTGACCATGCTGACGCACCGGCCCGAGACGCTCAGTCGATCAGGCGGTTGCCGCGGTTCAACTCGGTGATGACGCCGACCTCGACCCCGGCGCCGTTTTCCAGGGCCGGGCATCCCTTGGCCAGCGTGAGTGCCGCGTCGAGGCTGTCGGCGGTGATCAACGAATAGCCGCCGGGTGCCGTGCCGGCCCCGCAGGTGCCGACCGTGCTCGACTCGAAGACCGGATTGCCCCGGTCCAGGACGGCGTCGTCCATGCTGTCGAACCAGGCGTTCCAGGCGGCCATCGCGTCCGTACGGCCCGGTGTGTACCCCTTCGGCATGCGGTTCGAAAACAGGAACATAGCCATCGACCCACTCCTTCGGTTCGGCCGGCCCTGGTGGCGGCTGGATCCGTCGAAGGAGTAGACCCCGCGCCGCGGCGGAACTGGGCGGCGGCGACCGCCCAGTTTCCGGTCCCGACGGGGTCTGTACAGAGGTCCTGTACAGATGGCAGGGGCGGGAAACGCCGACGCGCGAGGCGATGGGAGGCAACGGCGCGATGAGCACGGATCTGCTTGCCCGAGCCCGAGCCCGAGCCCGAGCCCGCGACGGCGACGGCGACGGCGACGGCGAAGCGTTCGGCGTGCTGGTCCACCCGTACCGGCACGAGTTGCAGGTGCACTGCTACCGCATCCTCGGTTCGCTTCAGGACGCCGAGGACGCGCTGCAGGACACCCTGTTGGCGGCTTGGCAGGGCCTGCGCGGCTTCGAAGCTCGCGCCTCTCTGCGGACCTGGCTGTACCGGGTAGCCGCCAGCCGCTGCCTCAACGCGCTTCGCACGGCCAGCCGGCGCCCGCCGGCCGGCTGGCATTTGCCCGAGGTCGACCCACCGCCGCCCACCCGGCTTGGCGAAGTGAACTGGCTCGAACCCTGCCCCGACGTACTGCTCGACGAGCTCGCCGACACCGCCCCCGGCCCCGATGCCAGGTACGAAGCCACCGAAGCCATCGCCCTGGCGTCGCCCTCAAACGCGCGCGCCACCCTCCAGCGACTGCCCGCCACGGCGCGACACCAACCACCCCCACCGCCCGGCTCCGCCGACGAACGACAACTCGTCGCCCGCCTCGCCCGCGCCTTCGAAGATAGCGATGTGGACGGCATCGTCGCTCTGCTCACCGACGACGCGTGGATCACCATGCCGCCCTCGCCCCTGCAATACCCAGGGCCGCGAACTGGCCGCCCAGTTCTTCACCACCGTGTCCTTCCCGGAAGGACGCAGATACCGGATGGTCACCACCCGGGCCAACCGCCACCTGGGACAGCCTCCGCTACGCCCACCACCACCTCGGCCACCACACCCAAGCCATCACGTGCTACCAGGACGCCAGGGACCTCGGCGATCCCTTCAACGTCGCCGGCACGCTCATCCACCTCGGCGACACCCACCACGCCGCTGGCGACCCCCACACCGCCCGCGAGATCTGGCAACAGGCCGTCAACATTCTCAACGACCTCAACCACCCCAACGCCCAAGAGGTCCGCACCAAGCTAGACACCCTTGACGTCCCAGCGTGTGGGACGAAGACAGCCGTCAATACCTCACCAGCTGAACCAAGATCCACCGAATCCGCCAACTAAGCCTGGACACTCGGCGATCGAGTCGTCCACGTCTTCGTGGCGGACGCCAGCTCAACGCCTACGCGACTCGTCATCCTCACTTGGACGGGACACGCGTGTCCTGTCCGCGCCGAAGTGGCGGCGTCCAGGTCAAAGTGGCGGATGATCTGACGGCGTCCAGATGCAGTTGGCGTGTCATGCGTCGATCGGCTCCCGAGAGGAAATGCAGATGAGCGATCCGGTTTCGCTAGTCGTCACGGCCGTGGCTCTGACAATCTCGGTCTTCAGCTCGTACGTGGCGTGGGTCAGTCTCAAGATCGCCAGGCAGGCGACCCGACCCGGGTTCATCCAGAACCTGTTCCTTGCCAACCAGAGCGCGATGCAGTACCCGGAACTTCTCGTCGACGTTCACGGAATCGACCCCACCACCTCGCCCCGTGAGGCACGAGCGTTGGTCTATCTGAACGTCGTTCTCGACGGCTTCGTGACGGCCGCGGAGATCGACTATCGGGGAGATTTCGCGAAGATGGCCCGGGACCTGAAGCTGCACGGCGGCTCGTTGCGAAGGTTCTTGGCCAGGCCCGAGAACGCGGCGCGCTGGGCCATCGTGAAGAGCAGGTCCTTCGGCGACTTCGCCCCGGGATTCATCGCCGCGGTCGACGAGCTCATCGCTCACGAACAGCGCCTGACGGGCGGGCCAAGTGGTGCATGACTGCCCTCACCGCGAACATCTGGGCCTGTAGCGAGTTTCCCGCGCAGGCGCCCCCCCACCACCGACAACGCCAACCCAGTCGGGTACCGAGCACCTGCCGACGAATCGTCCTTGAGTCTGGCCCACTGGCATGATCCACCAAATCCGCCAAGTTGATCTGGACGTCCGTGGAACGAGCCGTCCACGGGTACTTGGCGAATCCCAGGTCGATGCACGTGCAGCCCGCCATCCTCCCTCGGACGGGACACCGCGGCGGCGTCCGAACGAAGATCACCGACGAATGGACGGCGAAGCACGCTCGACGCGAGCGTAGTCCTCCGCGGCACAAGCCGCTTCCAGCCGACAGAGTCCGGCATCGGGCCGCTGCTATGGCTGAGCGTCGTCGTGTTCGCGGTCCCAGCGGGCGAGGACGTACTGGACGTTGCTCTTGCCCCACCGGCCCTTGCCCGACGGGGTCGGCACCCGCTCCGCGTCCAAGGCGGCAGCGATCTGCGCCAGCGACAGGCCCTGGTCGCGTAGCTCGGCCGCCCGTTGCCCCGACGCCGGTACCGGCGCCGGGGGCCGTCCGAGCCGCACGCCGCGTTGGCGCGCTGCGGCCATTCCCTCGGAGACCTCGGGTCGGCGAGGTCGGGGCTCGGTCGCTGCCATACCCAGGATCGTACAGAAAAAGGTCGGAAAAATGGCACGTTCAGGGCAGCATAAAGTATACCTTTTCCTGTACGCTGGAGGTGCAAGAGAAGGCCCGGCCAGTGGTGGTGCACCGGCCGAGCCAGCGGAAACCGACCCCTCAAGCGGAAGGCGTCTCCGATGAGCGAGCCTACGACCGAACCGACCAGCCAATCCACGCCCGCCGACGAACCGTCCACCGACGACCTGACCCGCGTGGTCGCCCGATTCGACGACCGCGACCTGCTCCGCGCCGCCGGCTACGTCGTCGGCGCTGAAGACGCCGCCGTGGACGACGAGGCGGTCATCTACTCGCGGGGCGGCTATCGCGCCGGCATCGTCACCAAGGTCGGCCGGGTCAACGTCACCGTTACCTACACCACCGAGACGGCGATCCGCGAGGCCGCTGACCCTCGGTACGGCTGGACCGAGCCGGCGCGCACCACCAAAGCGGCCAAGTTCGCCGAGGTCGCGGTGCGCCCAACCGGCGAGGCGGCTGCGCCCACCCTCGCCCGCCCGTCGCGGCGTGTCACCGGCGCTCGCCAGGTCGACCACAACAACGAGTGCGTCGGCTGCGGCGCCCACTTCTCCGAGCCCTGTGGCCCGGCCTGTCCGTTCGAGACCGGCACGTACCGCCCTGCGGTCCTGCTCCCCGCCGCCGCCCGTCGGCTGCGTGAACACCCGGCCGGCGTCGGTTACGACATCGGCGGCGCCCTGTTCGCCGCCGCGCTGGACCTGGTCGGCGCCGACGAGGCCGCGGGCGCGGCCGACGAGGCCCGCCAGATCCTGACCGGCTCCCTGGTCGACCAGTGGGGTCCCCGCGCGGAGGAGATCCGCGCCGAGGTCGTGTACCGGCACGGGCTGTTCTCCGACCTGGCCGACCTCGCCCGCTCGCTGTACACGGCCGCCGCGCGGCACGACGGCATCGACTTCGACCCCGAGGCGTTCGGCGAGTTCCCCGCCTCATCCGCCACGTCGTGACCACGCGAAAGGGCTCACGATCATGATCAGCATCGACCTGCGCGTCGGCGACCGCATCACCGTCCTGCCGGACAAGGCCCGCAGCGCCCACACCCGGGCCGTGCTCACCTCGCGTTTCGTCATCGAGGTCACCGCGATCCGTCCCGACATGGACGGCGCCGTCGAGGTCACCGGCTTCCTGCTCACCAGCCGGGGCGCCTGGCGCGCCGACCCGCTCGGTGATCCTGATCCCCGGGTCGTACCTTCCTGCGATCCGCGTCGGTGACACCGTCCGCTACCCGACCACCGGGGAAACCCCGGTCGTGACCGCGATCCACGAGCGCCCGGACGGTACCGCGCTGGCCGACCTGCTGTTTCCCAGCGGCTCCACCGGCTCCGGGTACCGCCTGGTCGACCTGGAACACCTCGTCCGCCCCGCCACCGAGCCGGTCGAGCAGCCCTGCCTGCGCCGCCACGACCCGAACCTGCTGTGCGCGCGCTGCGCCGAGGCCACCGAACCGGTGACCACCGGCTGCGCCGCGGTGCTGTGCTCGAAGCCCGCGACCAACCTCGTGCTCTGGTGGCCGCCGTCGAGCGGGCAGCAGGCCAAGGCGCTGTGCCCGGCCGACACCGAGCAGCACCTGGCGCGGCTGCGGGGCATCCCGTCGCGGGTGGTCGACCTGGCCGACGGCACGCACAGCCTGCTGGCCGACGGGTCCGGTACCCAGGTGGCCAACTGCCGGCAGTGCGGGCACCGGATCTACCTGTACCCGGCGCAGTTGGGCCGCAAAGAGCCGTGGCGCGACGGCGAGTACGACGAGACCGGCCGCTGCCAGGTCGCCGAAGACCGCAACGCGATCCGGATGGTGCACGAGCCCGCCGTCACCCTTGCCGAACGCGACTACGCCCGCGCCGCTGCCACCTGCGGCACCACGTACGACGGCCATAGCCTGGCGGACTGCCCGGCTCGCCGATCCTGACCCCTCTGCCGGGCCGACCCGCCACCGGTGGATCGGCCCGCCCAGCCGTTCGAGGAGCTTCTGGTGACCGCCCCGACCCGCGCTGCTGCCGTTGACGGCGAGTTGCCCGCCGTCGTCGCCGAAGAGCGGCTGCCGCACCCCAACCCGCACGCCTGCGCGCACTGCACCACCAACCGCGCCACGCTGCGGCTCACCCTCACCGACAGCCGGCAGGTCACGGTCTGCCGGCCGCACGCCGCCAGGTACCCGCGATGACCAACCAGCCGGCCAGCGACGAGCGGCGCAGCCTCATCCAATGGATCGACGACACCGCCGGCCTCGGCGCATTACGTGCCGGGGCCCTGGTGACGATGCTTCGCCCGTTCGGCTGCACCGTCCGCGCCCAACGCGGCGTTAGCGGGCTGCGATCGGTCCACATCTACGGTCCAACCCCGGTCGTGGACTACCTCCGTGACCACATCGACGGCTGGCTCGCCACGCTCGACAACGCCGCTAAGGCGGCCACGCGCCGCTACGGCGCCTGGCTGCGCGACCAGGACGAGCCCGACCACATGCCCGCGGAGCGGCGCAACCTCGCCCGCGCTTACCGCAAGCAGTACCTGCCGGCGTGGGCCGACTCCTGGGCCGGTCGGCTGTCGGACCTGCTCCGCGGTGACGACGCCCCACCCGGCACCGCGCCGACCATCGGGCACACCAGCGCCCGCGCCGCCGCCGGCTTCGACGTGGCCCACCTCGGCCCGCAGCCGCTGTGCGCAGCCGCCACGGTGATCCGCGCCAACGACCCCTGCCGATGCCACCAGGCCGTTCCGGTACCGGTGACGCCGCCGGTCGGGTCGGTGCGGCCGGACGGTCCCGGCCGCATCGCACCCGGTCAGCGGGTTACCTGCCTGCCCGGGTCGCTGCCGGCCCGTGACGGCGGCCGGGGCGGCGGCGTCTTGGTCTCCATCGGCGTCAAGACCTCGGTGGTCGACGTGTACGGCGGCCGTCGGCGCCGCATCCCCAACGAGCTGCTCCATCCCGAGGCCGGGCCGTTCGTCGCCGCCGACCGCGACGCGACGGGCCTGCGCACTGCGAACGCTTCCGGGCGCGGCTGGTTGCCCGGCTGGTCCTGGCTCGGTTGGACCATCGCCGAGCACCTGGAGTACATCCGCGGCGAGCGCCGCCTGCCCGCCCCGCCGCTAGCTCCGCAACGGCTGGTCATCGTCGCCTGCGGGGCCCGCAAGGCTGCGTGTTTCGAGGCTCCTGCCGGCGAGATGTACGTCGGCAGCTACCACCGCGCGGCCCGCCGCGCCGCCGACGCGCTCACCACGCCGGGTACCAGGGTCATGATCCTGTCGGCCCGGTACGGGCGCCTGGACATGAGCGACGTGATCCTCCGCTACGAGATGCGCCTCGGCCACCGCTTCGCCATCACCGCGCAGGGCCTACGGGAACAGGCCGAACAAGTCGGCCTGCGCGACACCGCCGAGGTCGTCGTGCTCGCCCCGGGCGCCTACGCCGAGCTGGCCGCCCACGTGTGGCCGCACGCCCACCTCCCATTGGCAGGTACCTGCGGCATCGGCGAGCAAATGGCCCGGCTGACCGCCCTGGCCACCGGCCGGACCACCGTCGCCGACCTGGTCAGCGCCGAGCCGAGGACCGCCGTGCCGGAGACGACGCTAACCACCAGCAGCGGTGACGAGCACACCGTGAGCATCCGCGGCGGCCTGGTCCACCTCGCCGACACCCCACCCGGCCGGGCCGGCGCGCTGGCCCCGATGTGCCCCGCTGACCAGCCCGGCCGCCGCTGGCGGCTCACCCGCGCCCCGATCACCTGCACCCGCTGCGCCACCATCGTCGCCCGCCGCCGCGCCCTGGACCGCTGGTGCGCCATGGTCGACCGCACCGCGCTCGCCGCCGACGTCGGGACAGCATCCCGCCGCGGGCCGGGCGGGCCGGCGCCGACGGACCGGGAACCGGCGCATCGGGCCGGTCCGGGGCCGCGCCGGCCCGCCGTCCGCAGCGGGCGGTCCGCTCAACCACCGGCCCCACGGCGGCCGGGCGGGACAAACCGGCGCCGCCGTCGGGACGGCTGGCGCCACGTCCCGGCACGCCCGTACCGGGCCGTCCCGCTCGCGCCGACCACGGACCCGCCGGCCCGCCGACCGTCCGGCAGCCGATACCCGCGGTACCCGCGACCGCCGATTGGGCGGTCACCACCCCGGCCGTGCAGCCCTTGGCAGCGGCGCGCGGCGATACCGCACCAGCCGCCAGCCGAGCATCGGCGCCGCGTCCACCCGCTAACCCCGAGACGGGTCCTGACCAGGGAGAACGTCGCGACCGCTAACAAGTCCGCTAACGGTGCGCGGCAACCATCACGCTGCACCACCAGGCCCGCGCCGGCCCCGCGGGGGTTAGCGAACCCGTTACGGCCGGCCGAGGGCGCAACGACGAGACGCGCGAGCACCACCCGAGCGACCCAGGCGGCCCCGGACCGGTGCGAGGGCACCGCCCGGGGCCTTGATCGGACGCTGGAGGTCCGACCCATGACAGACCCTACGACCCGTCCCGCCGAGGCCGGGACACCCGGCCCAGTGCCGGCGCCCGCGCAGGTCAACGGTGTGGCGGTCGCGGATATCCGCACCCTGCGCCACACCAGCCGGGCCGAGCAGGAACGGCTGTCCGCCGACGCCGACGTCGAGCGCCGCGCCCGCGCGGCCCGGCTGGACCTGGAGCTGCGCGAGCAGCGCCGGGCAGCGGCCCGCCGGCAACGCCAGGCCGACGCCGCCGAGAAGCAGGCCCGCGTGGAGCAGCGCCGGGCCCGGCGAGCCGCCCGCAGGAGCCGGCT
>WNFV01010301.1_pt1 | contig 10209 bp, 6 predicted proteins | sample 5400101 | NCBI WGS metagenome assembly WNFV01 (sample SAMN13153361, study PRJNA577476) | soil metagenome | isolation source: 115 cm soil or saprolite under grassland replicate 1 | place: USA:California | collected 2016-06-15 | reverse complement strand
CGGCGGCCGGATCAGCATCGTCACGCCGCTCGACGATCCGTTCCTCGCTGGGATCGTGGACGGGCGCAGCACCGGCGGGCCGGGCGGCCCCGGCGGCGCGGGCGGCGGCGCCGGCAAGAGCGGCAAGGGCGGCCAGGGTGGCACCGACGCGAGCAATCGCCGCTGCGCCGACGCCGCAGACGGCGCGCCTGGGCGGGCCGGAACGGCGGGGCCGGCGGGCGCCCAGGGCGCGGCGGGACCGCGCTCGCTGGTGGTCACGACTCCGATGAAGGACGTGTTCGGCGTGCAGGTGCCGCCGGAGCTCGGCACGCTGCTGGAGCGGCTGCAGCGCCGGCCCTGAGCTCGCGTGCCTCACGACATCATCATCGTCGGAGCGGGCCACAACGGGCTCGTGACCGCGGCCTACCTTGCGCGCGCCGGGCTGCGCGTGCTCGTGCTCGAGCGCCGCGAGCTGGTGGGCGGCGCCTGCGTCACCGAGGAGCTGTGGCCCGGGTTCAAGGTCTCCACGGCGTCCTACGTCAACAGCCTGCTCCGCCCCGAGGTGATCCGCGACCTGGAGCTGCACCGGCACGGGTTCGAGCTGCTGCCGCGGAGCCCGTCGTCGTTCACGCCGTTCCCCGACGGACGCTTCCTCCTGATGGGCCCCGACAAGGAGCTCACACGCCAGCAGGTGGGGAAGTTCTCCCGGCGGGACGCCGAGGCGCTGCCGCGCTACGAGGCGATGCTCGAGCGGGTGGCCGATTTCATCGAGCCGACGCTGCTCCAGACGCCGCCCGATCCCTGGTCGTTTCGGCCGCGCGACCTGCTGCAGATGGCGGGGCTCGGATGGCGGTTCCTGCGGCTCGGCAAGGACGGCCCGCGGGCGCTCGAGATCCTCACCGGCGCCGCGCGCCCCATCCTCGACCGCTGGTTCGAGTCGGAGCAGCTGAAGATCGCCCTCGCGACCGACGCGATCATCGGCGCGATGGCCTCGCCGTCGATGCCGGGCACGGCGTACGTGCTGTTCCACCACGTGATGGGCGAGTGCAACGGCGTGCGGGGGATGTGGGGCTACGTGCGCGGCGGGATGGGCGGCATCAGCGACGCGCTCGCATCGGCGGCGCGCGCGCACGGGGCGGAGATCCGCGTGAACGCGGCCGTCGCGAAGATCCTCACCCGCGGCGGCCGCGTGGAAGGCGTGGCGCTCGAAGACGGCACCGAGCTCCGCGCCCGGCGCGTCGCGTCCAATGCCGACGCGCACGTCACGTTCCTGAAGCTCGTGGACCGGGGTGACCTGCCGGCGGAGTTCGTCGCCGCCGTGCGCGACCTCGACTACGCGAGCGCGTCCCTCAAGATCAACGTGGCCCTCTCCGAGCTGCCCGACTTCACCGCCGTGCGGGCCGGCGGCCTCCCGCCGGGTGCGCACCTGCGCGGCACGATCCACGTCGCACCGACGCTCGACTACATGGAGCAGGCCTACGACGACGCCAAGTACGGCCGCCCGTCGGCGCATCCGATCCTCGAATGCACGATCCCCTCCGTGGTGGACGACACCGTCGCGCCCCCCGGGAAACACGTGATGTCGTTCTTCGTGCAATACGCGCCGTATCAGCTCCGCAACGGCGGCTGGGACCAGATCAAAGACCAGTTCGCCGACCGCTGCTTCGACCTCCTCGACGAATACGCGCCCAACTTCAAGCGCTCGGTGATCGCGCGGCAGGTGCTCTCGCCGCTCGACCTGGAGCGCCGCTTCGGGCTCACGGGCGGAAACATCTTCCAGGGCGCGATGACCCTGTCGCAGCTCTTTTTCCTACGGCCCGTGCCCGGCTACGCCGACTACCGCTCCCCCATCAAGGGCCTGTACCTGTGCGGCTCGGCGACGCATCCGGGAGGCGGCGTGATGGGCGCGTGCGGCTACAACGCGGCGCGGGAGATTCTCAGGGACGGAAGGCGGTGACCATCAGCCACTTTCGAACCGTACCCGTGCCCTGAAGGGCCGGCTCAGCCCGGGTGTGCGTCCTTAAGGACGCGCCCTGTGCCGAGCCCGGACTTCAGTCCAGGGCATCACCGACACCACCTTCATCCCGAGTTCGACGATACCGATGAACGCCCGACTGCTCGCCTTGTGCGTCCTGCTGTCCGCCCCCGCCCGTCTCGCCGCCCAGTCCAACGCCGAGCTGATGGCGAACGACGCCTACACCCGCTCCCACGACTACGACCTGGTCCACCAGCGCATCGAGCTGCGGAATTTCGATTGGGACTCGACGTCGCTCGACGGGCGCGTGACGACGACGCTCGTGGCGCTGCGTCCCGGGCTCGACTCGGTGATCCTCGACGCCGGCAAACGCATCGAGGTTCGGCGGGTGGTCGAGGCGAACGTAGGGGCACGGCATGCCGTGCCCCTACGCTTCGCCGCGCACGGCGACACGCTGGTGGTCTATCCGGCGCGTCCCCTTGAGTTTCGCGACGCGCTACGCTTCACGATCGACTACCACGCGCGCATCGACAACGGCCGCGGGCTGACGTTCATCCAGCCGGAGGGCCGCGAGCACCGGCCGCAGCAGATCTGGAGCCAGGGGGAGGACCACGACAACCACCTGTGGTTCCCCACCTACGATTTTCCGAACGACAAGATGACGTGGGAGCTCGCGGCGACCGTGCCCGCGGCATACAGCGTGGTGTCGAACGGCCGGCTCGTGGCCGACCGGACGAACCCCGGCGGGGGGAGGGGGGGGACCCACACCGTGACGTGGCGCCAGGACCAGCCGAGCGCCACCTACCTCGTGTCGCTGATCGTGGCGCCGCTCGTCAAGTTCGCCGACCGGTGGCGCGACGTCCCGGTGGACTACTACGTGTACCGCGCCGATTCGGCCCGCGCGCGCCGGCTGTTCGGCGTCACGCCCGACATGATCGACGTGTACTCGCGGCTCACCGGGATCAGGTACCCGTGGGCCAAGTACGCGCAGACCACGGTCGCTGACTTCTTCGGCGGGATGGAGAACGTGAGCGCCACGACGCTCGTCGACTGGCTCCCGGACGAGCGCGCGTATCTGGACCGCCCCTGGTACCAGTGGATCCTCATCCCGCACGAGCTGGCGCACCAGTGGTTCGGCGACTACGTGACCACCGAGAACTGGGCGAACATGTGGCTCAACGAGGGGTTCGCCGAGTTCCTGCCGGGCCAGTACTGGGCCGCGAAGCTCGGCCGCCACGCCGAGGACGACTACTATCTCGACGAGTACCGGCAGTATCTCCAGATCGACGCGCGCCGCCGCATGCCGCTCGCGGCCCTGGGCTCGAACAACATCTATCCGAAGGGCGCCCTCGTGCTCCGGATGCTGCTCCGCTACCTGGGGCCGGAGCGTTTCTGGGCGTCGATCAACACGTATCTGCGCCGACACGCGCTCGACAACGCGACCACCGACGACCTGCGCCAGGCCGTCCTCGACGCCACCGGCGAGAACCTCGACTGGTTCTGGAACGAGTGGATGTACCAGGCGGGCCACCCGCAGTTCACCGTGACCGCGGCGTATGACACCGCGGCCCGCAAGCTGACGCTCACCGTCAAACAGACGCAGGTGGACAGCGCGAAGCCGGACAGCACGGCGGTGCGTTACACCACGCCGAGCGTGTTCCGGCTACCCGTCACGATCCGCGTGGGGACGGCGGGGGACGACGTGGTGAAGCGCGTGGAGCGGAGCGCCCGCGAGCAGACGATCGAGCTGCCGGGACTCGCCGGCACGCCGCAGATGGTCGTGTTCGACGACGGCAACGCGATCCTCAAGGAGCTCACGTTCGACCAGCCGACCGCCTGGCTCGCGACCCAGCTGCGCCGCGATCCGGACCTGTGGAACCGCCAGTGGGCGATCGAGCAGCTCGCGCAACGCACCGCCGACACGGCGGCGGCCGCGGCGCTCGCCTGGGCCGCCGGCTCGGCGGACTACTTCCTCACGCGCGCCGGCGCCGCCGAGGCGCTGGGCCGCTTCGCCGAGCGGCTCGCGCAGCCGCCGCTCGCCGCCGCGCTGCGGGACACCTCGGCGCGGGTGCGACGCGCGGCGATCACCGCGCTGGGACAGCTCGGCGGCGCCCGCGCGGCGGAGCTCGCCCGCGCCACCTTCCGCGGCGACCCCAGCTACGAGGTGCGCGCCGCGGCGCTCAGCGCGCTGGTGCAGGCGGACTCCACGACGCGCGACAGCGCGGTCGCCTGGGGGCTCGCCACGCCTTCCTACCGGGACGTGATCGAGGAGGCGGCCTACCGGATCGTCGCCCAGAGCGGGGACACGAGCGCGATCCCCCTGCTCGAGGCGCGGCTGGGCCGCGGGCGGTTCCCCGCCCACGTGCTCGCGGCGCTCGCGAGCCGCGGCAGCGGGGGGGGGCGCGCGCTCGACGTGCTCGCCGCCCACTTGGACGACGAGCGGGCGTACGTGCGCCGCTGGGCGGTCGAGGCGTTCCGGTTCACGCTGCCCCGCCCGTTGGGCGTCGAGCGCCTCAAGGCGGTCGCCGGCACGCTCAAGTACGCGGATACCCGCAAGCAAGTGGGAGAGGTGCTGCAGCAGCTCGAGAAGCCCGGCTCGGACGACGAGTAGGCGTCAAGGTCTTCGGAAGAACCGTCCGAGCCCCGTCGCCTGGGCGAAGGCCTCCCAAGTGCGCGGCAACCGCGGAGCGTCCTGAATGTACGGCCGGCACTGCTCGGGGTCGACCCGCACGTCGTGAGCGTTGGTCAGCCTGTAGTCCCGTTGCAGGAGCTGCAAGTCTGGTCCGTAGGAGGACTCGGTGATCTCCTTCACCGGCGTGTCGTCGCAGGCGGTTTGGAACGAGCTCTGGAAACGCCGGACCAGGACCGTGCGCCCACCCTCGTCGAAGTAGTAAGAGTCCAAGACGAACCAATCGCCGGATCGGCTCGTCGGCGACTCGGAGGCGAAGCGGATCTTCCCGCCGGCGACTTCGAGCACGGCGTAACTCACGTCGGTCTCTTCGGGCCAGGCACTGGTGTCGCGGACCGTGACGACGCTGTCGCCGACGGCGGCGAACAGTCGCGGCCGTGGCGCATGGCCCTTCAGCTGCGAGTCGATCCGCAAGCGCAGCGCCCTGATCTGGCGGACGCGCGCTGAGTCGGCCCCGGTGCGTGCGGGCACCGCACGGGGCTCTGAATCCGCAGCTGTACTCCCGGTGTCGCGCGCGACCTGAGAAATGTGCTGTTCACCGTTGGAGCGCGGCTCGCGTCTCGAGCACGCGCAGGCGAGCACCATCGCGATGGCACACCCAGAGACCCTTGTCATCGTTAGTCCTCTTGCACAGCGGGTCGAGCGCTTGCGGCGGAGCGCCGCCACCAGTACAGCGGCAGCCCCGCGAGCATCAGCGCCGCACCCACCGCGGAGTCACGCGGCTGCTCCCGAGCGGTGTTGATCACGAGCCAGAGCGAGAACAAGATGAACAAGATCGGCGTGACCGGATACCCCCACGCCTTGTAGGGCCGGGGCAGGTCCGCCGCCTTGGAGCGCAACCGGATCACGGCCCCGCAAGACAGGGCGTAGAAGACGAACCCCGACAGCACGACGTAGGTGAAGAGCCGGTTGTAAGTGTCCCTCCACGAAGGCTCGGTCGAGATCCATGTCAGCGCGATCGCGACGCCGCCCTGCATGATGAGCGATGGGGCTGGTGTGAGAAACCGGGAGTGAACCCCGCCCAGCCAACGCGGTAGGAGTCCGTCCCGCGCCATCGCGTAGGGTATGCGCGCCGCAGCGAGGACCTGACCGTTGTTCGAGCCGAGCGTCGCCGTGAGAATCGCCACGGCGACGAGCGCGGCACCGGCGCGCCCCATGGTGACCTGGGCCGCATCGGACGCGACAAGAGATGACGCCGCCATCCGGGCGGGCGAGAGCACGTAGGCGAACGAGGCGGTGACGAGGCAGTAGAGCGCGATCGCGATCAGCGTGGAGAGAACGACCGAGCGTGGCAGGTTGCGCTCCGGGTCCTTCACTTCGCCCCCCACGTAGGTGATCTCGATCCAGCCGTCGTAAGCCCAGAGCGCTGCCAGCATCGCCACCCCGAACGGCGCGATGAGAGAGGCCAGCGGAGCATGCGGCCATACAGGCGAGAAGTTCTCGACGTTCCCGCCCGGCACCACGAACCCCACGGTAATCAAGACAGCCAACAGGCCGATCTTGACCAGGGTGAGGACGTTCTGGATGAGGACCCCGAGCTTGACGCCCAGCGAGTTCAGCACCGTGAGGGCGACGATGGACACGATCGCCACGGCCTTGACCCCGGTGTCCGCCAGCGGCACGAAGAACCCGAGATAGGTCGCGAATCCCACGGCGATGGCGGCAATCGAGGCCGGGTTGATCACGACTCCGGCGGTCCACCCGTACAGGTAACCCCAAATCGGCCCGTACGCCTTGGTCAGGTAGACGTACTGGCCGCCGGCCTGCGGCATCGCGGCGCCCAGCTCGGCGACCGACAGCGCGCCCAGGAGGGAGACGAACCCGCCCACGACCCAGACGAGGATCGCCGGTGCGGTGGCACCGAGACCGGCGGCAATCGTGCTCGGCACGATGAAAATGGCCGACGCGATGATCGTCCCGACGTTGATCATCGTCGCGTCGAGCAGACCGAGCTGGCGTTTGAGCTCAGCCACCGAGCGAGACCTCGCGGCCGGCGCAGGTCATGGGGTCCGCTACGATAATAGATTCCTGACCCTATGACGAGCACAGGTTTCTCCTCCTTCACCGCGCCGAGCGGCTACTGGCAGGCGAGCCGCGCGCCGCGCTACAGCCTGCTGTTCGCGCTGCCGCTGCTCGTGTTCTACCAGACCCTCGCGGTCCTGCTCGCGCACGGCCCGCGCCCCGTGCGGAACGGCGCGGACGTGATCCTGCAAGGCCTGTTCACCGCCGTCGCCGGCACGTGGGGCCCGCTGCTCTTCATGGTCTGCCTCATCGGCACGGGGCTGTGGCTCGTGGGGCGCGACCTGCATGCCCACGGCTCACGTCTGCGCGCCGCAGTGTTCGCCGGGATGGTGGGCGAGTCAGTCCTGCTCGCGCTGCTGTTCGGGCTGGTCGTGGGCAGCGTGACGTCGGGCGTGCTCGGGTCGCTGCAGGCCCTGACGCTTTCGGTGGCTCGGGACCTCGATTGGTGGACCCGGCTCATGGTCTCGCTGGGCGCGGGGATCTACGAGGAGCTGCTGTTCCGGGTGGTGCTGGTCGGCCTGCTCGCGGTGACGGGTCGCGCCCTGCTCGGCTGGCGCCCGGCCACGGCCGGCGTGGCGGCCACGCTGCTCGGCGCCGCGATCTTCTCCGCCTTCCACTATATGGGACCGTACGGCGACCGGTTACAGCTCTATTCGTTCGTGTTCCGGATGGTGGCGGGCTTGTTCTTCTCGGCGCTCTATTTGCTGCGGGGGTTCGGGATCACGGCGTGGACGCACGCGCTGTATGATGTATTGCTTCTGGTGCTAGGTCACGGAGCTTGAATCGCTGGATCTTTCCCGTCGCTGTCTTCGGCAGCTCGTCCACGAACACGATCCAGCGCGGATACTTGTACGGCGCCAGCCGCTGCTTGACGAACGCCTTCAGCTCCGCTTCCAGCGCCGTCCCGGCCTCGCGTCCCCGGGCGAGCACGACGAACGCGAGCGGCTTGACGAGGTCGTCCCGGTCCGGGGCGCCCACCACGCCCGCCTCGACCACCGCTGGATGCTCGGCGAGCGCGCCTTCCACCTCCGCGGGCGATACCCACATCCCCCCGGCCTTGATCATGTCGTCGGTGCGTCCCGCGTACCAGAAGTAGCCGTCGGCGTCGCGGCGGTACTTGTCGCCGGTGCGCACCCACTCGCCCTGGATCGTCTGCGCGCTGCGCTCGTGCTGGTTCCAGTAGCACGCGCACGCGCTGTCCCCTTTCACCAGCAGGTTGCCGATCTCGCCCGCCGGCACGTCGCGGCCGTCGTCGTCCACGATCTTCGCGTCGTAGCCGGGAACGAGCGTACCGCTCGACCCCGGCCGCGCGGCGCCGCGCCGGTTCGCGATGAACGTGTGGCACAGCTCGGTCGAGCCGATCCCGTCGAGGATCTCGAGCCCGAACCGCTCGCGCCAGCGCTCGTACAGCGCCTTCGGCAGCGGTTCCCCCGCCGAGAGGCAGAGCCGCACGGAGCGCAGGTCGTACTTCCGCTCCGTGTCCGTCACCTGGAGCAGCGCGGCGAACGCGGTCGGCACCGCGAAGAACAGCGTCGGCCGCTCGCGCGTGATGAGGTCGAACACCTTCGCGGGCTCCGGGCGGCCGGGGTACAGCACCGTCGACGCCCCCACGTGAAACGGGAAGTAGAGCGCGTTCCCGAGGCCGTAGGCGAAGAACAGCCGCGCCACCGAGAACGTGCGGTCGTCGGGCCCGATCTCGAGCACGTGGCGGCCGAACCCCTCGCAGCACACGAGCATGTCGTGGTGCAGGTGCACCGCCGCCTTGGGCGTGCCGGTGGTGCCGGAGGTGTAGAGCCAGAAGGCGACGTCGTCCTTGGTGGTGCGGGCGCACTCGAGCTCCGCCGGCTCGTCGGCCACCAGGTCTTCCAGGGCCATCTGCCCCGCGCCGGCGCGGCCCGCCACGACGAGATGCTCGAGGAACGGCAGGCGGGCGCGCACGCTCTCGATCGCCGGCGCCAGCTCTTCGCCGACGATCGCGACCGCCGCCCGGCTGTCGTTCAGGATGTACTCGTAGTCCCGCCCCGTGAGCAGCGTGTTGGTGGGAATCGGGACGGCGCCGATCTTGAGCGCGCCCCAGAACGCGTACACGAACTCGGGACAGTCGGGGAGCAGCACCAGCACGCGCTGCTCCATCCGGACGCCGAGCCGCCGGAGCGCGTTGCCGGAACGGTTCACGCCCGCGGCGACGTCGCCGTAGGTGAGGCGGCGCCCCTCGTGCAGGATGGCGACCCGGTCGGCCCGGCCCTCCCGCCCGTGGCGGTCCACGAACCACGCCGCGGCGTTGAAGGCGCGGGGGATGTCGCCCATCGGTGAGAACCTACCGCCTCGCTCGCTCCTCGTACACCGCCCGTGCAGCCGCGAGCTGCCGGAGCACGGTCTCCCGCTCTTGCGGCGTATTCCACGCCGCATGCGCGCGCGCCCCCTGGCTCAGCCGCTCGACCCAGCGCACGAAGAACTCCGCGTCCTCCCGCGACCGCACGGGCGCCCCACCGACCTGCACGTAGATCGGGCTCGTGGACGCGAAGGGGTAGAGATCGAGCACCGGCAGCCGGGCGCGGTCCCCGTAGGCCCGCAGCACGTACCAGCCGCTCCGGGTGACCGGGACCGAAACGCTGTCGCGAGCCGACATGCCGCCCTGCGCGAGCGGGATCGTCGCCACTACGCGGCCGTTCCCGACGATCTCCAGGTGATCGACGGGGACGCTCGAGCGCAGGGCGACGCGCGCGGTCAGGCGGGCGCCGCCCGTGGGGACCCGGATCTCGTCGCCGATCTCCCGCCCGGCCAGCGCGAACTCGAGCAGCGGCGCGTTGGTGACGAAGGTCCTCCCCGCCTTGATCCCCGCCAGCCAGCGCCCGTGATCGAGCCCACGGCCGGTCTTCACGAACACCCGCACGAGCCCCGGCGGCCCGCGCAAGCTGGCGAAATTCGGAAACGCGTCGGTGCCCGCCCCGGCCGGCAGCCGGAAGCCGCAGTTCAGGAGGCGGTACCAGACGTCCGATGTGATGAGGTGATCGCTGTACCCCATCACCTCGACGTAGTCGACCTTGCCGAGCGCGACGTCGGCCGGCAGCTCGTAGGTCAGCGGGATGGTCGTGTCCGCCGGATCGGGGGCGACATCGAACGGATGGACGTAGCCGACCAGGGCGGCCTGGGCGTGCGCGAGGTCCGCGACCTCAGCGTTGCTCGGGGCGAGGCTCGCCGCGGCGGTGTTGGGATAGCCGGCGTACTCGGGGAGGAGGTAGTGATCGGTGAGGCCCAACAGCGCGATGTGTCCCCAGTAGCTCGTATGGTACTCCTGGCCGTGCAGCAGGAGGAACCCGCGGGTCGAGACGGGGTCGGGGCCACTCCGGAACGACGCGATGTCCGGGATCCGTTGCTCCTTGTTCACGATCAGGTTCTCGACGAGGTGCAGGTCCTCGGCGCGGGCCTGGAACGCCAGGTGGGCGGGTGTATTGCGATACGCCCCGCCGTAATTCATGTGCACGTGGAGGTCGCCGCTCCACCAGCCCTGCGCCGGGAGATCGGCCAGGCGCTCGAGCACGAT
>WNFV01013557.1_pt1 | contig 10211 bp, 11 predicted proteins | sample 5400101 | NCBI WGS metagenome assembly WNFV01 (sample SAMN13153361, study PRJNA577476) | soil metagenome | isolation source: 115 cm soil or saprolite under grassland replicate 1 | place: USA:California | collected 2016-06-15 | reverse complement strand
CACGGGCATGCCACCCTCTAGGCTTGGCGGGCAAGAATAGATTCGTGCCCAGCCGATGGATGCGCACTGGCGATCAATGAGTGCGCACACTCTATTCCCGCAAAAGGGAAACTGTCAAGCGCTCGACGTTTCACGCCTGTATAGGTGAAAGCAGCCTGCTCGTTAACCGCTAAGCTTGCTGTTAGAGTCAAATTAGTGATGTGCTACCGTCCGGAATTATTGTGGCAAATTGAGGCGGAAATATCGGCAAACACGCGTGAAAGGCTAGCACCAGATGTACTCCGGCGGCGGCTGCAACCTGTGAAAAATGTTAATAGACCTAAAGAGCCATGACTGGTTGTAATCGGCTGGATGGCCCTTTTAACCAGTGGGTTGCAGGTTCGAGTCCTGCTCGGCTCATAACCTATAAATGATTGAGTAACAAAGAGTTGCGGGGCAATGGCCGCCAAGCGTGGAAATGCGGTGAAATAGTCAAATTACCTTTAGCAGTTACCTTTAGCGCAAGCAATCTCTGCTCTTTAATCCGCAGCGCGTTCGCGGTTATGCTCTTAGTAACTTGCGCCACGCGACGCCATCCGGCCCCATGCGAATGCGAACTCTATCGATGTATCGATTGCTGCTGCTGCTTTCTTTGTGCTCGCGTCGAATCTCAAAGTGGCCTTCAGATGCGTAACGACGAAGACGATGGATATCAGCTTGAAACGATTCCAAGTCTTTTCTGCTATCCGGCACGATGGTCGCTTCGCCTTCTTGAAATTCGGTCGGCTCTAGTTTGTCTGCAAGTCGGTCTAGCTGTTCCTCAATTGTCATCGTCCTAATCTTTCACTTTCGGCTTAGCCGCCTTAGTTCTTCTTCGACGTTGGTGACAACTCAATCAACGCATCTTCAGACGACCAGTAACCGCCGCTAACTTTCAGCTTATAGCTTCGACCTTGCGGCACGTCGAAAATCACATAAGCTCGCTTAGAAACGCTCGGATTCAAGTTTTGACACAGACCGATGCTGCCTTCTGCTGCCCATGCCTTATCACTTGTTCCGTATTCTGCCTTGCTCGCATCAATCAGCTTAAACGGCGGGACAGTTCTCTGCTCTTTATCTCGATTTGCTACAACAAGGTCAACAAACAAATATGTTGCGTCTGGCGGTTCATCTAAGTATTGATTGCTGCTTAATTGTTTCGAGTACCAAGAGCTGACGACTTCGTATTGCATATACCCGACGTTAACGCTCTCGCCGGTTCGGTAAACCTTCATTCCATCAACTTCGGCGCGCCCGGAAGCTGCCGGAGCAGACGACGATGTTGATGATGAGTCATTAGATGGTTGCGTAGTGCTACGATTTGCAAGATTGGAATTGCTTGTAGCTGACAGCAACACAACGCAGGCAACGCAGCCGCCAAGCAGCACTGTGGGGATGCCGATTACAAGTCCCAACACAATCCACAACACTTTATGACTCTTAGCTGATTGCGGTGGCGGTTGAAAGACGCCTTGCGGGTAAGGAGCAATAGTGATCAGCGACAATTAGAATTCCCGGTGGGGAAACTAATTGACGCCGGACAAGCAGACGCGCAAGAGACTAACGCGTGCGGGTATCGCCAAACTGCTAATAAAAGGAACGACGTTTCCAGATTCTGAAGCGAACTTGCTAATGGCGGGTGGTCCAACAGATCCTTCGGCGTGTCGCGGAAGAATATCAATTCGAAGCGCTCATGATCTTCTTTGTACTTTCCTAGTTAGACGAAAGTTAGAACCGTGGCGGTCGTCACGACCTGAGGAAGTGTTAACCCCTTGTAAGGTTCGGGCAGGTTCACGATCATATCGTCAAAGCGATTCTTAATTTCCGTATGCCTTCGCTCGTAGTGTTCAGCAAGTCTACTGTCCGTCGTGACGATGGCATCAACCCCGACTGTCTGAGATTCCTCGTCGAGGCCGAAGCTTCCATAAGCCAGAATGATCGCGTCCTCGGATGAAAACGCGAACTCTGTCAGGCGTCGCGACCACCGACGCAAGTATCGGGCTTTCTTTAGCGGACGTGTCTCAGCCAGAACCGGCACTGCAAAGATTTGTGTGCGTCGGTTCAAGATATTCGACGTTTGTTCGGTGATGTAGAGACGCTTCGCGATGGTCGCGACATACGCATAGGAGTTTGCGGCTTCTACTTGGAGAACTGTCGGAGGCTTACTCAACGCCAGGCGCACGCGGCGCTCGTACACACGCCTGATCACGCCTTTGTCGAGCAAGACGCTAGTTGGTTGGAAGGTCGATCTCGTCACTCTCGGCTTCGGCTTCGATGGAGTCTGCTTCTTCGTTCCAGATAGCGTCTCGCTGTTGTTCGCTCAAACTCTCGTAGTGGCGCGCGTCGTCTTCGGCGAGCAAGCGCTGTCCGTCGTCGAGGCTGTTCCACCACGCCGAGCTTTTCTCATCGACGCCACCCTGGTAAACGAGTAAGCCTTCGGCAGCCTCGACGAGCGCGAGTTCATCGCCGGGGTGCAAGCCGCGTTTTTGGATAACCTCAGGCGGGATCGTGATTTTTCCGTCTGCGTCAACAGTTAGTTTTTCCATCGTAGTAAGCCTCAGAATTCTTGTGTGCCAGGTGTGTGCTAACTCCGCCAAGCCAAGCTATACTAACCAGCACACAGGCATTATAGAGTAAGCTGAACACCTAATAAAGACGCACTGATCAGCACAGAGGGAAACGAAGCGAAACAAGCTGTTTCTAACTTTTAACCAGTGGGTCGCAGGTTCGAGTCCTGCTCGGCTCATAAACCCCATCTACCACCAAGAGACTGCAAGCCAGTCTAGAATTTCCAGCCCATCAAGAGGATTGAACTTGCTGTCTTGAAATTCTTAACCAACTCAGCGCTTCATGCACGTAGGGGACCGGCAGAACGCCCGATGAGGCAGACAAGCACCCCACAGAAGATAACCTGCGAGGCCGACGAGCAGCATCAGACGAACAGACCAGAACCGCTCGTGAACTTCCGGCAAGAGTCTGCAAATAAATGCTGACTAGTTATTCACCAGCCTATGTTGACAAGGGTCTATCCACGCCCTAGGATATGCAGAAGATTGCGGATTTGCAATCGTGCACATGTGCGAGCACGCAAATTGCCCAACGGGCGGCGTGGGCGAGGTTGATCGCGATCATCGAACCGCAGAAGACGGACGTACTTTTCGCGGATCGTATTAGTAGATTGGTTCACTCAAGGGTTTAAGGGAACAAGGCTGGCTTGGCAAGGGAATAGACACGGTGAAAGTGAAGGGAGAGTCAGCATGAGGCAACAACTCAGCATTTTCAAAGCCGAGTTCTTCAAGGCGTTGGCCCACCCGTTGAGAATCTCGATCCTCGACGCATTGCGTGAGGGCGAGCTGACAGTGAACGAGATCAGTCAACGTTTCGCCGTCGAGCCTGCGAATGCTTCGCAGCAACTCGCGGTGCTGCGTAACCGGAATATTGTGATGACCCGCAAAGATGGCGCCAACGTCTACTACTCGGTAAGCGATAAGAGCATATTCAAGCTGCTCGATGCCGCCAAGGAGATCTTCAGCCATCACCTGATTGGCGTCAGAAGCATGCTGGAGGAGATTCACGCGCCCGCTGCCGGCGCAGCCACGCGGGCAACAGGACGGAAAGGGTAGCTGGATGACGGCCGTAAGCCCGAACAGTCTGGAGGGAATAAGAACGTTTTGGAAATGTCTACAGCAGAAACCAAGATGAACCCTGTGAAACAGGTCGCCAGAGTGAGTAACGATGCGAAACGGTTGAAGGTCCTGTGCGAACGACTCCTGCGCGAGCAGCCTCAGTCTGGGCCGCTTTTGAAGCGGCTGCTGGCACGGTCGCGCCGAATGGACAGGGAATGCGCCTTTGCCCCCGTTCAGGACAGGCGCTGTTCGGCATGCAACATGACTGTTGCGAGCGCGCAGCTCCAGAAGACCAAGGCCGGTCAGTTCATAAACTGCGCCCACTGCGCAATCTTCCTTTACGACGACCAACGATAGTCAACCTGCATGATTTACTCGACGGGCCAGGAAGAACCAGGGAGATTAGCTTCCCGACATGACTCAGAGACTCGGGTCAGGCTGCGCGACTAATCCCTTCGAACGCGTATTGGTGGCTACGAACGCGCAGAGATGTCTGTCAATCAGGTCAAATGGTTTAGCGAACGCGATGCCATGTTTTGAGGATCCGAAAATGCGCCTCATGAAGGTAATTTCACGATGTCACTCTTCGCGAAGATTCTGAGAACGCCGACGGTTACGGAACCGCTAACGCCACGCGATGCGGACGCCGAAGTCGAAATGATCGCGCGCCAAATTGATCAGAGAGCGCGCCGCCTCTTTGGTCGTTCCCTCCACATTCGCGAGGTTGATGCGGGCTCCTGCAATGGCTGCGAATTGGAGATCAGCGCGCTCAGCAATCCGTACTACGACATGGAAAGGTTTGGACTACATTTCGTCGCCTCGCCCCGACACGCGGACTGCCTTCTGGTGACAGGTCCTGTAACACGCAACATGGTGGAACCGCTCAGGCGCACTTACGACGCCACGCCGGATCCAAAAATCGTGATTGCAATCGGCGACTGCGCCAACAACTGCGGCGTGTTCAAAGACAGCTATGCCGTAGTTGGCGGCGTCGACGAGGTGATCCCGGTAAACGTGTTTGTACCCGGCTGTCCGCCAGAGCCGTTCGACATCCTGCGAGGGATACTGTCTGCCCTTGATCGGCTTCCGTGAGAGCGGGCCAAATCTAAGAATCTAATTGATGCTGACTCTTTTCGTCGTCATGATCTCCGCCTACGTCCTCGGCGCGCTCGCCGCGCTACTGAGCGGGCGTAGCGCAGTGGGGCGTGCGCTTGTGGCTGCGGGCGCAGCGTTCGGTTCAATCGCTGGGTTAGCGTTGGGACTTTTCGTTATTGCTTCAGGGATTCCGCTAACGTTCACTTCGACGCAGCTTCTCCCTATCACTGGCGGCGCTCTCAGGCTCGACGGGCTGGGTGCGTTCTTTCTTGTGGTGGTCGGTCTGGTCGGGTGCGCCACGGCGATTTACGCCTTTGGATATTCGGCCCAGTATGCGGGACGTTATTCACTCCGCTTGGTGGGTGTGATGTTCAACCTGCTGCTGCTCGCGCTGAGCTTGCAGGTCATGGCGGACAATGCGCTCACCTTTCTCATTTTGTGGGAAGCGATGTCGCTAACCGCTTACTGCCTGGTCCTGACCGAGCACGATCGATCCGGTACTGCGCGCGCGGGCGTTTGGTATCTCGCTATGACGCACGCCGGGTTCGTGGCGCTTATCGCGATGTTCCTGATTCTTTCCGGGGCGGACCTGACAAGCTCATTCGGGTCCATGCGCGCCGGAGCGGCGTTGCTTTCACCCGCCTCACGGAACGCAGCCTTCTTGCTTGCGATCTTCGGCTTTGGCACCAAGTCCGGAATCATCCCGCTACACGTCTGGCTGCCGATGGCACATCCGGTAGCGCCCAGTCACGTCTCGGCGATCCTCTCCGGCGTAGTGATCAAGATGGGAATCTACGGTCTTTTGCGAGTGCTGCTCGACTTGATGGGAGGAGGACCAGCTTGGTGGGGTGGCATTGTGCTGGGTGCGGGCGCGGTTTCGGCCCTGCTCGGAGTGCTCTATGCCCTGATGGAACACGACCTGAAACGACTGTTGGCTTATCACTCGGTCGAGAACATCGGCATCATCCTGATCGGAGTGGGCGCCGGGTTGATCTTTCACAGTTATGGCTTGATGCCCCTGGCTGCTCTGGGCTTCATCAGCGGTCTCTATCACACCGTCAATCATGCGACGTTCAAGGGCTTGCTGTTTCTCGGAGCGGGTTCGGTGCTGCACGCGACGGGTACGCGCAACATGGAGGAGATGGGTGGCCTCATCAAGCGTATGCCGTGGACTTCTCTGTTCTTCCTAATTGGATCGGCCGCCATTTCGGCGCTCCCGCCCCTGAACGGGTTCGCCTCAGAGTGGTTGGTCTTTCAAACTCTGCTCGGAGGCTCCAATATCCCCACACCCGAAGTGGCGGTCGTCATGCCTCTGGCCGTGGGAATGCTGGCGCTGACTAGTGGACTGGCGGCGGCTTGTTTCGTTAAAGCATTTGGTATCACCTTTCTCGCCATCCCACGCTCACCCGAGGCCGAGCACGCGCGCGAGTCACCGCGATCGATGGTTGCGGGAATGGCGATACTAGCACTCGCTTGCGTTGCTCTGGGACTTGCGCCGTTTGCCGTGGTGCCGAGGATTGGCCGTGTACTAGCCGGACTCGGCGGCCTGCCGGATACCCATTCAGCCTTTACCCTCAATTTATCCCTGGTGACTCCAAACAATTTTGCCAGCATGTCACCCACGCTGGTGGCCTTGGGCCTACTCGTGCTGTTAGGTCTCGTGCCAGTGGTAATGCTCGTCTTCAGAGTGAACCGGCGTTTGCGCGCGAGCGACTCGTGGGGCTGTGGGCGTGTGGGGCAGACGCCTCGAATGGAATACACGGCAACTTCATTCGCCGAACCGTTGCGACGAGTATTCGCGGAACTCTACCGACCAACCAAAGAGCTGAGCATAGACTTTCATCCAGACTCAAAATACTTCGTTCAATCAATCGAGTACCGGAGCGAGATCACGCCCTGGTTCGAGAAAGCGTTATACCGACCGCTGCTTGGGTTTATCAGTCTGTTGGCGAAACTCACGCGGCGGCTGCAATCCGGTTCGGTGCACATCTATCTGTTCTACATCTTCTTCGCCTTATTGATCCTGCTTCTGATCGCAAGGTGGTCTTAACGATGAAGGGTTACCTGCTCGAAATCGGCCAGACACTAATCGCCCTCGTGCTCGCTCCCGGCTTGGTTGGGCTCGTGCGTTGGTGTAAGGCACGTCTGCAAGGGCGGCGAGGAGCTCCACCCTGGCTGGTCTACTACGATCTGCGGAAGTTGTTCAGCAAGGAAGTGGTCATATCAAAGAACGCCTCCTGGATCTTTCGTTTTACGCCGTATCTGGTCTTCTCCACCACGGTCGCGGTTACGCTCCTAATCCCAATGGTCGCCGCTCCCCTTCCATTCGACCGCATCGGTGACCTGCTTCTGGTCGTCTACTTGCTTCTGCTTGGCACTTTTTTTCTGGCGTTGGCGGGACTCGATCCGGGAACGGCATTCGGCGGCATGGGAGCGAGTCGTGAAATGACGATAGCCGCGATCGCTGAGCCAACGATAGCGCTCTCAATATTCGGCCTCGCCGTCGGAGCCGGGTCAACCAACCTCGGACGTATAGTGGCGGAAACGCTTGCGCATCCCAGTGCCGCGATCAGCCCCGGGCACCTGTTGGGCTTCGCCGCTTTGTTTACAGTCATGCTGGCCGAGACTGGACGATTGCCGGTAGACAACCCGTCGACGCACCTCGAGCTGACGATGATTCACGAGGCCATGGTTTTGGAATATTCAGGGCGTTACCTGGCGCTAATCGAATGGGCCTCCGCCGTGCGTCTGCTCATCTTCTTCTCTTTACTGGCCAATATGTTCGCTCCATGGGGTGTGGCGACAAAGCTTACTCCAGTGGCTCTAGGGATAGCTGCGGTTGCACTCGTCACCAAACTAGCAGCCCTCGGCGTGGTTGTCGCTTTGCTTGAAACACGCATTGCCAAGCTGAGACTTTTTCGCGTCCCCGAACTGCTGGCTGTGTCGTTTGTGCTAGCGCTTCTGGCAGTAACGTCATCCTTCTTGTTGAGGTGATTTCAGTGAACACCAGCCTTTTCGCCCAAATCTCCGCGCTCGGTTCGAGCCTCGCCCTGCTCGCTGGGATTGCCCTGTTGTGGAGACGGAGTCTCGACGCCTACATCAAGGCGTTCAAGTGGCAGTCAATGGTGCTGTCCGCAATGTTCGTCCTGGTCGGTTACGCCGGGAGCGATCGGCAACTCTACGCAATGGCGGCTTTCTTCTTTGTGCTGAAGGTGGTCGTCATTCCGCACTACTTGCGCCGGTTGGAGGAGCGGGTGGGGGCCGAGCGAGAGTCGCAGCCTTACATCAACATCGCCACTTCACTGATCATTTCCGGATTGCTCGTGCTGTTGGCCTATGCCATCACGCGCCCGTTGGTAGCCGTGAGCCAGCTACCAACTCGCGGTTCGCTACCGCTGGCAATGGGATTGATCTTCGTCGGACTGTTCGTCGTAGTCACGCGACGGAAGGCGCTTACTCAGGTCGTTGGCTTCCTGGTCCTTGAAAACGGCATTGCGCTGCTGGCCATGCTTGGAACGTACGGCATTCCGCTAATTATAGAACTCGGTGTCTTTCTCGATGTACTAATGGGCTTTCTGGCGATGCAGGTGTTTGTCTATCACATCCACGGGACATTCGAATCGATGGACGTGGAGCAACTGAATCGACTGAAGCACTGACTGCGCCCGGCCCTGCTCAACATGGAGTTTCTTCTTTTATTATTTCCTTCCCTGCTTGGTGCGCTCATCGCGATCCTCGTGCGACCTTTCCGGCCCTGGATCGGCTGGTTGAACGCTTTCGTCTCACTGGTGGCTTTGGGTGCGGCGCTGAGCTTCGCTGGCCGCGCAGTAAGTGCAATCGGAGCACCCGTGTTCGGACCCGGCGAGTTCCTCAGAGCCGATGGCCTTTCGGCGTTGCTGATGGTGTTGGTGACGGCGGTGGCAACGCTCACACTTTTCTTAAGTCCTGGATTGGGCCGCCAGACACGCTACGAGACGTCACAGCTGCGGCGCTACCACATCTTCATCAACCTCTTCGTCGCCGCAATGCTGCTGGCTGTGAGTGCCAACAACGTCGGCATCATGTGGGTCGCTCTGGAGGCTACGACGGTGTTCTCCGCTTTGATCATCCCGCTCAGACTCAGCAAGTGGTCTGTCGAAGCTTCATGGAAATACATTCTGATTGGTTCGGTTGGGATTGCTTTGGCGTTCGCTGGAACTGTCCTTAGTTACTTCGACTTTGTGGCGCTGTCGGGCCGCGTAGAAAACGCCTTGAACTGGCCGGTGCTCCGAGCCACTGCTCCTTTGCTGCACCCGGAGGTGATGCGTCTGTCCTTTGTTTTCATCCTCGTCGGCTATGGCACGAAAGCCGGCATCGCCCCCATGCACACCTGGAAGCCAGACGCATACGGTGAGTCGCCTTCGTCGCTTGGTGCTCTGATGTCTTCGGCGCTTTTTGCCGTCGCGATGTACGCACTTCTGCGCTGGAAAATGGTTGTGGACGCATGTGTTGGGGGTCACTTTAGCGATAATCTCCTGCTCGCACTCGGTATGCTCTCGATCCTGATCGGCTCGTTTAGTGTAGTGCTTGCGCGCAACTACAAACGGTTGCTGGCGTACTCCAGCGTCGAGCACGCCGGGCTGATCTGTGTCGGTTTGGGCCTTGGGCCACTCGGGGCGTTCGCCGCGTTACTGCACTTAATTAATCATACTGCGGCTAAGTCGATGATGTTTTTTCTGGTTAGAGCAATCGAGTTCAAGTACGGCTCGCCGCTGATCAAAGACGTGCGCGGGATGCTCAAGGTTATGCCATGGACGGGCGGGTTGTTCGCGATCGGAATATTGGCGTTAATTGGACTCCCTCCCTTTGGCCTTTTCATTTCAGAGTTTGCGCTCTTTCGCGCAGGATTTACCACCAGGCACTATTGGCTCATGGGAGCGACGCTGGCGTTACTGGTCGTGGCTTTCGTATCGTTTATCAATCACCTAAACAATATGCTGTACGGTCCGGTACCTGAGGGAGTGAATGTCGGCGAGCTTGATAGCCGAGCTTGGTTGATTCCTTTGTTAGTGCCACTGTCAGTACTTGTCATTCTCGGTTTGACAATGCCGGCGCCGCTGGCAACGTTACTAAATCGGATCAAGGAGATCGTTTTCAAATGACCGACTTTTCCGCCTTACAACTAGCACTGTCAAAGCACTTCGAGGGCAAGACAGCGATCGTCCATGTCGAGCGTGGTAACGAATTGCATTGCCGGATTACCCGTGGCGCCGCGCGGCGGCTGGCCGGACTCCTGCGTGCTGACTTCGGAGCTGAGCTCGCCCTCATGGTGGCCAATGATCGGCCAGACAAAGGAGCTTTCGAGGTTAACTACCTCTTCGCCAACGCTCGTGAGAACTGGTTCGTGCACGCAACCAAGGAAGTTGCGCGCGAAGACCCGGCGATAGTTTCCCTGGCGACTTTCTATTTTCCCGCCTCACGCTACGAGCGTGA
>WNFV01017639.1_pt1 | contig 10212 bp, 4 predicted proteins | sample 5400101 | NCBI WGS metagenome assembly WNFV01 (sample SAMN13153361, study PRJNA577476) | soil metagenome | isolation source: 115 cm soil or saprolite under grassland replicate 1 | place: USA:California | collected 2016-06-15 | reverse complement strand
CGCCATCGGGACCACAGCTTCCTGAACAGTCCGGCGGGCCCGGAGGGGCAGGCTGGTACGGCACGGCGGGTCAGGACCGCCAGGTCGGCCTGACGTTTGCCGCGCTCAGGTCAGCACCGCTGCGGCGGCGGCGCTGGTGGCGCGGCGGCCGGTGGGGTCGATGACGGCCACAACGACCTCGGTTGCCTCGCCACGGAGGGGAACCGTTGCCGCGAACCGGGTCGGCTCCGCCGGGTCCCGCACGATCGTGGGGGCCCCGTCGCCCCGCAGCAAGGTGAACGGGCCGGCCGGGTCCAGCACCTCGAACCGGAACCGGCCGGCCGGGCCGTCGGGGGCGGCGGCGGTCCAGGTCACGGTCAGCTTGGTGCCGGCGCTGGGGCCGGTGGCTGCGACCTCGGTGGGAGGGGCGGGAGGGTTGGGGTCGAGGGTCACGACCCGCACCACCGCCGACGGCCCCGAGCGGGTCGCCAGGCCGGGGAGGCCGCGGGCGATGACCCGGTACAGGTAGGCGACCCAGGGCAGGAGGCTGTCGTCGTCGAGCAGCGCCATCACCCGCGGCCCGCCACCGGGGCGGTCGACGAAGCTGGTGGCGGTGACCTCGAACCTCCCCGAGGGTCGCATCCGGCGCCAGTCCTGGGCGCGGGCGGCGTCGGTCTCCAGCACCCGGAACAGCTCGAAGGCGCCGACCGCCGCCGAGGTCGCCGAGGGCTCGGCGACCTCGAGCCCCACTCCGGGGGCGGACGTCCAGGCGGCCCGGACCACCACCGGGACCGGGGGCTCGGGGATCTGCGGCACGGCCACGGCCAGGAATCCGTCGGCGCTGGTCGGCCACGGCCCGGGGACCAGCGCGGGGGAATGCCCGACGACGGTGTAGATGCTGAGAGTCCGCAGGCCGCCGCCAAGGGTGTCGGTGTGGGCGGAGGTGCCGGCGGGGAGCAGCTCGGTGACGGCCGCGAAGGCGTCGCGCAGCAGCGGCGCCACCGCCCGGACCGCCGCCGAGCGCTCGGCGGGGCTGGCGTCGGCCTGCCAGGTGGTGGGGATGCCCCGCTGAGCGGCCAACTCCACCAGTTCGTGCTCTCCGGCCCGGTACACCACCGAGCGCCGGCCCGCCGGCGCCGGCCAGGTCAGGGTGAAGCTGGAGCGCCGGTCGGCGTCGGGGAAGGTGGCCAGCTGGGGCTCGGGCGGGAACACCGGCGGCGGTGGCGGCACCACCCGGAAGTGTTCGGCCTTGGCCGGGCCGCCCAGGTCGACCGAGTCGACCCCCTTGGCGTTCCGGGAGCCGACCGCCGCCCAGGCCTGGGCGTGGTCGTGGTCGTCGTAGGCGATCACCATCCCGGCGAAGCCGACCTCGTAGACGCGGTACTGCCGGGGGCCGCCCGGGGCGTCGCGGGTCTCGTCCGCGAAGGCGACGGTCACGGTCGCGCCGTCATGGGTGGTCGACCCCGAGAAGCCGGCGCCGAAGGCGAACGGCAGGGCGCCGGTCCCGGCGGCGCGCTCGAACAGGCCCCAGGCGCTCCGCGCCACCGGCGCCCCCGACGGCGGCGCGGAGCGGCGCAGGTGCAGCTGGAAGCTCGTCCCGGTCGGGTCGGCCAGGTCGAGCGGCCAGGCGAACCGGACGGTCAGCGCCTGGACCAGCGGGGTCCCCGTCTCCTCCAGGTCGGCGGTGACCTGCGCCGGGGCGGGCGGCGGGGTCAGGTCGTCCCAGCGGAACAAGGTGGTGGTGAAGGCCGACCAGCGGCCGAACGGGTCGCTCTCGCTGATCCCGTAGAGGTAGTCCACGCCGTCGTCGGCGTAGCGGTCGGCGAAGCGGGCCCGGCCCGCCGTGCCGGGAGCGCCGGCCGGGCCGGCGGGGACGACCGCCACCGGCGGGGAGGTCTCGTCCGACGGGTCGTTGGGGTTGCGGACGTCGTCGAGGCGGCCTCCGGCCGGGGAGGAGGTGCGAGCGACGCAGGCCCCGGTCGGGACCGCGGTGTCGTCCTCCACCCGGGCCCGCGGCCGCAGGTCCCAGGCGACGGCCAGGGTCGCCTGGCCGGCGTGGTCGGGCGGCAGGCCCAGGCCGTCGGCGGCCACGGCCAGGTTGGCGGGGGCCTGGAACGGCGGCCGGGCGGCCGGCCGCGCGCCCACGGTCAGCGCCCGCAGCTCGACCACCCCGTCGACGGCCCCCGCCACCAGCTCCTGGGTGAAGGCGGTGGTGTCGGCCAGCTCCTGGCTGACGGCGACCACCTCGGCCTGGAGCTCCACCAGCTCCGACGGGGTCGCGTCGGCGACCCGGTCGACCAGCTCGCCGAGGCGCCGCTGGACCGCCCCGACCCAGGCCCACAGGTCGTCGACCAGCCAGCGCCCCCGCACCCGGTAGTCCAGCAGGGCGCTGCCGGGGTCGCGGTGCACGCAGCCGAGCCCGAGCAGCAGCGCGGTGGGGAAGCCGACCAGCCCGGCCGCGTACACGGTCTCGTACGGGTGGATGGTGAGGACCGGCGGGACCGGCTGGAGTCGGGCCGGGACGCCCTCGCCGCGGCGCTGGCCGGCGTCGTCGAGGGGAGCCTCCAGCCGGACCTCGCTCTGGTGGAGCGCCCCCCCGAGGCTGTCCGCCAGGACCTGGGCCAGCCACGGCTCGAGCCGGCCCAGCCACGGCTCCAGGTAGCGGCGCTGCTTCTCCACGTCGGTGGCCGGCCGCGGCGGAGGGACCACCGGGTCGTCAAGCGGCTCGACCCCGACCGGCCCGTGCACCGCGATTCGGTCCTTGGCCACCTCGGCTGGGTCGGCGCCGTCGAACAACTCCTTGTTGCGCGCGAAGTAGTCGGGCTCGGCGGTGGCCGCCGGGAAGCAGGCCAGCGGCCTCCAGCCGCCGTCGGCCATCAGGTCCTCGGTGCGGATCCACGACAGCCGCTCCAGGTCGGCCTGGGCGCCGGTCAGCGAGACCTGGTCGATCCGCGCGCCGGTGAGGACCAGGTCGAGCACCCGCGGCTGGACCGCCGCGGCCTCGGCCCGGTCGATGACCTGGGGGTCGCCGCGGTCGAGGTAGGCGGCGCTGGCCGCGCCCAAGCCGCCGGCCCGAGCGACCAGCCGCAGCCGCAGCCAGCAGGCGTGGGCGTCCTGGCCGCGGAGGCGGAGCACCAGCGGGTCACCGGCCAGCGCGATCCCGGCCACCGACCGGGCCAGCTGGGCGCCCGGGCGGTGGGCCGCCAGCTCGGGCAGGGCCAGCTCGTTGAGGGTCTGGGGCGGGCTTCCCGGCGGCAGCCGCAGGTCGAGGTCGCGGATCAGCTCCCGCGGCGGCTGGTCCCCGGCCACCGAGTCGCGGAACTCCACGCAGAACGCGAACCGGGTGAACCCCAGCCGGGGGTCGAACGCCCAGCGCAGGTGGTTGCCGTCGATCGCGTAGTGGTCGTCCAGGTAGCCGCGGCCGAGCATGAAGAACAGCGACGGGTTCACGGGTGTGGTGGCCATCTCAGCTCACCGCCTCGATCAGGATGGCCGGGACGGCGCCGACGGCCACGGCCAGGTCGTGGTCGGTGCCGGGCGACGTCTCGGTGCTGGGTCCGCGGTCGCGCAGCCGCAGCAGGACCGCCAGGTCGTCGGCGGCCGGGGGCGGCTCGAACAGCGTGAACACCCGGGCGCCGCGCAGCCCGGCGACGACGCGCAGGCCCCCCAGGGGGGTGCCGAGGTCGAAGGGGACGGCCGGGGAGCTGGCCGAGCGGGCGTCGACGCTGACGCGGTCCTCCAGCGCGCCGGCGGCCCGCAGACGCCGGCGCAGCAGCGGCTCCGGCCCGTCCAGCAGCAGGCCGGCGCAGCGCCACCCGGACCCGTCGGGCAGCCACAGCCGCAGCACCTCCGGCTGGTCGGGGACCACTACCGGCCCGCCCGCCACCGCCGCGCAGAGGGCGTCGACCGCGGCGTCGGCGCGCACCACCGGGTCGGCGGGGAGCCCGGCGAGCACCGCGGCCAGGGCGTTGGGGTCCTCGATCAGCAGGTCGCCGACCGGGGCGGCGGCATAGGCGGCGACGTGCTCGGCGAACGACGAGAAGCGGCTGGTCCGGAGATCGAACCGGTAGACGTAGGCGCCCGCCTCGAAGGCCTCCTCCAGCAGCGCCTCCCATTCCGGCCCGGTGAGCGGGCCGGGCTCGGACTGGGGCCGGGCCAGCACCGAGACGGTGTAGGCGTTGTTGGCCAGCAGCGGCTGCCTGACGCTGTGCAGCGTCGTCGGGAACAGGTGCTCCCAGACCCCGGGCAGGCAGAGGCCGCTGACGTCGTTCAGGGCGGCCAGCAGCTCCTCCTCGACCGGGCCCATCGGCGTGAAGGTGATCCCGGCCGTCGGCGCCGTCGGCTGCACCAGCACGTGGCCCTGGGCGTCGCTCTTGGCCCGGATGACCAGCTGCTCGCCGTAGGCGGCGTAGATGCGGTCGACCGCGGCCGAGGCGTAGCGCAGCAGCAGCGGCTCGTCGGTGTAGTGCGGCTGGTCTTGGTCGAAGGGGTCGTGGTCGCGGACGTAGCGGGTCAGGTCGCGGGGCGACAGTTGGTCGGCCAGGAACTGGCGGCTCTGGATCGGGAACGGCCCGCCTTCCTCGGCCGAGGTGCCGTCCGGGTCGCTGTCGTCGCGCGACCGGAACCGGGCCCAGTCCATCGTCCCGGCCAGCTCGTAGCGGGTCCCGGGCACGAGCAGGGGCTGGTTGAGCACGGCCGGCTCCCCGGCGACCACTCCGCTCAGGGTGGTGAGCTGCTTGATCGTCTCCTGCACGCTCTGGTGGGCGCGGGCGAACTCGCGCCAGGCGGTCAGCGTCACCCCGCACAGCTCCAGCAGGTAGGAGCCGGTGTCGAAGGGGGCGCCGACGGCCGGCTCGCCGGGCGGCCGCATGACCAGCCAGCGGGCGGTCGGCGGGTCGTCGGTGGCTGGGGCGGGCAGCGGGTCGCCGAAGCCGAAGCGGCGGATGAGGTGGTTGGCCACGGTCCCCCCGGTGACGCCGCCGGGCAGCGGCGGCAGGGTGCCGATCGGCACCGGCCCGGCCAGCGGCGCCAGCTCGGCGTCGAGCACGGTGAGCTCGCCCAGCTCCAGCTCCAGGGTCCGCGGGATCACGAAGGTGGCGTCGAGGGCGACCAGCGACGGCAGCCGGACCACGATCACGCCGGCCTGGCGCAACGCCGCCAGCTCGTCGGGGAGCGGCCCTCCGCCGATCACCTCGTCGACGGCGCCGATCAGCTTGTCGGCGCGCTCGGAGACCCGGGCCGGGTCGGCGTCCAGGGCCAGCTGGTCGAGCAGCTGGGCCAAGGGCCTGGGCTTCTCCGGCTTGCCCAGGTGCAGGCAGTGGGCCTTGGGGTGGCGCCCGGGGTAGTCGGCGTCGACCAGCCCCACGACCCGTGGCGGCTCGGCCTGGCCACCGGCGAAGGCGGCCTCGGCGCCCAGCGAGGACGACGGCCCCATCACCCGCACCGGCGGCAGCTCGCCCTGGTCGAGCAGCCAGAGGCGGCGGTGGCCGAGGGGCTCCTCGTCGAAGTCGACACACTGGCGCGGTGGCGGGACGATCGGGTCGCAGAGGTTGCGGATCAGCACCTTCAGCGCCGACTGGACCGCCGAGCCGAAGTCGACCTGGCGGGGGTGGGCGGTTGGCTTCCAGTCCATCACCCGCAGGGTCCGCTGCGACGGTGGCGCCGAGCCGGCCTCGACCAGGGTGTACGGCGCCCAGGCGGAGGTGACGCCGCCGAGGTCGGCGCCGCCGACCGGCCGCAGGGCCAGCGCGGTCAGGTCGAACTCGTAGAACAGGGCGTCGGAGACCTGGTTGCGGAACACCGACGGGTCGGTGGCGAACGAGATCCCCGGGGGCTGGCGGCGGTCGCGGATGTCGGAGGTGAAGCTGGCGTGGAAGACGGCGTCGATCGGGATCACCACCTCGCCGTCGGCCTCCTCGACGGGCAGGCCGGTGGCGCGGTCGATGGCGACCGCCTGGGTGAAGGGGTTGGCCGGCGCCGGGGTGGGCTGGTCGCCGTCGCCCAGGTCGAAGCGGGCGCACTTGCTGATACTGGTGAACCACAGGTCGATCTCACCGCAGACCTTTCCCTCCAGGACCAGGAAGCGGGGGCTGATGACCCGGACCTTGGCGTGCAGCTCGCCGTTGGCGCCGATCGAGACGGGCCCCACGTGGAGGCTGCCGCCGACCCGGACCAGGCCCTCGAAGTAGAGGGGGGCGAGCTGGATGCCGGCGTGGGCCTCGGCGAACGCCTCCAGGTAGAGCACGTGCTTGACGCCCCAGGTGATCTCGATGCGGGCGCCGGCCCCGACCACCAGCCCGTCCAGGTCGAGGGCGCCGTTGTGCAGGCCCTGGCCCTCGAGCTGGAGGTAGCCCCAGGCCTCGAAGATCCCGAACATGCGCAGGGTGACCCGCTCGCTCTCCGGCACCCACTGGCCGAAGCGCAGGTGGAAGTTGCTCGCGTCCTTGAGGTCGAAGAACGCCTCGGTGGGGACGCGTAGCTCCAGCAGGCCGTCGATGCTGATGCGGCGGTCGAACCCGGCGGTGATGGTGTCGTTCTCCAGGTCGAGGGTGACGGTGGCCAGGACCCCCCGCAGCTCGCTGGCGTCCGACGACCTGGGCGACAGCACCTCGGCGTGGGCGGCGAGCACGAACCGCGGCCCGGGCAGCAGGAGCAGCAGGGTGCCGCTGAGGTTGAGGCTGAAGCCGTCGTCGAACACGGTGCCGAGGGTGGCGCCGGCCCCGAACGCCCAGGCCCCTCGGGCGGCCAGCCACTTGGCCTCGGAGGTGACGCCGACCGGGGGCGCACGGAGCCAGTCGAGCGGGTCGGGGTTGGTCGGGGCCATGTTGGCGCCCAGCAGCCCATGCAGCCCGTAGACGGCCACGCCGGTCGACCCGAGGGCCAGGCCGGGGGAGAACGCGCTCGTCGAGTGGCGCCACCCCGTCCTGGTCCGGCTCCAGCGCCGTGTCGCCCTCCAGGCTGAGGCGCACCCGCAGGGTCTCGACCGAGAAGACGCCGGTGTCGAGGGCGAAGCCGAGCTCGACCTCCAGCCACAGCGGCGAGGCGTCGCCGAGGCTGACCCGGTCGACCCGGAGCAGCCGGCCGAGCCCGTCGCCGAGCAGGAAGACCCCCGGGTCGCCGACGTCGACGGCGAAGCCCGACGACGGGTCGTAGAACAGCGACACCCCGTCGAACCTGCCGATGACCTCCACCCCCACGTTGCGGAAGCCGACCTCGATGGGCGAGGTCGTCTGCATCCGCAGGGGAAGGCCGAACCGGGTGAGGTCGACGTCGATGTCGTACTTGACCGCGTAGTCGAGCGCGAAGCTGAAGCGGCTGGCGCGGGCTCCGCCGTGCCGGAGGCGCAGGCGCAGGCCCCGCCAGACGACTGTCTGGACGTCGAACACGCCGACCTGCTGGAGGAAGGTGCCGACCGCGAGCGCGACCAGCAGGCCGGCCGGGCCGACCTCGCCCCCGGCGGCGGCGGCCATGGCCGGCATGGCGATGAGGGGGCCGCCGAAGGCCTGCGCGATCGGGCTGAGGGTGCCGCCCTTGACGAAGGCCAGCAGCCCGTCGACGTCGGCCGGGTCGGCCAGCAGGTCGAGCTCCCAGGCGAAGCGCGGGCTGGCCGCCGGGTCGGGGTTGCGGCGCAGCTCCAGGAACCCGGTGACGATGCCGTCGGAGGGGTTGAGCTGGCCGGGCGGGTCGAGGTCGTTCTCGTCGAAGCGCTCCAGGTCGAGCTCGAGGCGGAGCTGGAAGCGGAGCAGCTCGTTGCGGCGCAGCTCCAGCGCGACGTGGACGGAGCGGAAGATCGAATGCCGGAAGGGGTGCTCCTCGGGCTTGGGCAGCCGCGGGCGGGCAGGGGTGGGCGTCACCGGCGCCCCGGCGCGGACCAGGAAGTAGGTGCGGCGGCCGAACCCGTCCGTCGGCGGTGGGGGGGCCAGCTGGATGACGGCGAACACCCGGCGGTCGAACGGCAGCGCCACCGCGGTCGGGTTGGCCTCGCCCCAGGCCAGGGTGGCCAGCTTGCCGGGCGGCAGGTCGCGGATGCGGGTGGAGGCCCGGTCGATCAGCGCGGCGTCGATGCGGTGCTGGCCGGGCAGGCGGGCGATGGCGTCGCGCAGCGGGGTCGACGGGTTCCGCAGCTCGGCCAGGGCGGTGCCCAGGCGGTCCTCCGACAGCTTCTTGTTCTTGGGGACGGTGTCCTCGGTCGAGGCGGAGGCGAACAGGCCCAGCTTGGCGATCCGGTCGCCGGCCTCGTCGACGGCCCGGAAGGTGTCGGCGAACCCCTGGGCCTGCTCCAGGGTGAGGCTCTCCAGCGTCGTCCCCTCGTCCTCGGCCTCCGGGTGGATCGTGGTCGGCGGGACGCTGAACTCGCCCACGGCGAAGCGGATCGGTCCCGCCGGCGCGCCCTGGGGGCGGTAGAAGCTGTGCTGGCGACCCGGCGGGAACAGGGCGGTCACGGCGGGCACCTCGAGCGGCTTGGTGTTGTCGGCGGGGACGGACCGGCCGCCGGGCAGCCGGACGGTGTCCGGGTACACCACCACCGACGGCGGTTGCGTCCCCGCGCCGGCCGGGACCTGGCCGACCAGGCGGTAGAGCCGGTCGGCCACCGGCAGCTCCGGCTTCACCACCCCGCCGGTGCTGGCCAGCGGCACCAGCGCGTCGTCGGCGAAGGCGGGGCTGCCCTCTGCGAACAGGTCGTCGTGGGCCTCGCCCGACAGCAGCTCGGCCGGCGCCTCGGCGCTGGCCAGGTGGTAGACGACGGTCCCGGCGTCGAGGCCGTCGTGGGCCACCGACAGGGCCGCCGCGGCCCCGGTCTCCGGACGCCAATCGGTCTGGGCGATCAGCTCCAGGTCCGGCTCGCCGCCGGCCAGCGCCGGCCGCAGGGTGTAGCGCAGGCGCCGCTCCACCGTCTCGGGGCCCAGCTCGGCGATGACCCGGAGCGAGCCCTCGCTCTGGGTGTCGGTTTCCGGGGTGGTCAGGGTCCAGGTGAGGCGCTGGAACTCGCCGCTGGGTAGCCGGGTGGCCGTCTGGTCGAGCGGCTCGGCCGCGGTCCAGTCCGGGGCCAGCGCGATGCCGGCGGTGAGGGTGTCGCCGGTCCCGCCCTTGGCGTCCAGCTGGAGGGCGACCGGCTGGCGTGGCCGCAGCGGGGCGTACAGGTGCAGGGCGCTGGAGCCCGGGGTGGGGTCGAGCACCCGGGGCGCGCTGGCCTGGCGGTGGGGGATGCCGGCCACCAGGTCGACCTCCAGCGGCGGGGTGGTCGGCGAGGCCGCCGGGGCCTGCACGATCACCGTCCGGGTGGCGGTGACCGGGTCGACCCGGTGGTCGGTGACCTCGATGGTGAAGGTGTGGGCGCCGGGCGGCACCCGCACCCAGCCGAGGTCCGGCTGGTTGACGCGCTCGTCGTCCTCCAGCTGCACCGTGTCCGGGACCTTCCAGGTCGCCTGGAACCCGACCGACGCCCAGTTGGGGGTGGCCACCAGCCGCACCCGGCGGGCGGTCTCGGGGGCCACGGGCGCCGGGATCGTGGGGTCGACCTCGTCGACGTTGACGCGCTGGCCCGAGTCGGTCACCCAGCTCACCACGACCGCGACCTGCGGGTCGTCGGGGGCGACGGCGTGGACCAGCTCACCCTCGAAGGTCCCGGTCAGCTCGATCGGGTCGAAGCGGAGCACAAAGCCGTGCACCCGCGCCATGCCCGACCAGGTCCCGACCTCCTCAGGGTCGCCGATAAAGATGCCGAGCTCCTGGAGGATCACGCCCTCGAAGGTGCCGTCGCTGGGCGTCCCCGTCAGGTCGTCGAGGTTGTCGGGGTCGATCTCGCTCGACAGGTCGAGCATGACTTCGTCGCAGGCCACCCCGACGAAGTTCCGGGTGGGGCCGAGCAGGAAGTGGGGCGGGCTGAAGCGCGCGGACGGGAAGCGGGGGTCGGCGCCGCCGTTGGCGCCGGTGAAGTCGGCCGACAGGTCGCTGAGCCCTTCGCCGCGCAGGACGACCGTGAGGCCGGGCCCGAGTAGGCGCACCGGCGCCAGCGCCAGGTTGGGGACAAGGTGGACGTAGGGGTCGGCGACCAGGTCGGCCGGGACCAGGTCGCGGGGGTCGGCGATGAGCTCGAAGCGGGCCAGGTCGAGCTCGATGCGGCGGAAGTCCCCTGGGTTCGGCTGGGCCGGTCCAGCGAAGAACATCCGCACCGGCACCTGCGCCGTCCCGCTGTCGTCGAGGGGGAGTAGCCGCAGCGTCCAGGTGCCGATG
>WNFV01011452.1_pt1 | contig 10212 bp, 7 predicted proteins | sample 5400101 | NCBI WGS metagenome assembly WNFV01 (sample SAMN13153361, study PRJNA577476) | soil metagenome | isolation source: 115 cm soil or saprolite under grassland replicate 1 | place: USA:California | collected 2016-06-15 | reverse complement strand
CGTCCAGACTCAGCGTCGTGACGCGTCCGTCGGGGTGGGCCAGGGGCTGCCGCGTCCCGGCGTAGACCCGTTTCGCCCCTCTGCGCAAGGCTTCCTCGACCAGCGCGCGTCCGATGCCTCGGTTGGCGCCGGTCACCAGGACGGTCCGGTTCGCGATGGGATCCTTTGGTGTTGACATGGTGTCTATCTCCGTTCAGCTCTGATGGTGCGGGCTTTCAGAGGAGACAGACACGGCGGTCGCCGGAAACTGGGCGTACCTGTGGTGACCAGTTTCGTCGGCCGCCGGTGTCGGTATCGAGCGGGACGATGACGACGGAGGTGACCCATGTCGGACGAACTGCTCCAGCGGGCGCGGGAGGGCGACCGTGACGCGTTCGCAGCGCTTGTCGAGCCGTACCGCCGCGAGCTGCAGGTGCACTGCTACCGGATGCTCGGATCGCTGCAGGACGCCGAGGACGCGCTGCAGGAAGTGTTGCTCGCGGCATGGGTCGGCCTGGAGGGGTTCGAGGGGCGATCGTCCGTCCGCACCTGGCTGTACCGCATCGCCACCAATCGCTGCCTCAACGTGCTGCGGTCGTCCGCGCGCCGACCGGTGGGCGCCGCGGCGCCGCTCGCGGTTGCGCCGCCGGAGCCCTCCCGGCTGGGTGAGGTGCCGTGGCTGCAGCCGTATCCCGATCTCCTGCTCGACGGCCTGCCCCCGCGAGGCGATCTCGCTGGCGTTCGTGACCGCCGTTCAACTGCTGCCGCCGAACCAGCGCGCGGTGCTGTTGCTGCGTGACGTGCTCGGGTACCGGGCGCGTGAGGTCGCCGAGCTGCTCGGGCTCACCGAGGACGCTGTCACCAGTGCCCTCAAGCGCGCCCGGGCGGCGATGGCGGCGGGCCATTCGCCCGACCTGCCGCCGACTAACGCGGCCCAAGGACGCGCAGGACAGAAGGAGCCCTAAGATAGTATCTTGCGCCCAATAGTCGCACTTGCATCCAGAACCGTCCTGCGCGCGGACCGATGCGCCTCTATCAGCTTATCCACTTCTGCGTCGTCCGGACTTCCCTTTCGCCAGTAGCGACCAAGCTCGACGCCAGCGCTGTGCAACTGCCTTACTGCCGCATCTAGATCGCTCCCACCAGAGAGAATCTGAAGCTTCGCCTTGGCTATGCGGGATGAGGTTAAATCCCAGTTCGAGACGCGCTCCTGCAGTCCCAGTTCCCGCTCCTCCCAAAGCCTGTTCTCAAAGTCATCATTCAGCGCTAACAACATTGCGGCCTGGTCTATCAGAATTTCACCGTATCGTTGCCTTCGCTGACGCCTGTCAAATATCCATTGACCCATGAATGCGATGGCGGCACCGACCAGTGTCCCAGCGAGAGTGAGGGCTGCCTCCTATCTGACCGTCTCCAGACAGAACACACCGGCACTGCTGAGGCGCTGACCCCGTTCTGCCTTCCGACCGGGGCAACCTCCACCGCCGCTCAGGAGGTTGACGAGCGATCGAACGTATGTTCGACTTGGGGAGTGCGGTGGGAAGGGCAGGAGACGACGTCGTACGACGACGGGGCGCTGCCGGGGATGGCGCGGATCGCCAACCTGGTGCGCAGTGTCACGACGCCCGAGTTCCACGGCATCACCTTCCACGAGGTGCATGCCAAGTCCGCCCTGAACCACGTGCCCGGCGCCGCCCTCCCGTTCAACTGGACCGTCAACCCCTATCGCGGCTGCAGTCATGCCTGCACCTACTGCGCGATCGGTGAGACTGCCGTTCTCATGGCCGACGGGCGCTCGAAGGCCTTGGCGGAGATCGTCGCGGGGGATGAGATCTACGGCACCGTTCGCGACGGCGCCTACCGGCGTTACGTCACGACCCGCGTGCTCGCACAGTGGTCCACCTTGCGGCGCGCCCACCGGGTCACGCTCGCAGACGGGACGGAACTGGTGACGAGCGGAGATCACCGTTTCCTCACCGAGCGGGGTTGGAAGCATGTGACGGGTCGCATGTGCGGGGTCGACCAACGGCCGTGTCTCACGACGCGGAGCACGTTGATGGGTCTCGGCCGACTCCCTGATCCGCCGAAGTGCTCGACAGAGTATCGACGCGGCTACCTGACCGGCATGATCCGCGGGCACGGTCTGCCGCGGTCGTATTCGTACCAGCGTCCCGGTCGTGCAGATGGCGATGTGCATCAGTTCCGGCTTGCCCTGGTCGACGATGAGGCGCTCGTCCGGACGCGCGCCTACCTGTCGGAGTTCGGTATCGAGATGCGGATGTTCCACTTCAGCGATGCGACCGAGCGGCACCGGGAACTGGTGGGCATCCGCACCTACGCCCGTGCTCAGGTGGATGCGATTCGAGAACTGATCCGCTGGCCAACTGGATTGGACGATGACTGGTGCAAGGGCTTCATGTCGGGGATCTTCGACGCCGAAGGTAGCTGTTCGGGCTCGTTGCGCATCTCGAACACTGATGACGACATCATCCGGCACATCTGCCAGGCGATGGCTCGGCTCCGGTTCTCCTACCGCGTGGAGGACGCGGGCCTCCCGAACGGCCTCAGGTGTGTCCGCCTGCTCGGCGGATTGGTCGCGCAGCAACGCTTCTTCCACACAGTCGACCCGGCGATCACCAGAAAGCGCTCCATTGCCTGCGTCGCTGTGCAGACGGATGCGTTGCTGAACGTCGTGTCGATCGAAGATCTCGGAATCGAGCTCCCGATGTATGACATCACGACGGGGACGGGCGACTTCATCGCGAACGGCGTCATCTCTCACAACTGCTTCGCTCGTCCGACGCACAGCTATCTGGATCTGGACATGGGGGTGGACTTCGATCGGCAGATCGTGGTCAAGACGAACGTCGTGGACGTGTTGCGCAGGGAGCTCGGCAGGCCGTCCTGGGCGCGCGAGACCGTTGCCTTGGGCACCAACACGGATCCGTACCAGCGGGCGGAGGGGCGGTACCGGCTGATGCCGGGGATCATCGATGCGCTGGCCGGTTCGGGTACGCCGTTCTCGATCCTGACCAAGGGGACGCTGCTCAGACGTGATCTCGATCAGCTGACCGCGGCCGCGGAGCAGGTGAAGGTCGGGATCGGGGTGTCGATCGCGCTGGCCGACGAGCAGATCCACACCGGTCTCGAGCCCGGTGCGCCGACACCGCGGGCGCGGCTGGAGCTGGTGCGGGCGGTGCGGGCGGTGGGGCTGTCGTGCGGGGTGATGGTGGCGCCGGTGCTGCCGTGGCTGACCGATTCCGACGAGCAGCTGGACGAGCTGCTCGGACTGCTGGCGGATGCCGGGGCGACGGGTGCGACGTTGCTGACGCTGCACCTGCGGCCGGGGACGAAGGAGTGGTTCATGCGGTGGCTCGCGCGTGAGCATCCGGAGCTCGTGAAGAAGTACGAGCAGCTGTACGGCAGGGGCGCGTACGTTCCGGCCATCTACAGCAGGGCCTTCGAGGAGCGGGTCCGGCCGCTGCTCGTGAAGCACGGGTTCGATCACGGCTCGCGGCACCGTGCCCACGAGAGTGCGCGCGAGCGGGAGCCGCGTCGTACCGGGGTGCCGGTGTTCGAGCAGCAGTCGCTGTTCTGACGATCGCTATGGGAGCGTGAGGATGACCGGGCCTTCCGGGGTGATGGCGACCGTGTGCTCGGCGTGCGCGCCGCGGCTGCCGTCGCTGGAGCGCAGCGTCCAGCCGTCCTTGTCGATCCGGTACGCCGAGGTCGAGCCGCGCCAGAACCAGGGCTCGATCGCGATCACCAGACCCGGTTGCAGGGGCAGCCCGCGACCGGGACGGCCGCCGTTCGGGACGTGCGGGTCCTCGTGCATGGTGCGGCCGATGCCGTGGCCACCGAAGTCCAGGTTGGTGCCGAACCCGGCCCGGTCGCCGATCAGCGCGATGGCGCGGCCGATGTCGCCGAGCCGCTTGCCGGGCCGCGCAGCCTCGATGCCGGCTGCCAGGGCGTGCTCGGTGGTCGCGATCAGCTCCAGGTCGCCGTCGCGCGGTTCGCCGACGACGAAGCTGGTCGCCGCGTCCGCCGCCCAGCCGTCGAGCGTGACCCCGCAGTCGACGTTCAGTAGGTCGCCGTCCTCGAGCCGGGTCTTGTCGGGCAGGCCGTGCAGTACCGCGTCGTTCACCGAGGTGCAGATGACGCCGACGAAGGGGGTCTGCGCGAACCGCGGGTGGTATCCGTCGAACGCCGACACCGCGCCGTTCTCGCGGATGATGTCGCGGCCGACGGCGTCCAGCTCCAGCAGCGTCGTACCGACCGCGGCGTGCTCGCGGACCGTGGCCAGCACGCCGGCCACGACACGGCCCGCCTCGCGCATCTTCGCGATCTCCTGCGGTGACTTCAGCTCGACCATGCGCGCCCCTCTACCGGTGGTGTCCGTATCCGGCGATTATCGCTGGTGTGGCGGGTGAACAATCCCGGCAACGGGGACGTCTCCCTGTCGTGGGGGCGATGGGGAAGGTTCTGGCGGTGCTGGTGCTCGCCGCCGATCTGGTTGCGTGCTCAGGCGTTCCAGACCGTACGACGGACGCCGAGCCGACGCCGGGTGGTACCGCCACGGTGTCGCCCCCGCCTGCCGGACCGGAACGGATCACCGTGGTGGCGACCGGGGACGTGCTGCTGCACGAGCGGCTGTGGGTGACGGCGCGCCGCGACGGGGAAGGGCGGCTCGACTTCGGGCCGGTGCTGGCTGGAGTGCGGCCGCTGGTGTCGGCCGCGGACCTGGCGATCTGCCACCTGGAGACACCGCTGGCGCCGGCCGGCGGACCGTACCGCGGCTACCCGCTGTTCTCGGTGCCGCCGCAGATCGCGCCGGCGCTCAAGCAGACCGGGTACGACGTGTGCACCACCGCCAGCAACCACAGTTTCGACGGCGGCGCCGCCGGGGTAGACCGGACCCTGGCGACGCTGGACGCGGCCGGGCTCCGCCATGCCGGCACCGCCCGGAACCCGGCGGAGGCCGTGACCCCGGTGATCCTCGACGCGCACGGAGTGAAGGTCGCGCTGCTGAGCTATACGTTCGGCTTCAACGGCCTGGGCTACCCGCACGGCCAGACGTGGCGGTCGAACCGGATCGACGAGACGGCGATCCGGTCCGCGGCGGCCGGGGCTCGCGCCGCCGGCGCGGAGATCGTGATCCTGGCCTGCCACTGGGGTTCGGAGTACGTCTCCGAGCCGGACGCGCAGCAGCTCACGCTCGCCCGGCGGTTCGTTGCCGACAGCAACATCGACCTGGTGATCGGCAACCACGCCCACGTCGTGCAGCCGATGGAGAAGATCGGCGGCAAGTGGATCGCGTACGGCACCGGCAACCTGCTCGCGGCACACCGCGAACCCGGTTCGCCGAAGTCCGAGGGGCTGCTGGTCCGCTTCACGTTCACCCGCGGAGCCGACGGCCGCTGGACCACCACGAAGGCCGAGTACGCCGCACTGCTGCTCACGGACCCACTGCCGATGCGCCTCCTCGACGTACGCCACGAACTCGCCCTGCCCGGCACCGGACCCGCGTCGAAGGACCGGCTCCGCGCGGCGCTTCGTCGTACCGAGGAAGTCGTCAACAGCCGTGGCGCGGCGCGCGCTGGGGCAACTCCGATCGGCTGAGCTCAGGCGCGGTCCTCGCCTCTCTGACCGACCGCGACCCGAAAAGGTGTCCCCCGGCGGGTGTCCCCCGGGGTGTGTGGGGGCTAGCCGTGCCAGGAGGTCCAGAGGGCGGCGTAGGAGCCGTTTTCGGCGACCAGGTCGTCGTGGGTGCCGAGTTCGGTGATGCGGCCGTCCTCGACGACGGCGACGCGGTCGGCGTCGTGCGCGGTGTACAGGCGGTGCGCGATCGCGATCACCGTCCGGCCCTCCAGCACGGCCGCCAGGGAGCGCTCCAGGTGCCGGGCCGCGCGGGGGTCGATCAGCGAGGTCGCCTCGTCGAGCACCAGCGTGTGCGGGTCTGCGAGCACCAGCCGGGCCAGCGCGAGCTGCTGCGCCTGCGCGGGTGTCAGTGCACGACGGCCCGAACCCACCAGCGTGTCCAGACCCTCCGGCAGCGCCTCCACCCACTCGCGGGCGTCGACCGCCGCCAGGGCGTCGAGCAGGTCGGCGTCGGACGCCTCCGGGTGCGCCATCACCAGGTTGTCGCGCAGGGTGCCGACGAACACGTGGTGCTCCTGGGTCACGAGCGCGACCCGGCGGCGCAGGTCGGACAGGTCCAGCTCCGTCATGCCGACCCCGCCGACGGTGACGTGACCGGTCCGGGGCGGGTGGATGCCCGCGACGAGCCGTCCGAGGGTGGACTTGCCCGCGCCGGACGGGCCGACCATGGCGAGCCGCTCGCCGGGCGTCACGACCAGATCGACGCCGTGCAGCACGTCGCGGCCTTCGACGTACGAGAACCGCACGTCGTCCGCCTCGATGAGCTCGCCGGACGGGGTCCTCCCGGTCGGTGTCCGGTCGTCCGGCACGCCGGTGATGCCGAGCAGCCGGGCCAGCGACGCGGCGCCGACCTGCAGCTCGTCCATCCAGGAGATCAGCCGGTCGACGGGGTCGATCAGCTGCTGGACGTAGAGCGCGCCGGCGGTCACCGCGGCCAGCGACACGTGGCCGTGGATGTGCAGCCAGCCGCCGAACAGCAGCGTTCCGACGATCGGCACCAGGTACCCGACCTCGACGACCGGGAACCACACCGTCCGCAGGAACAGCGTGTACCGCTCGGCGTCGTACGAGCCCTTGATGTCGGTATCGGTACGGCGGACCCGGCGCCCGGCGAGTCGGAGCGCCTCGATCGTGCGGGCGCCCTCGACGGTCTCGGCGAGCGAGGACGTCATCTGCGCGTACGCCGCGTTCTCCCGAAGGTAGCCGGGTTTCGCGCGCTTCAGGTACCACTTGGTGCTGAGCATCAGCACCGGCAGCATCGCGAGCAGCGGCACCAGGATCCACACCCCGACCAGGAGCGTGGCGGCGACGGTGAAGACCGTGGTCACGAACGCGACGATCGTCTCCGGTACGGCGAACCGCACCGTGCGCGACAGCGCGTCCACGTCCCGCGAGGTCCGTGACAGCAGGTCGCCGGTGCCGGCCCGCTCGACGGTGCCGATCGGCAGCGCCAGCGCGTTGTCGACGAAGTCCTCGCGCAGCTCGGCCAGCACCTGCTCGCCGAGCGCGAAGGACCGGAACCGGGCCCAGCGGACCAGCAGCGACTGCGTCACCACGAACACGGCGATCGCCGCCACGACGTAGTTCACGTGCGCCTGCGTCGTACCGTCGGCGACGTCCTCGACCAGGCCGCCGATGAGCCGTGGCGCGGCCAGGCCGGTCACCGCGGCGAGCGCGTGCAGGCCGGCGGTGACGGCCAGCTCGCGCGGGTGCCGCCGGGCCAGCGCCCGGGCGTAGCGCACCACGGCCGGCGTGTCCGCCACCGGGAGTGTCTGCCTCATACCGTCACCTCCTCCAGATCCTCGGTCTCACGTGTCACGGTCGCGCGGTAGCGCGGCTCGCTCACAAGCAGGTCGCGGTGCTTGCCGACGGCAACGACCCGGCCGCCGGCCACGAAGGCCACCTCGTCGACCCGGTCCAGCAGCAGCGGGCTGGACGTCACCACGACGGTGCTCCGGCCCGCACGGTGCGAGCGCAGCCGGTCCGCGATCCGCGCCTCGGTGTGCGCGTCCACCGCCGACGTCGGCTCCACCAGCACCAGCACGGCCGGGTCGGCGAGCAGCGCACGGACCAGGGTCAGCCGTTGCCGCTGGCCGCCGGAGAAGGAGCGGCCCTTCTCCTCCACGTCGGAGGACAGCCCGTCCGGCAGCGCCACCAGCACGTCCTCGGCGGACGCGGTCCGGATCGCCGCCATCAGCTCGTCGTCGGCGTACCGGTCATCGGGGTCGAGCTCCTCGCGGAGCACGCCGGTGAACAGCTGCGCGCCGGTGTCGCTGACCAGGATCCGTTCGCGTACGGCGGACCGGGTGGCGGCCGCGAGCGCGACCCCGCCGAGGCTGACGTCGCCGTCGGCGTACCGCCCGAGCCGGTCGGCCAGTGTCGCGGCGAGGTCCGGCTCGTCCGCCACCACGGCGGTGAACAGCCCGTCCCGCGCGACCAGACCGGACTCGCGGTCCACCAGGTCGCCGCGGGCCGGCAGCTCCACCGGGTCGGCCGGGTCGGCGATCTCCGGCCGCAGCGACAGCACTCGGTTGATCCGCCGGGCCGCGACCAGGCCGCGCATCAGCTTGTCGGCGTACTCGGTCGCGGTGCGCAGCGGCATCACGAGGAACGTCGCGTACCCGTAGAAGGCCACCAGGCTGCCGGCGCTGAGGTCGCCCCGGATCGCGAAGCGTGCGCCGAGCCAGACCACGATCACCACGAACACGCCCGGCAGCAGCACCTGGGTGGCGTCCAGCGTGGACTGGATCCGGGCCACCTTCACGCCGGCCGCGCGGACCTGCTGCGACTCGCCGCGGTAACGGCGCGAGAACGAGTCCTCGCCGCCGATCCCGCGCAGCACCCGCAGGCCGGCGACGATGTCGGAGCCGAGCGAGTTCAGCTCACCGACCGCGTCGCGGTGCGCGAACTGCCGGCGCTGCAACGGTTTCAGCATCGGGCCGAGACAGAACAGCATCACCGGCACACCGATCAGCACGACCAGGCCGAGCGTCGTCGACGAGCCGAGCAGGATGATCGCGACCGTGACGAACGCGGCGATCGCGCCGGCGAACCGGGCGCTCACCTCGAGCACGTTGCCGATGTGCGCCAGGTCGCTGGCGCCGACGCTGACCACCTCACCGGTGGCCAGATGCTTGGGCAGCGTGGCGCCGAGCTCGGCGGAGTGCCGGGTGACCGCCTGGACCGTGCGGTAGGCGCCGGTCAGCCAGTTCACCACTGCGTACCGGTGCCGCATGATCCCGGCGCCGGCCTGCACCACCCCGACCGCTGCCAGCGCCAGCGTCCAGAACAGCAGCCGCCGGCTGTTGCCCGCGGCAACACCTTCGTCGATGGCGCGGCCGAGGATCGCGGGCACGAACGCCTGCGAGGTCATCCAGAGCACGCCGAAGAACATGCCGCCCGCGAGCGTGGCCTTCTGCCCGCTCGCCACCCAGAGCAGGTAGCGCGCGGGCGTGCGGTGGTCAGGTGTGCCGGGATCGGCGAGAGGTAGTTTGCGCATGGCCGTTCCAGGCTAGGTTTCGCGCACCGGCCAGCGCACATGGTTTTCCCGTGCGCCCGGGTCGTACATGTAGCGCCGGTTTCACCTGGTGTTCGGTGCCGGGTTCCCACCTCGCCACCTCGTCCGGCTGGGCTTGGTCGGGTGCTGGTGATCGCGCATCGGGGGGCCAGTGGGTATCGCCCCGAACACACACTGGCGGCGTACCGGCTCGCCGCGGAGCTCGGGGCGGACTACCTCGAGCCCGACCTCGTCGCCACGCTCGACGGCGTCCTGGTGGCCCGGCACGAGAACGAGATCTCCACCACGACCGACGTGGCCGACCGCGCCGTCTTCGCCGACCGGCGGGTCACCAAGATCGTCGGCGGCACCGCTGTCACCGGCTGGTTCGTGGAGGACTTCACGTACGACGAGCTGCGCACGCTGCGCGCCCGCGAGCGGATGCCGGGGCTGCGGCACGCGAACACCGCGTACGACGGACACGAGCACATTCCGACCTTCGACGAGATCGTGGCGGTGGTCCGGAAGGAGTCCGCACGCCTCGGCCGGCCGATCGGGGTGTACCCGGAGATCAAGCACCCGACGCACTTCCGCCGGCTCGGCCTGCCGCTGGAGGAGCTGCTCGCCGAGCGGCTGATCGCGCTCGGCCTGAACTCCGCGGACGGCCAGGTCATCGTCCAGTCGTTCGAGCCGACCAGCCTGCGCCGGCTGGCGGTGATGACCGGCGTGCCGCTGGTCCAGCTCGTCGACGACGGCGGGGCGCCGTACGACTTCGTCTGCAACGGGGACCAGCGCAGCTTTGCCAACCTGGTCAGCCCGGCGGGCCTGCGCGAGATCGCCACGTACGCGCAGATCATCGGGGTGCACAAGGAGCTGGTGATCCCGCGGAGGTCAGACGGCCGGCTCGGCGAGCCGACCGCGCTGGTCGCGCGGGCGCACCATGCCGGTCTCGCCGTGCACGTGTGGACGTTCCGCGCCGAGCAGCGCTTCCTGCCGACCGGGATGGGCCTGGCCGCCGAGCTGGACCGCTACTGCGCCGCCGGCAGCGACGCCGTCTTCGCCGACCAGCCCGACCTCGC